>Ga0335069_10006698_pt1 | contig 16710 bp, 14 predicted proteins | sample Lox_Sample_11_FD_206714 | JGI IMG/M metagenome (GOLD analysis project Ga0335069, IMG submission 206714) | Soil microbial communities from Loxahatchee National Wildlife Refuge, Florida, United States - Lox_Sample_1.1 | ecosystem: Environmental > Terrestrial > Soil > Wetlands | place: USA...
GATTGGCGCTCTGCTCCTCCTCAGAACGAAGAATCATGTCTTCCGCGAAATCCTCCCCTGGTTGCTCCTCTTTGCGGCGTTCATGTTTGTCCTCAGCTTTCCATTGGGCCGCTGGCTCCAGACCCTCAACGGCGGACGCCGCTACAACACCCTGCTCCTGATCGGCATGCTCGTTGTCAGTGTTTACGTAGGCTACTTTGCCGCAGGTGGCGGATTTCTTGTGATGGCACTTCTCGGCGTCTGCGGCGTACACGATATCCACGAGATGAACGCGCTGAAGATCCTCACCGCGGCCGTTTCCATCGGCATTCCTGCAATCACCTTCATCGCGGCACAGCGCGTTGAATGGCGTTTCTGTCTCGAAATGGCAATCCTCGCCGCCGTGGGAGGTTACTTCGCCGCGCACTACAGCCGCAAAGTCAACCAGCGCCTGATGCGCTGGACCGTAGCAGTGATCGGCTTTGTCACCGCCGGGTATTTCTTCGCGCAGAACTATATCGGGCACTCGTAGTGTTGTGTCCCCAAAGTCCGGGACGCAAATACAATTTCAACCTGAGCGCAGTTGGCCGCCTCTGGACCAGACGGACTCCGTGCGACGGTATTGCCAACATCCTCTATTCCGCGCTGATCTTCTTCTCGGTGCCCTTCGCCATGATGGTCCAGTGTTCCTTGTCCGCGGAGTACTCTTCCCGGTATTCGATCAGATTGGGATTCGCAAACACGTTCACTACGCGAAAGTAGGTGATTCGATCAGGTCCCGTCACTCGCCACGGAAACTCAAATGTATTTCCCTCAATGAAGAGCTTCCCTGATCCGGGCTCGCCGCCCCCCTGCGGCACCTGGTAGGTCGAATACGAGCTCTGCTTTTCGACATAGGTGAAGATCAGCAGGACCTTCGATTCTCCATTCACCATCTGATTGCAGACCACGTATCCACCACTCTTCCAGCACACGTTCTTCAGAGTGCTGCTCTCGTGGCTCATCTTGCTGAACTCAGTGTCATAGTGATCCGTCTCGATCTTCCAGACGCCCGCATACGCCATGATCGGATCGATTCCGAGCGTAGCCGTCGCCTGCTGAGCCCCGGTTGCCGCGGGTTGAGAAGCCGCTGGAGCTGCCTGTTGCGCCCCCGCTGCGCCCCACCAGCAGCCGGGCAGGAATGCAACAAGGGCAATTGCACGAACTAAACCAGATCTCAAATCCATCTCCAAGCTCCTTCAAGCGGCTCTTGTTGGCGTTGAAAGCTGCCTCTCGGCCACACAAACGTAGATCAGTCTAATTCAGCGATCATTCCCGCAAGCAGTGCGGTCCGCGGCGCCAGATGCTCGATCAGAACTGACTCATGACGAGCGTGTGCGCCTTCGCCCACCGCTCCCATGCCATCCAGTGTCGGCAGGCCCAGTGCCGATGTGAAGTTGCCGTCGGACGCGCCGCCGGTCGAAGCTTCCTCGAGCTCGATTCCGATCTCCGCGGCGAGCGAACGAGCTTTCTGAAACAGCCGGACAGTTCCTCGCGTTCGCTGCATCGGCGGTCGATTGATCCCGCCAGTAACGGTAAGCGTACAGCGCTTGTCGGTCGGCTGAAGTCCGCTGAACTTGCGTTCGATGCGAGGTCCGTCGGATGCCCGCGCAATTCTTACGTCCACTTCTGCCCAGGCCTCCGCGGGCACAACGTTGGTCTTTGTTCCGCCTCCGGCCACCCCAACCGTAACCGTCAAGCCACGCTTCAGGTCGGTCCAGCCGCTGATACGCTCCACCACGCGCGACATCTCTCGGATGGCGCTCGCGCCCTTTCCAAAATCGACTCCTGCGTGCGCGGCCACACCCTTGATATCGATCCGCCAGTTCCCTGTTCCCTTTCGCGCGGTTTTGTATGCCGGCCCCTGACCAGGCTCCATCACAAAGACCGCTGCGCACTCTTGAGCCAATCGCTCTGTGATCGTCCTCGATACAGGGCTGCCCACCTCCTCATCGCTGTTGAGCAGCAACACAATCTCGCGGTTCAACAGGTCCGCCTCGGCCAACATCTCAATCGCGGTCAAGGCAAGTGCGGCACCAGCCTTCATGTCCAGTGTCCCTGGCCCCCAGAGCCTGCCTTCTCCAACACGGCAAGGCATCCTGCCAAGTGTCCCTTTCGGCCAGACCGTATCCAAATGGCCCAGTAGAAGCACTCGCCCCGCCGCCCCAGTTCTGGGCTTCGGCCCGAAGCGAACCTCAAGAACATCCCCAAACTCTTTTTGCTTATGTACCTTAATGCGTCCGCCAAGGACCCCTGCGCGGGCGGCGGCAAGGGTCATACAGGCATCCACGGCGGTCTTGTCGTCAGAGGGCGACTCGGACAGAACCAGTTCATGCGTAAGTTCCAGTATTTGCTTCTGCTTGCGCCTCGCCCCCGCAAGCAGGGCGCGCATCGGGATCGAATTCATCGGCACTCTTTAACAGGTTGATCGTTGTTGATCCGAACTCAACCCGATTCTACGACTTCGCCCCTGCAAAGGTACCAAAGACACCAACGTCCACCGTCCCGATGGCCCTATTACGTAGCTCCTTGATTCAGCGAGCCTTGACAGGCCACGTGGCCGAAGATCCCCTGCGAAATGGGCAGACTGTGGCAAAAAAACCACACTGAGATTTTACTATTCCCCCTTTAATCTAACAGTTGCGTCACCAGTTCGGCGGCGCTTGAATTTATCGGAGTAGTTCATTGGCACATCCAGCGCACCTGGAGCAGACGGTTGCATCACCCCTGCAATTCACAGGAGTCGGACTCCATTCTGGCGCACCAGTCACGATGCAGCTTCTTCCCGCTCCCGCAGGTTCGGGAATTGTCTTCCGCCGTACAGATCTCGACAACTTTGAAATCCCAGCCATCGGTCGCAATGTCGCAAAGGTCAGTTATGCGACGAGCCTGATGCGTCAGGGCGTTCTCATCTCCACCACCGAGCATCTGCTCTCTGCTCTCATCGGCATGGGAGTCGACAACGTGATCGTCGAGCTCGACAACCTTGAGCTCCCGATCCTCGATGGCAGTGCGCTTCCCTACGTCGAGGCTTTCCACGACGCCGGCATCCGCACGCAGCGGCGCCGTCGCGAGACAATCCGCATCCTGAGCGCCGTCGAGGTGCGCGAGGGCGACAAATTTATCGGCCTCTACCCCGGCTCCGGCTATCGTATCGACTACAAGATCGACTTCCCGGCTCCCATCGGATGTCAGCAGACGAGCATCGATCTGGCAGCCGAAACTTACGGCACATTCATCGCTCCGGCGCGCACTTTTGGCTACAAGGCCGATGAGAAGAAACTCCGGGACATGGGCCTGATTCGCGGCGCAAACACCGACAATGCAATCGTCCTCGGCCCGCAGGGGCCCGAAAACGGCCCGCTTCGCTTCAGCGACGAATACGTTCGCCACAAGGTGCTTGATCTCATCGGTGACCTCGCGCTCGCAGGCCGCCGCATTGAGGGTCACGTCGTCGCGGAACGCGCCGGACACGCCATGCATACGGCATTGGTCGCGCGGCTGATGAAGGATCGCTCCACCTGGGAACTGGCCCACGTCCCTGTGCCGCAGGAAAAGGCCTCCGAGACGCTCACCCACGCAGCCCTTCGCACACCCGCACTCATTGGCGCATAGGCTGGGTGCCGCACATCTCGCTTTTGAAATGTGGGATGGTCATCGGATCCGGACTACAAAAACAGCATGCACATCGGCGCCGGTGCCGCCACGCTCGTGCCGTCCTCGGCCAGTTTCCCAGTCGCCGGATCGCGCCGGAACACACTCAGCAGATTTGAATCCTGATTCGCCACCAGAATCCATCGCTCTGTCGGATCGAGCGTGAAGTTGCGTGGAATCTTGCCGCCGCAGTTCGTTCGCTCCATCGGCGTCAAAGCTCCCGTCACCGGGTCGGCCTTGCACGAATAGAGGAAATCCTTGTCGCGGTTGGCAAAGTACACAAATCTGCCATCCTTCGTGATCACCGTGTCGCAGGCGCGCGTGTCTCCGTGGTAGTCCTTCGGCAGCATCTCGAGGCGGGACTTCAGGCTCAGACTTCCATCCGCCTTGTGCCACTCCAGCACGTCTACGGTCGAAATCAGTTCGTTCACCGAGTATGCCGTGTGCCCGTTCGGGTGAAAATGAAGTGTCCGCGGCCCTGCTCCGGGCTGCGCCTTGTATGCGCCTGCCGATGTGAGCTTGGCGGTCTCCGCGTCGAGCCTGTAGATGTGGATCAGATCGCCGCCAAGGTCGTTGATATAGGCAAAGCGATTGTCCGGCGAGAACGAAGCAAAATGCGCGTGCGCGGCTTCCTGCCTGTCCTTGTTCGGACCATGCTCCGTGTAGTGTTCACTCCACACCGATCGACTCAGCTTGCCATCGGTGACGAGAAAGCTCGCGGCACTTCCTCCGCCGTAGTCGGCGGAGAGCAGCACGCGTCCTGTGTGGTCCAGCGCAACATGGCATGTGCCCTTGCTCGAGGAGTTCTCCGCGGACAGCGGTTCCAGTCGTCCGTTGACGACTCGAAAACTGGCAACCTCACCCGTCGGCTTACCGTTGAAGCTGTCCACCTCGCAAGCGGCATATAGATACTTGCGATCGGGCGAAAAACAGATCCAGTCCACAGTGCTCACGTTTGCCGCAACACCCGCTGCGGACAGTGTGCCTGTCGATGGATTCCAGTCATACGACAGGATCCCCTCGGGCTTGCCCGATGCAACGAAGACCCTTTGCGTGCCCGGTGTGGCAAAGGCGTTGGATGCGGTTGCGATCGTGGCGGCAGTAGCAGTCATCAGAAACTCGCGGCGCGATAAGGTTCCCATGGCACAAGCGATTGTCGCCGATGAGCCGTGGCTCGCGCCAGTTTCTATCGGCGCACAAGAAGGAGGGAGAGCAAACGCCCGCACACCCGGCTCTCCCTCCCTGTGTTCTCAATGTGCGATTGAGAACACCACATTGACCGTTGTCTCCACTTCTACAGGCTGGTCATTCAGCATATAGGGCTTGTAGCGCCACGTCTTCACCGCATCGAGCGCCGCCTGCTGCAGCATGGCCGGCCCGCTGACAACGTGCAGATTCTCAATCGTTCCCTGCTTCGAAATCGATGCCTGCAGCACCACCGTGCCCTGGACTCCCATCGCCCTTGCAATTGCGGGATACGTCGGGATCGTCTTCCGGATGATCAATCCTTCAACGACCATCGAAGAGACACGCATCGGACCCCTGATGTCAGGATGCATAACCGCCACAGAGCGGGCCCCGCCAAACGGGTTCTCGCCGCCTCTCGGGACTACGGGCCCTTGTTCCATCGTCAGCGCTGTCTGCGCAAAGGGCGCCTCTGGACCAGCGAGCATCTTGATCTTGTCGGGAATCTGTGTCGGCGCGAGCACATGCCCATCGCTCAGCTCTGACATCTCATGTCTGGCAGGCGATTCCTGCCGTATCGGTCGAGGCTGTTGCTCCGTTGGCGCCCCAGGAGCCACCATCAGAAACGGAATTGCCTGTCTCGGCAGCGCGGCAGGATGAACAAGCGGTATCAGGATCAACGCCACAACTACCAGCCCATTGACCGTGAATGTCACCATCATCCAGCGCCGGCTGCTGGTTTTGATCTTTTCCGCGGATTCGAACGTGGAATCTTCAAACATGGCCTGCCTCCCGAAGAACCTCTCAGCTGTGCCGAACAGGTGACAGCAGGCCTTCTGAACACGCGAAGGGCTGTGCGCCCGGCGGCGCGTTCCCTCGCGCGGGGACCAAATCAAGGCCCTCTGTTCATCCCATTCAGAGCCACTGTGCTCATGTAGACACCGGATGCATATCGAATGTTCCCGGCATTGATGATCTCCGAAGCAACTCCAGCATCCGCTGCGTTACACTCCAGAGGATTCACGGTTCCTCACAAAACCGGAGTTGGTATGAAACTGATTCGCCTGTTGCTCCTTGCAGTCGCCGCAATCCAGATTTCGATCTCGCCGGGTCTCGGCGCGGTCGCCCAGGCTCCAGACACCGAAGCCAAATCGCCGGACCCTGCCGCCACCCTTGCGTACATTCATGGTGCGTGGCAGACACTCACCCGCTCGATGACCGACTGCCATTCGCTGTTGGATATAAAAGTCTCAGCCAATCCGGTTCTTTACATGCCCGCGGAGATGCCTCCTCCACCCGAAGTCGCCGCGCTCGCCGATAAGTGCAATGTAAAGGTTGCTGTTCTTCCCCGGCACATCGAAAAGCTGGGCGACGTTCGCCCGGAACAGCTACCCGCCGCGGGCCTGCTCTATCTGCCTAATCCGTACGTCGTCCCAGGCGGGCGATTCAATGAAATGTACGGCTGGGACAGCTTCTTCATTCTCCTGGGTCTCGAAACCGATCACAACGAAGCCCTGGCCAAAGACATGGTCGACAACTTCCTCTTTGAGATCGAGCATTACGGGGCCGTCCTCAATGCGAATCGCACGTACTACCTCACGCGTTCCCAGCCGCCGTTTCTCACATCGATGATTCGAGCCGTCTATGAGAACCCCGCAAGCTTCCCGGCAACTCCAGCTGGACGCACCGCGGCTCGCGCGTGGCTGGAACACGCTTATCATCTGGCCGAAAAGGACTATTCCACGTGGATTCGCCCCGAACACAAAGCCGGCACTACTGGCCTCGCGCGCTACTTCGACTACGGAACCGGCCCCGTTCCCGAGATGGCCGACGACAGCACCTACTATGTCGACGTCATTCGCTGGCTCATCGTCCATCCTGGCCCCTCCGCCTCTCACGAGAGTGGCCAATCGTTTCTCATTAAGGGCTCCGAGCACCCTGATCCCGCGGAGACCGCGCGCCTTCAGCAGACAAGTTGCGATGTAAAGGCAAGCTTGGTCTGCATGCACGCCTGGTTCGGCGGCTACCGCCTCACAAAGGATTTCTATCTTGGCGATCGCGCCATGCGCGAATCAGGATTCGACCCCAGCAACCGCTTCGGACCTTTCAGCGGCGCTACACACCATTTCGCCCCGGTTTGCCTGAACAGCCTGCTTTATCGCTACGAACGCGATATGCAGCACCTCGCATTGCTTCTCGGCAGACCCAATGACGCTACGCGCTGGGCGCGTCGCGCAAAGAATCGCAACATCGCCATCCATCGGTATCTCTGGCGGCCACAGCAGGGGGTCTTTGCGGACTACGACTTTATCCATCACCGGTCTTCAGACTACGCTTACATTTCCTCGCTCTACCCGCTCTGGGCGGGCGTGGCATCCCGCGAAGAAGCTGCGAAAGTCGTGGCCAGATTGAATCTCTTCGAGCGCAGCGGTGGCCTGTCGATGAGTACCACACAATCCGGCTTGCAGTGGGATGAGCCCTTTGGCTGGGCCCCGACAAACTGGATAAGCGTCGCTGGTCTCGTTTCATCTGGATTCCGCGACGATGCCCGGCGCCTTGCGGCAAAGTGGAATGCAACCGTGGACCAGGGCTTTGCACATGACGGCACCATCCGCGAAAAATACAACGTCGTCTCGGGCAATGCCGACGTTCAGGTCAGCACAGGCTATAAGGAAAACGTGATCGGCTTCGGCTGGACAAACGCCGTCTACCTGAAGATGAAGGAAGTCATGGCCGACCGCGCGAAACAGGCCGCCGATTGATGGGACCCAAAAAGGATGGGCGCCTCCGTATTCCGGAAGCGCCCTCGTTTTGCCCCCATCGGATTTGCTACTCCGGCAGGTCCATCTTCCCCTTCACCTGGAAGCTCTTCGTCAGCACCTGCGCGGTTGTGTGCGGCTGGCCTCCGCCGACAGACACCGAGTAGCTGCCCTCGGCGATCGTCAGCTGTCCTGCTTCCGTCACCATGCTCAGATCCCGCGGTTGCAGCTGGAACCTTACCTTTTGCGAAGCACCCGGCTCCAGGTGAACTCTCTGGAATCCCCGCAGCGCCCGCAGCGGAGCGCCCGGCACATCCGGAAAGCTGAGGTAGAGCTGCGCAACCTCGTCGCCGGCTTTCATGCCGCTGTTGGTCACGGTCACGTCCACGGTCACCGGGGTTCCCGCGTCGACCGAACCCGCCGGTAGCGTTAGGCCGCTGTATGTGAACTTCGTATAGCTGAGCCCGTAGCCAAATGGGTACAGAGGCGTCCCGGTGAAGTAGCGATAGGTACGCCCCTTCATTGCGTAGTCCTCAAACGGGGGCAACTGGCTCACGTCCTTGTAGAACGTAACCGGCAGCCTTCCCGCTGGATTATTGCGCCCCGAAAGCGTCTCGGCTACAGCCGCTCCACCCTCCTCGCCGGGATAAAAGGCGTCGAGTATCGCATTGGCATGTTCGTTCGCCCAATTCACCGCGAGCGCGCTGCCGTTGGTCAGCACGACCACGAGCGGCTTGCCCGTCTCGGCGAGCGCCTTCAATAATTCCTCTTCTGGCTTGGGAAGATTGATGCTCGTGCGATCGCCTCCCTTGAAGCCCTCTTCGTTCACTTGCATCTCTTCGCCTTCAAGCTCGCTCGTGATGCCGACCACGGCCACCACCACGTCGGCATTCCTCGCTGCGTCGATCGCTTCCTTCTGCGGCGCTAGATCAACCTTCGACCACACAAGCTTGGCAATCCGGTCCTTGTCCTGGCCCTGGCTGTAGTCCATGGCCAGCGCATAGGCCTTGCCCTTCTCCATGTGAACGCGCCCCAATTTCGCGTCTGCACCGTTCGACATGAAATCCATGGCAACCTGCTTGCCATCAAGCGTCAGGCGCGAGAATCCATTTGCCTGAACACCCAGATTGTAGTCTCCCGTCGCTGGCGGGGTCAGCATTCCATCCCAGTGGATCAACACTCCCTTTCCGGCGGTCTCATCGGGAAGCGGCTGCGCCGCCGCGTCGATCACAGGCACAACGCGCGTCGCCAGCACCGTGGGTTTCTTTGTCGGATTGAAGAAATCAACGTCCTTGATATCTGCGAATGATTCCTTCACCCCAGGCGTGCCATCGGTGGTCAGCGCATCAGCAGGTACCGGCGTCGCCTTCTTGCTCAGAAACTGCGTTCCCTCGGCATAAGTGATCGTAGCGCCGGAGAACTCGTTCTTCATTCCCTCCAGAATCGACACGGTATGCGTGGGAATCCCGTTGTAGTTGCCGAGCAACACCTTGGTCTGGCTCGCCAGCGGCCCGATCACCGCGATCTTGACGCCCGAGGTCTTGAGCGGCAGAACGCCATCGTTCTTCAGCAGCACCATCGACTCGTTGGCCAGCTTGCGCGCCATCGCGCGATGCGCCTCGCTGTCCAGCAGCTTCTCGTCGATCTTCGTGTACGGAACCATCTCCGGCGGATCAAACATGCCGAGCTTCATGCGCGCGGTATATAGCCTCACGACAGCTACATCGATGTCGCTCTCCTTCAGGAAGCCCTGCTTCACGGCATCGAGATACGGCCTGTAGTCGTGATCGTCATTAACCTTTTGGAAGAAATCGCCGCACTCGTTGTCCATGCCACGCTTCAGTGAGATGGCCGAAGCCTCGGGCTGCGACTTTGTAAAGTGGTGGCCGGCGAAAATGTCCGTTACCGCGCCGCAGTCAGAAACTACATAGCCCTTGAAGCCCCACTTGCCACGAAGCTGATCTTCGAGCAGAAACTCGTTTGCACACGCAGGTTGCCCGTTGATGCTGTTGTATGCGCACATCACCGATCCGGCCTTGGCCTCGGTCACCGTGGCGCGAAACGCCGGAAGATACGTGTCCCGCTCGTCATGCTTGCTCACGTCCACATTGGCCGAGTGCCTTGTCGATTCTGGTCCGCTGTGGACCGCGTAGTGCTTCGGCGTTGAGATCACGCGATAGTAGTGCGGATCGTCTCCCTGCATGCCCGTGACGTATGCCACTCCCATGCGCGCGGTCAGGAATGGGTCCTCGCCGTAGGTCTCCTGTCCACGTCCCCACCGCGGATCGCGGAAGATGTTGATGTTGGGCGCCCAGAAATCCAGCCCTTCCATGATGTTGCTGTGGCCCGCGCGCACGTCTTGCACGTGCTTGATGCGCCCTTCTGTGCCGATGACGATCGCCATCTCGTGAATCGCCGGAGCATCAAACGTCGCGGCTAGCCCGACCGGCTCCGGAAACTCCGTCGTCCCATTCACCGCCACGCCATGCAGAGCCTCGCTCCACCAGTCGTAAGCCGGAATATTCAGCCGCGGAATTGCGCGTGCCTGGTTCAGTAACTGCGAAGCCTTCTCCTCTAGCGTCATCCGGTGCACCAGGTCGGCCGCGCGCTGTTCGGCCGGCAGGCTTGGATCAAGGTAGGCAGGCTTCTGCGCATCTTGTCCCGATGCTGACCAAGCCAATCCGCAGCAAGCCAGGCCAGCCACGATCAATCGTCTTCCGAGTGTTTTCATTGACTCCCTCACTGAGTGGGCGAAGATCCGCAGAGAATTTTTAAGCCAGAGAAATTTCCCCTCCGCCCTCCGGGTGCCAACGCTAAATTCTGTAGCTGGCGCTGTCAAGCGCAGAGGCTCTCCGAACCCTAGTAAAAAATCGCTTTATTGTTTCTTACCTCCGTAACTGTTTCTCGATCCTCACCGCAATCTACTCTTCCCTGCGTGTAACCTTTCTGCTGCGCGAGCGGTAATCCCAAATAGAAAGGGGAACGGAGATGCGGGACGGAGAGAGCAGCGTCCTCGACAGGTTCCGACAGGGCGATGTCGATGCCTTCGAGACGCTCTTCCGCCTCCATCAACGCGCCGTTTACGGCTGGGTGCTTCGCATCGTGCGCAAACCCGACGCAGCCGAGGAGGTGACGGTGGAAGCATTCTGGCGCATCCACAAAGCGCACGCGCGATTCGATCCACGACACAGTTTCGAGGCTTGGGCAAGAACCATCGCAACGCATGCGGCGCTCGACTGTCTACGTTCGCATCGCCAGGAGCGCGATTCTCTCACCGATTCTTTCGCCGAGCCTCCCGCGCCGGCCACTCCCGACCCGGCCGTCACCGCCGAGATCCGGAATAAAACAGCGCTGGCATTCGGCCGCCTTCCCCCGCGCCTGCGGGTAGCAGCGTTGCTCGCGGTCGTCGAGGAACTGCCCTACAAGGAGGTTGCCGAGGCGCTTGGCATCTCCGTCACAGCCGTCAAGCTCCGCGTTTTCCGCGCGTTGCGCTTGCTTCGGCAAGATCTGCAGCAGCAGGGGATCACACCATGAACACACACGATCAGGACCGCATCCAGCAGTTGCTTCGCGAAGCCTTGCCGCCCACGCAGCCGGCTGAGCCCGCCCGCGATCTTTGGCCTGCAATTCTTCAGAGACTCCACGCGCCACCTGTCGCTGCTTTGCGGACGGTTCCCTTGTTCGATTGGGTATTGGCTGTCGGCCTCTTCGCCTTCGTAGCGATTGCGCCCGCGACGATTCCCGTCCTGCTTTATTACCTTTGAGCCCGCGGGCCTGGCTGCCCGCAGAAAGCGAGCCTGCGATGAACACGCATCCTTACCTTCGAGCATTTCTCTCCGGCATCCTCGTCCCAACGCTCATCATGCCGTTGTTCCTGACGGCATTCATTGTGCTTCGCCTGGGACTTCAGATCAGCGTGCCGATCGAACGCGGGATCGTATTCCCTATGGGTCTGGTGCCCATCATCTGGGGTTTCTGGAACATGCTCTGGCAGGGTTCCCACTCGGGCACACACTTGTCTGTGGGTCTGCATGGAACGTTCCTGCCCTTTCTGTTGCTTCCGCTCGGAACACTGGTTGCCACGCACGCCGGCGTGTTGCGCCTCGGCGCCACGCACGCGATTTGGTTCTCGTCGATTGAGATTCCCTATGGATTGATCGCGCTTTGCTTTGCCGCGGCCCTCGCCGGCTACTACCTGGTCTGGAAGTACATCGTGGGCTTTGTCAACCGAGTGCTCGGTATCGCTTAGATTGTCACTCCCGACAGCCTCTGGCTGCCCGAAACGGGGGTTCGGGAACAGAGGGCGGTTAAACGCACGCTTCGACTGTGGACGCTGGTTCGGGATAGTCCCTCATGGGAAAAGCAAGGTGGCGAATAATTGATTGGCTGCTGCCGACGTTCTCTACGCCCCAGCCGCAAAGAAATCCTGCAGCCCCGCTCGATGCGCATGTGCGACCATTGCAGCCTGAATCTCCAGCGCCAGCGCCAGCGCGTCCCGGCCCTGCCGCCCGGTCACAAACGGTTCGCGCCTTGTCCGTACGCTATCAAGGAACGCTTCAATCTCCAGTCGCAGCGGCTCCCCCTGCACCACCGGAGGCTTGACGAACGACAATCCGGGATTCGGGCTTGAAGCCAACCCAGCCGACGCAGCCGAAGCCGCCAGTTGCGCCAGCAACGCCGGATCGATCCTGCCGCCGGCAATCGCCGCCGCGATCTCGGGCGTTACATTCGCGTCCAGCTTGATCACCAGCAACTCGCGTCCTGCATAGTCAATCGACACATACTGCCGAGGCTGGAAGAACCGCAGCTTGCGCACGCGCTCCGTCGACACACGCGAAGCCGTGAAGTTCGCCACGCAACCCGACTCAAATTCGACGCGTACATTGGCGATGTCCACCTTAGGCGACAGGATCGGAAGCCCGACGGCACGCACCTCACGCACCGGCGAGTTCGCGCATGTCAACACAATGTCGAGGTCGTGAATCATCAGGTCAAGCACCACGTCCACATCGAGCGCCCGCGGAGAAAAGACCGAGAGACGATGCGCCTCGAAAAACATCGGCCGCCTGAGCTTGCCCTGTACGGCGAGTACTGCGGGATTGAAGCGCTCCAGGTGCCCGGGCTGCAGGATGCGCCCTTTCCTCTTTGCAATCTCCAGCAGTTCGTCAGCTTCCATCAGACTAGCCGCGATCGGCTTCTCGACAAGCACATCAAGGCCCGCTTCGAGCAGAGCTGAAGCAACGCCGGTATGCAGCGACGTGGGAACCGCTACGCTTGCTGCGTCGAGCCGAAGATCTGCCCCCAGCATCTCCTCCACTGAACAGAAGACGGGGATAGCGTAGGCGCCTGCCGTCTCTGCGGCGCGAGTTCGGTCGGGTTCGACCGCCGCAACCAGTTCAACTCCCGTCCCCGTCGACTCAAGTTCACGATAGACACGAAGGTGATTGCGGCCGAACGCACCCGTCCCCGCAACCGCAACACGCAATTTGGAATCGGTGGCTATCTCTATGCCCCTTCGCCTTTAACCGCCTTCAGACAGCGGCCATAGAGCTGAAGCAACTGGGTCACGTGCTCCTCGGGCTTGGTGCCGCCCGCGCCACTGAACCCCGTTGAGGTCGTCGCGGGGCGGCCCACTCCTGAGGTTCCAGCCACAAACTTGAGCAGATCGAGCGCTATATCTTCATTGCGACGGATACCTGCATTTAAGCCGTTGCCTGCTTCCATCTGAAAGTTCTCCACATCGGATGCTAACAGAAAGCGCAACGCGGTCTCTCGCGCGCCGGTACGGTGCGGGCGCGGTACGCTAGAGACGAGAGTGTCCCGGAGGAGCCACGCGTCTCATCAGGCTCTTTCGGCGTCTCATCGGCGCACGATGATCTCCCTCCTCCGCAGCTGGTTTCGAAATCCGGCTATTCTGCTCGCTCTCGCTGCGGGACTCATTGCATTCGTCGTTCAGTCCGGAGAACTCGGCTCCGCCGACACCACGCATCGTCTTCAATCCACGCATGCGTTCTGGACCTCGGAGCCGCCTGTATTCCCAAACGAATATCCCGAGTTCGGTGTGCACGGCCGCGATGGCAAGCTGCAAAGCTGGTACGGCATCGGTCAGTCTTTACTCATGCTTCCGCAGGACATTGTGGGCACCGGGCTCCAGAACCGCCCCGTCTTCGACGATTACGACGACACCGATCCTACAGTCCGGGACATCTTCGTCTCGTACACCACAAACATGCTCCTCGCCGTCCTCACCGCGCTCGTCTGCTTTCGCTTCCTGAGGCAACTGGGGTTCGCGGGAGATCACTCCATCGCAGGCGTGCTCGCTCTGTTGGTCTCCACAACGCATCTCCACTACACGCAGAACATGATGGAGAACAACTACATCTTTCTTCTCACGCTCACCGGCTTCTCCTGCGAACTCGACTGGCTCCGCACCTCGAGCCGCCGCTCACTGCTCCTGGGCGTTTCTGCATTCGGGCTCAACCTCCTCACGCGACTCACGACCGGCCTCGACCTTCTCGCAGGCGTTGCTTTTGTTCCGCTCGTGCTCTGGTTTGAAGGAACTCGAGGCTCTCAGCTTTGGCGCCGCTTTCGCGACTACGCCGTCGTCGCAATTCCCGTCTTCTCTTTCTTTGGTCTCCTCGACCGGCTCTATCAGTTCTATCGCTTTGGATCTTTCACCAACACCTATGTGAGCGTCGTTGCCCGTGAGATGCTGCAGCGCCATCCCGACTGGTCCAAGGCCTATCCCTTCGAAACCCCCTTTCACGTCGGCTTCTTCGGCGCGCTCTTTGCACCCGAGAAGTCGATCTTCCTCTTCGACCCGCTCCTCGTCCTCGCCCTCGCACTGGTCCTCACTCACTTCAGGCGACTCACTCCCTCGGTGCGCGCCTACAGCGTAGTCATCTGCATTATGCTGCTCGCTTATATCTGCTTCTATGCCCGTTACACGGTATGGAGCGGCGACTCGGCTTGGGGCGATCGTTACGTCTCGACGACCGTTGAACTCATCGCTCTCCTCGCAGTTCCCTTGCTTCTCCGCCACCGCCGCGATGCAGGAAGGATGATTTGGTTCGCCGGCCTTGTTCTTCTCGTTGTCAGCACGGCAGTTCAGCTTGCCTCCCTTGCCTTCTGGCTGCCCCTCGAGCGCTATCAGATGGAAACCCTCGGCCACCCCACGTTTGTGATTGCCCTGCGCTTCAAAAACATCATCGCCTTTGCACTGGGAAAGATGGATGCGTGGGGACTCAGCAACCAGGCGATGACACGGGACCCGTGGGATTACGTCCACATCACTTGCTGGAACTTCCTCCCGTTCCTGCTTCGAAGAGTCGGTGAGGCCCCCGCGTGGGTCGTGCGTATCGCATTCGCATTCTGGTTTGCGGGAATGGCCGCATTGGCTGCCTCGCTCCTTCGTCTTCGCCTCATTGCGAGACGTCTCTCGCAGCCGTGAGCCCATCGCCCCCGCGCGGTACCCTGAAATCGATGCCCACCGCCTACATCGCGCTCGGATCAAACCTGCCCAGTTGGGCGGGACCGCCGGAGTCCACCATGGCCTCGGCGCTCTTGCGCCTTCGGGCCTTGGGCACGGTGCTCATGTGTTCTTCGCTTTACAGCACCACGCCGGTCGGTCTGGCTGACCAGCCCCGCTTCCTCAATGCCGTCGTCGCCATAGCAACCGAATTGGATCCGCTGCACCTCCTTCAGGCCCTTCTCTGCATCGAAAAGGAGTATGGCCGGGACCGGGCGTCAGGCGTCTTCAACGGGCCTCGGACACTGGACTTGGATATCCTTCTCCTGGGCGATCAACTTCTCAGTGAGCCGGGACTGGAGCTTCCCCATCCTCGGTTGGCCGATCGCGCATTCGTCCTCGTCCCTCTGAATGAGATCGCGCCCGGCCTCAAAATACCCGGCCTCGAAAAGTCCGTAGCTGATTTGCTTGAAGCGCTGCAAAAAAACTGCCAAGGTGAATCGGATGCCGTGCTGCAGGTTGAAAGTGATCGATGGAGCCAATCCACGGCAAAGGCGCTTGGCGGCCTGCCGTAGCCAACACTCTTGGGTGCCCCATTCATGGCGACAGCCTTATCGTCGCCGTGAGTGGGGAACCACGACCCTCCTGCGGCTGATCTTCCCTCTATTTGCTCTGCTTGCGAGCCTGACTCTTCACGCGCAGGCTCCGGTCGCGCCACGCGCAAACCTCACGATCACCATCCTCGACAGCCACGGAGCAGCTCTCGCGGAAGCAACGCTCAAAGACACCGATGGCCATGTACTTGGCCATACAGACGCCGAAGGCCGGCTCACAATCAACTGTGTGCCACCTTGCCGCGTCATCGCCTCCGCTCAGGGATTCGAGGATCAATCGGTCCAACTTACCTCCGCCGCTTCCATCCAGCTCCAACCTGCCGCCGTGAGTGAAGACATCACCGTCACTGCCTATCGGGCACCAGTCGGCGCTCTCGAGAGCCCCGTCACAACGCGCACGCTAACAGCCTCGGCCCTCGCCACCACTGCGGCTATCACCACCGACGGCCGCGTTCGCCAGCTTCCCGGCGTCGAACTCTTCCGCCGCTCTAGCTCTCTTGTTGCCAACCCCTCCTCTCAGGGTGTGAGCCTGCGCGGTCTCGGGTCCACCTCCGCCAGCCGGACTCTCGTCACATCCGACGAAGTCCCTCTCAACGATCCCCTCGGCGGCTGGATTCACTGGGAAGAGCAGCCCGAGCTCGCCGTCGACCGCATCGAGGTCGTTCGCGGCGGAGCCAGTGATCTCTACGGTTCGAGTGCCATCGGCGGCGTCATGAGTGTCGTTACTCCCCGACCCTCCACAACCCTTGCCGAACTGCGCAGCAGCTTCGGAGCAGAGGGAACCTACGACGACAGCCTGCTGCTTCAGGCAAAGCATGGTCCCTGGGGAGCACTCGCCGGCGGCGGCGTTCTCGGCACAAACGGATTTGTCCAGCAGGCTCCTTGGCAGCGCGGGCCCGTTGACATCAATTCCAACGTCCACAGCCAGAATGGCCTTCTGCTCGCCGAGCACGATCGCGCGCCTCTCCGAATCTTCGTGCGCGGCAGCGGCTTCAACGAAGCCCGATCCAAC
>Ga0335069_10006700_pt1 | contig 16709 bp, 10 predicted proteins | sample Lox_Sample_11_FD_206714 | JGI IMG/M metagenome (GOLD analysis project Ga0335069, IMG submission 206714) | Soil microbial communities from Loxahatchee National Wildlife Refuge, Florida, United States - Lox_Sample_1.1 | ecosystem: Environmental > Terrestrial > Soil > Wetlands | place: USA...
ACGCGTACTACAGCCCATCCATGAATGACATCAACTTCCCGGCCGGCATCCTGCAGCCGCCATTCTTCGATCCGAATATCGACCCGGCGGTGAACTTCGGCGGCATCGGCGTGGTGATTGGCCACGAGATGACGCACGGCTTTGACGACCAGGGCTCAAAGTACGACGGCAAGGGCAACCTGCGCGAGTGGCAGACGGCCGACGATCGCAGGAAGTTCGTGGAGCGCACCGACTGCGAAGTGGCGGAGTATGGCAACTTCGAAGCTGCCCCGGCGCACGACGACCAGCCGCAGCAGAAACTGAACGGCAAGCTGACACTGGGCGAAAACACCGCCGATAACGGCGGGTTGCGCATCGCTTACATGGCGCTGCTCGACACGCTTGCCGAGCAGGGCAAATCGATCGAGGACAAGATCGGCGGCTTTACCTTGAAGCAGCGCTACTTTCTGGGATTCGCGCAGGTATGGTGCGAAAACCAGACCGAGCAGTCCGCCCGTCAGAGGGCGCTCACCGATCCGCACTCGCCGGGCCGCTGGCGCGTGAACGGCAGCGTGCGGAACTTCGACGAGTTCGGCACGGCCTTCGGATGCAAAAAGGGACAGCCGATGTATCCGGAGAACTCCTGCCGCGTGTGGTAGCGATTGCGCTGGGATTCATGGTCTCCCATCTGGCATGGGGACCCCGAGGATGGGGCACGGAAGATTTGTGCGTGGCTAGTTGTCGTCGGGGACGGGCGTGAAGCCGGGGAGCATGCGCGATTCGCTGCCGAACTTGTGATAGTTGGTGAAGGTCACGTCGTTCAGGATGGTGATGAAGGGCGAGAAGGTGCGCAGGGTGTCGCCCCACTGGGTCAATTCGGTCACCGTTCGCTTGCGCGAGATGGCGACGCTGTGGGTGGGAACGATGAAGGATTTCCCGCCGATGTCGACGGGGCGATAGGTGACCATGATGTCGGCGCGGAGAAGAGGCATGCGCGGTTCCAGGTCGGCCTGGACAGCGAGCCGCAGGATCGCGCCGGTGTCGGGATCGATGGTCAACTCGCCACGATAGCCGGTAACCCAGTTGATCACTCCGGAGCCATTCATATCCGTCATGCAGCAGAAGGAAACGGAGTAGTGGGAGTTTTCTTTCGGCACTGCATATTGAAACACGGCGCGCTCGGAGCCGGAGATCTCTTCCCAGTGGCTCCATGAAAGTGCGCTTGCCGCCGCATCCTTGATCACCGTGTAAAGGATGGGGCCGAACGTTCCCCTGGTATCGAGGCTCTCTTCGTATTCGTTGGGGTGTTTGCGCTGCGCCGACACCGGGTCCACGACTTCATAGCCGTCCCGATAGCGGATGGTTTCCACCACAGAACTTGAAAATTGGAGAGGGCCGCCGCCGTTGTCTGTCTTCCAGTTTGGCTCGTGCTTGTCTTTTTGCGGGGGCGGCTCATAGCGCGCGGTCGTGCGTATGGCAAAAAAATCCGGCAGGTGAGGAATAGCCTCGCCGAGATAATCGAGGGTGCGCGACATCATGGCCCTTTGTCCGGCCAGATCCGGCGCCGGACGCTTAGCCTGTTCCGTAACCGGCACGCGGAGAAAGGCTGAAGCATCGGCCAAGGCAACGAGTGCCTGGCGCGATTTTTCACCCGGAAGCACGGCGCGCAATGCAGGCATCCGGGAGCCGCTGAGCCGCTCGGTCAAGGCCGTGCGTTCGAGTTGCTGCGCGATTGCCGCATCCTGTTGCCGATGCGCCGCGGCAAGCATGTGCTCGAGTTCCTCCACCGTGGCCTGCTCGATCGAGTTGTCGGGCTGGTCATAATACGAAGGTTCATCGTAGTAACCGTCGATGGCGCGGGCCACATTGTCCGGCCGCGCCGTTTCGATCCGGATCTCGTGATATTCGTCCACGGCGCTCGCGTGCGGCGGATCGAAGGTCAGCGTGTAACAGGCGCCGGCTTCGGCGACGGCCTGATTGAGGAGCCCGGCAAGCTCGGAGCCGAAGTTGAGAACGCGTCCGCCGCTGCGCAAAGCCAGTGCCGGTAGCGACAGGTGGGCAGGATTCGCACCGCGAGCAGCTTTCGGTGGGACAAGATATTCGTTAGCGATGACGTCCCCGCCGGACCAGATCGAAACCTGATAAAGAGCGATGCGCGCCTCGCGCATGCGCGTGGAGAATTCGGTAATCCAGTCGAAGGAATCCGCCAGTCCGGAAGGACAGTTCGCGGTCAGCGCAACGGGCCAGCCCGGTCCGATCCAAACCAGCAGTTTGCGACCAGGCATGCGCCTCTGGTCCAGCACGATCTTCCCCAGGGCAGTAAGCGACTTGCTGTTCGCGGAACCGCAGCCACGATGTGAATCCGGGAACTCAACAAGTGCGCCCTCGGATGCAAAGAGCCCTTTGCGGGTGAGGCGATAGATGGTCGTAGCGTAGGGCTGGCGGCGTCCCTGGTTCTGACGCAGGAAGTCCTGCGCGGCGCGATCAGCGGCCTCGTACTGCACGCTGTCGAGGTTGAGCCCGTCCAGAACGAGGATGACGCGCGGAGAGGGGTTGGCCGGATCGAACGGCGCGGAGAAGCCGTCAACTGCTCGAAACGAGACCAGTTTCTGGGGTTGCCCGTTGTCGAGCAAGGTGAAATCCTGCTTCGTCAACCCGGTTACCGGTGTTCCCGTCTTGTCTGTCACGACGACATCGAGCTTGATGAGGCCTTCTGCGAAATCGGGACTGGAGGCGGGCCAGGGACCGGAAATGGGATTGGCGGGAAGCGGGCCCGAAGGGAGGCTCCCATCGGAGTCTCCGGTTTGCGCGCGTGTAGGCGGCACGCAAACCAGCAGGGCCGCCATCACACCCAAAACAGCGGTGATTGACTTGACTCTCCGCCGGATGCCCATAGAGTGGTGCGTGCAGTATACGCCGCATCCCCGGAAGTTGACGTTTCCCGGAAGATAGAAGTCAAAAGGAACAAACGCGCCCTCATTCAAAACTGCGGTGCTAACTGGGCGCGAAAGCTGTTGATGCAAAGAGGAATCTGATCCCGCAACGGTCGAATCGGGGTAAGTCCAGCCGAAACTAGGCACAACCTGCCCTTGGCTTTTACAATTCATCAGGGACCCATCCCAACCCAGCTCTGCTGCGGAACTAGCACACTTGGCGGCGCACGCCTGACCAGGATGAAGGAATCGCATGAAGTTTAGGGAATTCGGCAAGGCCCTTCTGATGAGCGCCGCCTCTGTAGGCCTCGTCCTAGGCGTTACGTCTTGCACTCAGAGTTACACCGTAGGCTTTCTCTTTGTCACCGGGACTTCCACAGCCGGAAAAGGCGACGGCATCATCAGCGGCTTCAAAATCGATCACAATACAGGAAACCTGATAAGGATCAATGGGACGCCGGTGGGCTCGGGCGGCGCCAATCCGGGGCGGGCGGTTCTGGCGGTTGGCAGCCGATTCGTTTATGTCCTGAACCGTGGAACCGACCCGGCGACCAACGGGCCCTGCACGGCAGCCACCACCGATTGCAACGGCGCCAATATCGCGCAGTTTGCGGTGGGGGGAAGCGGCGTGCTGTCGTTTCAGGCGAAGTTCTTCAGTCAGGGGATGAACCCATTTCGCCTGTTGGTGGATGGGCAGAACAACTATCTTTACGTTCTGGATGCTGTGGCGCCCTCCGGCGAGGGGTGCGCGGCGGCCCTGGGCCCGACCGTAACCACCTGCGGTGACATCACGGCATTCAAGATCGACCAGTCGACAGGCAGGCTTTCACTGCTGGTGAACGCACAGGTGACTTCGGCGACGGGCAACCCGCTTCCCTACTTCCCGATTCCGGCTGATCCCATCGACATGGTGCTTACGTCATCGTTCATATACACCCTGTCCGGGACCCCAGCCACGGGAGATGTGGTGTTTCCCTACGCATTCAACAGCGGGTCGGGCCAGCTCACCATCACCCAGAACAGCGCGCAGCCCATCAATGCCGCGCAGGGCACGGCGATTGCCTCGGCCGCCGGCAACATCTACGTGCTGGACAATGAGCCGATCACCATTCCCTCCGGCGACTCCCGCAACTTCCCGCCCGGAGTCTACCTGAGCCAGATCCTTCCGTTTACGTCCGGCACGGGCGGGGCGCTGCAGGCACAGACGGGCGGAGCCGTGCCTGACGATCCCAACCAAAGCAACCCGATCGTGCTGATCGCCGAGTCGAAGGCCAAATGGGTGTACGTCGCCAACCAGGGACCCAACACCAGCGGCACGGTTGCGCAGAGCGGCATCGTGGGCTATCGGGTCGATCCGAGCACTCATCAATTGATACCGATGTCCGGCAGCCCGTTCAGCATGGGTTCCGGCCCGCAGTGCCTGCTGGAAGATCCTTCGAACCAGTTCTTTTACACCGCCAATTTCAACGACTCCACCGTGACCGGCAGGACGCTGGACGCAAACTCCGGTGTGCTCAACGGTCTGCATGGAAAGACCGCCGCCCAGTCCTTCAAGCTCGACGGCCCGGCCGCCTGGTGCCTGGTGAGCGGACGCACCAGCTAGCCATCGGGTGCTGAAACAGCCGGTGAGACCGCCGAAGCGGCGCTTCTCACCGGGGTTCCGGGATTCCGGAACACCTTAGAAAACACATCCTCGAATTTCCGGCCGGGTTCGACAATCCTGTGCGGAGTCTCAAACTGAAACTGGGGTATCGCGGACGAAAGATGCGCATGAAGATCAACAAAACATCGGGATCCCCGGCGACACAACCGGGGTCCCCACGCCGGGGCCCCCAAGAACATTTCTTTCGTTCTTGGGGTGGACGAACGGGTCTTTGTTCGTGGAGTGGCGGTCTTCGTCGCCGGGGTGGCCTGGGCCGGCTCGCGCTGGTTTCCGCGGCCAGCCTTGCAATCGCCGGGTTGCTGACGGCCTGCACCCAACTGACGGAGACGCTCACCGTGGATTTCGTTTACGTGACGAGCGCCAAGGCCGCCGGACCTAATAACTACGGCGAAATTGATGTATTCGAGATCAACTCCCAGTCCGGGCACATGCGGCAGATTCCCAGCTCGCCCTTCCCCTCGGGAGGGCGCAATCCGGTCTCAGATGCTGTCTCGTCAGACAACACCAACCTGTACGTGGTGAACCGCGACGACAACAACATCGTGCAGTTCATCATCGGCAGCGACGGCAAGGTTTATCCGCAGAACACGGTGAACACGCCCGGCGTTTTCCCGCTGGCTGTTTCGGTGGCCAAATCCAGCCTGTACGTCGCCGACACCTACCAGCCGTTGCCGTCGTGCTCACCGGCCGCGCCATGTTCGGGATCGATCGCGGTGTTTCCCATCCTGCCGGCCTCGGGTTCGACCCCGGCCGGAAAACTGCAGACGGGCACCGCGGTCAATTCGTGCAACGGCCTCCAGTATGTTCCGCTGGCGCTCCCGGGAACCACCGGCCACGTGATCACGCCGACTGCCCTCAAGGCCTCCATCGATGGCGCGAATCTCTATGTCAGCGCGGTCGACACCACGGCAAACACAGGCTACCTTTTTGCCTTTGCCGTGGGCACCATCGACTGCGGAGGAAAAGTCCCGAATCCCACCTTGACGCCGTTTGCCGGTTCGCCCTACCCGACGGGCGTTCAACCTTCGGCGGTCACAACCGATCCGAGCGGAACCCACGTCTACGTGACGGACCTGGCATCTGCCGATGTCCTTGGGTACTCGGTGAGTTCGGGGGGCCTGGTTCCGCTGAGCGGGAGCCCCTTCCCCAGCGGCAACCAGCCGGCGGCAATCACGATCGACGCCAACGGCCAGTTCGCCATGGTCGCCGAGTCGCAGGATTCGAGCGTCGCCACCTATTCGATCAACAACGGCATGTTGACCCGCATTGGTTCGTATGCCACGGGTTCGCAGCCTGTGGCGGTGGGCATCGATCCGAGAATGAACAAGTATATCTTCACGGCGAACTTCCTGGGGAATAACCTATCCGGCTTCGCCCTGAATTCCGACGGTTCGCTGTTTAACACGCAGTATTCTCCCTTCACCTCTGATGCAAACCCGACCGCGGTCGCCGCGATTCCGCACAACGGAACGATCCACTGATCGGGGTGAAATTTGAAGGGATGAAACGGGAGAGTCGGCGAGCTCAGTAACACTCCATACCAGACTTTTACAATGATATGGAGAAACCGCAAACAGTTTTCCGGGCTGCAAGCGAAAGGTTGGCGGCCCACGACGAAGGAAGCGCATGAAGTTCAGCAAATCATCGGGGTCTGGTCGTCATCGCCTGGCTAGGTTGAGCCAGCTTGTCCTGGTTTCCGCGATCGGCCTTGTGGTCGCCGCTCTCTTGTCCGCGTGCCAGCTGGTGACGATCGACTTTGTTTATCTCGCCGCGCAGGGGAATTCGGGAGGCAACGGGGCAATTCAGATATTCGCAGCCGACTCCCAGTCGGGCGCCCTTCGCACCGGTGTTACCGGCAGCGACTCCGGGGGCCCATCGCCAGTCGCCATGGCCGTGTCCGCCGATTATGGGAACCTTTTCGTTGCCAACCAGGGCAACAACTCCGTGGTTCACTTTGCAATCAATACCAACGGGACGCTCAGCAAGAAGGACTCGGTCACTCTGTCTGACGTTCCCACGTCGGTGGCGGTGAACGCGGCCGGGACCTACCTGTTTGTTGCTTCGGGCACCACGACTTCCACGCTGACGGTGTATGCCCTCAGCAAGGGCACCATCGGCTCGGTTGCGGCCCAGCAGGTGCTCACCGTCCCGGGCTTCGAGACCGATATCCTCATCCCCACGGGTGTGACGGCGCTGGCGAACAACAGTGCTGTGTACGTGACGGCCTACGATAAATCCGCATATAATCCCGGGGGCACCACCACCAGCAACGCCAATCCCGGCTGGCTGTTCGGATTCGAAGTGGGTTCTGGCGGCGCGCTGACGCCGGTCAACGGCAATCCCTATCGGGCCGGTGTCAAGGCTACGGCTCTGGTCGGCGATCCCACCAGCCGGTTTGTTTATGTCACCGATTACGCCTCAAATCACCTCATCGGCTACACGGTTCTCTCCAACGGAAGCCTGAGCTTCCTCATCAACGGGCCGTTCAAGACGGGCAGCGAGCCGACGGCGATTGCCATCGATCCCCGCGGCAAGTATCTCTACGTGGCCAACTCGCTGGACTCGACGGTTTCCGCCTACATCATCGACCTGGCCACGGGAACGCCCTCGGCCGCGGTGAACGTTTCCGGCGCGTCCATCAACTCGACAGACACGCAGCCGGTTTCAATCGTGGTGGACCCCGCTCTGGGCCGTTATGTGTACACGGCAAACCAACTTGGCAATTCGATCTCCGGATTCCGGCTCGATCCCAACGCCGGCAGTCTGCAGCCCGCGCAAGCCACCCCGTATCCAACCAAGGAACCAAAGCCGACCGCCGTAATTGCCATCCCCCACGGCAATCACTCGACGCAGGCTGTGGCCCCATAAAGCGCGACGCCCCTTGTTCCTGCCGGAAAGCCCAGCCCCAAGGCTGGGCTTTTTGTTGCGCTCTCCGCGGCCCCGGGCCGCGGCGCGCCGCTGCTGCTGATGAATCGTTACTCGAAGGACACTCTGTTTGTACTCGAAGGGCACTCTGTTTGTGCTGACAATTCCGGAGAACGCGAATGACCTGTACTCACTCCCTCGGAATCCGCTGCTCTCATCCTCTTTTGGATTCAGGCCATCAGCGACTTAATCATGATGATCGTGGCTATGCTGTTATTGTTCTCCTTCCGCAGCAAGGCACGTCCTCACGAGTCCCTCTGTTCCTAGTCCCTTAGTCCCTAGTCCCTCAGTGCCGATTCAGCTGGCCCACACCTTCATCCACTTCCGCAACTGCCTCTGCGCCGGTTTCTCGATAAGGTACAGCGCCAGCAGCGCCATGCCGATCAGGATCCCGTAGCTGATCCAGGGATCGAACCGCGCCAGGTGCAGGCGGTCCAGCACGTGCGAGTCGTGGATGAGGTTCCAGAAGTTGAAGTGCAGCAGGTAAAGGCAGTAGCTGGACGCACCGACGAAGACCAGCGGCCGGATGCCCAGCGCATGCGACAGCGGATTGTCGCCCGCCAGCCCGAGAATGATGCAGCCGAACAGCGGCATCAGCAGGCCGTCGTGAATGATGGCGTAGGGGATGTCGGGACCGAGCCACAAAAGAAAAAACGTGCCCAGGAAGCCGAACGACCCGAGCCAGAATCGCAAATGGCCCGGGCGCGGGATGAGTTCGTCCAGTTCGGCCAGCAGAACACCGAAAACAAAACTGGCCAGATGCGGCAGCGGGGTGAACTTGAGCGCCTGCAGCCACGGCCCGCTGCTGAAACGGTCAGGATGGGGAATACCGTCGGGGTTGTAGAAAAAGTAGAGCGTCCCGGGAATCAGCCCGAGCATCCAGATGACGCCCAGGCGTGCCAGGATGGGCCGGACGCGGCCCGGCTGTTTCCATCGCGCAAGAAACGGGAACAAAAGGTAGTAAAACGCCTCGGCCGACATGGTCCAGGCCGGCGTGTTCCCGAAGGTGGCAATCTCCGGGATCCAGCCCTGGAGCAGCAGGGGCGTAAGAACCATTCCGGTCCAGAACATCGCGTGGCTGTGGGATGCGTATTCCTGCGGAATCAGGCGCCAGGCCAGGATCAGGCTCAGGATGTAAATGGGATAAAGCCGGGTGAAGCGCGCCTCGTAGAAGCGCCGGATATCCAGTTCCCCCGCTCGCGCGCGCGCCGCGTAGTTATAGCCAAGGACATACCCCGACAGCAGGATGAAGAAACTGACCGATGCATACCCGGCATTGACCACCGGCGCAAGAATCCCGAACCACTGGGGATTGGAGAAATGGAAAAATACGATGTTGACGGCCGCAAAGGTGCGCAGGCCGGTCAACGCGTTCAGCCGGTTTGGCTTGCGCATTTCCACTGGCTTGACAGACGTCTTTTCGCCGTCCCCCGTCGCGGGCAGTTCCGTCGCGGAACGCGGAAGAGTTGCGTGCGGATTCATCGAAAGATGGTTCAAGGGCGCAAACCAGCATTGACCGGGAGCCCAAAGGCAGGGGTTAGTAATCAGTGGTTAGTCTTCCCGTGCAGTGTCCCGTTGCATGTTTTGACGCCTTACGGACAGGAAGGATGCGGTTCCGGCTGGACCGGGTCACTGATCGCTGAAGACTAATCCCTGAAGACGGATCCCTGACCACGAACCACGAATCACTGCTTTTTACGCCGTGACCAGCGACCCGACCTTTTCGCCCTGCACCACTCGCTTGAAATTCCCGGGCTGGTTCATGTTGAAGACGATCATCGGCAGGTTGTTGTCCTTGCACAGGCTGACGGCGGTCAGGTCCATGACCTTCAGGCCCTGGCGCAAGATCTCCATGTAGGTGATCTCGTCATACTTTACGGCGTCTTTGTAAAGCACCGGATCGGCATTGTACACGCCCTCGACTTTCGTGCCCTTTAACAGAACATCCGCCTTGATTTCCATGGCGCGGAGGCTGGCGGCGGTGTCGGTGGAGAAGAAGGGGTTGCCGATGCCCGCGGCAAAGATCACCACGCGGCCCTTCTCCAGGTGGCGCACGGCGCGCCGGCGGATGTACGGCTCGGCGATCTGGTTCATAAATACCGCGGTCATCACCCGGCACTGCACGTCGCGCTGTTCCAAGGCGTCCTGCAAAGCGATGGCGTTGATGATGGTGGAGAGCATGCCCATGTTGTCGGCGCTCACCCGGTCCATTTCCCGGGCCTGCTCGGCGACCCCGCGGAAGATGTTGCCCCCGCCCACGACCACGGCGATTTCCACGCCGAGTTTGTGCACTTCAGCGATTTCAGTGGTGATCTCCGCAACCTTGTTGGCGTCAAGACCAAATCCGCGCCCGCCGGCCAGAGCTTCACCCGAAAGCTTTAGAACAATCCTTCTGTACATATTCCCTTTCGAGTATCGCACACGCGCAGGACGGCTGGCAGGCGCCTGCCGGGAAGGCTCCGCGGCCTCCGTTCCTATGGTAAGAGCCAGGCGAACTCCCACGTCGAATGAACGAATTCGAAGCGGGAATGCGTGGATTGAGTGCGCACGCGAAACAATTGCCCCGGGGACCACCGAAAGCACAAGTGCATCTCTGTGAACGCGTTAAGCTCCGCATCTGAACCGGCGGGGGATGGACATTCCGCGATTGTGAACGTTACTTTAATCCATGTGAAACCGAGATTAATGATTTCCTGTCTGGCCTTCCTCGTGGCCGGGGCCGCGCTCCATGCACAGAATTACCCCCTTGCCATCACCGATCGTGCGCTGATGAATCCGGAGGTTCTGCACGCGCGCAACTGGCCCTCCGACCTGGGCCTGCCGCCTGTGGCCATCACGCGCACCAATGCCGGCGAGCGCTGGTTCTCCATCGAGAAGGCCCGAGGCGAATTCGATCCCAACTTCGGCAACCTTTTCACCCCCGGGACAGGCTGGGTGGATATCGCAGAAAGGCATCATACCGACCTGATCTACACCTTCAACACGGTGCCGGCGTGGGCGGCGCGCCAGGAAGGTAGCGGCCCGGCCAGAGTCGCGCCCTACGACATCGATGAAGGGAACGAGAAATGCCAGGCGCCGCTGGCCGGCGTCACCAGCCCCAACGGCAACTGCATCTGGAAGGAATGGGTCACCGCGCTGATGCAGAAGAACTGCGGCGTCAAGTCGCAGCCTGATCATCCTCTCCAGGGCCGTTGCAGGATCCGCAACTTCGAAACATGGAATGAATTCAACGCCGAGTTGTTCTGGCAGGACAGCCTCGCGCATCTGGCCAAGATGGCCAACGACATGGCCGTCATCGTGCGAGCCTATTGCGGCGACTGCACCATTATCGGCGGCTCGGCCTCGGCGGGTGGCGTCGGCCGCGGTGGCAACGGGCCTTCCGGCTCGGGCAGTTTTGCGGTCGCTCTGGGGCAGTTTCTGGATGCGTGGCATGCAATCCCCAACGCATCCTTGCCCGATGCGGTCAGCTTCCATGCCTACCCGTCGCGGACCAACGTCAGCTATCCTCCTTTCCCCGAGAGCAACGTTTCCCTCAACGATCCCAAATGCGCGCCCGGAACTGTCCCCAACATGAGTTGCGAACATCCCTCTCTGCGTCAGCCGCTCAGGCTGCGTGAAACGCTGTCCGCGCGCAACGGCCTGCCTGCAAACCTGCCCATCTGGAATACCGAGTCCGGCTGGAACACCAACAAGACGCTTCTGCACGGCACGGATTCCCAGGGGCTCGCCGACGAGGAAACGGGCATTCTGCGCCAGGCGTATCTCGCCCGGCTCGAGGTCCTGCTGGCCAACGAGGGGGTGGCCGTGAACATCTGGTACGAGGCCGACCACCAATGCACGGGAACACTGGTGGGCTTCGGGCTGCCGGCCGCCTCGCACGAGTTCGACCCCTGCCGCAATGATCCGCCCATTCCTCCCGGACTCACGCCTGCAGGGCGCGCGCTCAACGCCATATATCAATGGTTGCACGGCGGCACATTTACGGGGCCCTGCAAGTCTTCTGGCGACGTGTGGTCGTGCCCGGTGAGCGGCCCCGGTTCGGGGACCGGCGTGATCGCCTGGACCACAAAGTGGAACAGCACGGAATCCGCCTCGAAGCTGCCCGGCAAATATCCGTTCACCCACACGCTCGACGGCGAGACCATACCTGTTCGTCCCGACGACAAAGCAATCGAGTTCCGGCCGCGCCTGTTCAGCGACCGGAAGTAAGGAACCGCCTGTAGCTTGTAGCCGTAGCTACTGGCTACTGTCTACTGGCTCGCTACTGGCTTTAGCGAGCATGGCCGCGGCAGATGCAGCCTGGCCATAACTCAGGCCACCGTCACCCGGACTGACGCGGCGGTGCTGATACACCCGGAAGCCTTGCGCTTCGAGCTTCGCGCGCATCAGGCGTGCCAGGCGCCGGTTGTGCATCACTCCCCCGCTCATCGCCACGGCGCCGATGCTGGTCGCGGACCGCGCCGCCTCGGAAGCGCGCACGAAAGCATTCGCCATGCCGGCATGAAAGCGCGCCCCGATCCGCGCGCTGCTCATGCCGCCCTTCAGATCGCGCAGCAGTTCCTCCCATAACGGCGCCACCTTCATCACCAGCGGTTCGCGTTTCTGCCAGTCGCCCGCGTGCAGTGGAACTTCATAGCCGCCGCCGTCATCAGGCTCATCCACGGCCACGCCTTCGAGTTCGATGGCGGCCTGCGCCTCGTAATCCACCACACGCTGATTCAGCACGACCGCAGCCACCGCATCGAACAGTCGTCCCAGGCTCGACGTGAGCGGCGCATTCACACCGCGTTCCATCATGCGCATCAGCAGCCGCGCTTCTTTCTCAGTCGCGCCCACGAGCTTGAGCATCCCGGGCGACGCCGCCTCGAATCCCGCGGCGTGGAGATGCGCAAGCGCCATCCGCCACGGCTCGCGCACGGCCGCATCGCCTCCCGGCATCGGCACGTAATCGAGATGTGCAAACCGCTCGAAGCTATCGAGCCGCGCAATCAGCACTTCCCCGCCCCAGATGCGCCCGTCGGTGCCGTAGCCGGTGCCATCGAGCGAGAGCCCGATGACCGGCCCATCGATCCTATGTTCCGCCATGCAGCCGGCAATGTGCGCGTGATGATGTTGAACTCCGATCAGCGGCAGGCCGCGCGCCCCAGCCCATTTTTTCGCCCAGGACGTGGAGAGATAGCCGGGGTGCAGATCGTGCACTACAGTCTGCGGCTGAATCTCGAAGGTGCGCATCAGGTGATCGAGCGAGTGCTCGAAGAACTCGAGGCCGGTGAGATTCTCGAGATCGCCAAGGTGCTGGCTCTGGTGGACGTATTGCCCGCGCGCCAGCGCAAACACGCTCTTCAGGTGGCCGCCGACGGCGAGCAGCGGCGGCGCTTCCATGGGCAGATCTACGGCCAATGGCACAAAACCGCGCGCGCGTCGAATGATCTGCGGCGCGCCATCCACGACCGCCTGCACCGAGTCGTCGCAACGCTGCAGGATTTCGCGATTGTGCAGCAGGAACGCATCGGCAATATCTTTCAGCCGCTCCCGGGCCTCGTCATTGTCAATGGCGATCGGCTCTTCGCTCAGGTTGGCGCTGGTCATCACCAGTGCGCGCACACGGAAGTCGGCAAAGAGAAGATGCTGCAATGGCGCATAGGGCAGATAGGCGCCGAGCCACGGAATGCCGGGCGCCACCGACGGAGCGATTCCATTGGATTCGCGCGCTCGCGCCAGCACGATAGAGCGCGCCGGTGTCAGCATGAGCGCTTCTTCTTTGCTCATGAGCTCGCAGATTTCGCGCGCCACGCCAATATCGCGCACCATCACCGCCAGCGGCTTGCCATACCTGTGCTTTCGCTGGCGCAGCCGCATGACGGCCCGCTCGTTGGTCGCGTCCACGGCAAGATGAAATCCGCCGATGCCCTTGATCGCCACGATCTCGCCGGCCATCAGGCGATCGATGCACTTGGTGATGGGATCGTCGGCGGCAATCTCGTTCCCGGCGGCATCGGCCAACCACACCTTCGGCCCGCATACCCAGCACGCATTGGGCTGCGCGTGGAAGCGGCGGTTGAGCGGATCGTCGTACTCTGCCTGGCACTGAGAGCACATGGGAAACACGGCCATGGAGGTTTGCGGCCGGTCGTAAGGAATGCGCCGCGTGATGGTGAAACGCGGGCCACAGTTGGTGCAGTTGATGAATGGATATCGATAGCGGCGATCGCCTGGATCGAGCAGTTCGCGCAAACAATCCGAGCAAGTGGCTGCGTCCGCGGGGATGCCGGTACTCACCTGGCCCAGCACCTGGCTGCTGATGATGCGGAATTCCGATTCGCCAGTGGGAATCTGCTCCTCGATTGTCACCGAATCAATTCGCGCCATCGGCGGAGCATCGCTGCGCAGGCGTGAGAGGAATTCGCGCAATCGCGGCTCTGCTCCCTCGATCTCGATGGTCACGCCATCGGTGTTGTTGCCGATGAATCCCGCGAGTTCGGTTTCGTGCGCAAGGCGGAAGACGAATGGACGGAAGCCCACGCCCTGCACCACACCGCGCACCAGCACGGATTGCCGCTTTCGCTGTTCAGTTGCAGGCTGTGCGGATGATGGAGACAAGGCGGCCCTCGCGTTGCAGCACCAGCTTAGAACATCAGCAGACAAACGCCAAAACACCTGTTTTTGTTACGTTTTCTTGTACTTCGCAGTCTCGTGCGGCCAACCTGCGAGCAACCAAATAAGTCCACCTGTCATTTAATCAGAGAGCAGCGAGGTCGGGTTTGTGCTACGCCTGAGCGCTCCTGTCCCTGGCAGGTCGTTTAAAGCCTGCCAGAGAGAATTCCCCCGGAGTTTCAAACTCAAGGAAGGTGGGCATATGAACAAAAAACTGGTGGTCCTGGGTGCCATGCTGGGTGTCGCGACCCTGGGCTGGTCGGATACGAAGAAGGAGGACGCTACCGACCGGCTGGACAACGCCGCGAAGGTATTACATGAAGTGATGGCGGCCCCCGACAAGGGCGTTCCAAACGAAGTGATGGACCATGCCAAGTGCGTTGCCGTGGTTCCTCACATGGTGAAAGGCGGATTCGTGGTCGGCGCCGAGGGCGGCAAGGGCGTGGCGACGTGCCGCACAGCGAATGGATGGAGCGCCCCGGCGTTCTTCACTGTTGCGGGCGGAAGCTGGGGCCTGCAGATTGGCGTAGAAGGCATCGACCTGGTGATGATCTTCCAGAACGACAAGGGCATGGAGCACCTGCTCAACAGCAAGTTCCAGATCGGCGGCGATGCTTCTGCTGCGGCTGGCCCCGTCGGCCGTCACGCGTCGGCTGATACCGACTGGAAGATGAACGAGGAAATCCTCACTTACTCACGCGCAAAAGGCGTCTTCGCGGGCTTGACCCTGAATGGCGCGGCCGTGAAGGAAGACAAGGATACGATGAACGCGATCTACGGTCCGGACGTGACCGAGCGCTCGGTGTTGACCGGCAAGGTTCCAGTTCCTTCCGAGGCGCATGCGTTTCTGGCCGCGGTGCGCGGAGCCAAGACCGAGGCTTCCGCTGCGCATCCTCAGTAGCTGAAATAGTCTCCTCGAACCTCTGCTGAACGCAGTACACACACTGTACGCCACACAGACTGCCCCAGTTTTTCCTGACCCGTTCACGGAGAAGCTGGGGCATTTTCATTGCGGTGCGCTTGGGCTTCCGGCGTGAAACATGGAGACACAGGCCGTTGATACACTCGTTGAGGACATGTTGAATCCCAAAGCTGCTTTTCAATGCGGATGGTCTGCGTGCATTTTTTGTATTCTCTGCCTGGCTGTTTTCGGCGAAACCATCCCATCGTACCCGCAGCAGGACATGGACGCAGCCGTTATCCAGGGCATCGATGCCTCGGTGCATGAACGGGAGAACCACCTGCTGGGGTACACGGTCACCGAACATTACACCGTGTTCCGCAATCATGACGAGAAGCATCCCGCAGCCGAGATGGTGGTCAAGACCAGCTACCAGCGCGACGTGGGCAAGAACTTCGGCATCGTTTCACTCACTGGATCGCTGGTGTTGCGGAAGGTGCTCGAGGAAGTGCTGGCGACCGAGAAAAAGATGACCCAGCCCGCGAACCGGGCCACGGCGGTCATTATTCCGGCCAACTATGAAATGACCGTGAAAGGCCCGGCCATGATGGATGGCCGCAACTGCATTGCGCTGGCCATCAAGCCGCGGCGGGTGTCTCCTTACCTGTTCAACGGGACCGTCTGGGTGGATGCGCAGAACCAGGCCATCGTGCGGCTGGAAGGAGTGGCCGCGAAGAGCCCGTCTTTGCTGTCGGGGCCGTCGCAGGTGTCGCGCCAATACACGATGATCGACGGCTTTGCGATGGCGACGCGCGCCCACGCGGTCTCGCACAGCGCGCTCCTCGGCGACACAGTCATCAATATCGATTACAAGGGGTACCAGCTCCAACCAGCAGGAAAGTAACGACTCGATACTCCGTTTCGGCTCAGCCGGATGGCCTTCATCGCGCCGGTGTGACGATTGATGCTGCCAAGCTTGTACCCTGCTCTATACTGCATTCGTGACCATCCTTCCGGGGGACTGGAAACTCGCTGCCGCGCTGGGCTCGTGTCTGCTTCTGGGCCTCAAGCATGGCTTCGACTACGATCACCTGGCAGCCATTTCCGACATCACCGCCGTGCAGCGCAACTGGAAGAGCGGATTGCGCCTGGGGATGACCTACGCTTTGGGCCACGCCTGCATGGTGGCGGTCCTCGGTGTGCTGGTGCTCGAACTTCATCTGGGCCTTCCGGAAGGACTCGATCACTGGACCGAGCGGCTGATCGGACTCACGCTGATCGTGCTGGGGCTGGGGGTCGCCGCAGGCATTCTGCGCAAAGACGCGCACGGCCACCGGCACACGCGCGTCGAAAGCCGGCTGGCCGTTGCCATCAACGGAGTCCTGTGGGGCGCATGGCAAATCCGGCGCATCTGGAACCGCGAGGCGCCCCGGCCCGAACGCTTCCAGTGGATCTATACGGGTAAATCGGTGTTCCTCATCGGCGTTCTCCACGGGATCGGGGCTGAAACTCCCAGCCAGCTGGCGCTGTTCTTCCTGACTGCGAACCTGGGCGGGACCAGCCGCGGCCTGCTTGGGTTAGCCGCATTTGCGATCGGCCTGGTGGCTATGAACGCGCTCATGACGGCCAGTCTCGGAGGAGCATTCAACGCCGG
>Ga0335069_10006702_pt1 | contig 16708 bp, 13 predicted proteins | sample Lox_Sample_11_FD_206714 | JGI IMG/M metagenome (GOLD analysis project Ga0335069, IMG submission 206714) | Soil microbial communities from Loxahatchee National Wildlife Refuge, Florida, United States - Lox_Sample_1.1 | ecosystem: Environmental > Terrestrial > Soil > Wetlands | place: USA...
ACACGGGCTACGATCGCCCACCAGCAAGGCTCAAGACCGGACAACCGCCGCCAATCGAGGTCCGTCATCGTCAATCAGGGTAGGAGCGCCGCGCCTCTGCTTCGACCGACTCGTTGGACGCCAGGCAACGTTTCGCCCGCTCGATCTGTGCGTCGGTCGCGCCATGGCTACGGGCGTACATCTCGGCCATCGCTGCGGAATATTTTGCGACGTAATACCTCACCTCCGTGCAGGAAACCCGCTCGGTCGGTCTGTGATGGCGCATCGCAAGAGCTTCGGAGCTCAAGGGGATCAGCAACAAGGCAACAGCCGCACGCACGATCATTCTGGTCTTCCCCCGCATCCAAAGACTTCGACGGGGGAGCAAGCCCGAATCGCTTCGAGCATGCAAATTAACAATCGTGCAGGGGCGCAACTGCCGCGCGACTGTTGCCGCAATGCTTCAATGCCTGGTCTTGCCTGCAGTGGCGGCGGCCTGCGAGGCCGGTCAAAATCCGAACAAGCGGTATTTGGCACCCCGGGCGGTCATTCGGCCACGATACGCGGCTGATGCGTCGCACCGGTCATGCACCCGCATTGGAGAGCGAAAACGCAACAACAGAACACGGCTGGGCAATCGTTCCCCGGCTGCTTGTGCGCCTTTCATGAGCGAAAGGAGCCAAACCCAGGTCCAGACGTTGAAGCCTCATGGAGACGATCGAAGCCTATCTGCAACGGAAATACCACGAACTCGAGTTGCTGGACGATTGCCTGGACACCTCGCTCGCGCCGGCACCTCCGCGATCGATCGATGACGTCATCGAACTCAAATTCAAGCTGACCGCTGCGCTCAGGGCTCAGCACGATCTGAGCGACTGGGCTGCGACGGAGACGGCATGGTCGCAAGGTAAGAAAAGTTGCGACGGCCCCTTCCGGTTCACCTACGACTACCAGCGCGCCGATCTCGACGTGGCGGGCCCGTCGTTCTACGACCTGGACGACGAATCCAGAACCGAAACCGTCTACACCTCTTCGGGAATGGCCTCGATCTCGGCGCTGCTCCTCGCATCGTCGCATGTGTTCGACAGCGCCCACCTCGTCGTGCTGTCGGAGACCTACCGCGAGACAATCGAATTCACAGCGGGATATTGTCACCATTTGAGGATCGTGGCCGCCGAAAGAGCATGGAGCGATCCGGTCCGCCGCTCGCCGCCGGCCCGTATCCTGCTTCTGGACTCCTGCGCCCTGGCCAAGGATTTCGAAGCCTGCCTGCGATCCCAGTGGACGCAGTTCGACCTGTGTATCTTCGACACCACTTGCTTCTGCTCCGGATCCGGCAGGATCCGGCGCGCCTTGCGAACAGCCCGACGAAACGGCGTGCCTGTCGTCATGGTCCGCAGCCACACCAAACTGGACTCGCTCGGGGCCGAATACGGACGACTGGGATCCGCGGGGTTCGTCCACGTTCGGAATGACGATCCATGGCGCCGCCCCGGCCTCGCAAAACTGCCCGACGAGATGCGGAATGCCGTGAGACTGCTCGGGAGCGCCGCTCTTCCCGCGCACTTTCCGCCGTATGTCGGGAGTTCGAAATACCGGTCGCTGACAGCCAGGAGAGTGGCGGCGATCTTGCGCAACGGGCGCCGCTCCGCCGGCTTTTTCCGCGAAACGCTCGGCGGCCTGGTCGCGGAGCTGGACTTCGCGCACGGACTTTACGCCACCCTGAAGTGCAGGCGGCCGCTGGACGAAGAAGCCGCGAGGAAAGCGGCTTCGGACATGAGCGAGGCTCTCGGCCGCGCCGGCTTTCCCATGCGCCACGCCGGAAGTTTTGGATTTGATTTCGGCGCCACGGAATGGGTTCGCGACGTCGAGAGCGACGCGTTCAACGTTCGCGTCGCGGTTCCGGATCTCCCGACCGCGGTTTGGGACGAGCAAAGCCGCGCGATCGGGCGGTGGTGGACGGCGTATGACCGCTCTCGCGGCTCGTGAGGCCCTGTCCTCGAACGATGGTCGTCTCGTCGGCAGAAGCGCGCGCCGGCGGCGCCCGTCGAGCCACGACGAGACGGTTCGCGCCGAAAGGGGCTCAACCCGCTCAGAGATGTCGCGTCATGTTGATCACAAAACCGACGCCGACCCCGATGATCAGGCCGACAAACGCGTAGCCGCAGCCGGCAACGACGGCGCCGAGCTGGCTCGCGCTCATGACGATGCCATAAAATGCGCCCGCTGCCGCGCAGCCCACTGCGGCGAGCGCGAGCGTGCGGTCGTTGCGCTGCTCGATCCGGTGCCGCCTGATCTCCTGCGGGCTGAACACATGCGGACCGGACGGTTCTTGCGAGCCGCAATGCGGGCAGCTCGCCGCGCTGAAGGAAACTCCCGCCCCGCAATCGTGACAGGCGATCAGTTCGGGCTGAGGCTTGGCGCGCATGCAGACGAATCTAGTCACCCGGAATCGGTTTGCAAAGCCGTGCGCAAAGGAACGTTGCGCATTCACCGGGCTTATCGAGAAGCCGCGCGTGAATTCCAACAGGTTCCCCCGTGCTCAGCCGCCCCCGACCGACCCGTGCCATCGCTGTCCTGCCTCGGCCGATGCTCATCATCTGCCTTGGTTTTGCGCTTGCGGCTTGCGGGCGCAGCGCGGGTCCGCAATCGGCCGGCACCACCGGAAAGCAGGAAAACAACGCGTCGGCGTCAGGCGCAACCACCCAGCCGTCTCAGGCTCAATCGCCGCCCCCCGCGGTGATCGTCGCGACCGTCGAGGTCAAGGACATCGCGCCGCGGCGGAGCTTCATCGGGCACGTCGTCACGATCCAGGCGGTGCAGGTGGTGGCGCGCGTGACGGCGTTCATCGACGAGATCGCGTTCAAGCAGGGCAGCACCGTCCAGGCGGGGCAAGTGCTGTTTCAGCTGGAAAAAGCCCAGTATCAGGCCGCGGTGGATGCCGCGAAGGCGCAACTGGACTCTGCCCAGGCGGCGCTTCGGGTGGCGCAACTGGCCTATCAAAGGGCCAGCGAACTGGTGCAGAAGAACGCCGAGACGCAGGCCAACCTCGATCAGGCGGTCGCGACGCGCGACCAGCAGCAGGCCAGTGTCGAGGCGGCGCAGGCCAATCTCGAGCAGGCCCAGCTCAACCTGAGCTACTGCACGATCTCCGCGCCGATCAAGGGCCGGATCGGCGCGGTGACCCTGACCAAGGGCAATCTGGTCACCCCGAGCACGCCGGCGCTCACGAGTGTCAACCAGCTCGATCCGATTCGCGTGCAGTTCGCGGTCAGCGACCAGCTCATCGTCACGGCGCAGCAGAAGACGAACGCCAGGTCGGACCAGGTCGGGATCGGCCTGCCGGTGCAGCTCGATCTTCCCAATGGCCAGGCCTATGCGCAGACCGGCAAGGTCGCGTTCCTCAACAACCAGGTCGAGGCGCAGACCGGCACCGTCAGCGTCTTTGCCGATTTTTCCAACCCGGCCGGCGTGCTGCTGCCGGGCGCCTATGTCACCGTTCACGTCGGGGCGCGGCAGAAGCAGGAGCGCCCGCTGGTGCCGGTCGCCGCGGTGCAGAGGGAGCAGGGCGGCAGCTCGGTGCTGGTCGTCGACCAGGACAACAAGGTGGTGCAGCAGCCGGTTCAGCTCGGGTCGCAGATCGATCAGAACTATGTGGTCGACCAGGGCTTGAAGGGCGGCGAACGCGTCATCGTCGAAGGCATCCAGAAGGTCCATCCCGGGCAGGTGGTCAAGGCGGAGCCGCAGCCGCCTCAGGGGAGCGAAGCCGCGAGCGGCGATGCCGATAGCCATTCCACCCAGGGCCAGAGCAGATAGGCGCTGTTCATGTTCGGGCTGTCGCAGTTCTTCATTCACCGCCCGAATTTCGCGATCGTGATCTCGATCGTGATCACGCTCGCCGGGCTTCTGGCGCTCTCGGTGATTCCGATCGCGCAATATCCCAACCTGGCACCGCCCCAGGTGACGGTGTCGGCGACCTATCCCGGAGGCAGCGCCGATACGCTGGTCAAGACCGTGGCCCAGCCGATCGAGGAGCAGGTCAACGGCGTTCCCGACATGATCTACATGCAGAGCACGAGCTCGAGCTCGGGCACCTACAGACTCCAGATCACCTTTGCCGCCGACACCGATCCGAACATCGATCAGGTCAATGTCCAGAATCGCGTGCAGCTCGCGATCGCGCAACTGCCGGTGGAGGTGCAGCAGGAAGGGCTGACGGTGCGGGCGGCGGCCAGCAACTTCGTTCTGGCGGTCAACGTCTATTCGCCCGACAATCGCTACGACCAGCTCTTCATCTCGAACTACACCTACATGCATCTGCAGCAGCAGATCGCGCGAACGCCCGGCGTCGGCGACACCAACATCTTCGGCCAGCGGCAATATGCGATGCGGGTGTGGATGGATCCCGTGCGCATGACCGCGCTCGGGATCACCGCCGCCGACGTGACCGCGGCGATCGAGGCCCAGAATCTCCAGGTCGCCGCCGGGCAGATCGGGCAGCCGCCGGTCTCGGGCAATCAGCAGCAGCAGCTCACGGTGCTGTCAACGGGCCAGCTCAGCAGCGTCAGCCAGTTCGAAAACATCATCGTCCGCACCGATCCGAGCGGCGGCGTCGTGCGCATCCACGACATCGGCCGCGTCGAGCTCGGCGCGCAGCAATATAGCAACTCCTCCGCACTCGATGGCAGGCCGTCGGCCACGCTCGCGGTGTACCAGACGCCGAACGCCAACGCGCTTGCCGTCGCCAGTTCGGTCGAACAGCAGATGCAGGATCTTTCAAAGCAGTTTCCGCAGGGGCTAAACTACGCGATCGTTTACAATGCCAGCAATTTCGTGCGCGCCAACATCACGGAGATCCTCCATACGCTCGCCATCACGCTGGTTCTGGTCGTGGCCGTCGTGTACCTGTTCCTGCAGGACTGGCGCGCGACGCTGATCCCGACCATCGCAATTCCCGTCTCCCTGATCGGCGTGTTCGCGGTGCTCTATCTGCTCGGCTATTCCGCCAACACCGTCAATCTGTTCGCCATCGTGCTCGCGATCACGCTGGTGGTGGATGACGCCATCGTCGTGGTCGAGAACGTGATGCGTCATCTCGAGGAACAGCCGGACCGGCCCGTCAGCGAGGCGACCGGACGGGCGATGGGCGAGATCGCCGGGCCAGTGATCGCCACGACGCTGGTGCTGGTCGCCGTGTTCGCGCCGGTCGGGTTCATCGCCGGCATCACCGGCGCGCTCTATCGCCAGTTCGCCGTCACGATCTCGGTCGCGGTCGTCATTTCCGGGATCAATGCGCTGACGCTGAGCCCGGCGCTCTGCGCGCTGATCCTGCGTCCGCCGCGGCAGACCCGCTTCTTCGGCTTCCGCTGGTTCAATACCGGGTTCGACCGTGCCCGCGCCGGCTATTTGAGGGTGGTTCGCCTGCTCCATCGCTGGCTGCCGCTCGCCGGCGCCGGCATCCTTGCAGCATTCGTGGCATGCTATCTCGTGCTGGCCGCTACGCCGACGGGATTCCTGCCGTCGGAGGATCAGGGCTACTTCTTCATCGACGTGCGCACGCCCAACGGCGCCTCGCTCGGGCGGACGCAGCAGGTCATCGATCAGATCGGCGCCGTCCTCAAGACGACGCCGGGGGTTGCGCACGCCATCGAGCTCGGCGGCTTCAGCCTGGTGTCCGGCTCGCAAGGATCCAATGCGGCCTCCGTGATCGCGATCATGCAGCCATGGGATCAGCGCGGCGCCGATGAGGCGATCCCCGCCGTGATCGCCCGCCTGCAGCCGCAGTTCGACGCCATCGCGGCGGCCCAGATCAACAGTTTCAACCCACCGGCGATTCCCGGCATCAGCGCGGCCGGCGGCATCAATTTCGTGCTCGAGGCGCGCCAGGGCCAATCGATCCAGCAGCTCGCCGAAGCGGCGCAGGGCCTGATCTTCGCGGCCAACCAGGACCCGAACCTGAGCTCCGTGTTCACCGGCTTCTCGGCTTCGATGCCGCAGCTGATGGTGACGGTGGACACGACGCGCGCCGCCCTCATGGGGGTGACGCCCGCAGCGATCTATCAGGCGCTGCAAGCCAATCTCGGCGGCCAGTTCGTGAACCTTTTCAGCTATCAGAATTTCGTATTCCAGGTGATGGTGCAGGCCGAGTCGAGATTCCGCGAGCGGATCGCCGACATCGGCCAGCTCTACGTCCGCAATACGAGTGGCGGCATGGTGCCCCTGAACGGGCTCGTTTCCATCAAGACGGTGCAGGGCGCCGATGCGATAACCCTCTACAATCTCTTCCCTGCGGTGCTGATCAACGGCGCGGCACGGCCGGGCCGCAGCTCGGGCGAGGCCATGGCCGCAATGGAGCAGATCGCCGCAAAGCATCTGCCGGCCGGGTTCGGCCATGACTGGACCGCGATGTCGTACCAGGAGCGGCTGGCCTCGGGCCAGGAGGTCTCGGCCTTCCTGTTCGCGGTGGTGTTCTCGTTCCTGTTCCTGGTCGCGCTCTATGAGAGCTGGACGCTGCCGCTCTCGGTCATGCTGCCGGTCGCCTTCGCCTCGCTCGGCGGGCTCGTTGCATTGATGCTGCGCGGCACTGCGCTCGACATCTACGGCCAGATCGGGCTCGTCCTGCTGATCGGGCTCGCCGCCAAGAACGCCATCCTGATCGTCGAATTTGCCAAGGAGCGCGCCGAGCAAGGCGGCGCGAGCTTGCGCGATGCTGCCGAACAGGCCGCCGGCATCCGCTATCGCCCCGTGATGATGACCGCGCTCGCCTTCATCGTCGGCGTCATTCCGCTGGTGATCGCGACCGGCGCCGGCGCCGGCGCGCGGCAATCGATTGGCACGACCGTGTTCGGCGGCATGGTGCTGGCAAGCTTCATCGGCGTGCTGTTTGTGCCGCCGCTGTTCGTGATCTTCGAGCGGCTCTCGGATTGGGTGGTGCGTCTTGTGCGGCGAGGGCGCCGCAGAGCGGAGCGGGTCCAGCCGTCAGAATAGGAACGTTGCTCAAGCTGGCGGCTTGCTGATCGCAACGGAAACACAAGGCAATCGAAAATGGACAGCGCCGACGGGCAGACCATTCGGTCGAAAGCCCACGAACTCTGGGAACAGGCCGGAAAACCGGAGGGCCAGGAGGAGCACTTCTGGCATGAGGCAGAGCGGCAATTGAAGCAGCAGCCGCTCCGGCACGAACTCAAGATGCCCGACACGCTCTAGCGATCCTGCTTCTTAGCCCCGGCGCTCGCCTTCACGCGTCGGCGTGGCCCTCAAGCCATCGATGAAAACGTCGAGCAGCCGGATCACGCTTTGCTGCCAGCCCGGCTGGTCGTGCAGATAGCACATGCCTATCAGCGCACGCAGCAGGTCCTCGGGCGACATGTCGGCGCGGATCTCGCCGGCGGCAACCGCACGATCGAGCAAGGCGCCGACCGCCCTGGTCAGACGGTCGAAGGAAAAGGCGGTCAGCTCCGACGACTTGCCATGCGCGGCAAGCGCGAGCGCCGCGGTCATTCCCTTCTTGGTGGCGACGAATTCGACGGTGGAGCGCAGCCATTGCCGCAGCGCTTCGACCGGCTCCCGCTCGCTCTTCAATTGCTCCGACAATTCGCCGAGCTGCTCCACCTCGCGGCGATACACCGCCTCGAACAACGCCTCGCGGGTCGGAAAATGCCGGTAAAGCGTGCCGATGCCGACACCGGCCCGCCGCGCCACCGCCTCGAGGCTCGCGTCCGGACCACCGGCCGAGAACACGGCCTTCGCGGCCTCCAGCACCCGCTCGCGATTGCGCACGGCGTCGGCGCGCGGCTTGCGAAGATGTGTTGCGGGCCCATCTGACATTCTTAAGTTCTCGTCACCATCTCTTGATCGGCCGCGCCTTGCTAAGCGGAGGGACCCTCCGTATAACTGGCTACACCACGCCCGGCCGCCTTTTCCATTCAACTCTTCCGGCGGTCACGCGTGCCCTGGATCGACGCATCCCGGCCGCGAGCCGGGACCGCTTCCGATCCGGGCAGACCATAGCATCGATCGGAACATTGCATGACTCTGTCTATCAGACTCACCGTCAACGGTGAGCAGCGCGATATCGTGCTGGACGACCCGCGCGTCACGCTGCTCGACCTCTTGCGCGAGCGCCTCGACCTCACTGGAACCAAGAAGGGATGCGACCGCGGTCAATGCGGCGCCTGTACGATTCTCGTCGATGGACGGCGGATCAATTCCTGCCTGGCGCTCGCAGTCAGCCATGACGGCGCCGCCATCACCACCATCGAGGGCGTCGCGCAAGGCGACCACCTGCATCCGGTGCAGGCCGCCTTCATCGCCCACGATGCGCTGCAATGCGGCTTCTGCACGCCCGGCCAGATCATGAGCGCGATCGGGCTGATGTCAGAAGGCCAGGCCGGCAACGATCCCGAGCGGATTCGCGAAGCCATGAGCGGAAATCTCTGCCGCTGCGGCGCGTATGCGGGAATCACCGAGGCCGTCCTTGAAGCCCAGGCGCAACTCGCTGCGCCCAAGACGGAGCGCGCGGCATGAACCGGTTCGATTATGTGAAACCGAAGACGATCGCCGAGGCCGTCACCGCGGCGGCCGAGCCCGGCGCGGCCTATCTTGCCGGCGGCACCAACCTACTCGATCTGATGAAGGGCGGGATCACGCATCCGACGCGCCTGGTGGACGTCTCGCGCCTGCCCGGACTCGATCGGATCGAGCGGCAGGCTGACGGCTCCTGGCGGATTGGCGCGCTGGTGCGCAATGCCGACCTCGCCCATGATCCCGACTTCGCCAAAAGCTATCCGGCGATCGCCGAAGCACTGCTGTCGGGCGCATCGGGACAGCTGCGCAATGCCGCAACCGTTGGCGGCAATCTGTTGCAGCGGACCCGCTGCAGCTATTTCTACGACCCCGCCAGCGCCTGCAACAAACGCGTTCCCGGTTCGGGCTGCGATGCACGCGAAGGCGACAGCCGCCTGCACGCGATCCTCGGCTGGAGCGATGGCTGCATCGCGACCCATCCATCGGATTTCTGCGTGCCGCTGGTCGCCTTCGATGCGGTCGCCGAGATCGCGGGCAAGAGCGGCACCCGCGAGGTCGCCGTCGAGGCGTTGCATCCGCTCCCCGGCACGACGCCGGAGCGCGACAGCGTGCTGGCGCCCGGCGAACTGATTACGGCGGTACGGCTGCCGGCAATGGCAAGCGCATTCGCAAGGCATGCGCGTTACCTGAAGGTGCGCGACCGGACCTCCTATGCCTTCGCGCTGGTCTCGGCCGCGGCCGGCCTCGTGATCGAGAACGGCGCGATCAAGCAGGCGCGGCTCGCGCTTGGCGGCGTCGCCGCAAAGCCCTGGCGCGCGCGATCCGGCGAAGAGATGCTGGCGGGCGCCCGTCCCGAGCCCGCGGCCTTCGAGCGTGCCGCACGTGCCGCGCTCACTGAAGCAAAGCCGTCCGGCGACAACGCCTTCAAGATCGAACTTGCCGCGCGCGTCATCGTGCGCGCGCTGACGCTGGCCGCGGCCGGCACACCGGACCGCGTTCCCGCGCTCCCCGCCTCGCCCTTCTCCTCCCATGCCGGAGCCGCACTTCATGCATGATATCACCCCGACCCGCGATCCCGCCCACATCCGGCACGGATCGAACAGCGGCCAGCCGCTGACCCGCCGCGATGGCGTGCTGAAGGTCACCGGTGCGGCGCGCTACGCCGCCGACAATCACCCGTCAAAGATGCTCTATGCCGTGATGGCTGTCAGCAGCATCGCGCGCGGGCGCATCGTGTCGCTCGACGTCGCCGCCGCCAAAGGCCACCCCGGCGTGGTCGAGGTGATGACCTCGGAGAACCGCCCTGCCCTGGCGGAGGACCCGGACGCAAAACTCCACCCGTTCATGTTCCGCTACGAAGCCATGCAGAACGACCGGGTGCGCTACGCCAACCAGCCGATCGCGGTCGTGATCGCCGAGACGCTCGAGGCGGCCGCCGAGGGCGCGGCGCTGCTTGCGCCGACCTATGAGGTCGAGCCCGCGCGCACCGGCCTTGACGGCAACGAAAGCTTTGTCCCGCCCGCGGTCGGCGTCGGCAACCCATCCGCGCTGCGCCACGGCGACGTCGACGGTGCGCTCGCCGCCTCGGCGCACACCATCGATGCGACCTACGAAACCCCTGCGCAATATCACAATGCAATGGAGCCGCATGGCATCGTCGCGCAGTGGGATGGCGACAGGCTCTCGATCGACACGCCGACCCAGGGTCTGGTGATGATGCAGGCGCGGATCGCCGGCCTGTTCGGCATTCCGCCCGGCAACGTTCACATCCGCAGCCCCTTCCTCGGCGGCGGCTTTGGCTCCAAGGGGCTGATGTCCGGTCCGGTCGTCATGGGCCTGCTCGCCGCAAAGCTGGTGCAGCGGCCGGTGAAACTCGTGCTGCGTCGGGACCAGATGTATGGTCCGGTGGGTCACCGCTCGCCGACCCGCCAGCGCCTGCGCATGGGCACGGCGAAGGACGGCGCACTGGCCGCGATCGATCACCACGCCAGGGTCGCAAGCTCGACCTTCGACGATTTCTATGAGCCAGCGGCCAATGCCTCGCACAGCCTCTATGCCAGCCCCGCGATTTCGATCTCGCACGAGGCGGTACGGCTCGACACCGGGACGCCGTTGTTCATGCGCGCGCCCGGCGAGGCGCCGGGATCGCTGGCGCTGGAATGCGCCATCGACGAGATGGCGCTCGCCTGCGGCATGGACCCGCTCGCCTTCCGTTTGAAGAACTACGCCGAGGTCGAGCCGATCTCGGGCCGGCCGTTTTCGTCGAAGGCGCTGCGCGAGTGCTACACACAGGGCGCCGAACGGTTCGGCTGGGCAAAGCGTCCGCTTGCGCCGCGCCAGATGCGCGACGAGAACGGCTTTCTGGTCGGCTGGGGCATGGGCACGGCGATCTTCCCGGCGCTGATGTTCGCTGCCGAGGCGCGCGCGGTGGTGCGCCATGACGGTTCGTCGCTCATGGAGACGGGCGCGCATGACATGGGCCAGGGCGCCTGGACCGCGCTTGCGCAGATCGCGGCCGATGCGCTCGCGCTCGATATCGATGCGGTCGAGTTCAAGGCCGGCACGTCCGACCTGCCGGATGCCGGCATTGCCGGCGGCTCGGCCCACACCGCGACCGCGGGCTCGGCGATCCACAATGCGGGTGCCGCCGTCATCGCAAAGCTCGCCGAGCTCGCCACCTCCGACCAGCGCTCGCCGCTGTTCGGCGCCGGCAATGCCGGCGTCGTCGCGCGCGGCGGCCGCCTGCACCGGCGCGACGACGACAGCCGCAGCGAGAGCTATGTCGACATTCTCGCGCGTGCCGGCCTCGCCGAGGTCGAAGCCCGCGGCAATGGTGCGATCGATCCGGCGGCGCAGGCCAACTACGCCATGCAGGCGCATGGCGCCGTGTTCGCCGAGGTGAAGGTCGATCCTGATCTCGGCCAGATCCGCGTCAGCCGCATGGTCGGCGCGTTCGCCGCGGGCCGCGTGATCAATCCGCGCCTGGTCCAGAGCCAGTATTTTGGCGGCATGATCTGGGGCATCTCGTTCACGCTGCACGAGGAGGCGATCACCGATCGCCGCTCGGGCCGGATCATGAACGCCAATCTCGCGGAATACCACGTGCCGGTGAATGCCGACGTGCCGCCGATGGAAGCGCTGATGATCGACGAGCACGATCCCCATGTGAACCCGCTCGGCATCAAGGGCGTCGGCGAGATCGCCATCACCGGTTCGGCCGGTGCCGTCGCCAACGCGGTGTGGCACGCGACCGGCGTTCGGGTGCGGCGCTTTCCGATCCGGATCGACGATCTCCTGACCGGCGGCGCCGGCTAGCGACGCGTCACGCGAACGATACCGGTGTATGGTGCCTTCAGGCGCATACACCGGCTCGCCCGCTGTCTTCCCGCATCAAGCCGCGGCCTTGTCGAACGTGCGACGGAACCAGGCGCGATACGCCTCCACGTGAACGCCGGAATCGAATTCGATGTGAAGCGCGTCGGCGTCGCGCCCGCGCACGGTATAGATCAGCTCTCCGTCGAAGCCCGCGATCGTCATCGAACCGGTTTCGCCGGTGCCGAGATCCGGCCGACAGCGTATCCATGCCCCGCCTTCGGAAATATCGACCAATGTCGCCTGCAGGTCTCCCCTGCCGCGACCGTTCACCCGGATCGAGAGGTTCGACTTGAATCGCGGCGACTGACGGCGATCGGCATCGGTCGCCGTCGTGCGCACGACCTTGACGAGCACCGATTGCAGCGAGGACAGGTTGGTGGACACGCCGGTGATGGCGCTCCGCACTTCGCCGGCTCGCGTGTCGACGGAATTGGCGTCGCGGCTGACGTTGACGATCTTCGCCGAGACCTCCTTGGCGGCAGCCGCCGAATCGGCGACCGAGCGGGAGATCTCGGTGGTGGCGGCGTGCTGCTCTTCCATGGCGGCCGCAACCGAGGCCGCCACCTCGTCGATCTCCGAAATCTTGCTCCCGATATCCTCGACGGCGTCCACGGTCGCGCTGGTGGCGCTCTGCACCTCCGAGATCAGCCGCGAGATCTCGTCGGTCGATTTTGCGGTCTGGTCCGACAGCGACTTGACCTCGGCGGCGACCACGGCAAAACCGCGTCCCGCCTCGCCGGCGCGCGCGGCTTCGATCGTGGCGTTCAGCGCGAGCAGATTGGTCTGCTCGGCAATGCCACCGATCAGGTTCGAGACCTCGGCAATCTTGTTCACCGCACCCGACAGCGACTGGATCGTGGTCTTGGCCTTTTCGCGCCCGTCGACCGCGGTCTTGGTGATCGCGCTGGCGCGTGCGACCTGGGTGGCGATCTCGCGGATCGACGCGCTCATCTCCTCGGCGGCGGCCGACACGGTCTGCGCGTTGGCCAACGCCTGCTCGGAGGCCGACGCCACCGCCGTTGCTTCCGACGACAGATTGCGGGCCAGCGTCGACAGCCCGGCGGCCGCATTCTCGACGTCGCGGGAGGCTGAGGCCGCGGATTCCACGGACACGCCGGTCTCGCGCTCGACGGTATCGGCCATGTCGCGCACGGCCTGCCTTTTCAGCGCTTCGGCCTCGGCGCGGTCCTGCTCCTGCTTCTCGCGCAGCCGCGCATTGTCCACCGCATTGTCCTTGAACACGGCGAGCGCGCCCGCCATCGAACCGATCTCGTCGCCACGACCGGCAAAGGGCACCGCAACCGAGAGATCGCCTCCGGCAATCCCGCGCATCGCTTCGGTGATGCGCACCAGGGGACGCACGACGCCGAAGGCGAGCCCCGCCAGACCTGCGATGACGATGATCAGGACCAGTCCGGAAACGCTCCAGACCACGTAGGAGATGCTGCGGTCGCGGTCGGCCGCGACCGCCTCCAGATCCGAATTCTCCTTGTTGGCTTTTTCGACCAGGCCGTCGATGACGGCGCGGTGGGCAGCGTAGACCTCGCTCAGGCGCGCATAGGCGTCCTCGGCCTTGGCTGCGTCATGCGCCCGCAAGGCGGGCAGCAGCGCGGTCTCCAGCGTCTGCCAGAACTTCTTCACCTCGACGTCGGACTTCTCGACCAGGATCGTCTTCAGATCGGCCTGCAGCGCCGATGAGGTCCAGAACGCCTTGCGCTCGTCGTAGTCCTTCTTCAGCTGGATGAGTTTCTTTTCGTGCTCGTCCAGCTTCTGCGGCTCGCGCAGCGCCAGCGTCGATTCGAGATAGGCCTCGATCACATAGGCCGGCGGCGGCAGGATGTCGGCGACGAGATCGTTGCCGAGCTTGATGCTCGCATAAAGCGGCCCGCCGACCTTCAGCTCCTTCAGCGCATAGGCACCGGTCAGCACGACGGACCCAAAGCCCGCCGCAAGGGCGAGGCCGAAAACGGTAATGGCAGACGAGATTGAAAGACGGATCTTCATGGCGGGTCCGATTGCTGTCTTAATGCCTGATACGAATCGAAGGGGCGGAAATTCGGCTGTCAATTTCTAGATTTCGGGCTGCGACAGGCCGGTTAATTTCCCGAACCGTACAAACGCGGGGCGCAGTCGAAATGCGACGCATTTGCAATTCCGCGAGACCTTTGACGTCGCGCAAGGCAGCGTCCTCTCGACCTGCCATGCTGGCCGATATTGGTGAGGCACATCATGTCGAAACCCATTCCCGACAAGGCGGAAGTCGCGCTCGAATATCCGGACAAGTATTATGTCGGCACCTTCGAGCACGCGTCCCGCTTCGAGGCGCATCTCGATCCCCTGGGTCTGACCCTGATCCTGGAGCGGCCCGGCGCAGAGGACGTGCGCAAATCCGTGCATATGCATGTGAGCTTCGGCCTGCTCGCCGGCATCCTGCGTGAGCTTGCCGCGACCATCGATCGCATCCCGAAGGACGACATCGCCCATCGCGCCCAGCTTGCGGAGGCGGTCGCGGCGCTGCACGCGGCGCTCCGTTAAGGGGGCCTTCACGTCTGTGCCGGACGGGCACAGGGAGCCTCGCAAATTTAAGCCATTCTTCACCCTTCATTAGCCCCCCGTTAAGCACAAAAAACGTTTAACTCCCAATAGGTTGGGTTATGGAGCGCTGTGCTCCCGAAGTGACAGCATTTTATTCAAAAGCTGGCTATCTGACGGCTCATTGATGGCGCCCACGACGGCGTCTTTCTCGGTGTTCTGTTGGAGACAAGACCCATGAAGAAGTTCCTGCTCACGACCGTGGCGCTCGCAACGCTCGGCGCAGTTGCTCCTGCGCTCGCGGCCGATCTCGGCGCCCGTCCCTATCCCTACGCCACCAAAGCGCCCGTCTATGCCGCGCCGATCTACAACTGGACGGGCTTCTATATCGGCGGCCATCTCGGCGGCGCGTTCTCGAGCGACAACAATTTCTCCGGCCTCAACAACGGCAACAATGGCAACGGCCGCTTCCTCGGCGGCGTGCAGGGCGGCGCCGACTGGCAGTTCGCCCCGACCTGGGTGATCGGCGCCGAGGCGCAGTACAGCTGGCTGTCCGGCAATGTCGGCGCGGTGTTCCCCGGCGGCTTCGCCTACACCAACAGGCAGCGCGGGCTCGGCTCGGTGACCGGCCGCGTCGGCTACACCTGGGGTCCGGGGCTGCTCTATGTGAAGGGCGGCTACGCCTTCTCGGACAACAATGAGAGCGTGACGCTCGGCGGCGTGCCGGTCGCGTTCGCGACGAGCGGCGATCACTCCAACGGCTACACCGTCGGCGCCGGCGTCGAATATCTGTTCGCGCCGAACTGGTCGGCCAAGGCCGAATATCAGTACTACAATTTCGGCAAGGCGAACTTCGCGGCGCCCGCCGCGCTCGTCCCGTTCGGCAGCTTCACCACCGACGACCATGTCGTGAAGGCGGGCATCAACTACCGTTTCAACTGGGGCGGCCCGGTCGTCGCGCGCTACTGATTTTGCGCAGTTATTGCGCAAGACGAAAAAAGGCCGGCGAAATGCCGGCCTTTTTAATGGCTTGGCAACGAAGATTTGCCACGCGCGCCGAACCTTCGCGACTTTGTTAACCGGGTAAAGGGATACTTGCCTCCAATTTAATTCGAAAACGAAAAAGGGTCGGGGGAAACTGCGATGGCGTTCTGGTCGCGCAACGGCAAATCCATTGTTCCGCGCCTGCTGCCGCGATGGGGCGTCAGAGGCAGTCTCTTTGCAGCCTTCGCGGTGATTGCCGGCATGGCGATCGTGATCAGCGCCGGCGCCGGTCTGGTGCTCGGCCATCTCGGCGGCGCCATGGCGAGCCTGAGCGGCCAGAACATCCCACGGCTGGCCGCAAGCCTTGGACTGTCCGCACAGGGCGCGGCGCTCGCCGCCCAGGGCCCCGGACTGCTGGCCTCGCCTAGCGCGGATGCGCTCACCGAACGCGCCAGGAAGATCAAGGACACCCAGCAGGGCACAGCGCAAAAGCTCGCGGAAATTTCCGATCTGGGTGCCGACCCGGCGGTGGTGGCGGCGCTGCGCGAAACCGTGAAAAACATCGACGAGGCGACGCAGAGCCTGGCCTCCGCCGCGCGTGAGCGGCTGGCGCTCGCCGCCGAACACGACAAGCAATATGAGGGCCTGCGCGCGGCGCAGACCGCCTTTGCCGCCGCGGGCGCGCCGATCATGATGGACGCGCAGACCCACATCAACGCCATTCTGGGCTCGGCCACCCTGTCCGCCGACGACGCCAACGACGCCGCGCAGACCGTGCTGCAGCTCAGCAATATCATCGCCAGCGGCAATCTCGCCGCCGCCGACCTGATCGCCGGCCTGTCGGCCGGCAACAGCGACCAGCTCGACGACATCCAGAATGAGTTCAAGCAGGCGATGGGCCGCGTGCGGTCCAACCTCGATCTGCTGCCGGACAACCAGGGCGCCAAATCGCTGCGGGACGTCGCCGAAAAACTGCTCGGCTTCGGCGCCGGCAAGAGCGGCGTGTTCAACCTGCGCCAGAAGGAGCTCGATGCCTTCGACTATGGCCAGACCGTGCTGGATGAGACGCGCAAGCTAAATGTCGGGCTCGACATCAGCGTGCAGCAGCTCGTCGACGCCGTGCGCAAGGGCACCGACGCCGCCACTGCCGCGGCGCGCCAGGAGATCTCCGCGGCGACGATGGCGATGCTGGCGCTCGGCGTTTTGACGCTGATCGGGTCGGCACTGTTCGTCTGGCGCTATGTCGGAGCCAATATCCTGCGAAGGATCGGCGGCCTGCAGCGCTCGATGCAGCTGCTGTCCAGCGGCGATC
>Ga0335069_10006703_pt1 | contig 16707 bp, 9 predicted proteins | sample Lox_Sample_11_FD_206714 | JGI IMG/M metagenome (GOLD analysis project Ga0335069, IMG submission 206714) | Soil microbial communities from Loxahatchee National Wildlife Refuge, Florida, United States - Lox_Sample_1.1 | ecosystem: Environmental > Terrestrial > Soil > Wetlands | place: USA: Florida...
CCCTGAACACGCGCCATCGCGATTCCTCCGTCCCGCCGCCCTGCTAATTTCCTTCCGGATGCGGCGTGACGCCATCACGGTTCAGGATGTTGCGCGCGCCGGTCAGGCTCAGCACTTCGTTGGTGCCATCCTCAATCAGGGAGGAACGCGCATCGCGGAACAACTTTTCAATCGGATATTCTTTGCTCAGCCCGTACCCGCCGAAAGTCTGGACCGCGTCGCTGGCGACCTCAAATGACGCTTGAGTACAAAAGGTCTTGGCCGCGATCGCATACTCGACAAATGGCATCGGCGAGGATTCGTTGTACTCGATCACCCTGCGCGACAGCGCGCGGCAAGCCTCGACTTTGGTGAACATCTCGAACAGGCGCTTCTGAATCAATTGATGCTCGCATATCGGCCGGCCGCCCTGCACGCGCTCCTTGGAGTATTCCAACGCCGCCTCGAATGCCGATCGTGCCAGGCCCGTGAACGCAACCGCCATCGTGGTGTTCGCATGGCATAGCGTCCGCCCGAGAACCATTTCGTAACCGGCGCTCTCGACCACCATCCAGTTGCGAGGAATTCGCACGTTATCGAAAAAGATTTCCCCTTGGCAAAGACCACGCTGGCCGATTTTGTCGAGCGGCTTTCCTTTCGACACCCCCGGCAAATCCAGCGGCACGCACGCGATTCCGCCGCCCGCCATCCCCTGCGCGGGCTCGGTGGTGAGATAGAGCGCACAATGGGTCGCGATCGGGCCGTTGGAGCACCAAGCCGACTTCTGTCCGTTGATCACCCAACTGTCGCCATCCAGGCGCGCGACCACCTGTCCGCTGATGCGTGAATTGCGGAATTGCGGGGTGCCCGGCCGAAGCGTGTCCGATCCATGCTGCGGCTCGGTAATCGCCCAGCAGCCGATCATCTTGCCTTCACGGTCGGCCATGAACGGTTTGACGAACCGGTCGATCAGTTCGGGGTTATGACTCATCGCGGCAATTGAAAATGGAAAGGGCGTGATGACCAAACTGAGCGCCAAATCCACGGCGCCGACCGCCATCTCTTCTATAAATACATGGCGGCCCAGCGCATTGAGTCCAAGGCCACCGGTTTCCGCGGGCGCGCTGGCCAGATGATACCCAAGCTGATAGGCCTGCCGATAAACGTCTCGAAGCGGAGAATTCGCCGTGAGCGTGTCGGCCGGATCGGACATCTTGTCCAGCGAAATCGACGCGGGCCGCAGCACGTTCTTGGCGAAATGACGGACATTCTCTCTGAGCGATTCGATTTCCTTCGGAAGATCGGCCTGCAGTTCGTTATAACCGTCCATATTCCGTCTCTATGAATGTCCGATTGCGCGACCGAACAAGTGTTAGCCTGCAGTTTAGGGCTATACTACGACGCCTCCGGAAAGCGCAACAGCTTGATTTTGCGTCATTGTGTGTGGCTGCGGCCAAGCCCGCCGCGAGACATTCGCTGGCGTGCGATTTGCTGCGACAATTGCGCGCGTTCGGAATTTATCCGAGAATACCAGGACGTTGAGGTGGGAATGGCTGGTCCTGAGACAACCGACGCCAACCGTAATCTATTTAACGAGCTGATCGAACACCACATCCGCTTTTCGCTGGCAAAGCGGCGGATCAATTTGTCGCGGCACGATTGGTATCGCGCCACCGCTTTGGTCGTGCGCGACATGCTGGTCGAGAAGATGCTTGGAACTCGCGCGCGCTTCGACCGCGCCGGCGCCAAGCGGCTCTATTATCTTTCGCTCGAATTTCTGATTGGCCGTTCGCTCGAAAACAACTTGATTAACCTCGGCATCCACGACGTGTGCCGCGACTTCCTGGCCGAAAACGGAGTCGATTTGAGTTTGCTCTTCGATGAAGAGCCGGATGCGGCGCTGGGTAACGGCGGCTTGGGACGGCTGGCTGCCTGCTTCCTCGATTCGCTGGCGACCTTGGGAATGCCGGGTTACGCGTACGGCATCAATTACGAATATGGGCTGTTCCGGCAGGAAATTCGTGACGGTTACCAAGTCGAGCGCCCGGACAACTGGCAGCGAGAGCGCTCGCCATGGCTGATTGCACGTCCCGAAGAGTCATGTCTGATTCCGGTTTACGGCCGTATCGAGCACAGCGGCACCGGCGGCGGCGAATATCTGCCGCGATGGGTCGATTGGCGCGTGATGGTCGGCGTGCCGTCTGATCTGCCAATCGCCGGATTTGGCGGGCATACCGTCAATCACGTTCGACTGTACTCGGCGGGCGCATCGTCCGAATTCGACATGCAAATCTTCAACTCCGGCGACTACATGAAGGCCGTCGAGCAGAAGATGGTTTCGGAAACCGTCTCCAAAGTGCTCTATCCGTCCGATTCGGTGCAGGCCGGTCGAGAACTGCGCCTGCTGCAGGAATATTTTTTCGTCGCATGCGCGGTCCGCGATATCGTGCGGGCGTTTCTGCGCCGTGGCGAAGAGGACTTTGTCGATTTTCCGTCGAAGGTCGCAATCCAACTCAACGACACTCATCCCGCATTGACTATTGCCGAACTGATGCGCGTGCTCAGCGACGAATACAACGTCCCATGGGATACCGCGTGGGAGATTACCCGCTCGACGGTCGCATACACGAATCACACCTTGATGCCGGAGGCGTTGGAGCATTGGCCCGCCGGGCTGCTTGAGCGCGTTGTTCCCCGCCATTTGCAGATCATCTATGAGATCAATCGGCGCTTTCTCGCCAAAGCCGCGGAAGTCTGGAGCGGCGATTCGGAGCCGTCCAAGCGCGTATCGATCGTCGCGGAAGGCCACGAAAACATCATCCGAATGGCGAATCTGGCGATAGTCGGAAGCCACTCGGTTAACGGCGTATCGAAACTCCATTCAGAGCTGCTGGCGACTCGTCTGGCCGGTGATTTTCACGACTTATGGCCCGACCGCTTTTCCAACAAGACCAACGGCGTTACCCAGCGGCGCTGGCTGTTGATGGCAAATCCCGGCCTCGCCAACCTGCTTGACGCAAGCATCGGTCCCGGCTGGAAGACCAATCTGGAAGAATTGAGCGGCATCGAACGATTCGCCGAAGATTCCGAGTTTCAGTCCCGATTCAGGGCGGTCAAGCGCGCCAACAAGGAACGGCTGGCCAGAATAATGAATCGGGTGGCGGCCGTGGATGCCGACCCGGAATCGCTTTTCGACGTTCAGGCCAAGCGCATCCATGAATACAAGCGCCAATTGCTAATGGCGCTGGGAATCGTCAACCAATATTTGACTATCGTTGATGACAAAGTCGAACTCCCCGCTCCGCGCGCGTATATCGTCGCTGGCAAGGCCGCGCCGGGATACTGGGCGGCAAAGATGATAATCAAATTCATCAACAGCCTTTCGCAAGTGATTAATAGCGACCCGCGCACGCGAGGTTTGATCAAAGTGGCGTTTTTGCCCGACTACCGTGTAACTCTGGCCGAAAAGATTTTCCCAGCTGCCGACCTGTCCGAGCAGATTTCAACCGCCGGACGCGAGGCTTCGGGAACCGGCAATATGAAGTTCGCAATGAACGGGGCATTGACGCTGGGGACCCTGGACGGCGCCAATATCGAAATCCGCGACGCCGTCGGCGCGGACAATATCTTCATCTTCGGGCTTACCGCCGGTCAAATCGCGGAATTGTCGGCGTCATATCGCCCAATTGATTATTACGAAAATGACCCACGCATCCGCCGCGTGCTCGACGAAATCGCCGCCGATCGCTTCTGCCCGGAAGAGCCCGGGTTGTTTCGCTGGATACGAGATACGCTGCTTTCGCATGACGAATATTTCCTGCTCGCCGACTTCGCCTCTTACCTCGACCGACAGGCGGATGTCTTCAGCCAATTCGTGCAACCAACTCTGTGGGCGAAAAAGGCGATCCTGAATGTCGCTCGAATCGGCTATTTCTCCAGCGACCGGGCGGTCGCGGAGTACGCAAAGGATATTTGGGACTTGCGCCGGTACTAGGTTTGCGATTCCCGGTCCCAGTCGTTGACCGATCGCGCAATTCCGTCCTCCAAGCTCGCAAATGATTCGTTAAACCCTGCGTTCCTCAACGCCGAAAGATCTGCCTGCGTGCAATCCTGAAAGCGGCCGATGAGCTTCGCCGGGAACGGCACGTACTCGATCGCGCCGCGCCCCAGCAGGCCGATCAGAATATTCGCCATGTCGTTGAAACTGCGTGATATCCCCGTGCCGACGTTGAAAATTCCCTTGCGCGGCGGCCCCTCGCCAAACCATAGGTTGACGCGCACGATGTCGCCGACAAAGACAAAGTCCCGCCGCTGCTCGCCGTCACCCCACCCTCCGGTTCCCTTGAATAGGCGAGCGCATCCCGACGTCTTCAACTGCCGATAAAGTTGATATGCCATCGACGCCATCGGCCCCTTCTCCGCTTCGCGTGGACCGTAAACGTTGAAATATCGCAGGCCGACGACGGTGCCCTCCAGCCGGGCGGCGTTTTTACGCACATAATTGTCGAAGTCCAGTTTCGATCGTCCGTACAGGTTTAGTGGATGTTCGTTTTCGGGCGCCGGTGTGAATGACTTTGCACCGCCATACACTGCCGCGCTCGATGCGTAGACCAGCGGAATCCGGCGCGGCGCCGCAAAGTCCAGCAGCGCGCAGGGAAATTCAAAATTCCGCTCGCGCATGCATACTTCGTCGTCGCAGGTGGTGTCGGAGCAGGCGCCCTGATGGTAAATCGCTACAATTTTTTCGGGCAGAATGCCGCGCGCAATCGCATCGAGAAATTCATCGGTCTTGAAGTACTTTGCGATTCGCAGACCGCGCAAATTCGGATGATCCGCCGCCCGACGATCGACCGCGATTATGTCGCTATCGCCGCGCGCATTCAGCGCGGCGATGAGATTGCTGCCGATAAACCCGGCCGCCCCGGTTACGATGATCATGTGAACATTATCCCTGCCCGATTTATGATCATCCCCTTTTGACCCAACCTCAAGCCATCTACCCCGCCACACGCTTGTTGATTCATTGATGGTTTACAATCACCTGGCTTCAGCGGTCGCCGATAACTGCATGGTAAGATTTGCGGATGATTCGGGTGCATCATGCCAACCGACTGGAAAATCTGATCGCGCCGCTTGCCGAGTCGGTTGGCGCGAGCCAGAGGCGTGAACCGCTGCGGACTATATCGATCATCGTCCCCAACCGCGTTGCCGAACATTTTGTTAGATACCGGCTCGCCGAGAAGCTGGGGGTCGCGGCAAATCTCAAGTTTCCATTCCTGCGCACGGGACTGGCTCAAATCGCGCATGTTGCCGATCCCGCGATCAAGATAATCGACGCAGACGCGCTCCAAATCGTTCTGTTCGAATGCATCCGCGGTTCGCGGCATGCGTCCGACCCAGAGCTTGCTCCAGTGCGCGACTATGTGGGCAGCGGCGCCGAGACCGACCGTGAATCGCGAACGTTGCAGCTTGCGGGCCGGATTGCGCGCCTGTTCCGCGAGTATTCGATCTCGCGCCGCGCGATACTCAAACAATGGAGCTCATCCACCGGGCCTGCGGCCGAGACCGAACGCTGGCAGCGTCACTTGTGGCGCAGCGTCTTCGATGCCAATGGCTGCGTGCGGCCGCAATGGGTAAGTGATCCGAACACGCGCTGGATGATGCTTCCGGATGCATTCCAATCGATCGATCGCGAAAAATTACAGTCGGCTGTTGGCGGAACGCTGCATGTTTTCGGGTTGTCATACATGGGCACCGCGTTCGCCGAAATCTTCGGCCGGATCGCATCGGTCGCGGACCTTCAAATCTACGCGCTTAATCCGTGCCTTGAGTTTTGGGAAGATGTCGACACCTCGCGCAAAATTGGTCGCAAAGGATGGGCTCGGCGTACCGACAAGCCCCCGACGCTCGACGACAGCGAAGATCCGTTTGACCTGGACAACGCCGACACACCAGCGCTTCGGCTGTGGGGCCGGCCCGGCCGCGAGAATATCCGGCTGCTCGGCGCGTTGACCGACTGCGATTTCAACCCGCACTTTTCGATTGGCACTGAAACGCATCCACGGACCGTTCTTGGCGCTCTTCAGGAGGACATTCTGAATCGCGCCCCCGAACGCCCACCGATCGGCGACGCGAACGCCGCCGGCGGCGATGCCAGCATTCGGTTTCTCAAATGCCCCGGCATTCGCCGCGAAGTGGAAATCGTCGCCAACGAGATTTGGTCACTCATCCTGGACAATGAGGCTATAGCCGCGAAGGGCGAAGCCGATCGGCTTCGCTTCCATGAAATCGCGGTGCTCGTACCAGACGATTCGCTGAACGATTATTTGCCGCATATCGAATCGGTCTTTCGCCGCCAGCATCGAATTCCCGTCAACCTCGCAAGCCGCCAATTCGCGGGCGAAAGCCGCGTTGCTGAAGTGATCGGTCTGCTGGCGCAGCTTCCGCTCGGACGGCTAACGCGTGGTGAACTGCTCCGCCTGCTGACGCATCCCGCAATCGCCGGCGCCGAAGCCGAAGGGGATACCGACGCATGGCGAATCTGGCTCGAGCGAATCGGCGTGTATTTCGGCGCAGGTGGCGAAGACCAGCAGCCAACGTATATCCCCAACGATCTTTTCAATTGGGATCAGGCTCTCAAACGGCTTGCGCTGGGCGCATTCATGAGCGGTGAGCCATCAGGCGCGGTTTCGCCATTTTCCGCACCCGGCGGCCACACATATTTGCCGTTTGAAGCTCCGCAGGACGCGATAGCGGGATTGGCCCGAATGATTCGCCTCGCGCGCTCGATGATCGCCGATGCCCTGGAAATGAAAGATGCGCGCATGTCTCCTGCGCAGTGGTCGCAATCTCTCAATAAACTCGTCGCAAAGTACGTGCATACCATCGATCCAGCGGACGAGCGAATCCGGGATCGCATCCTTGATGAAATTGAAAAGATGGCATTCGGGGAATTTGCATGCGGGCCGATCGCGTACCCCGCGGTGCACGACTTGCTGACGGAAAGAATCGGCGAATCGGAATCGCGGCAGGGCAATTTTCCGCAATCCGGAGTCGCGGCAGGCGCGTTTTCAACACTTCGATCTATTCCGTTCAAGGTGATTTTTGCGCTCGGCATCGGCGAAGGACGCTTTCCGGCGCGGACGCCAGCCGATCCGCTCGACCTGCGATGGCTCAAGCGCACCGCCGGGGACGTAACGCCAACCGAGCGCGATCGCTATCTGTTTTTGGAAACGATACTTGCCGCGCGCCAAAAGCTTTACCTTTCGTGGATCGCGCGCGACGCGACCACCGGAGACGCGCTCGAAGCATCGTCGGTGGTTAGCGAGTTGCGGCATATTCTGCGCGGCTACGCCGGCATGAAAACCATCCGCGCGATGACGATCGAGCATCGAGCGAGCCGATACGACCTTTCATATTTTCCAGATCTGCCGGGCTCAACTGTGGAGGAACGGGAGCGCGGGCTGGTCAGTTACAACACCCAAGCGCGGCAAGGTGCACGGATGGCCGCGCTCAAACGCAGCCTGACTTCCGCCGCGGAATCGGCGGCATTGCCCGCGGGGCCGAAGCTGCTCGAACTCATTCCTGAAAAGATTTGCGCGACGATTCGACACAACCTCCGCATTCCCGATTCGCCGGCATCGACATCGGTTGATGAGGAACGCGAAGAGATTTCGCTGCCGCTTTCCGCTCTGCGGCGGTTTCTCGAATGTCCCCTGCAGGGCGCCGCGCGCTTCGCACTCGGAATGTTCAACGACGACGATGACGACGAGGTTGAGGATGAACCGCTTGCGATGACACACCTCAACCGCGCGATACTAATGCGCGACGTCCTCCGCGCGACCGGAGGCATCGACAATCTAATCGACCGGGAATATTCATCCGTCTTTAAAATCGCGCAGATGAAGGGAAATGCCCCGGCGGGTCCGTTTGCGGAAGCGGAGAAGACGAGCGGCGAACGATGCATTCGTGATTGGATCGCAAACGCCCGTGATGCTGGGATTGCGGATTTGGATCGATGGGTAAGCATTCAGATCGGCGGCGGCAATGAATTCGCGCGCGCAGATCGCACAATCGAGCCAATCGCCCTCGATGTACCAATCAAGAAATCAGATGGTTCGTGCCGAATCGTTCGCCTAAGCCTTCACGGAACGACCGACCGAATTTCACCCGGCTTGAACGCGGCGCTCCAGGGCGTGGCGCGCAAAGAAGCAAAGGTGCGTGACTTCATTCAGCCCTTTATATCGGCGATTGCGCTTGCCGCCGCTGGCGAGCGGGTTTCAAAAACCTTTCGCGCGATCGTGGTAGGCATCGGCGAGAACATGGAGTCGGAGCGTGTTCTGCGGAATTGGGACCGCGATGATGCACGGAAATACCTGACAACGCTCGCCGGAGACCTTCTCTCCGGCGAGCACGATTATTTCCTGCCGATCGAGGCGGCGGAGAAAGCATTCCACGCAATCAAGCACGGCGAAGATCCAGTCAAGGCGGTTTTGGACGTGCGCGACATGAAAAATGTCTCCTGCTCGTCCGACTATGGCCCCCTTCGCCCTATCGTCACACGCGGATTCGATCCCCCCGATCGCCGGCAAATTGAATCAATTATTGCGCGCCGCTTCGGCCCTATCGCTTCGATCTTCGAAAATCGGAAACGGGTGCGCGAATCGTGAGCGAATTGAAATACCGCCGCCCGCGCATACTCGATCTGATTCCGCCCGATCGGCATGCACTCATTGATGCGAGCGCCGGCACAGGCAAGACCTTCCTGCTGGAAAATCTCGTGATCAGGATTTTGGTTACGACGGACGCGACAATCGATCGGATTCTGGCCGTTACATTCACCGAAAAGGCGACCGGTGAATTGCGCGCGCGCATCCGCGCGGCAATTGAAACAACGCTCGCCGGCGTGCTGCCGCCTGACATCGCCGACGGCGAGATCGCCACGCTGGACGACGCCGGATCTCGCAAGCTCGAAGCGGCGCTGTTTTCATTCGATCGCGCTCCGGTTTACACGATCCACAGCTTTTGCCAGCGGACGCTGTCTGACTTCGCGTTTCTGTCGCGTTTGCGCTTCAAGTTCGACTTGATCGACAAGGAGACCGCCTTTCACGAAGCCTTCCGCACGGAACTGCGCGAGCATTTCGCAACCGGAGCGGCGGACGCCGAGGTACTCGGCAGATGGCTCGCGGTGTCGAATGTGGACCGCATGGAAAAGCTTCTTTACGAAGCGCATCGGCTGCAGTACTCCGCGCCCTTCCGGCCCTCCCGAAGCGTCCCGTCGATCGAATCTGCCGCAGTTGATGTGTTCCTGCCTCGCATCGAACGCCGGATGGAAGCGACCAAGCGCGAACGTGGCGTGCTCGATTACGACGACATGCTCAAATGGCTGGCCGACGAGATCGACGGGCCGCAAGGAAGCTACCTAGTTGAGGAGTTGCGGCGACGCTACCGTTTTGCGCTAATCGACGAGTTTCAGGACACCGACGAATTGCAGTGGAGGATTTTTCGGCGGATCTTCCTGGATGAGGGCGCAAGCGGCGTTTTACATCTGATCGGCGACCCCAAGCAGGCAATCTATGCTTTCCGCAACGCCGACGTATACGCCTATTTGGCCGCGCGCGCTCAATTGCAACAGCGCGGTATCGAGCCGATACCTTTAATAGAAAATTTCCGCTCCACAGAAAAGCTGATCACTTCGATAAATTTGATCCTCGACCAAACCGCAGCGGCACCGTTCTTTCCGCGCGGCTCCGCCATCCGCTACGAACCTTCGGTGGTCTGTGCCCGCAAAGATTTCAGGGCCGTGGATGGCGCCGGCCGCGACCTGGTTCCAGTCACGCTGATGAAACTAAGCGGAAAAAAAGTCAGCGCTGCAACCGCTCGCGACGCGATCGGACGGTACATCGCAAGAACGCTGCGCAGCCTGCTCAATGATCCCGCGCGCTCGCTTCAGTTCAAACCCGGCAAGAAGCAAGGCTTAGAGCGGCTCAATCCCAAGGACATATTCGTTCTCACTCGAAGCAACGACGAATGCGAAGAGGCTGGCGGCTATCTGCGCGACGCTCGGATCCCGTTTGCCTTTTACAAGCAGGAGGGGCTGTTTCAGACGCGCGAGGCGGGCGACGTCGCCGACGCGCTCCACGGCGTGCTCGAGCCGGAGATTCAATCCCGACGCCTCAAAGCATGGGCATCACCGTTTTTCGCAATCCCCTTCCGCGATCTTCGAAAGGCCGCTGATGCATCCGCTTTGTATTCGCCGCTGGAGCGGCTCTACCAATGGAAATCTTTGGCTGAAGAAGAACGGTTCGCCGATCTGTTCGACGAAATGCTGCACGGCGGCGGACTGGCCAATCGCGAACTGCTGCTCGCGGATAGCGATCGCGCGCTCACCAACTATCAACACATCTTTGAAATCCTGTTGGAATCCGCTGTTAGGAAACGGCTCTCGCTGGCCGATCTGATCGAACTGCTCGGCGATTTCACCAACGAACGAGCCAATCCGGAGGGTGACGACCGTACAATCCAACGCCTGGAAAGCGAGCGCGAAGCCGTGCAGATCATGACTGTTCACAAGGCCAAAGGGCTCCAAGCGTCGATGGTCTTTCTCTTCGGCGGAACTCATCGATCGAACAAGCGCGGCGATGTCGCGATCTATCACGACCCCGAGGATCGCCGGCGGATGATCGCGATCGGCAAGTCTGAAATCGATGCGGTCAAGGCGACCCTTGACAACGAGAATGACGAAGAGTCGCGCCGCCTGACGTATGTCGCGATCACACGGGCGCGTGCGAAACTTTACCTGCCCTACTTCCCGGAGGGTGCGACGTCTCAGAAGTTGAGTGGGGTGTTCAAGCATCTGAACGAGCGTTTGAAAGCCATCGCTGAAAAGATCGAGGCTGGGGACACCGCGTCCGAACTGTTCGAAATCGAAGATGTTGTGCCACCGGTCAAAGTCGCGAGTGAATCGGAAGGAGGCCCGAAAGACGCGCTTTGCAATTGGAATCCGCCAAAAGAACTACTCGACGATGCAGGCGAAGTCCGCATCGAGCGCGAATTGAAAGCCGCCCGGGAGGGCCACGAGGGCTTGGCGATTCGATCGTACACATCGCTCAGGGCGGCCCGCGGCAATCTGACGGATGACTTCGAGCCGGACGACTTCAAGGCCGCACCGGATGGTGTCGACGCCGATTTGGCCGGTGGCCGTGCGGTGGGAATTTATCTGCACGAGGCGATTGAGAAACTTGATTTAACGACCCTGTCGCGCGCGGACGGACGCGATGCGTGGATAGCACGCGGGGACATGCGCCGGTTATTCGAGTCCTTGATGCGACAGCATGGCGTGGGCGATCCGCGATGGCTTGATCGGGGACTGAATCTAGTGTGGAACGCGCTCACTACGCCGGTCGCGCTCGGCGGGAAAATTATCCAAGGCGGCCTGCATCGATGCGAAAATTTACGCGAAATGGAATTCGCCTATCCGATTCCAGAGCAGCATCATTCGCTCCTGGGCAGGCGCGGAAGAGACGAATGGACGGCGGAACGCGGCTATCTAAAGGGCGTCGTCGATTTCATATTCGAATACGAAGGGCTCACCTATTTCGCTGACTGGAAAAGCGATTTGATGGCGTCATACGAATCGGCCGCCATCGCCGAGCGCGTTGCAAACGACTACGCAATGCAGGCGGAAATTTACACAACCGGAATTATACGCTTGCTCGGAATTCGCACCGAACGTGATTATCAAAAGCGATTTGGCGGCCTGGCGTATATTTTTCTTCGCGGCATCGACCCCGCCGGCGACGGAACACAAGGCGTACATTTTATTCGGCCTTCATGGAACGAAGTTGTCGCGTGGGAAAAAGCGCTCATCGCGGCCGCAACCGGTGCCGTATCGGAGCATCCATGACAACGCGATACGCATCGCTTGGCCTGGATACCGCATGGCGTCGTTTCGAGACTGCGCGCGGCGGCGCGGAATCGAATTCATTCGAGTGGCGGATGCGCGCGCTTGAGACCGCGCTTGAGGAAGACTTTGGCCTTGCACCAGATCTCGCGCATCTCGCGGCTGAGATCGCGTCATTTGAACCGAACCTTGGCGAGGATGACCGGTTCGCGCTGATTATACTAATCATGATTTCGATCATCGCGCTCGAACAGGGCAGCACTAGAATTCCGGCGGTTGGCCCGCTCGCCAGAGAGCCGATGCGCACGATGCTGCGTCCGTTGTGCGGCGAAAAATCTGGTTTAGCCGCGCAAATCGAAGCGCTGCTCGAATCGCGGAACGCGTCAGCTGTGATTGGGTATGCCGAGAGCGACAGCAAGCCGCTGCTGTTCATTTCCCCATATATTTTCCATCATCGAATTCTTCACGCGGAGCGCGCGATAGCGAGCCGAATTGCCGCTATGCTCCGGCTCGCGCCGCTCGCCGCCGAAAAAGATATCATCGCCGCCGTAGGCAAGGCGGCTGCCGATGGCGTTGCGCTGTCACAGGAGCAGCGCGCGGCAGTTGCGGGTTCTGCACGAAGCGGGCTGACGGTGATTTCTGGCGGCCCGGGCACCGGCAAGACGACAATCGTTGGCGCGATCGTCCAAACGCTGGCCCAGCTCGGCGTCGATCCAACCGAGATTGCGCTTGCGGCGCCGACCGGAAAGGCGGCGTTTCGAATGGGCGAGTGCGTACGAGCAGCGATCGGCAAGGAGTTGAACGCGCCGTTGAGCGAACCGGCCACGATTCACCGGCTGATCGGCTATTCCGCCGAGAGCGGACGCTGTCGCCATCATCCGAATAATCCGCTCAGCGCGGCGGCTGTAATCGTCGATGAGGGATCGATGCTCGGAATTGATCTCATGGAGCGGCTCATCAACGCGATGGCACCCGATGCGCGGCTAATTATCCTCGGCGATGCGGATCAGCTGCCGTCAGTCGCAGCGGGAGCCGTGTTCCGCGACCTCGCCGCCCCGGGGAAAGATGACACCAGCCCGCTCAGCAAGGTTTGCATTCGGCTTGCCGAAAACCATCGAATGAAATCGGAAGGCGGCGCGGTTTATAGCGTCGCTACGGAAATAAATCGAGACGGCGGCGATCCGATGAATCTAACGGGCAGTTCCGGAAAGCCACTCGTCGCGCGAAGATCGGCGCCAGCCGAACTCGAATTCCAAAGCGTCGAGTTTTTGAAGCTCATTCCGCATGACCTGGAGCGATTCCTCGATCGATGGTACGACGCACGTGTGCGCGGCAACGGTGAAATTTCAAGTTTAATCGAGCACGAATACCTTGAAGGCGATCCTGGCTTCGACGAGCAGGAATGCGTACGGCTGCAGCGGCTGTTCGCGTACGCATCGGCTTCGCGCATTTTGTGCGTGACCCGGGTATTCGAAACCGGCGCGGAACGAATCAATCTGCAAATGCATGAGCGTGCCGCACGAACGGCCGGTGTTGTGCCCGATCGTAGCGAAATGCTCGCCGGCGAACCGATCATCGTGCTGCGCAACGACTTCGAGCGCGGTCTGTTCAACGGCGACCAGGGAATTATCCTGTGGGTGCGCCGCAAAGGGCGCGAACGGTCACGAATGGCGGTTTTCCCGCGCGGAGATAATTTCGCCGCGTTCCGGCTTGAGTCGATTCGCGAGATTACCGAATTGAGTTACGCGATGACGGTCCACAAAGCGCAGGGCTCGGAATTCGATTCTGTCGCCTTGGTGCTGCCGGAAGATGACATCCCGCTGCTTACGCGGGAAATTATCTATACCGCCGTAAGCCGCGGACGCCGCTCGGCCGCGATTGTGGGCGATGACTCGATACTCATGGCGGCGATCGGTAGACGGGCCGAACGCTTCTCCGGCCTGCGCGAGAGGATCGGCTCCGCTGCCGTGGTTCCACCGGATAGGCGCTAGAATTTTTCCTTGAAGGGGCGCACGTCAACTTCCTGCGTCCATGCCGATCGATCCTGATGAGCGAGATGCCAGTAAGTCTCCGCGATTGCGGAGGGCTTCAGCAAATCCTCTTCCTTCAGGTTGGGCACCATCTTGCGGATCATCGGCATATCGATCGGGCCGTCCACATTAACGTAGGCAACGTGAATGCCGCTGGGGCCAAGATCGCGCGCCATTACCTGCGCCAGCCCGCGCATCGCAAATTTTGCCGGCCCAAATGCCGCTGACGTCGCAAACGGTTTCGTGCCTGCCGTCGCGCCCGTAAAAATTATCGTGCCGCGGCCGGCCTTGAGCATCGAGGGCACCACCTGCTGCGAACACAAAAAGGCGCCGAATGCGTTCACGCGCCAGGTGTTCTCAAAGGTGCTGGGCTTGGTCTCCATCAAGCGCCCGAACGGGCGCATCGCGGCGTTGTAGAGCATCACTTCCGGATCGCCGATGGCATCGCGAATCTCATCAAATGCTCGCTCGATCTCAGCCGCGTCGGCAACATTGGCCGCCACCGGCACGACGCGCCCGCCTTGAGCACCGATATCTTTTTCCAATGTCGCAAGATAGTCCGCATTGCGCGCGACGATTGCGACGTCATATCCAGCGGCAAAGCGCCGCGCGAGAGCGGCGCCGAGCCCGGCGCCTACGCCAATTACGACTGCCGGCGGTTTGCGGGATAATTCGGCCATAATCGACTCACCGGTTCGGCCTATGCGCGACCAGAAATTCGCGCACGTGCTTCACCGTACCACCGATGAGATCGGGAGTCTTCCAGTTTTCGACCAATTCGGCGTTAGGCGCGAGCGACGCAATTTCCTTGGATGTTTCCGTAGGATGATAATCATCGCTGCCGCATAAGATGAGCATCGGCGTGCGGCATGACCGCACGAAATCGCGTGACACGTTGAACACGAAATCTCCCCCGTACATCCGCTCGCGAAACGAAGCCAACGCCGCGGAATCGATCTGGGGATTGCGGCGTTTTAGCGCCGCTGCCCAATCGTCGAACATCGAATAGAACAGCGGACGGTTTTTCGGGCTAAGCCCGATCGGATTCTGCAAAATTGCGGCGCTGACACGATTCGGCGCGAGCTTCATTAGTCCCAACGAGAACGACGAACCGATGCATCCGCCCATCAGATGGCATCGCTGGATTTCAAGATGATCGAGCAGCGCGAGGTGGTCGCTCGCGTAGCTATCCCATCCGTCCGATCCGGTTACCGGCGCCGACGATTCACCCGCGTTGCGCTGATCCATCGCAATCAGCCGGAAATTTGCGGCCAACTCAACGGTCGGGTCAAACGGGCTCTTGCTCCAGAACTCGACACTGGATCGCATCCCGCCCGGCGCGAACAGAAGGATCGGATAGCCGGAGCCGAACTCCTCGTAGTGAATCGAAATCTCGCCGCGCGTGAACGACGGCATCGCCGATTAACGCGAGGGCCCGGCGGCCGACTGCCGGCGCTCGGCGCCCTCCTCTATAAAGGACGTGGCTTTGCGCAGGGATGCCTCAGTTTCACGCACGAGTTCGGCAAACACTTCCGCCGCCGGCTTTATCTCGCGGATCAACCCGGCGCTCTGGCCGGTGGGCATAAACAGACGCTGTGGATCGGATGGCTCGCCGCGCACACCCGTGTAATTCATCACGCCCGCGCGCACGGAGGTCATCGTCTGCATTGGGAAGGGCTGAATTTTGGAAGGATCGCGCTCCCATTCTTGCGCATAGGAGGTGCGAATGACGCGGCATGGCTTGCCGGTGTAAGAACGCGTGCGAATTGTGGAGTCGTCATGCGCGTGCACGATCGCATCGCGATAGGCGGGCACTGCCTGTGCCTCAGGTGTTGCGATGAAGCGGGTGCCGATTACGACGCCCTGCGCACCCATCATCAACGCGGCCGCGATCTGACGTCCGTCGGCGATTCCGCCCGCTGCAAGAACGGGCAATTTGACGGCGTCAACCATCTGCGGCACCAGCGCGAGAGTTCCAACCTCACCGGTATGGCCGCCCGCCTCGGTTCCCTGAGCAACGACGACATCGGCTCCGGCCTGCTGCGCCTTTTCGCCGTGATGCACCTTGCCGCACATCACAACGACCTTCATGCCATGGTCATGCATGGTCTGAAGGAATTCGGCAGGAACCGCCAGCCCCGCGACGAAGATTTTGATCTTTTCCTCGAGCAGGATCGGCATGTACGGGCGCATCATGTCGGGGATCGGCGCGAGCAGATCGACGGCAAACGGCTTGTCAGTCAGTTCGCGGGTTTTGCGGATCTCGTCGCGCATCTCATCGGGCGAAAGTCCTGCCGCGCCAATCACGCCGAGGCCGCCCGCATTTGAGACGGCAGCGACCAGCTTATGCAGGGCGACACTGCCCATTCCAGCCAGCAGGATCGGATACTTGATTCCGAAGTAATCACATATCGGGGTGCGCAACATTGATATTGCTCCTTGGGTAGGCCGCCGTCCGGCTGGCCGCTCATGTTCCCTAATACCCGTTAGGTGATGCCGCGATCAAGGGCGGCTGGCGAATAGGTCATCGCCGGGGCATAATCGCGGATCGCGCGGAGAGGTGGCCGAGCCCGGTTTAAGGCGCACGCCTGGAGAGCGTGTAGACTCGAAAGGGTCTCGGGGGTTCAAATCCCCCCCTCTCCGCCACACAGTCTGGAGTATTTCCCTACAACTGGGAGGCAGCAGAAAATCCGCGCAGTGACCTGCCCGATTTTCTGTACCACTTCATAAGTTAGTCCAAGGTTGATTTTCAAGCTCCGGTGGAGACCCCGCCGGCGGGGTCTCCACCGGAGGCGG
>Ga0335069_10006704_pt1 | contig 16705 bp, 18 predicted proteins | sample Lox_Sample_11_FD_206714 | JGI IMG/M metagenome (GOLD analysis project Ga0335069, IMG submission 206714) | Soil microbial communities from Loxahatchee National Wildlife Refuge, Florida, United States - Lox_Sample_1.1 | ecosystem: Environmental > Terrestrial > Soil > Wetlands | place: USA...
GAGGGATTCAAGTTGCTCGACCGCGTCATCGAGTGGTCGGGCGAAGCCGGCCTGTACGTCATCATCGACATGCACGCCGCGCCCGGCGGACAAACCGGGACCAACATTGACGACAGTTGGGGTTATCCGTGGCTTTACGACAGCCCTGAAGCGCAGCAGCAACTCATCGATACCTGGAAACGCATTGCGGCACATTACAGCACAAACAAAACGGTGCTTGGCTACGATTTGCTCAACGAGCCGATTCCCCACTTCCCCGAGCTACAAAAGTACAACTCGCAACTCGAGCCGATTTACAAACGTCTCGTCGCTGCCGTGCGCGAGGTGGACAAGAACCATGTTGTCATTCTCGGCGGCGCACGTTGGGACACGAACTTCGCCGTCTTTGGGCCACCGTTCGACAAGAACATGATGTACACCTTTCACAAGTACTGGATGCCGCCGGAGCAGAAGGAAATCCAGGAATACGTGAATTTCCGCGAGAAGTATAAAGTGCCAATCTGGCTGGGCGAATCGGGCGAGAACGACGACGCATGGATTACGCGGTTTCGTGAACTGCTGGACAAGAATGAGATCGGGTGGGCGTTCTGGCCGTACAAAAAGATGGACAGTCCGCGCTCGGTCGTATCATTTGCCCGGCCACAGTATTGGGACGAGATCGTCGCATACGCGAAACTCGGTGGAACAGCAAGCGACACGGAGAAGAAGATTGCCAAGCGTCCGCCGCAGCAGCATATCAATGAGGCATTTACGAGCCTGCTGCGAAATATCGAGTTCAGCAAATGCAGCGTGAATCAGGGCTACGTGAAAGCACTCGGACTGAAGACGTCGAACTAGCGGTGAATTCCGCCACATTTCGAGCGGGGTTGGATGCGCTTGCATGGCAGTGCTCGGCTGAGGCACTATGACAGTTTGTCCACTTGCATAGGATTGGAGCGCGCGGGGTGAGTGAATTGCCGCTCGAGGTGGCATGGAACATGAATCAAGAAATCGCAGAACGAGTTCAGAAAGTGATGGCCAATCACCTGCGGAAGCCGGTGGAAGAGGTGCCCCTCGATGCCACGTTCGAGCAGTTGGGCATGGATTCGCTCGACAGTGTAAACCTGCTGTTTGAGATCGAAGACGAGTTCGATATCTCGATCGACGATCAGGAAGCCAAGTCGATTACGTCCGTGCCCCAGATGGTTGACGGCATTGAAGTGCTCCTGGCACGCAAGGCTGCAAGTTCGGAAGCCGCTCCTCCAACCGCATGAACAGGGTCGCGATCACCGGCGTCGGTGTCATCTCTGCGATTGGCCGGAACGTCCCGGAGTTTTGGGATTCCCTCTGCGAAGGTCGCAGCGGAATCGCTCCCCTGCAGACGGTCGATACCTCGACATTGCGCTTCAAGAACGGGGCGGAGGTGCGCAACTACCAGTCCTCCGACTACTTCGACGAAAAACAGTCGCAAGTGTACGACCGGTTCTCGGAGTTCGCGGTCATCGCGGCGCGCGAGGCGGTGCGCGATGCTGCCATCGATCTCACGCCAGAGTTGAAGACGGGCGGCGCGGTGGTAACGGGCGCGTGCGTCGGCGGGCAAACCAGCGAGGACAAGGAGTTCGAAGGGCTTTACCGCCACAACCGAACTCGCTGCCATCCGTTGACCATTCCTCGCATCATGGGTAACGCGGGCGCGAGCCACATCTCGATGGAAATGGGGCTGCAAGGACCTGGATTCACGCTATCGACGGCATGTTCGTCAGCAGCCCATGCGATCGGACTGGCCTTTTGGCTGATTCGCTCCGGAGGCGCGCCGGTTGCGATTACCGGCGGCAGCGAGGCCCCATTCAGCCTGGGGCTGCTGAAAGCCTGGGAGGCGATGCGGGTAGTGTCGCCAACCACCTGCCGCCCGTTCTGCAAAGACCGTAACGGCATGATCCTCGGCGAGGGGGGCGCGATGCTGATATTGGAACCGCTGGAGGCGGCCCGGGCCCGCGGGGCACGGATTTATGCAGAACTTTGCGGCTTCGGCATGTCATCTGACGCCGGCCACATCACGCATCCTTCCACGGAAGGTCCGGCATTGGCCATGAAGCGAGCGCTGGCTGATGGCAATGTCGATCCGGCTTGCGTGGGGTACATCAACGCACATGGGACAGGAACTGATGTGAACGATCCGACCGAAGCGGGAGCGATACGGGAAATCTTTGGGGACCACACGGAGAACATCGCCGTAAGTTCGACCAAGTCGATGCATGGGCATGGATTGGGCGTAGCGGCAGCGCTGGAGGCGGTTGCCACGATTCTGGGCATGCATTACGGGATCCTGCCGCCCACTGCAAACTTCACCGAACTGGATCCCGCGATTCACCTGAATATCATCGCCAATCAATCACGTCCGGCCGAAGTCGAATGCGCGCTCTCGAATTCATTCGCTTTCGGCGGATTGAATGCTGCGCTGGCGTTCCGGCGGGTGTAAAGGCGGCCGAATACGGAACAACTGCCTACGCGTTCTTTGTACGACGCTAAAGGAAGTGCATTGAAGACTTTGCGGCGAGGATTCCCAAACTGAAACTTGTGAGCGCAACTTGGACCAGAGTCTTGCGTGGCGGGCGCAAGAAAAATATGCTGCGATGCAAGAATCTGTAAGCTCCTGCGGCTGTTTTCGATACGGGTACCGGTCACACCTGGACGTGAGCTGCGTCACAGCCTGCGGGTTTGCATTCCACCACAATTCTAGGCAAAGAGGGAGCTCAATCGAGAGCCGGAGCTTCCGTGGGAGGTGTCGATGTCGGAAGACAAGCGAGATGTGCTGGAAGTGCTGCGCTACGAACTCAACTTCCTCGAACAGGGAGGATACGGAAATTGGTATAGCACCCCTTGGGGACCCGCTTCCATCTTTCAGGACTCCCTCACCTGCCCCAACCACGGCGATCCCACTCGTCCCCATGCGTGTCGGGAGTGTGTGCTGTACGACTTTGTGCCGGAAGAGTACCGTACGGAAGATGTTCCCTGCCATCACATTCCTCTGAATAAGCAAGGAGATACCGTACGCACCTCCCAGAGCGAGGAGGAGTTGCGCGAGAACTTAAAGCATTGGCTCAAGCGCACGATAGCCCACATCGAAGCAGAGCGGGCGAAGGAAGCGGAGCAGGTGAAGGAAAGAGTCGGGTAGGACCGCTTCGGATGCGAGATTCCGGCGTTCCAATCTGGCACTCGTCCTTTGGCCTAGGGTCATTTCGGCTATTGATTTTTGCCCCGCGACGGTTACAATCCCCCCAATAACTACTCCCGGGAGCTCCGATGATACGACCTTTCGCTTCACTGAGCCCGCAAGAGGCGCTGCACGCAACTATTTTTATCGAAGAGCGAAATGCTGACATTTACCAGCGGTTTGCGGAGTTGTTTACGGAATTCCGCGATTCGGAGTCGATGGAAATCGCCAGCGTCTTCTGGGACATGTCGGTGGAAGAGAAGCGGCACAGCAGTCTACTGCAAAACGAATACACCGAGCGCTACGGCAACGCGAGTTGTGCCCTCACGGAAGAAGATCTGCAGGAGCTGATTGAGGTTCCCAAACTGGAGAACAGCGAAGTCTTCTCCGGGGCCGACACTGCGGAGTTGACTCCGCGCGAACGTGCGTTGCGGGTCGCGCTGGAAGCTGAGCGGAGCGCCCATGCCTTTTACGCGCGGCTGGTCGCTGGCACTCCGGATGGTCCGCTGCGTCGCTTGTACATCGAACTTTCGACGATGGAAGACGGCCACGTCAGCTACTTGCAGAACATGCTGGCGATGTCGTCAACCGAAGAAAAGGAAGTTCAGTAGCGGGCAGCCCGACTGCTATTCATTTTCGCATGTGCTGCAAGTCTGGAAAGGATTGGAACATCACCGTGCGCTCGCTAGCCTGTTCCCTGCCTTCGGCGTCGGTCTTGTGCATGGTCAGCCTGCCGTTGAGCACGCGATAGCCCTCTTCGCCCTTCTGCTTCCCGGCCACCGATTGGAGCGTACCGTCGAACTCATACCACACGGCATGAACCGTCTTGGTCTTGAAGTACAGGTGTTGACCTTGCAGCGAGGTGTTCTCAAAGAATTGATCGATGAACTGCCCTTTATCGCTATCGGTGTCGCCGAAGCGGGAGATGAATCCGGAAAGCTGGCCATCCTCTACGGTGAGCTGGACGAATTCGCCGTCGCGCAGAAATGTGAACATTCCAGACAGATCCGACGACGCCGCAGACGGCGATTGCGCCATGGTTGCTAGAGAAATGAGAGTGATGATGGTGGAAAAGCAGGCGGCGATTCGGGACGTTCGTGCGAGCTTTGGAAACATTCCGGCTCCTGACACCCACACCATTGTACGTGGCCGCAGCTGCCCCGATCCTCAGTGACCGCGACTATGATGGGTTAACAATAGACCGGCCGGCTTTTCGCTATAATCCTCATTACACGTAACACGGCAGGGGAGGATGTCAGAGGTAGCAGCGACGCAATCCCAGGTAGAAGACGCAATCCACGACGCGCCGGTCCTGAATTTCGAGTTGGAGCCGCGTCTACGCGTCTTCTGGCGTAATCTGACGGACCTTCTCCTGCACCGGCAGTCCCCGCCACCCGAAGTCACGTCACAGCCTGTACCAATACCCGAGGAAAAGTGGGTTTCCGTCAACCTGGGACCTCGACACATCCTGGAGTCGTACGGCTATCACATTGTATTGATTATCGTCATCTACTTCGCATCGACTTCTTCCTGGTTTAGCCATCCCGTTCAGCTCGACTCGCCCTACGCCAACACCTCGGTGGAGCACTACGAACTCAGCGAGTACCTGCCGCCGATTAATACAGGTCCGAGTGGAGCCGCCAAGCCCCAAAAAGGCGAGCCGAAGCTGGCGAAGCAAGAGATCATTTCCGTTCCTCCTAATCCAGACAATCTGCGTCAGACGATTGTTACACCGCCGAACATCAAGCTGAATCACGACATCCCATTGCCCAACATGGTTGCGTGGACGGAGATTCCAGGGCAGCCAATCGCTGCCTCGCAACGCGAACTATCGCAGCTCAAGCTGCCGCAGTTCTCGCAACAAGTGGTCGAACCGACGGCTGACGTATCGAAGCTTCGGGCGCGGAACAGAGTAACCTCGATGGAGCAGCAATCGGTGGTGGAACCGAGGGCAGACGTCGCGCAGTTGAAAGCCAGGCTGACTATGCCCACCATCGCAGAGCCGTCCGTGGTGGAACCGCCGCTGTCGCCTGATCAACTGAGGCTGAAGCGCGGCGAGATCAACATGGCTCAGTTCGATCCGCTGGTCGCTGCGCCGAAGCTGCCCGTGGAGCCGCAACGGTCGGCGGGCGTGGGTGACGCCCAGGGGGGTGTTAGCTCCAGCGGCAAAGATGTTCCCGCGCAGCCCAGTCTGCAAGGTCTGAAGCCATCGAAAGGACAGGGTCAGGTCATCGCCCTCAGCCTTAATCCGGCCGACGTGCGCGGCCCCGTCGAAGTGCCTGCGGGTAATCGCAGCGGAGAGTTCCACGCCTCTCCCGGCGGCAGGGCGGATGCGCCGGGCACCCCGAATATCGCTGGGAATCCGGGTGCAACCGGCAGCGGCGCCAGCGGAGCCAAAGGCAGTGGCGCCGGCAATGGCGGAGCAGGTAGTGCCCCGCCCGGGATCAGCGTTGGCGCGGCGCCGCCCGGAGCACCGGTCTCGGCGGTGACCGGTACGCCGGGAAGTTCGCCATCGAATGGTCAAGCTGACGAAAACAAGAAAACCGTCGCAGCAGCCATGAAGCCGAACATTCCGAGCGTCAGTCGCCCCCCGGTCGCGCCGCCGCCAGACATGTCGGACATGGACGCCGACGCGCTGGAACACAAAGTGTTTGGCACTAAGAAGTATTACTCTTTGGTGTTGAACATGCCGAACCTCACTTCGGCATCCGGAAGCTGGATTGTGCGATTTGCCGAGCTGAAGGAATCGAACGACAAAGGAGCCTTGGCAGCCCCGGTCGCAACATCAAAGGTCGATCCAGCCTATCCCGCTGATGCGATGCGTGACAATGTTGAGGGAACGGTCACCCTATACGCCATCATTCATGCCGACGGCACAGTGAGTGGGATTAAGATACTGAATAGCGTCGATCCCAGGCTCGACACGGCTGCCGCGAAAGCGCTGGCGCGCTGGCAATTCCGTCCGGGAATGAAAAATGGAGACCCCGTGGAGCTCGAGGCGGTGGTGCAAATTCCCTTTCGCAAGCACCACGTGCGTTAGTCTCTCTCTGTGTGCTACGTCTGCGAGCTAGCGCAACTGACGCTCGCGCAGCCATCCGCCGAGCCATGCCGTTGGCAATGCCAGCACTACCAAGGCGACGGGATACCAATGCGCGCCATACTCGGCGCCACGGTTCCACGTGTAAGCAGCGCCGAAGATCGAGACCAGGAAACCAAGGAAGCCGAGCGTCAAGGCATGCAGCATGGGTCGCGCCGGGGCTAGGCGAGCCGCGACGTAAGCGCCAACCACGCCATAGACAGTCCGGTAGACCGTCGCGACAACCAGCGGCACTGAAGCGGCAGGCACGCCGGGAGAAGGAAAAAATCCGATCTTGTGCAGGAACAGGTCTGTGACCAGCGAGAGGACGATGCCGACAAGCATGCCGGCCGATATCGCTCCAATGCTGCGAAAAATATTCATGCTGACGCATTCCCGAGAAAAGAGGTCAGCCGAGTGTATCAGTTTCGATCTTGCGAAATGCGAAATGCACTGACCAGGATGGCGACCGTGATCGCGATGTAGAGCACACCGATTAGCCCCTCCAGAGCAGCGAGCATCCGAACTTCCGGGTCCACCGGAACGATATCGCCATACCCAATCGTCGAGAGCGTGATAAGGCTGAAATACAGCAATTGGTTTTCCCGGTGTTGCAGCAACGCGCCGCTCGACTGGATAGAGCCCGGCAGGTACGTATCGATGGCGCAATAGATCGAGAACCACAGTAAGCCCAGCAACAGGTAAATACTGACGGCCGTATAAAGGTGGCTTACCGTGACTTCTCGCGCGCTGCGAAGAAACGAGAACAGGCCGGCAACCGTCAGCGCGAAGAATGCCGCCAGCAAACCCCATTTTGTGGCTATGACTTCGGGGGAAGGCCAGATGTAGCTCAACACCGCCAGGCTCACGGCAGCGACCATAAGCAACACCACTGGCCAATGACGTGTCTTGATTTGAGAGAGTCTCAACGTCGCAAACGCGACTGGAATAAAGACCAGCGCCTCCATGAGCAGACGCCGCAGAGTGCCGTGATCGAGCACTGGATGCAGCAGGATCATAAGGAACAGGGATAGCAACAGCAGCAAATCCGGACGGATTGTTTTCAGCATGTGCATTGGAGGCGCCTGCTTTGACTCGGCTCTACTGCGCCCCGCTGGCCTTGCGGGGCTTCTCGAATTCGTCGCCCTTTAGCCAGCCAACCTCTACTGCCTGGTTTGCAGCTTGCCAGCCGAGAGCAACGCCGAAGCGTGCCATCACGCCGTCGGTTGCGAAGTCCATTTCAGGATGGTACTCATCGCTCGGCTGATGATAGTGCTTCGCCACATACTCCTTGGCCTGGTCCAGCCCCCACTGCTTGTCGTGCCCCTGGAAGAGAACTCCGGGACCGATGGAAAAGGCTGGGACGCCCACGCGTGCCAGGCTGAAGTGATCGGAGCGGTAATAGTGACCGGCTCCGGGATTAGAATCCGGCACAACCCCTAACCCGAAAGCCTTGGCGGTGTTCTCAACCACGGGATAGAACGTGGTTCGTTCCGCACCCGATACCGTGACTTCCTGTGGAACTCCAACCGGCGGAACGTCATCGAAGTTCAAGTCAAGCGAAAGCATCTTAGCCGGAATCGGCGGATGCTTGCCAAAATACTCCGAGCCGCGAAGGCCCTGCTCCTCGGCAGTTACCGAAACGAAATACATCGTGCGTTTGGGAGCCGTGCTGGCCTCGCTGAACACGCGTGCAATCTCAAGCAAGATGCCTACGCCAGTGGCATTATCGTCAGCCCCATTGTAGATGTTGTCTCCGGGCATTCCCGGCACGATCCCCAAGTGGTCATAGTGCGCCGAGAACATTACGCCCTGATCCTTTAGCGAGGCGTCAGAGCCGGGCAGCATCGCCACCACATTGTTCGAGTCGAACGGGCGCAGCTTGCTCTCAATGTGCGCTTTAAACTGTGCCGGCAGGAGCATCGCTTTGAAGCCCTGCTTGCCGGCTGCCGCCATCTGCTCATCGAGGTTGAGCCCGCAGTCCTGCATCAGATTGCGTGCCACGTCGAGCTGGATCCACGATGCTACCTTCAGCTTGGGAGCAGGATCGTTGCGCAAATACGACCGCTCCCCCGACCATGAGTTGCGCACCACATCCCAGCCATAGCTGGCCATCTCGGTCTTGTGAATGAGCAGCACGCCGGCCGCGCCTTTGCGCGCGGCTTCTTCGTACTTGTAGGTCCAGCGCCCGTAATAGGTCATGGCCTTACCACCGAAAAACTTAGGGTCGTCGGACGGCGGATCGTTCACAAGCATGAGCAGTACTTTACCCTTGACGTCGACGTCCTTGTAATCGTTCCAGTTGAACTCAGGTGCGTCCACGCCGTAGCCGATCCAAACGATCGGTGCGTCGACGGTCGAACTGGCCTCGCCGGTTTCGTCCATCGCAACGATGTCTTCTTTGTTGCGCAGGGTCACGATTTCGGCCTTCGCCGGAATGATCGAGTATGTGCTGTCAGGCAGCGTGGTGACGCCGAGCATCGGTACCTTCTGCATGTAGGAGCCGTTCTCGCCCGCGGGCTTCAGCCCGTACAGTGCGAACTGCGTAGCAATGTATTCAGCGGCGATATCTCCGCCGCGCTGGCCGGTACCACGGCCTTCTAGCAGGTCGTGGGCCAGGAATTTCACGTGCCAGCGGATATTCTCCGGATTCACATTAGACATCGCCTGCTCGGCCACGGGAGGCAACCCTGCAACTTCTGGGACTGGAGGCATTTGACTCGTAGCCGACTTTTGGGGCTGGGCAATTGACAGACCTGCCGCAATGAGCACGAACAGCGAAAAAACAACACATTTGCGCATAAATGATCTCCTAAGAAAGCAAACGCAATATTTTACGGCATCCAAGCATAGTGTTGCGCTTCGAATCATCAGCCGGCAGGCTGCTGGTTCTGCTCGTCGCCTGCGGCAACGTCGCCAGCCTCTTGCTAGCGCGTTCGGCCGTTCGTCAGAAGGAGATGTCCCTCCGCTCCGCACTCGGAGCCGACCGCGGTCGCATCGTTCGCCAGCTTCTTACCGAAAGCATTGTGCTCGGCTTGGTGGGCGCAGCCGCCGGACTGGCGCTGGCTGACAGTGTGCTGTCGGTTTCCAAGCTGGCGTTGGCCGCCAACATGCCCGGCCTTGCGGCCGTTCACATCGATCCGAAAGTTGTAGTCTTTGCGATTTTGCCCGCCGTGCTCACTGGGCTGGTGATCGTGGGTACGAGGCCGAACAAAGTCCACGAAGCGCTCGATGATGTGGCTTTTCCTCAGCTTCGCCGGATCTGCCGTATTGCTCGCCGCCATCGGTACCTATGGCGTGGTTTCGTTCTCAACCGCGCAGCGCATGTACGAAATGGGAGTGAGCATCGCCCTCGGAGCATCTGGCCCAGATCTCTTTGGACTTGTGCTCAAGCTAAGTCTGCGGCTGGTGCTCACAGGGCTCGCCATCGGATTGATGCTGACAATCGCGGTCACCTGGGCGCTGCGTAGCTTCCTGTACGGCGTGGGTTCACGCGACCCGATCATTTTTGTCGCCGTATCGGTACTGCTCATCGCAGTGGCCATCGTCGCCGGCCTCGTACCCGCACGGCGCGCCGCGCAAGTCGATCCTATGACCGCTCCGCGCGCTGAGCAATCTCTCGATGTTGTGATTCGACCCGCGACCGCGGATCAGTTCTTGGACCCTCAGCCAGCGCGGAACGCTGGTACGTCTTCTCCAGCGTGCCACAGCATCGGCGGTTTATGTTGCTTGAGCGCCGCCAATAAGGCATTCACTTCCTCGACGTCCGCCTTCAACCATCCCACTGACGACACTTCGATCTCTCCTTTTGGATCGATGTAGAACAGCGTCGGCACGTTCGTAATTCCATAAGCGTTCGAAACGGCGTAGTGGTTGGCATCGTTGTCCATTGCGACTGGAAACGTGACGCCATACTCGCGCGCGAACGCTTTGGCCTCGGTGGGATCATTCTGACAGATGCCAAGAAACGTAACACCGGTTCCGCTGTGAATCTCCGCCAAGCGCCCATACATGGGAAACGCGTACTGGCAAACCGGGCAGCTCACCTTGAAGAAAGCCAGGACTACAGGACCCTTTTGAAGCAGCTCTTGCAGGTTGACAGTCCTGCCGTCGGTTGCGGTGAGTGTAAAATCCGGTGCCAGCTTGCCGGTAGCGAGTGCAGCCATTTCGTTCTCCCAAACTTTTACGTAGTTAGATTGCCACCGCCTCAGTCAGGTTGCAGGGCCAGCCGACGCAGGACCTTCCGCGCCAGTCCTGTCAGCGCGAGCTTTTGCCATTGCCTGCGTGTGAACCATCGGGCGTTGCCATTCAGACCCTCGATGAACTTATCGGAGGCCGCCGATACGACTACCTCATAGTCAGTGTTCGTGATAGAGTGCCGAAACGTCGCCAGCGGCGTCGGCTTGTCACCGGTGACCACTTCCGGAAGCTCCCACATGCTCGCCATGCGTTGCGCGTCGTTCGGTCGACGCACCAGCAGAACGCAATTGCCCTTCGTAGCAAATGCGTAATGCACCTGTTTGCGCTTACGCGCGGCTTGCGGCTTTGGTTGCTCCGCCCCGCGCGTCGCGCACCATGTGATCAGCGGACATACCAGACACTGCGGCACACGCGGCGTGCAAACCGTAGCGCCGAGTTCCATTATGGCCTGATTGAAGTCGCCGGGCATGCGGCGGTCGAGAAGAATCTCTGCTCGCTGCCAGTTCCGTTCCTTGCTGGGCGCCTTGCCAAACAGGCGATCCAGCACGCGCTCCACATTGCCGTCCACCACGGCCACCGCTTCGCCAAACGCAATGCTCGCAATCGCCGCCGCAGTATACCTGCCGATGCCCGGAAGTTCCCGCCAGCCTTCCACGGTACGCGGCAGCTCACCGCCTCGCTCGCGCACGATGGCCTTCGCCGCCTGGTGCAATCGCCGCGCCCGGTGGTAATAGCCGAGCCCGCTCCACAGCGCCAGCACCGCCGACGCGCGGGCTTTCGCCAACTCCCACACTGTGGGAAATCGCTCCATCCATCGCGCATAGTGTTCCAGCACTGCGGCCACGCGTGTCTGCTGCAGCATGATCTCCGAAACCCACACACGATACGGGTCGGGCTCGCGCCGCCACGGCAGGTCGCGGTGATTGGCATCGTACCATTCAAGTAGCGCCCGCCGAAGCGCCTGTAGTGCGTGTGAGTTGAACGATAGCATAAGAGCACTATCGTCCGGACAAGTGCCGCACGAAGAACTGCTCCTTGTTCATCCCAGCCGGCACGGCCACGTCAAAGAAGCCCACCATCATCTCCTCATACGTTTGGCCGCCCCAGCGAACTTCGACATTCGGGTCCGGATTGTGCGGATTGTCCTCCGTGTTGTCGTACCACGCCACGGCCTGTAATCGTGTTCCCGCCTTCAGGAAGCGCGGCTGCGCCAGCCGGTAACTGAGCTGCCAGTGGAAGTGGTAGTGGTTCACGCGCAGCAGCGTCTCCACCGCTCCATCGGCATGAATCAGGTTGTACTCAAACGCCTTCCCGCGAAGGTGCATGTGCGGAAAGAAGCTCAATAGTGTGCAGTCGTTGGGCATGCTGCCCCATACCTCCACGCGGTAGTCGTCCGTCCGCGGGGGAATCACAAACGTATGGTTCGTAAGCTGCAGCGTCAGCACCCGCTGTTTAGGCAGCTCCTTGGCAAACACCATTCCGACGCTCGTCTGGTCGCTGCCTGCGTTGCCGTTCGCGGTGTAGTGCATCTGGATCACGATGTCCGACCCGGCCGGAATGAACTTTGCCATGCCGTCGGGCCAGCGGTCGGGATCGCTGCCCGGAGCGTACACCAGCAGCATGTCCGTCGTCGTTTCGTGCGCCTCGGCGCGCAACTTCGGGTCGCTGAAGCTCGAAGCCGTGAACGGCACTCCCACCGGCGCAGGCCTCAACCAGCTCGAATTCGGCGGACGCACATACACCACGGCGTGATGCACATACTGCGGGCTCGACGGCTTCACCTCGCTTAACTGCACCCACTTGTCTTCGGTGAAGCCGCTCGGAATAATCTCGTACGTGTACTCCACGTCGCCGTGCGCCGGAATCTTCACTGGCACCGGCATCCGCACGATCTTGTCAGGCTTCGGAATGTTCCAGCCTTGCGCCCAGCGTTTCGGCGGCGGAGCATCTTTCGGCGAACCGGCCGGCCCACCCGAGCTTGCCCACTCCGAAATTGTCTGGATCTGCTGAGCCGTTAATGAGGGATCGTTGGAGAACTTGCCAAACCGCGGATCGGCAAACCACGGCGGCATCGAACCAGTCGATACAACCTGTGCGATCGCCGAGGCCCAGTGCTTCGTCTCAGCGTACGTCACGAACGGCATGGGCGCAACTTCGCCGGGCCTGTGGCAGCTCTGGCAGTGGTTCTGCAGGATCGGAAGCACGTCCCGGTAGAAGGTCGGCTTGTGCGAAGGCGGCGGCGCCGGCGCCTGTGCTGTCGCATTCGCCAGCGCCATCAAAAATCCCAGAGTGGTCGGGAAAATAAGGCCCGCCATCTTGTCCCACAGCCGCAAGATGCGAAGGTCCTCAGTTCGGCTGGCCGGGGTCAGCGACTTCCTCATCCTGCGCGGTGTGGCGTCGCATGAGCTGCGCCAGGTTTTGCGAGAACGCCGAGCGCGGCAATACCATGTCGCAACCCGCCTCTTGTGCCTTCACCTTCAGCTCGCCCTGTACGTGCGAAACGAAGCCGATGATGTTGGTACCCTTCTTCAGCTTGCTCTTCAGCTTCGGAATCACCGACAGCGGCTTCGCATTCAGATTGTTCAGGTCAAAGATGATCAGCGACGGCTTACCATTTCCGTTGTCGTTCATCTTTTCGAAGACGTCTTTGTCTGTCTTGACGAACTCCACCTTCACGCCTAGCTTGCGTGCCGTCTCGTTGATCTTCGCGAGGAAGAAGAGATCATCCACGAATGCGTAGATGCGTGTCGGCGCGTCGTGTGGAATCGGAGGAGGTTCCTGCTCGCCGAATGGCTTGCCGCCGCGATTGCGATCGGGAATCTGAATATTGCCGTCGGCGTCGCCCAGCACCGCGCGATAGCTGTGGTCCATTGGCGCGGAATACACGCCTCCCAGCGGCTCGTGCTGCGAAGGGCGCTGTCCGCCGGGCTTGTGTCCAGCGCCGCGCTTCTTGCCGAAGCGCCGCCCACCGCCATGCTTGCCCTGGCTGCCATGGCCCTGCGATTGGCCGTGGCTCTGTCCGTGGCCGTGCTGCTGGTTATGCGGCTGGCCGTGCGCCTGGCCCTGTGACTTGGCCTGGTGTTGATTTGGCTGGTGTGAACCAGACCCGCGGCGCCGCCGCCGTCTGCGTCCCTTCCCTCCAGCGTTGCCGGACGGAGGATTCGGTCCTTGATTCATGTTTCTCTCTTAGTTACGTTCGTTTGCCCGCAGGTCGCGGGACTCCCACATTTGTGTACCGCTCTATTTTCAGCGTTTGCTTGCAAGCCTCTCGGCGAACGCTACGCTTCAGCGGTTGGAATCGTCGTTGAAATCGAATCAGTTACGTCCGTCTGGCGCCCGAACTTTCGGGGCGAGGAACGCCTGCACGGGAAGCGCGGCGATTGGAGGACGTTACTATCGTACCCAGCGTGGCGGTGGAAACGCAAGCCGCTCACGCTGTTAATACGCTTGATTACTCGCTTTCGTCAACCTCGAGATATCTTCACCGAGGGTATTTCGAATCCCTATTTACAAAACCGATATGGGGGACCGGTTCCTTGGCTTTCACCCGCTGGGGCATCGCCCAACGCGTGCACTCACAGCTACGTACACACTCTACCACGGTCCCGGACTTTTCCAACACTATTCAGCGAACGGCGCACAGCAACCAGTGAATGGAATCAATTGAGCCTTGCTAGCAACTGCCTAAGCATCTCCAGCGTCTCTTTTACATCTTCGGCGTCCGCCGCATTCGGCCGCGCCTGCAGGTACGCGCCGAGGTCCTGCGCAGCACCCAAAAACTGTTCCAGGTCCAGCCGCACCAGGCCCCGCTCGCGTAACAAATCCGCATCGCGCGGAGGGATAGCCAGCAGCAAGTCGAGGATCGCCAGCCCTTTACAAAAATTATGCTTGGTGAAGTAGATCTGCCGCAGATTATTCAGCATGCGGGTAAGGATGTCGCGGTGCGACACCGCCTGCAGAAACTCGGGCCGCAATTCCAAGTGTCCAGAGTAGATCTGGTCCAGCCGTTGCTGGCATTCCGTGTTCCCCACGATGCAACCGCGATTGAACGCATCGACGATGATCTCGCCCGACATCGCATCGTAATGCTTCAGCATGAAATGCCCCGGCATACCGGTCCCGCAGAGCGGAAAGCCTACTCGCCGGGCAACATCGATGTACACCACCGACAGCGTGATCGGAATTCCCAACTTCCGGTCGAGGACGTCGTTCAGAAACGAATTACGCGGATCGTAGTAATCGTCGCGATTCCCGCGCAGGCCCTCTTCGTCGAATAATACGCGGTTGAGCAGCGCAATCATCTCGCGCGCCGTCGGACTGCTTCGCATTCGCCCGCGCACCCGCTGTGCCAGTGCCTCCAGCCGCGCCAGGTAGTACGACGCATCCAGCTCCGGATACTCAACCCGCGCAATCGCCAGTGCTCCCACCGCCAGGTTGATCGAAGCGTCCTCGCGAGCGGCTTCCACCAGAGCCGTAAAATTGGCCACCGCAATGCGATATGAAATGGCTTCCGGCATGAGAGGGCGGTCGGGTGTTTGGATGAAGCAATGACTCGACACGATTCGCCTCCGTAGCCGACAAATTTGCAACTTCTCCGGTCCGAGCGTTATGCACGTAGCATATTCTTCGCTATGAAAAACACATTCGCCGGCCGCTCCGCCAGTCGCCGCATGAAGTATGGATACCACTCCGTCCCAAACGGAATGTACACACGCATGCGGTAGCCTTCGCGCACCAGCTTCTGCTGCAAGTCGCGCCGTACGCCGTGCAACATCTGGAACTCATACGCCGTCGGGGAAATGTTTTCAGCCCTGGCAAACTGCTTTATCTGCTCGATGATCTTCTCATCGTGTGTCGCGAGCCCATGATAGACGCTGCTCTTGATTAGTAGTTTCGCCAGCTTCACGTAGTTTGCGTCCACATCTTCCTTTTTGGGAAACGCAACCTCGGCCGGCTCCTTGTACGCGCCCTTGCACAGCCGAATCCGGATGCCCTCTGCGACAAGCTGCTGCACATCGTCCTCACTACGGTAAAGGTATGACTGGATCACCGTACCTACCTTGCCCGCATGGCCAGGCAGGCGATGCATCTCGCGCACGAAATCGAGGGTTCGCTGGGTGTACGGCGACCCCTCCATGTCGACGCGCACGAAACCGTTGTTCTGCACCGCATGAGCGATTAGGTCAGTCACCAGCGAGAATGCCAGCTCCTGGCTCACGTCGAAGCCCATGTGCGTCAGCTTCAGGCTGATGTTGGCGTTGAGCTTGCGCATGGCGATTTCGTCTAGCATGCGGTGATACAATTCAGCGCTCTGCTTCGCTTCCTCGGCGTTGGTGACGTTCTCGCCCAGGTTGTCAATCGTGACGCTTGCGCCCCACTGATTCACCTGCTCGGTCGCTCGCACTGCATCGGCGAGTTGCGTGCCCGCGACAAAGCGGCCGGAAAACCGCAGTCCCAACGCCGAATTCTCGGCAAAGTGACGGATCGACTTGCTCTCGGAAAGCTTGATGAATGCGGTCCTCAGCATGTCGCCTCCGCGAAGGCAGACCGCGATTGCGTTAGGCAGGAACTACGAGAACAGTGACGCATATAAATTCCAGAACCGACAACCCAAACCTTCGATGATAGCGCGATCGCATTGACGCGACAAACCGCTGCCCAGCGGTATATCCTCGTCCGGGTGGTACAAGTTCGCAGGCTGGTCGCGGTCGAACTCACGTTTCTCGGCTCAACGTTCATTCTCGCCGAGTATGCCGTAGCTGTCCTTGTCAGCCTCACTGTTTCTATCCTCAGCCTGCGCTCGGCTCTTATTCATACGAACGCAGGGTGGCAGGTGCTGCTGGGCGCCTACCTGCTTTTCCTGGCAGTTACCTACGCGGTACTGTTGGCAACCGCCATCGGTATTGCCCGCCGCGGCGACTGTCGGCAGGAAATTGCCGACGAGTTGCACGACCCCCGAAGAGTGATGCGCAAGTATCGTCGCCAATCGCTATGGATTCTGGTTCCGCTAGTCGTTCCCATTGCTTTCATGCGGCAAAGTCGCCCATCGGCACCGTAAACGACACTCAGCGAACCGGCCTGCTGAACTTCAAGCTGCTCGACTAAGTCCTGGTAGTTCGCTCGTGTCATGTCATGAAAGCTATCGTCTATCGGGAATACGGTTCGCCTGAAGTATTGCGTCTGCAAGAAATCGCCAAACCTGAGCCGGGCGACGACGAAGTGCTCATCCGGGTGCG
>Ga0335069_10006705_pt1 | contig 16703 bp, 13 predicted proteins | sample Lox_Sample_11_FD_206714 | JGI IMG/M metagenome (GOLD analysis project Ga0335069, IMG submission 206714) | Soil microbial communities from Loxahatchee National Wildlife Refuge, Florida, United States - Lox_Sample_1.1 | ecosystem: Environmental > Terrestrial > Soil > Wetlands | place: USA...
GAGCCATCCGATCCGCCGGAAGTCGCGCTCGGCGAACGCTTGTTCTTGGAAACGCGCTTCGCGCAATACTTCGCGGCGCATTCCAACGGCGTGGTCAACGCGCCGCTGAGTGAAGGCGACCCGGTGATGGCTGCCACGATCACGACCGCTGCGCCGCTGCCCGGACCATTCGCGGGCGCCTCGATGAATTGCCGCGCCTGTCACTTGGTCGATGAGCACGGGGAGGAGCGCGCCGGCGGCGTGCGCACGTACGCCGACTTCGCGCGCCGAAGTCCGATCCCTGACCGCGGCGACGGGCGCGTGACGACGCCGCGTAACTCTCCTGCGCTCGTCAACGCGAGCCTTGCACGCTCGGTCCCGACGTTCTTCCATTTCGACGGCGAGTTCCCGTCGTTGCCGGCGTTGGTGAAGGGTACGTTCACCGGCCGCAACTTCGGCTGGCTCGCCGACGAGTCCGCCGCCGCGATCGCCAACCTCGCCCAAGTCATTCGGCAAGACAACGGCCAGGGCTCGCCGGCTCGCGACTTCGGCAGCCTGCCGTACCCGGTCGTGTTCGGCGGGACCGATCCGTCGATTCCAGAGATTTATCGCATTCCGGAAGAGTTTCGTCTCGATGTTGCCACGGCGACCGACGAACAGATTTTCGACGCGGTCGCAACTCTCGTCACCGCCTATGTCGAGTCGCTCGTCTTCGCCCGTGACACCAACGGCAACTTTGCCGGCTCGCCCTACGATCGCTTTCTGCGCAAGAACGGCCTGCCGCGCGCTCCGCTCGACGGCGAGTCGGCCCTCGACTACACCCGCCGCTTGCGCGATCAACTCGCGAGCCGGAGCGGTCTGAAATTTATCAGCCTGCGCGACGGCTCGTTCGCGCTGCACAGCCAGGAGTTCCGCTTCGATTCGCTGGAGTTGCAAGGCCTGCGCATTTTCCTGGCGGAAGCGAGCGATGCGGCGGCAACGCAGGGTGTCGGCAACTGCGTCGCGTGCCATCCGGCGCCCGCGTTCACCGACTTCCGCTTTCACAACACCGGCGCGGCGCAGGACGAGTACGACGCGATTCACGGCGCCGGCGGGTTCGCGGCCTTGTCGATCCCGGATCTCGCTCAGCGCACCGCCGATCCGGAGACGTACCTGCCGCCGTCGGCGGCGCATCCGCAGGCCACGGGCATCTTCCTTGCCGTGCCCGCGCTGACGCATCCGGGTCAAACCGATCTCGGTGTCTGGAACGTGCTCGGCAATCCGGCGGTGCCGGGACCGCAGGATGCGCTGGTTTCCTCCTTGTGCGGGCAGTTCGCGCGGCCCGCGCCCTGCAGTGCCGCCGACTTGCTGCCTTTCACGGTTGCCCTGTTCAAAACCCCCGGCCTGCGCGACCTCGGGCAATCGGCGCCGTATCTACACACCGGACAGCGGAACACGATCGAGGACGTGCTCCGCTTCTACATCACCTCCGCATCGCTCGCGCGAGCCGGCCTGCTTCGCAACGCCGCGCCGCAGTTGGCCGACATCCGCCTGAGCGAGGCGGACATCGCGCCGGTGGCGGCGTTTCTCCGCGCTCTGAACGAAGACTACGAATGACCATATTGAAAATGAATTTCAACTTCTGTATGGTGGGAACGGATGGATCAAAGGAGACTGCGTCATCATGATTGTCTGTCACTGCGTTGGAGCTTCCGACCGAACGATTCGTGAGGTGATCCGCGCCGGGGCCACGACCGTCGCCGAGATTGCTCGGTGCACCGGCGCCGGGCGCTGCTGCGAATCCTGCCGAGAGGAAATCGGCGAGATCTTGCTAACCGCGGGGGCTTCACGTACTGCCTGTCCGCGGCGAACGTCGACATCCATGGCCTGCGCGGAGGTACCGTGATGAAGGGCAACCCCAAGCTGATCGAGATGCTCAACGAGATCCTGACCGGCGAGCTGACCGGGATCAATCAGTATTTCGTTCACGCGAAGATGTGCGCCAACTGGGGGTACAAGCGACTCGCCGAGCGCGTCCGCAAGGAATCGGTCGACGAAATGAAACACGCGGACGAACTGATCGAGCGCATCCTCTACCTCGAAGGGGTGCCGAACGTGCAGCGACTCAGTAAGGTCCGCGTCGGCGAGACGGTGCCCGAGCAGTTCAAGCTCGATCACGCGCTCGAAGTGGAGGCGGTCGCGCGCCTGAACAAAGCGATCGAACTCGCCGTGGATGTCCACGACAACGGCACCCGCGAGCTGCTCGAGGATATTCTCGAATCGGAAGAATCCCACGTCGATTGGCTCGAAGCGCAGTTCGATCTCATCAAGCAAGTCGGCGTTCAGAACTACCTCGCGCAGCAGATTCATGAGTGACGCGACGGCGTGCCCGCCTTTGAAATCGCTTCCCAACTAGCCGCTCCGCGCCAGCACGTGTGGGCGCACGCCTCGACGATGGCGGGGGTCAACGCGGAGTTGCGGCCGTTGATCCGGATGACGTATCCGCGCGCGACCGACCGCCTGGATCCCGCGTCAGTTCCGCTGGGGCGGCCACTGTTTCGGAGCTGGGTACTGCTGCTCGGGATTCTCCCGATCGATCGTCACGATTTGACGCTGGTGTCGATCGATCCGCCGACCGGCTTTTACGAAGATTCGCGATCATGGTTGCAGCGGCGCTGGGTTCACATTCGTACGCTCGAAGAGACACCACACGGGTGCCGCGTTACCGACCGGCTCGACTTTACTCCGCGGTTGCCGGCCATGGGGCGCCTGCTATCGATTGCGATCCGAAGGATATTCGAACATCGTCATGGCTACCTGCGACGACGGTTTGGCTGAGTTCGGTGCGAGCCGCACCTATGAGCCGCTTGCATGGGCGGCTGGGGTTGACTTCGACTGCGGCGGATTGCTGGCCGGCCGGACCAGTCGATGGGCGTGCGCCAGCGACTCGGCGATGTCGGCCTTGAATGCGTCGTTCAAGTTGTCGACTTGCACGGCCTCGCGAACACCGGCGCGCCACTCGTCTGGTTTGACCGAGCGCGCCGCCGCGCGCAACTGCCGGACCAAATGACCGTCGAGATCCGAAAGTGCGCCGCGCAGCAATTCGAGCGATGGCGCGAAGGCGCGGGGATCGGTGCCGCTCGCACTCTGGATCGCTTTGGCAGCGCGGATCAGCGAGCTGAACAAGCGAGTGATCTCCGACGGCTCGATCCCAACCTCGCGGGCGAGGACCTTGACGCGATCGAGCACGCGTTGCTCTTGCGCCGGATCTTCGATGGGCAATCCCTGCGCGACCTTGGTGGCGGCAACCATGGGCATCATGCGGCAGCGCAGCTCGATGTCGCTGAGCACCGCTTCGCGGTCCGCGGCCGCCGCCGCAAACATCGGACTGCCGAGCCACCGCTGGCGCAGCGCCCGCAGCCAGCCGTCGCGTTCGCGCTCGCGCAGCCAGCGGTCGACCCACTTCGCAAGCTGCGGCGCATCCGGCCGAATCCAGATCGCCTTGCGGTCGCGGCTGAATGGCCCGACGGTGCTGAACTCCTTGCGTTGCCACGCGCGGGCCTCCAGATCGTCGGTGAGCGCGGCGTCGGCGGCGCCGCGCAAGACCCGGTCGGGCAACGAGCGATTGTCCGCGACCGGCTCGATGGTCGCGTGCACGAACAGCTTGCGCGCGAGCTGTTCGAGATAGCCGCCACGATTGACGGCGATGCGCACCCCCTGCCGATCGAGTGCTTGGCGGTCGGGAAAGCGTGTCCGATCTTCACTCCGAATCAGCGCCACGGCGCCGCTGAGCGCATACGGACGCGAGTAGCGGCCGATCAACGCTCGTTCCGGCCGAATACTGACCCCGGACATCACCAGATCGACGCGGTCGTTCTCGAAGCTGCTCGCGAGATCCGGCCACTGCACGCGCACCTGCTGCAGCCGTGCGCCGAGATCGTGCGCCAGGCGCGTGGCGAGGTCGATGTCGAATCCCGCTAACGTGTCCGCCTGCGTCACGCTGAATGGTGCGTAGTCGCCGGTGGTGCCGACGCGCAGCATACCTCCGCGCTGAAGCGCGGCGACGTCGAACGCGTGTCCGGTGCCGACGCGCACGAGCACCCAGACCGCTGCTACCAGCCACCTCACACTCCGTCTCACTCGATTTGCCCGCATGGATCTCCTCGCGCCACCTCGCGCGTTCATCGATCACCGCGCTCCAGTTGACAGCTCTACAGGCGGCAGGCAAGAAACGCGAGCAGGAATCGCATGGCCACCCTCAGTGCCACAGAGTTCTCCCGCGCCGTCACCCTGCTCGCCGACCAACTCGGCGTGCAGCGTCTGCGCGATCGTCTGGTTCGCCTCAACGGATTGGTGACACGCCGCGGGGCGCCGTCGGCGGGGGCTCTTGCCGATCAGCTCTACATGCTCACCGGCGGCCTGCGCCGGCAGGTCGCGGCGACGTTCGCGTTTCAAGCGATCTGGAGCGAAACCCTGAATGCGAAGCTCGGCGGCGAAGACGGCGAAAAAAAGCTCGAGCAGCTCGCCGAGGCGATCAACGCCTGCCTCGACTCCCGCGAAGAGATTCTGCCGGATAAAGCCGCCGAACTCGACGCGGCCTTGAGCGCATACGAGCAAGCGCTCGCGGTAGCGGTGGGAGCCGAAATCGCGCGGTTGGACATGCTGTTGAAGGCGGTGCCGGCGGTCGCCGCGAAGCTGCGCGCGGCGTAGACGCGCGGCGATTCAATCCTGCCCCGATCGGGCGCCGATGCAACTCGCCGCGCTCTTGACCGATACCGAGGTGCTCTCGCACTCGGGTTCGCTCGACGTTGAGGTCCAAACCATCGTCGCTGACTCGCGTCAGGTGGCGCGCGGGGACGCGTTCGTGTGTCTTCCCGGCTACCGTACCGAAGGCGGCGAGACGCGCGCCGATCGCCACGACTTCATCCCCGAGGCGGTGAAACAGGGGGCGCGGGCGTTGGTGGTGAGCCGCGTCGTCGAACCGATCCCGGGCGTGACGATCGTGCGGGTCGCCGATTGTTGGTCGACGATCGCGGCGATGGCCTGTCGGTACTTCGATCACCCGTCGTTGGCGCTGCGAATGATCGGCGTCACCGGCACCTCGGGAAAAACTTCGACCACCTACTTCATCGAATCGGTGCTGGCGGCGGCCGGCTACCGCACCGGTCGGCTCGGCACCGTCGAGTATCACCTCGGCAAGGAGATTCTGCCGGCGGCCCAGACCACGCCGGAGGCGCCGGAATTGCAAAGACTGTTGCGCCGTGCGGTCGACCGACGAGTCGAGGCGGTGGCCATGGAAGTGTCGTCCCACGCGCTGGAATTGCGCCGCGTCGCCGGCGTGGCCTTTGATGTCGCGGTATTCACCAATCTCAGCCACGATCATCTCAACTTCCACCCGGACATGCACCACTACTTGCGGGCCAAAGGTCGTTTGTTCGAAGAGCTGGAAAGCGGCGGGAAATCCGCAACCGCGGTGGTGAACGTCGACGATCCCGCCAGCGCGCACATCATCGGCGTCAATCGCGGGCGGTTGTTGACCTACGGGACGCAGCCGCACGCGCAGGTGCGGGCCGAACACGTCGCGATGACGCTGCACGGCGTGCAGTTCGCCGCGGTCACGCCCGCGGGGCCGCTCGACGTGCAACTGCGACATCTCGGCGACTACAGCGTTTACAATGCGCTGGCGGCGGTCGGTAGCGGTCTCGCACTCGGAGTTCCGCTCGACCAGATCCGATCCGGCCTGGCGGCCGCCCCGACGGTGCCCGGGCGCTTCGAGTTGATCGACTGCGGCCAGGACTTCTGCGTTGTCGTCGACTACGCGCACAAGCCCGACGCGTTGGAGCGGTTGCTCGTCAGCGCGCGCCGACTGACACCGCGTCGCGTGATCACGGTGTTCGGCTGCGGCGGCGATCGCGACCGCGGCAAACGACCGGTGATGGGACGCATCGCCGCGCGTCTGAGCGACCTCGTGATCGTCACATCGGACAACCCTCGCACGGAAGATCCGGAGGCGATCATTGCCGAGATCGTCAACGGTGTGGCCGACGCGCGCGAGTCGCCGGATCGGGTTCGGACCGAACCCGACCGCGCGCGCGCCATCGCGCTCGCGATTACCGCGGCGCATCCGGGCGATCTGGTCGTGATCGCCGGCAAGGGGCATGAGACGTATCAGTTGTTCGCCGGTCGCCGGATTGACTTTGACGATCGCGAGGTCGCGCGGGACGCGCTTCGGCAACACGCGAGCTGAGAATGTCAGCCGACCCAGCCGTCGCTGGCGAGCGTTTCGGCGGGGCGCACACGCGCCCTGACGGGGCCTTCCGCGGCGGGCGCATTGGTGGCCGGGAGCATTGGCGTCAGCGCCTCGATCAACGTCGGGCCGCCGAAGGTTCCCTTGTTCACCAGCGTTCGGGCACCGCCGACCAAGAAGGTCGCATCGCGGGCCGTCGGCTCGCGATCGAGCAAGAAGACGATCGGAAGCGGGGCCGCTCCGTTGGCCGCCCGTAAGCCCGCGATGGTGCGGAACACGTCGTTGCACGCCGGCGAGACGTGGAGAACCACCGCGTCGGGACGCACACTGGGGAGCAGATCCAGCGCCTGTTTACCATCCAGCATGACGGCTGCGGACAGACCCGCACCGGTGAGTTGCTCTCGTACGGTCGCCACGATGTCGATGTCGGTGCTCATTGCCAGTACCCGTTTCGCCCGCGGCTTCAGCCGTGCGAGCGCGTCGAGCAGCCGCTGCGGCTCGCTCGGCCACAGCACGCAATCGGCCGGGCCGAAGTAGAAGCCGTTCGCGTCGTTCAGTTTCGCATACAGCAGCAGCGGCACGGAAGACGTTGCAGCCTGGCTGCGCAGGTGCCGAACGAGTTGCCAGCCGTTGGTGCCCGCGAGCACGTTGATCGCAACGGCGCCGAGCGATTCGCCAACCAATTGGTCGACCGCGGCCTCCGTCGGTTCGCATGCTACCGCATCGAATCCCGCGTGGGTGAGTTCGGTGACCATCGCCGGGCCGAGTTCCCCGTCGACCACAGCGACCGTGTTGCTCACGGTCTCAACAGGTTCGACGCGATCGGCGGCCAAATCCGCGGCTGAATCGTCGACCCCGGGAATGACGTGGCGTTCGATTTCGAGCGCCGGCTCGCCGTCATCCGCCGCAAGCGCTTCGGCCAGCCGCAGGTGCTCGCTGCGCGACTGCGCGATCTCATGCTCCAATTCTTCGCTGCGGTTTTGCAGCGCCGTCCGCTCGCTCTCCCACTCCGCGGTGAGCCGGACGATCTCCTCGCGATGCGTTCCGCGCTCACGTTCCGCGCTGGCGAGTTGCTCGTTGAGTTGGGCGCGCAACGCGGCCAGGTCGTCTTCGTACTTGGTGAGACGTTGCGCCGCGCCGCTCAGTTCGGTGCGGGTCGATTCGCTCTCGCGGCGCTGGCGCGACAACGTGTCGGCCGCACTCTCCAGTTCGGCGCGCAGCGTCGCGAGGTCCTGCTGCAGCCCGACCACGGTCTCGGCGGATGCGGCGTGCTCGGCGGCAGTGGATTGGTGTTCGCGCCGCGCCGCCTCCAAGGCGGTCTGCGCATCGGCCAGTTGGCGACGAAGTTCGGCGGCGTCGCGTTCGTAGCGTGTCGCGGTCTGCGTCAGTTCGAGCTGCGTGGCTGCCTGGGTCGCCGCGGTCGTTGCCAGCTCCTTTTCGATCGCTTGCAGACGAGCGGCATGATCGGCCAGCGCCTGTTCGGCTTGCTTGCGCGCGGCCTCGGCGGCGTCACGCTCCTTCTTGAGCCGCTTCGCTTGTGACGAAGTCTCACCAACAACGGACTGGTGTTGGGTTTGGGCGGTATCGAGTTGCGCTTGAAGCGCCGCGATCTGCCGGTCGCGAGTTTTGAGATCGTCATCCCACCGCGCGACGCCTTGCTGGTGTTCGGCGCGCAGGTTGCCATAGAGCGTGCTGAGCTGATCGCGCTCGGCCTGCACCGCCACCGCCGCGGTTTCGAGCGCGGTGTAGCGATGCTCCAGTTCGCGGTGCTGCCCCCGCAAGGTTTCGAGGGCTTGCTCTGCGGTTCGCAGTTGGCGACTGGTTTGGTCCACGGATCGACCGTGCGACTGTTCGAGCGTGGCGAGCGCGTCGGCGAGGCGTGTCCGCTCGGTTGCGATGGCCTCGGCTTGGGCGCGGGCCTGGGCGAGATTGGCGGTCCAGGCGAGTTCTCGCTCGCGCCAGTGTTCGAGTTCCGCGACGAGTTGTTCGCGTTCTTGTTGCGCGGTCGACGCGTCTGCGGCGTGCTCCGCGCGGATGCGAGTGAGTTGCTCTTCGAGCTGGGCCAAGCGCTGGGCGCCGGCGCTCGCGTTTGCGGTCCCCGCGTCGCGCTCGGCACGCATGACCGCGAGCGTGGCGCGAAGGTCGTCGGCAGCGGCGGCCGCGTGAGCCAGCTCGCGTCGGAGGGCGTCGCGCTCACTGCTCAGGGCCGCCGTCTGCTCGGCGAGCTGCTGGCGCAACCGCGCCGCGGTGTGGTCGGCGTCGGTTGCGTGTTGCGATGCGGCGTCCGCAGCGGCGCGCAGCTCGGTGAGTTCTGCGGCCAGCGCGGCACGCGCCGCAGCGGTCTCGTGCACTTGGGATTCGAGCGTCGCCGCGCGCTCTTGAACCGTGCCGAGTTGGTCGCGCAGTCGATCGTGGGCCGCCTGCAGCGCTTCGCTGGCCTTCCGTAAACGTGCGTGATCGGAGTCCAATTCCTCGATGCGCTGTCGCAGCACGGCGATGGTCGCGGCGTCGCGCTCGCGCTCGCCACTGTGGATGCGCGCCTGTTCGGCATGCTGCCGCTGCGCGGTATCGCTGGCGACCACCAAGTCGGCATGCGTGCGCTGAAGTTCCGCCAAACGGAGGGTGGTGCGTTCCAGTTCGGCGGTCGCCTTGGTGAGCGCCTCGTTGAGTCGCGTCGCTTCCGCGCTGCGCATATCGAGCGCATCGCGGGTGTCGGAGAGGGTGGCGAGCTCGGCGCGGATCTGCGCCAGTTGGGTCGCAAAGCGGTCGCGCTCCTCAACCGCCTCCGCCAACTTGGCACCGAGGGCGGCCACTTCGGCACGCTCGACTTGGAGCGTTTCGCTGGCGGCGCGCCGGGTTTCCGCTAGTTCCTTCGCGTGCTGCCACAGGGCTTCGTCGAACGCGGTGCGCAGCCGAGCGATCTCTTGCGCGTCGGCCGCGTGCTGTCGCTCCGCGTTTGCGTCGGTGGGATGGGTCGCGGCCTCAGGTGCTCCCGCAGTCACTCGACCGGCCACGACCGAGGACGATTCAGCCGAGCGCGGCAACTCCGCGAAGGCGAGTCCGCAGACCTTCAGCGCTTGACCAACGGCCTGTAGTTGAGTGTCGCCGAACGCGTGTGGTTTGTCGGCGAACAGCACCAGCACACCGACGGGCGTGAAGCCGTGGAAGAACGGCAGACTTGCGATCGTCAGTCGGCGCGGGCTCACTTCGACCAACGGGCGGGGGACAAAGGGGTTTTGGTGCGCGGCCTCGATCACGCTGATGCGACGGTTCGCCAATCCGCGCAGCGGAATTTCCCAGCCCGGGACCCCGGGCCCGCCGCCGAGTGCCTCGCAGGCGTCGTCGGACAGGCCGATGGCCGCAACGAGGACCAGACGGTCGCGCCGTTTGTCGTAAGCCAGAAAAGCCGCGGCGACTGCTCCCACGGCGGTGTGCATCAATTGGATCGCTTGCGTCGCGAAGGCATCGCGGGGTACGCGCTCGCCGTACATATCGAGCAGCTTTTGGCGCAGCGAGTCGATGGCGATTCCCGCGCCTCGCGTTGCGACCGTTCGCTTGGGCGGCGGGCGCTCCGTGTCGGTGCTGTTTGGTGGAGACTCTCGTTGCGGCGGTGCAGGAGTTGGCGCAGCGGAGACCGTTGCTTCCGAGTCTTTGGCCGGACTCTTCTTGTCGCGAGCCAGCCGCAGTCGCCAGGCCATTACGCGGCTCCGTGGTACGCTGCGACGATGGTCGACCAATCCGGCGTGCCGGTTGCGTCGATGATGAGGTCGAGCAGATCGCCGCCGGCGCTCGACGGATCAGACCACACAAGTTGGGCGGTAAGACTGATCGAGTGATGCCCGATGTGGGCGGTCAGCCTCAACGGGCGCCCTTCGTTGCCGTGTTGCAGCAAATCGGAAGGGTTGAGCAGCGCCGCTTGATCGACCGTCAGCACCGCGAGCCCCGTTCCGGAAAGGGACGACACGCTGACAGGGACTGGGCCACGAGGACAAAGGTCGGCATCATCCAAGCACAATTGGAAAGTCGGTTTGGCTGCGCTCTCCGGACGCTCGGGCACCTGCGCTCCTATCGTCCGGGGTGGTTGGCTCGCAAGACGCATACCAGCGCTGCCGATTGATCGTCAGGCAGATCGATCCCCCGTAGAACGGGCGCGGGATTGACGAATCCGTCGAACGTCCAGGAAGGTGCCGATGCGGAGTGTGTGCGATTTCGGAAAGAGTCCGCCGAGTCTTTGCCGAGTGGCAACGATGCGACGGCGGCGATGCCTTATCGTTCGCGCCCACTTTTCCGCGGCGAGCGTGGCCGCGGCGTCCGCCGCGATTCGGTCGGGAACAGCAATCGGTCGACAAGCTCGCAGATCACGTGCCCGATGAGAATGTGGGTTTCCTGAATGCGTGCGGTTTCGGTGGTGCTCCCGACATTCAGCACCACGTTGGCCTTACGAGCCAGTTGTCCGCCGCGCCCACCGGTGAATGCGATCGTGCGAACGCCCTGACGGCGGCACGCGGCAACCGCCCGCAAAACGTTCGCGGCATTGCCGCTGGTCGAGATGGCGATCGCGACGTCACCGGGCCGCGCCAACGCCTCGATCTGTTTCGCGAACACTTCGACGTAGCCGTAGTCGTTGGCGATGCTGGTGAGCGCCGACGTGTCGGTGGTGAGCGCGATCGCCGCCAACGGCGGCCGTTCGATCTTGAAGCGATTCACGAACTCGGCGGCGATGTGTTGCGCGTCGGCGGCGCTGCCGCCGTTGCCGAACAGCAATACCTTCCGCCCCTCACGGAGCGTGCTGGCGATCAGTTCGATGGCGCTGCACAGCCGCTCACCGTTCGCACGTATGAACGCGCGCTTGACGGCGATACTGTCGGCAAACAGGCGATCGACTTCGTGACGCATGTTCAAACGATACACCGAAGGCCGCGTCAGGTCCAAAGTCGCGCGACGACGCGATCGCAGAATTCGGTTGACTTCGACACCATGCTGCGGCCTTATGGCCGCGGGTTTCCGGTGTCGAGGTGGAAACGGTGGCCGCACAGAACGGGCCCCCTGCGTTGTCGGTGGTCGTTCCGGTGTTCAACGGCGAGAGCTTCATCGCCGCTTCGCTGAGGGATCTTGCAAACTACCTGGCTCGCCGACCGCGATCCGCTGAGGTGATTGTCGTCGACGACGGAAGCACTGACGCGACGCCGGAGTTGATCTGTGCCGTTGCCTCGACGCTTCCGGTCCCGGTGACGATCCTGCGCAGTCCCACCAACGAAGGGAAAGGCGCGGCGATTCTCCGCGGGATGCAAGCGGCTCGCGGCGTACATCGTATTTTTTTGGACGCCGATTTGGCGTATCCCCCGAGCGAGATTGAGAAGATTGTGAAGGCGCTCGCAGACGGCGCCGACGTGGCCATCGCCTGCCGCGTCCACGTGTCGTCTCGTGTGACGTTGGCGCCGCTGTTTTTCACCTACTACTTTGCGCGCTACTTGGGCGGACGGCTGTTCAACTGGCTTGTGCGCGGGTTGTTGCTGCCCGGCATCGCGGACAGCCAGGCCGGATTGAAGGGATTTCGTGCGGCCGCGGCCGATCAGTTGTTCAGCGGCTGGCTCCCGCGTGGATTCAATTTTGATTTGGCACTCCTGTTTCGCGCCCGGCGTCTTGCGCTGACGATGGCACAAGTCCCGGTCAACTATCGCTCCGAGAGCGAACCGAGCACCGTGCGGGTCGCCCGCGATCTGCTGCGCGCCGTGCGCGACGTCGCGCAGATTCGGGCTCGGCTCGTAACCGATCGCTTCGAACAGTGGGGCACGGTGCTCGCGGTGTGGCGGAGCAATAGCAAGCAGCACATGCGCGCCGCGATGCAGGCGTCCGTCGCACTGCCGCTTTTGCTCGTCATCTGCGGGCTGGCGCTGACGACCCTCGTTGTGGGGCGGCTGGCGAACGGCAGCGGGTGGATCGCCGTGGCGAGCTGGCTGGCGGCGCTGGTTGCCGTCCTGCTGTTGGCCTGGCGGGGTGATCTCTCGCAGCCGGGGCAGCCTGTGCGCTTGTTTTACAGCCGAGCCGAGGGCGTCGGGTTCTGCGCACTCCTGCTGTGTGGCGCTGCACTGCGCGGGTTGCGGCTGGCCGAGCTTCCCCCGATGCTGCATGGCGACAGCGCGGAATGTGGCCTCCTCGGGTTGGCGATCTTGCACGGACAAGTTTCCGACGTCTTCGATTTCAGCCCGTGGTACAGCGTGCCGTACCTCAGTTTCGTACCCTATGCGGTCAGCTTCGCGTTCATGGGCCCCACCGTCGTCGGCTTGCGACTCCCGTCGGTGCTGCCGGGCGTGGCCAGCATGGTGCCGCTGTACTACTTGACGCGCGGGTGGTTCGGTGTCCGCACGGCCCTGTTGGCGTCGGCGCTATTCGCGTTCTCTCACGGCGCGATTCATTTCAGCCGCATCGGGCTGTGGAACATCCAGGTGCTGTTCTATGAAGTCACCGCGTTCCTGCTGCTAATTGCGGGCATGCGGCGCGGGCGCCGATCATGGGTAACGGCCGCCGGTATCGTCACCGGATTGGCCTTGTACTCGTACACCGGCGGACGCTTGATCCCCGTCGTCGCGGTCGCGTTTCTGCTCAGCCAATTGGTGAGCCAGCAGGCACGCGCGGCGCGCACGGCCGCATACTACGCCTGCGGCGTGGTGGTGACGGTGGTGCCGTTGCTGACCAACTACGTCAAGCATCCCGAGGTACTGGAGGCCGATCGCACCGCATCGGTCTGGGTGTTCGCCGACTTCAACCGACTGCATGTCGAAGCAACTCTGGGCACCACGTCGCCCCCACGCGTGTTGTGGGAGCAGGTCAAGCGTACGCTGGGCGGCTTCGTCACTCGCGCCGATCAGAGCGCACAATATGGAACCCAGCAGCCGGCGCTGTCGCCACTCACCGCCGTGCTGGGGCTGATAGGGTTCGTCGTGATGCTGCTTCACTGGCGACGTTCGCGGAACCTCTTCGTGCTCTTGTGGCTGATGCTCGGATTGATTCTGGCGAGCGTGCTGGTGATCGATCCGCCGTCGGCAACCCGTCTGCTCGTGCTGTTTCCGGTTGTCTACATCCTGGCGGCGATCGGTCTCGATGGCCTGCTCACGGTTGCCGGCCGTTGGGGTTCGTGGCGGCAGCCGGAGCTGATTGCGGCGGTGTATATCTTGGTGATCGCCCAAGCCGCGGCATTTGATCTTGTCGGATATCGCCGGTTCATCGGGCGGATGAGCGTCATGTCGCGCGAATGGGACGTCCTCCAGGCTCTGCAAAAGCTCGGAAGCCGATACGAGTACTACCTTTATACCGGCCCGTTCTTGCTCGCCGACTCGCCGATCTTCCAATTCTTCTCCGCCGGCACGCGCGCCGTCAGCGGCTTTTCCGAGGCCGATCTGCCAGAGCGCATCAGTCGGGATAGCGCGTTCATTCTCACGCCCGATTTCCGCCGTGTCGGCTTGACCATCAGCGAGCGCTTCCCCGGCGTCGATCGACAGGTCGTCGATGAGGACGGTGTGCGACAGTTGATCATCTATCGTTGCACCGCGCGCGACGGCTGTTCGCGAGGACGGGGGCGACTATGAGACGAACGGGTGCGCGTGCCGTGGTGATCACGAGCGGTCTGTTGGTGCTCCTGTCGACCGCGCTTGCGCGCGCGGACAGCGACGCGACGGACGCGCTGCTGCGCGCCGGTCGCTATCGGGAAGCCTACGAGGCGGCGATTGGGAGCGGCAAGTCCGACGCGGTGGCGGCGTTGGCGCAGACCGCGCGCAGTCTTCTTGCTGTGTCCCTGCAGAGTACCGACTCCTACCAACAGTGGTTCGCGTTGCGCGCGACGCAGCCGCTGAACGACAAACAGTTGGCCGACAAGGTACGCGCCCTGGCGCGTTCGGATGATCGCTACGTGCGGTCGCTCGCCATCGAAGCGCTCGCCGCCTTGGACCCGGCCGGCAATCGCGATGAGCTCTTGGCCGCGCTCGATTCTCCTTTTCGTTCGGTGCGGCTGCGCGCGTTGCGCGGGCTCGTGACCCTCAAGGATCCGGCGCTCGCCGAACGATTCACCGAGGTGTTGAGCAGCGACGCCGACCCTGATCTGCGGGCGTTCGCCGGCCGCGGACTGGCCGAGATGGGCGGTCCGGTCGCGACGGCCGGACTCTACCGCGCGTTGGACGATCCCATCGGGGCCGTGCAGGAGGAAGCCGTGCGTGCGCTGGTGACGTTGCACGATCCCGGCATCGGCGACGTCATGCGCCGCCGACTCGCCGATCATCCGCTCGAAATGCGCGTGCGTATCGTGCGTTTGGCCGGACTGGTTCCCGACCGCGAATTAGTCCGCGACCTCGGTCCGTTCCTTGCCGATTCCAACCCCGAAGTCCGAGCCTACGCTGCGGGCGCGGTTCTTTCGATTCTCGAGCACACCCAGCGGCCTAAACGTTGATGGCGACCCAAGCGGTTATTCGCCATTTCGAGCGCGTGGCCCTCGACTACCCGCATCTGCGCGAACGGTGGCCGCTCGGTCGTTGGCGGCGGCATGAAGAGCATGCCGTGGCGGCGCTCGCGCAGATCGCGCCCGGCGAGCGCGTGCTCGACGTCGGCTGCGGCGACGGAGTTACGCTGACCTGGTTGGCGCGGGTGGGCGCGCGAGCGGTCGGCGTCGACGTCACGCGGCCGATGGCCGCGCACTGCCGGCGCCGTGGCTTCGATGTGTGTGTGCAAGACATGGAGCGGCTGGGGTTTCGCGCGTGCTTCGATTGGGTGCTGTGCATCGGCGCGATGGAGTTCACCGCCCAGCCGGTGCTAGCGGTGCAGTCGTTCGCCACGTGCCTGCGACCCAGCGGCCGATTGGCGCTGCTCTTTCCACGGCGCAACCTGCTGGGCGGTCTGTACGCCGCGTACCATCGGACGCACGGGATTCGCGCACGGCGGTTTTCCCGCGAGGAGATCACCGGCTTGCTGAGGGTCGCGGGGCTTGAAGTCGAGGCCTGGCGGGATTGTGCATTGTCGAGTGTATGCCGGGCGCGGCAGGCTGGCGCGGACGGCGCGAGGCCAACGTGAAACCGTTCTTGCTCACCTTCGACGTCGAGGAATTCGACTTGCCAGTCGAGTTGGGGCATCAGCTCGACATCGATCAGCAACTCGGGGTGACCGAAGAAGGTTTGGAAAAGATCCTGCCACTGCTCGCCAAGCATACAGTGGTCTCGACCTTTTTCGTCACGGCCCAGTTCGCTCGCGCGCGGCCCGATGCGGTCCGCGCGATCACGGCCGCAGGCCACGAAGTCGCGTGCCACGGACTGACGCACCGGGACGACTATAATGCGCTTGCTCGCGAAGTCGCGACCCAGCGACTGCGGACGGCACGGTCGATCCTCGCCGAGGTGAGCGGCCGTGAAATCGGCGGACTACGTACGCCGCGCTTCCAGTCATGCGCGTGCAGCATCATGCGCGACGCTGGCTTCACCTATGACGCGTCGGCTCATCCAACCTTGATCCCGGGGCGATACAACGGATTGCGGCTGTCGCGTTCACCGTGGTGGGACGAAGGTATCCTGCGCGTGCCGATTTCCGTGCTACCGGCGATTCGGCTGCCGATATCGTGGTTGTGGTATCGCACGCTCGGTCCATGGCTGGGAACGCTTGGTGGCCGCGCCGCCTGTTTTGGCGCCCCCTACTTGCACGTATACTTCCATCCGTGGGAGGCGATCGACATTCGGCGCTTTGGCGTTCCGCGCGCGCTGGCCGTGCGCACCGGCGATAGGTTCATCGACGCCCTGGATTATTTGGTTGCGTGGGCGAAGCTGCACTTCACTCGGTCAACCGTGGGGGACTTCGTTAACGCGTACTGCGTCGCGGTTGATGGCGTCGCGACACCCGTATCGCTCTCGACGCGTTGACAAGCCGGAACGCTTCTCCTATCGTTCCGACCGTTGCAGCTCCCACCTGTGCGGGCGTAATTCAGCGGTAGAATGCCAGCTTCCCAAGCTGGACGTCGCCGGTTCGACCCCGGTCGCCCGCTCTTTTTCCAAACGATTCTCAGGATTTCTGCGCGCTCGGACAAGGTTCCCAGGTTCCAGTGCTGGGCTGGACTTCACCGCCGAGTGGACGCTCAGCTTTGCGGCCGGCGCCACCAATGTGCCATGTGTATTCTTCAGTTCCACCCAGGCTTCATCCCCACGCGGATCGCCCATTGCTCTCGTCTGTGATTGTGCTATGGGCTAAACGCTTCGCAATTTTGCGAAGCTGCGTGGAGGTTCGTGGTTGCCGAGAATCGAGGTTGTTTTCTTCCGCGAGAACGATGGAAGCGTGGCGCTCGTCGACTGGTTTGCCGCGCTGCCGCCGGTGGCACGCGCCAAGTGCCAAGTTCGTCTCGAGCGGCTTGAGGAACTCGGCCATGAGTTGCGCCGACCTGAGGCAGACTATCTCCGTGACGGCATCTACGAGCTACGCGCCAAGCACGCTGGGGTGAACTATCGCATGTTGTACTTCTTCCACGGGCGCG
>Ga0335069_10006706_pt1 | contig 16703 bp, 8 predicted proteins | sample Lox_Sample_11_FD_206714 | JGI IMG/M metagenome (GOLD analysis project Ga0335069, IMG submission 206714) | Soil microbial communities from Loxahatchee National Wildlife Refuge, Florida, United States - Lox_Sample_1.1 | ecosystem: Environmental > Terrestrial > Soil > Wetlands | place: USA: Florida...
GTCCGCGCAGAGCCAGAAACGTGCCGTAGATGTAGTTCACACCCCAGCGTCCGTACCAACTGCCGTTCTTCTCCTGCACGTTGAGCAGGTAGCGCACGCCTTTGTGCACCGCTTCATGTCCGCTGGGCACGCCGCTGCGAGCAAGCGCTTCGAGCACACGACCCGTAATGTCGGGACACGACGGATCGAGCATTGCGTTGTGGTCGCTCCACGGAATTTTATTCAGGATCTGCCAGTCATTGTCGACGTCGAATGCTGCCCAACCGCCATCTTTCGACTGCATTCCGAGCAGCCAGTTGACAGCGCGGGTGGTCGCACGCTTCTGACGGTCAGGATCGCTCGCCTGGGCGTGCGTGAGCGCAAGCAGCACCATCGCGGTGTCATCGATGTCGGGATAGTATTCGTTGGCGAACTCGAAAGCCCAACCCGAGGGCTCAAGGTAAGGACGCTTTACGCTCCAGTCGCCTTTCCGACGACACTCCTTGCTCAGCAGCCAGTCGGCAGCGCGCGCCATTCCTTCAGCATTGCCCTGCCCTGCTTCCCCGAGCGCAAACAGCGTGATCGCCGTATCCCAAACCGGCGAATGGCACGGCTGGAACTGGAAACGGTCTTCGGTCTCGATCAGCAGATTGTCAAAGTGCTGAATGGCGTCGATCAGATCAGGATGGTCGGGCGGATAACCCAAACTCTCAAGCGCCATGATCATGTACATCATTGCCGGATAGATCGCACCCAAGCCGTCCGTGTAACGCGTTCGGTCGAGCAGCCAGTGCTCGCATTCGCGCAACGCCTTGGCGCGCATGTTGCGCGAGCCGCGCTTCTCCCACAGCTTCACGAGGCGGTCGATGTGGTGGAAGACAATGGTCAAGCTCTCACGCCGGGGGCCCGCGAATTTGCGCCCTGGCATAAAGATCTCGTCGATGGTGACGCCATGTGGCACGGCACGTACTCCGCCGGCCGCCTGCACCACGGAAAGCGGAATCACGATTCCACGCGTCCAAGAGGACATTTCGTAAATGATGTCGCCGGGAATCAGGATCAGTTCCGGCGGAACGCTTGGCACGGCCTCTCGCGGATAGAGTCCGAAGAGGCTTAGATTGATGCGAACATAGCTGTTGCAGGCCTGCACACCGCCGAGCCGAAGGATGCATTCGCGCGCCTTCACCATATATGGCGCTTGCGCGGAATGGCCGGCAATTTTCAGTGCCGAGTACGCCTTTACGGATGCGCTCACCTCACTCGGACCGCCGGGGAAAATGTTCCAGCCGCCGTCAGGCAGTTGCTTTGACAGTACCGCCTCACATGCGCGGTCGACACGACGTCGGGTTGGCGGATTCCACTTACTTCCTTGCGGTGGATGCAGCCAAAGCTGCAGCAAAACGTAGTCGGACTCCAACGTGGAGTCTGCCGTGAGGTATCCGCACCAAAAACCTTCAGGAGTTTGCAACCTGCGTAGAGCCTGCGCCGCACGATCGCTCACACGATTAATTTCCTGCGCCACCTGCGCGTCTTCCGCGCTGACACTCGCCACACCCGCCTCAAGTACGCCGGTCGCGGCCTGCATCCATTTCCAGTTGCTCATGGAAAACAGAGTAGCAGAACGTGAGTAGATCGTCCAAATTCCACGGCATTAGCGCGGCACGACTGATCTCCATTTTAGAAAACTTCATCCTACTGAGCTGCAATGAGTTAAATAATTTTGCGACAGCATATAAGGATTTGAATGACGCCAACCGTGCCGCCCTTATCCCAACGATTTCCGATACGACAACGCTTGCTCAGATCACGCTGATGGGCACCTTTGATGCGCGCGCGCCGGTGGTTCCCCGCAGTCGCTGCGGGCAGGTACATCATCTTTGCATCTACGCGGGCGCGCGGTAGCATTGCGACATGCAAACCGCGCCACAGGAGTCCCTCCCGTTCGTCTCTCTGCTTGAAGTGTCCTCTCGTCTGCGTCGCCGCGAACTCTCGCCCGTGGCGTTGACAGAGTTGTGCCTGGAACGTATTGCGCAGCTCAATCCGCGGCTGAACGCGTTTATCACAGTCCTTGCGCACGAAGCGCTTGACGCAGCCATACAGGCGGAGCACGAAATTACGGCGGGGGACTGGCGCGGGCCTCTGCACGGGGTGCCGGTGGGGGTGAAGGATCTGATCGATGTTGCGGGCACGGTGACAACCGGGGCGAGCCGGGCGTTCGCCGACGACCCTCCGGCCACACGGGACGCGCCGGTCGTGCGCAACTTGCGTAATGCGGGAGCGGTGATCGTGGGCAAGACGAATCTGCACGAATTGGCCTACGGTGGCAGCGGCGCGATCTCGGCCTATGGTGCGGTGCCGAACCCGTGGGACGAGACACGGGTCGCTGGCGGCTCTTCGTCCGGATCGGCGGCGGCGGTCGCAGCAGGACTTTGCTACGCGGCCATCGGTACAGACACTGCAGGCTCGATTCGAGTCCCGTCGTCATGCTGCGGAGTGGTCGGACTCAAGCCGACTTATGGACTCGTTTCCGCCGAGGGCGTCATTCCCCTTTCGACGTCGTATGACCACGTCGGACCGATAGCGCGCACATCGCAAGACGCACTTGCGGTGCTCGACGCCATTGCGCCGGGCACGGCCTTCAAGACTCGCGAGGTGGATTGGCAGGGTTTGCGGGTTGGGGTGCCGCACAAAGGATTTTGCGAATCGATGACGCCGGAGGTCGAGCAGGCGTACGCGCAGACTCTGGAGCATGTGCGAGCACTCGGCGCAACGCTTGTCTCCATGGAACTGGTGACTGACAGCGACCGTGCACTCGCCGGAGGCGAAAGCCATCGCTACCATCGCGAGCGCGCTGCAGAGGGGTCTCCGCTGCGTTCGCTCTATGACCCGAGCACGCTCGTGCGCATTGAGAAGGGCGCGGTGGTCTCGGATGAGCAGATTGTGCAGTTGCGCGCGAAGCTGGCCGCCGACCGCAAAGCGGCGTTCGCAATTTTTGAGCAGGTGGACCTGATATTGACGCCGACAATGCCGATCCTTCCACCAACGATCAGCGACTTCGACTCGCCGGACGCACGCACGCTTGAGCTGCTGATGCTGCGCAATACGCGCCCATTCAACGTCCTGGGACTGCCGACGGTGAACGTTCCGGTCGCATTGACCAATGGCGTCCCGATCGGAATGCAACTGACGGCCGCGCCGCTTGAAGATGGCACGCTGCTGCGTCTATCGGCGAAGTTCGAGGTATCGCTCGATCGCGGCAAAGCGGCAAGGCCGGTGTTCGAGTAGCGAAGGGCTGGTGTTCCACCTCAGGGGCTAAAGCCCCAATCTATTTTGGCAACTTAACGGCACGACTAAAGTCGTGCCCTTTCAAGACCTTTTCCGGGCGAAGCTTTTCAGCAGTCTGTAACCTCAACACATTCTGCACGACTCAGCGGCACGACTGAAGTCGTGCCCTTTCAAAAACTCTTTACGATTCGGGTATTTCAGCAACACGGTGAAGCGCTGCCCTTTCGTAGAAGGGACACCGAAACGCAAGGTTCCTCGACTGCGCGTCGCGACGCGCCCGAAAGATGGGCGTGTAAACACCGCTCGCGACGCTCTGCTCGGAATGACAGTTTGTGGTTGATGGATACCGGGATGTTAGTGAGTAGTTAACTCCACCCCTCCCCCCTATATCAATATCCAAAAATGCAGATACAAAGAACTTAGAGTTGCGGGAAATACCCCGGAATACCATACGCGACCGTGTCGAGCGTCCTAGTACGAGTTTGACAGATCGCCAATGGGAATTACTCACGAGGAAGCGAAGGAGATTGCGCGTGAATTGAGGGAGTTACACGGGACGGGAGCGCGAAGGGAGATTGACAGAGTGCCGAGAAAGGCCTGTGGGTTGAAGGTCCTCGACCTCAGGGGCTAAAGCCCCAATCTATTGTGAGCAACTTAGCGGCACGACTGAAGTCGTGCCCTTTCAAAACCGTTGCGAGACTTACTGGCGTCGTGCCCATTTAAAGACATTGGCAGACTTTCTAAAGTCGTGGCCTTACACAAACGTTGGCAGATAGCTGACAGCGCGCGGCGCTCAACATGACAGAGTGCGAACTTGTGGTGGGAGATAAAGAAGGGGGCTGGTTTCCCAGCCCCCAAGTAAGCGACTCTTTCGAGCCGTAAAGTTTTTCTCCTCCAGTTAGAACTGGAACTTCGCGTTGAACTGGAGAATACGAGCCGAAGCGGCCGAACCGGTGAACGAACCGTAGGGGCTCGTCGCCGGGCTGACCGTGCTGGTGATCATGCCGAAGGTACCGCAGGTTCCGGTTAGCGCGTCCGTGCAAGGATTGGCGAAATTCGGGTGATTCAGCACGTTGTAAGCGTTCATGCCGAGCACCAGCTTCATGTTTTCCCTGCTGGGTACGATCTGGAAGCCCTTCGAGATGGAAAGGTCCATATCGAAGTAGCCGGGTCCGCGGAACATGTTACGACGCTGATCCGAAACCGTAGTTGTCGGATTGGCGAAGGTGTCGTTACCCAAGCACGCAGTGTGCGTCGCGCTCGAGTCACAAGTCCACTGATTTCCGGTGACGGTCGGGTAGAAGTAGGCCTGACCGCCGCCGATCCAGCCGTTCGTGACGCTGCGACCAAAGGAAGTCACTGTGAATGGACCGCCGGTCTTATTGAGCATCGTTCCGGTGAATGTCCAGTCCTTGCCGATCACCTTGGGGGCATGCATCCAAGTGTCAAACCGCGGCTGCCAAACGAAGTTTGCCGAAATCAGGTGGCGAACGTCGAAGTCGGAGCTCGCGTACATGAAATCGGCGTTGCCGGGGATCATGTAACCGTTGATGCTGTTTCCACCGTAGATAGTACCGTTACTGCCGAGGTTGGAAACCGTGTCAGTCGCGTGGCTCCACGTGTAGTTCACCTGCGCCGAGAGACCGGCCTTCATGCGATGGTTCCAGGTCACGGTCATGCCGTTATACCACGAGTAACCCTCGCTGTTGTAATCGGTTACGTTCGCAAAGCGGGAATCCGGAGCGGACGTGGGGAACGGAGCGACCCCGGCGGCTTTGTAGGCGTTGACCATGCCGTCAGACATCGTGAGCTTACGGCCGTGGTTGCCCGTGTAGCCGAGGGTGACCGAGTCGTTGCTGCCTACCATCCGCTGCACTTCGAGGCTGTATTTCTGGTACATCGGCGTATCGAAATGAGCCGGCATGGAAGTAAACGTCGGCGGCGAGAAGAAGGCCCCCGCACCGGCGACTTGCGCTTGAATATCTGAGGCCGTTTTGCCCTGTGCGTAGCCGCTCTTGAGGTATTGATTTGTGACCTGCAGGTTGGACCAAGCGTTGGTGCCGTTACCAAACGTTGACGAGCCGCCCTGTACCCATGCGGAATCGACCCTGTTATAGAGGTAATTGAAACCAGGGAAGTTCGTCGCAACCGCGTCTACGAGCGCGGCCGGAACCGCGTCATAGAACAAGCCGTAGCCCGCACGAACGACGGTGTTCTTCGTCGGCGACCATGCGAGGCCCACGCGCGGACCAAAGACCATCTTGTCCACTTCTGGGAAGGCGTTCTTCAGGCCAGTTTGGATCGAGGCGTTGTACGGGGTGTTCGGATCGTGATCCACACCGGACCAAGTGGTGTTGAACTGCGAGAAACACTTGGCCTGACAGGTTGGGTTGGCGTTGTGTTCCATGCGTAGGCCGTAGGTCAGCGTTACCTTGCTGCTAACTTTCAGCTCGTCTTCCGCGTAAATACCCAAGCCCCACATATTGATGTTTTCGCTGTTCTGGTTCGGGAAACGAAGACGGGCCTGGTATGAGACACCATACTGGAAGCCGTCATTTTCTGCGCCTGTGTTGGTTAAGTTTGCCGGTACTCCGGCGTACGATGGATCGCCCCATGCGAATGCACGGATCACGTTCTGGTTGCGCTCGAAGATGTAGTCGTCGATGTTGTAGATGCGAGCGTTGACGCCAAACTTGAAGGTGTGGTTGCCCTTACGCACCGAGTAGTCGTCAATAAACTGGTGCTGGTGAACGTCGCGGCCCTGCGGGAAGTTGAAGTTTTCGCCGCCCACGTCCGTGAATGCCATATCCCCGAAAGTCACATAATACGGGTACTTTTGGGCACCCAGCAGGTTCTGGTCGAATCCGGCTCTGTAATAGTCGGAACTGAAGATGAACTGGTTGGTGGCGCCGCTCTTGAAGATGTGTGTCCACTGCGCCTGTCCGCCATAGGCCGGCTGATTGCTGCTGTTGCTAAAGAGCGCCGGGTTCAACGGATCGGTAAAGGTCGCCTGCAGACCGTGGTCGGTGTGGAAGCGGAAGAACGCGCGATCGTTCTGCGTGAAGTTCTGATCGAAGCGCACGCTCATGAGCCATTCTTTGGAGAATGTGCTCGGGGTGGCTCGCCAAGTGTCCGTGTACGCATCGTACGGCACGGCGCTGCTTCTGCCAGCAGCCGTGTCCCAAATACCGAATGTCTGCTGGTAGACGCTTAATTCAGAGGGTGCGAATGTGGCGATGTTCGTCAGGGTAGCGTTCTCATACGCAGCGTTCGGACCATATGCCGCTGTGCTGGTCGGCAGATAGTAGCGGAGACCTTCGGTGCTGGCGAAGAAGAACGACTTGTCCTTCACGATGGGGCCACCGATGTTGGCCGCGTACTGGTTATTGTTCGAGAACGGCTGCTGAGACCCCTTGTCGTTGAAGAAGTCGCGAGCGCTCATCGAAGCGCCGGTCCACTTCCAGTTGGCTTCGCCGTGAAGCTGGTTGCTGCCGCCCTTCGTCACATAGGTGACCTGCGCGCCGACCTGCTGGCCGTATTCAGCGGAGTAAGCGTTGCCAACGACTGCGGCTTCTGCGATTTCGCTGCCACCGAGGGTCAGGTTCGTCGCGCCGGAGTTGTTAACGTTGAAGTACGGATCCATGTTATTGGTTCCGTTCACGGTGAACACGTTCGAGTTTGCGGGCGTACCGTTGACGGTGAAATTGCCGTAGCCCGCGCCGGTGCTCATCACCGCGCCCGGGGCAAATTCAGCAATCTGCGTGATGTCGCCACCGCCATTGGGCAGCAGGCTAACCTGCGCCTGGTTGAAGGCGGTACCGGTGTTTGCGCTTTCGGTCTGAAGCAGCGGAGCTTCGCCGGATACTTCGACCACTTCGGTCGAACCTTTTACGTTCAATGCGAAGTTAAGTTCTGGTGTTTGGCCGACCTGAACGGTCACGCTCTTTTTCATCGTTGCAAAGCCCTGAGCAGTTACCGAAATCACGTAAGGGCCGGGCTGCAACAGCGGGAAACGGTAGTGACCCGATGCGTTTGTTGTCTCAGTACGCGTCTGGCCAGTCGCTTCGCTCTTCAGGGCAACGGTCGCGTTGGGGACGACGGCGCCGGCGGAGTCAGTGACTGTGCCGACGATGTCACCTGAAATCAGCGATTGCGCAAACGCACCGGTGGCCAGGAAGGCCACGAGCAGCAGGGTGATAATCGCGCTAAAGCTTTTAGCTTTCATTCATCCCTCACTTCTAAGTGTTCAGCGACGAAACGATGGAGCCGCCGCTGGCTGGCGCACCGATGAAGCGGTGCGTCCATTGGGGTTCGACAGTTCGCTTGGTTTTGTGTTGGGGCCCAAGCTACTGCCAGGTGTACAAGCCAAGAACAACACGAAAGTCAGTCAGGCGGAGATGTACCAATTCCGCCCACATCCAGACTTAGGTTTGCAATCGTCTGGCCAGAGATACTGCTGGATGTAAGCTGGCGTAAGCTGCTGATTCCAAAGGTAAGTTGCTGCTCGGAAAGGGTCGAACGCGAAGCCGTGGCTTCTAATTTCCGTAGACTTTAAAGGAGTGTTACGAAAAACCGTATACGCCACAAACGTGGGCGTGCGGCCTGAGAGGCCGATGTGTCGAGATCTGTTGATGTATAGACGAGCTACTCTTCTGAGGGTGAGCGCAACGTAGACGCTGTCCCGATGCCGCTGGCGATCTCGGGGACGATACCGAGTTTCTGGTAGATGGGGCGCATGAGGCGGCGAATGCCAGGCATGCGCGTGAAGAAGACGGCTCCGAAGCAAACGCAGAAGAGACCACTAAAAGTGAATGTGCGCGGCACACCGATTCTGGCCGCAATGGCTCCTGCGAAGAGACTCCCGAACGGCGCCATGCCGAGAAATGCCATCGTGTAATAGCTCATCACGCGGCCGCGCTTGTCTTCATCGGAGATGGTCTGCAGGATGGTGTTGCTGACGGCCATGTGCTGCATCATCGAGTAGCCGACGATGAACATCAGCCCGAGTGCGATCCACTCTGTGCGCGTCTGCGACAGGACCGTGAGCCCCACGCCGAAGCCGATGGCGGCAATCGGGAGTATCTTCAACATCCCGCGCACAGTGTTTCGAGCAGCCAGCACGAGGGCTCCGGCGAGGGCGCCGCAACCGGAGGCAGCCATCAGGAAGCCGAGGGTATGCGCGCCTCCGTGCAGTACGTTGCTGGCATAGATCGGCATGAGCACGGTGTAGGACATTCCGACGAGGCTGATGACCGCAAGCAGAAGAAGTATGCTGCGAATGGGGGCGAAACCTGAGACATATTGCCAGCCTTCGATTAGCTCCCGGCGGACGGAACGCACTCCGGTGGCGGCAGCGCGCCGGCTCACCTGCATTACCAGCAGAGAAATGATCACCGCGATGTAGCTGATCCCGTCGGAGAGAAAGCAGTAGCCTTCACCGACTTTCGCGATGAGCACACCGGCGATGGAAGGCCCGATCAGACGCGCGGCGTTCACCATCGAGGAATTGAGCGCGATGGCATTGGGGAGGTCGGCGCGATCGTCAATCATTTCGGAAACGAACGCCTGCCGCGCAGGAGTATCGAACGCATTCACGATTCCCTGCACCACACTGAGAGCGATGATGTGCGAGATGCGAATGCGTCCGCTGAGCGCCAGCGCCGCCAGCAGCAGCGACTGCACCATGGAGAAGACCTGCGTCCAGATCAACGTGCGCTGCCGGTCCCAGCGGTCAACCCAGACGCCCGCGAACGGACCAAGCAGAAACATGGGAAGCTGTCCGGCAAAACCTGTGACACCAAGCAGCATGGCCGAACCGGTGAGTCGATAGACCAACCAGCTCGTAGCGATGCGCGTCATCCAGGTACCGATCAGGGAGATGCTCTGTCCACCGAAGAACAGGCGGTAGTTGCGCGAACGAAGCGCACGAAGGATGAACCTCCAACTACTACCCTGAACGGATTGGCTGGGAGCTTGGGGCGGGGAACCGGAAGCCATGAGTTGATATTACTTGGATGCTGGGCACCGCTTCTACGGCGTGAGTGCGGTCGTGCGCAGATGTCCGCAATACTTGCGCGCACGGGGCGTGAAGTTCACCGCTGCTGCACAGACCCACTTCTGCCAAAAGAAGGCAGAAATGGGGCACGGACTCACCTATGTTCTGCCAACGAGGGCGCGGACTCAAAACGCGAACGTTAGTTGCAGTTCGATGCGCCGGTTGTAGGCGGAGCCGCTGGAGAAGGGTCCGCCGGCAAGCGCAATGGATCTTCCAAATTCTGGCGACGTCAACACCCCGATGGGAGTCGCCGAGTTCACGTGGTTGAAGAGGTTCCGAACGCTCGCCGTGAGCGTGAGATTGTAGCGGCGATCGCTCGTGCTGCTTGCGAACAACCCGCCCATACCGCGGGGACCAAGGCCGCCTCCCGGAGCTCCACCACCGCCGGGTCCGCGTCCACCACCGCCCCGAGGTCCGCCCTGCGTCGAATTCGCGTCAGCACTGGCAGCGCTCTCGCGCGACAACTTGCGACCGATGCCAAACGTCTTGCTGAAACGCATATTGAACGTGAAGTTCATGGGCCCGCTGCCGCAGTTCACGGGGATGACTTTGGTGCCCGCAAGCGACTGGTGGGCGGGGTTCACGTCGACAGCACCGCAGGGCGTGTTGATCAAATCGCTGGCTGTAGTTGCGGCGTTGGCGTATACCGGACGATCGTTCAGAACATTGTCGCCGTTGTAATCCTGCCCGGCAGTTACGTTGTACGGCGCACCGGAATTCACCACGATGAATGGGCTGACGCGCACGAGATAGGGCAATGCGATCGAGCCTCCGAGGAAGAACCGGTTGCGAACGTCGAAAGAGGCACGACCGTAGTCGAGCTTCGGGTTTGCGGAGTTGCTCGCCGTGCTGGCCGTGGCGTCCGCGTAGCTGAGGGAGTAGAACGAGTTCAGCGAAACCTTGGTGCTCACGCGCAGGTTGGTGTTCACGATAAGTTGGTTCTGCTTGAAAATTCCTTCCGATTCGTAGGTAGTGATGGTGCCCAGGTTCGGATCGTAGCCTGTCAGGTACGGAGCATTCGCGTTGATGGTCAACAACTGATGCACGCCTCGCGAGTTGAGGTAGGTGGCAGAAGCCGTGCCGATTTTACCGAGTTGGCGTTCGAGCGTGACCGCTGCCTGCATTGTGTAAGGCGCCTGCAGCCCGCTTGCTGCCTGCGTGCGATTGGCCGTCGACGGGTTCACACCGAGCGCGCTTAGTTCGGCTTCGGTCGGCGGCACTGTTTTGTACTGGTTGTAGAAGAGATTGGCCGAATTGGGATCGGTGAACTGCAACGTGTACTGCTGTTGCAAACTGCTGTGCTCAATTGCAAGCAGGTTGGACTGCGTGAAGCGGTCGTAGAACATTCCCCACCCGGCGCGAAGCACTGTCTTGGGCGTGCTCTTGCTGCTGCCCAATCCCCATGAAAAGCCGATACGAGGTGCGAAGTCGGCGTGATCGCCGATCTGGTTCTGTGTCTCGTAACGCACTCCGTAGCTTAGAGTCAGGTTCGGACGCACACGCCAGTCGTCTTCCGCGTACAGCCCCGCATCAACGTATGAGAGGTGCGCGATTGGCGTGCCGGTGGACGCAACCGTAAGCGTGTACCGACTCGGGGTTCCATTGGTGTAATCCAGCAACGCAGCGTCAGAGTATGACAGTGCGGGATCGTTTGCCCGGCTGAGGCTGCCATCGAATACATAACTTCCATTCGTATGCTGCAGCAAAATATCCGACTGCCGCGAACTGCGCAGGCGGCCGCCGAACTTGATCAGGTGCTTGCCGCGCTGCATCGAGGTGTAGTTCTGAACTTCGAAGCGGTCTGCAAGGTCTGCGACTTGCTGCTGGCTGTTGCCGCCGCCGTTGAAATTTCCCTGGACATTAATCGTTGGTTCGCTACTGATGGCAAGCTGGTCGGTGCGATTGCGAATGTACTGGAAACGCGTTTCGTTGATGACTGTGGGACTGAGCACCTGGGTGTCACTGATCTGCAACGTGTGCTCTTTGATCTTCGTGTTATATCCCTGCGACGCCAGTGTCAGCTGTCCTACGCCGTTGTTGTCCTCGTAGTTTTGCAGGTACTGGTAACGAGCGGTGAGGGTGTTATTTTGCGACAACTGATAATCGAAGCGCGGGCTCAAATTGGTCCGGTGTCGAGGGGTGGAGACGATCTGGTTCCCAAGCAGATCGCTGTCGGTTGGAACCGTCGCATTCACCACCGCGCTGTCGTCGATGTTTCTGCGCTCGATGTTGAAGAACAGCGATGCCTTTTTGCTAAGTGCGCCGCTGACATTGGCGGCATACTGCATGGTTGTGTAGTCGGGAATGTTCAGGGGTTGGCCTGTCGTTGTGTCCACCGCATACGGGTTGGCTGCGTTGAGCGCCTTGGTATTTGACTGCACCATCACCTGGCCATGCCATTTGTCTGAACCGGGCTTTGTAAACACCTCGATGCGCCCGTAGCCGAGGCGATCGTACTGCGCGGAGAAAGGATTCTGGTTGATGCGGATTTCGCGGATGGAAGCCTTTGGAGGAAGCGTGCCGTCGGTAAATCCATCAATGTAAATCTGTCCGCCGTTCGGCCCCGCGGAAGGTCCGGCCAATGCCTGCAAATCGGAAGCAAGTTCATCGGGATCGTCAGACAGAGCTTCCAGATCTTTGTCCTTGAGGACTGTTGCGCTGGCATTCGTTTCCGGGCTGACGCCGACCGTGGTGCTCTCGTCGCTGACGACAACCTGTTCTTTCTTTACAGCGATGTCGAGAGCGATATCGAGCTGCTGCACCGCTGCTGGAACATTCACATCGGTCAATTGATATGCGGAGAAGCCTTGTGCGGTGGCGGTGAGGCTGTATTTGCCCGGAGCAAGGTTCTTAAGTTCGTACGTTCCCTGCTTGTTTGTAGTCGTCGAAGAAGTCTGTCCTGTAGCCGAGGTGACGCTCACGGTCGCGGATACAACGACTGCGCCCGACGGGTCTGTCACCTGCCCCCGCAAAGTTCCGGTGGCTTGCGCCAGCGCCGGTACGGAAAACGCCAGCGCACATATGGCCAGCGCAAACACAAAGGTGTAAACAAAACAGCGGTGCATCGAATCTCCTGAACAGCTATTGGGCAGCTTCTGGCGCTGAACTCAAAGTCCAAGGCGTGAGCAGTGAAGCGCTGCCGCCATTGGGTGAAGCAGTCAGAATCGGCTCTACGCCGCTCAGCAACGTAATGACGGTCGGTTTCGTCGAAGCAGATTCCTGGGTAGCTACAATCAGCACTGCATCGCCCTTCTGCAGATCGGCAATTCCAGCGGAAGGAAGGCGTGCAAGCAACTGCTGCAAGTCACCGCCACCATTCCCGCTGCGCGGACCGCCCTCCGCAGAAGGAGGCCGCGCCATCTGTGGCCGCTGAGTTGCGTCAGCCTGCCCCGGCGAAGCTGCTCCCTTTACCCGCTGCGCCAAGCGCTGGGCAAGCATCTCTGGAACCTTCTTCAACTGTGAATCCTTGTTGACGGCGACAGACACGGTTTTCTTTGTCGCGAGATCCTGGAACGTGAGGGTTCCTGCGGCGGGATCTACCGCTGAAAGCACGCCGGAGAGGTTTCGAAACGCTCCGGTCACAATCTCCTGAGCGGTAAATTCCGTGCCATCAGCGGCGCGACTTCCGCGCGCACGCAACTGGTCTCCGGGATGAATTTCGTCGAGTGTTGAAGTCTTGGCTTCGTCGAAGCGGATGGAACCGGGGGCATAGCGTCGCAATGTCGCGTTAGGAAGCAGTACAACCTTGATGTCCTTGGCTGCTGCCGAGAGGCTCGAGATTGTAACCGTACGCGTGCTCACATCTACGGACTTCACCAGCCCGCCGACACCGCGCTGCCACTCCTGCATTTCTCTTTGTCTGCGCGCTGCCAGATCTGTCTGCTTGATTGCGATCACGGAAACAGCGACCAGCGATTTGCCGTCGTCCTGCAGGCGAGAACGCACGCGGACGCGATCGCCGGATTGCAGATCGCTCGGTTGCAGCGCGACTGCTTTCGATAGATCCTTTTCGCCGGGTGCAATGGCCACAAGCTTCGTTGCGGCATCGAGCTGAACGGTCGCCTCTCCGCCACTGTCGGGCGTGATCGTCAGCGAGTTCGGCGTGACCGTCTTGACCGTTCCCAGATGCGTGACCGCCGCCGGAGCCTGCGCAAACCCCGTGGACGCCATCACCATTGCAATCAGTAGAAGGCATGCGCACGCATGCGGGCGCACACGCAGAAAATGATTCGTAGGCATAGAATGCCTGCTCCTATATGCAGAGAGGCTCACTAGAGTGAAAGACGCTCTAGTGCATCATAAGTCACGGCCAAGCGACAGAAGCTTAACTTTTCTTATCTTAGGACTGGGAAATCGTATGAAGAAAAACCCCGGCCGAAACCGGGGCTGAAGTATTAGAGCAACTTACTCAGTCCAGCGCTTGAACAGCAATGAGCCGTTCGTTCCGCCGAATCCAAACGAGTTCGATAAAGCGTAGTCCAACTTCGCGTCGCGAGCCACGTTCGGCACAAAGTCCATGCCGGCGGTCGCCTCGTCCTGATTCTCAAGGTTGATTGTGGGCGGCAGCTTCTGGTCGCGCAAAACGAGAACCGTGATGCCTGCTTCGAGTCCGCCGGCACCGCCAAGCAAGTGGCCGGTCATCGACTTGGTGGAACTGACGGCGATTGGGTGCTCCTGGAAGACGTTGCGGATCGCCTTGGCCTCCAACTCGTCGCCGAGCGGAGTGGATGTGCCATGTGCGTTGACATAGCCGATCTGGCTGGGATGAATGCCCGCGTCCCGGACAGTGTTCCACATCACGCGATACGCGCCTTCATGCTCCGGAGCAGGGGCGGTGATGTGGTATGCGTCGCCGCTCATGCCATAGCCAACGATCTCGGCAATGATATTCGCGCCGCGCGCCTTGGCGTGTTCCAACTCTTCGAGGATCAGGATTCCGGCGCCTTCTCCAACAACGAAGCCATCGCGATCCTTGTCCCACGGACGGCTTGCGCGCTCAGGCTCATTGTTGCGAGTGGAGAGTGCACGCATGGCGGCGAATCCGCCAATGCCCATGGGTGTAATCGCAGCTTCCGAACCACCGCAGATCATGACGTCGGCATCGCCGCGCTGAATGATCTTGAACGAATCACCGATGGCATGAGCACCGCTGGTGCAAGCCGTTGCCGTAGCTTCGTTCGGACCTTTGGCACAGAAGCGAATCGCGACCTGCCCGGCAGCGAGATTGACGATTGCGGAAGGAATAAAGAATGGCGAGATCTTGCGCGGACCGCCCTGCAAAAGAGCAGTATGTTCGCGCTCGATGATGTCGAACCCACCGATGCCGCTGCCGATAAAGACGCCGACGCGCGTGGAATCCTCGCCGGACATGTTGATGCCCGACATCTTCATCGCTTCATCCGATGCTGCAATTGCAAAGTGGATGAAGCGAGCCATCTTCTTTAGTTCTTTCTTGTCGATGAACTTGAGCGGGTCGAAATCCTTGACTTCGGCGGCAATCTGGCAGGCGAATTGTTCCACGTCAAACGCGGTAACGCGCCCCACGCCGCTTTTGCCCGCCAGCAACGCAGACCACACCGCCTCCGTGGTGTTGCCGACACCGCAAATCAGGCCCAGCCCGGTGACTACAACCCTGCGTCGCAAGACTATTTGCCGCCTTTCGCGTGCGCTGTGATGTAGTCGACCGCGTCCTTCACGGTCTTGATCTTTTCAGCATCCTCGTCCGGGATTTCGATGTCGAAGGCTTCTTCGAATGCCATGACGAGCTCGACGGTGTCGAGCGAATCGGCGCCAAGGTCATCCACAAATGAAGCCGTGGGCGTCACCTCGCCCTCATCCACGCCAAGCTGTTCCACAATGATCTGTTTAACCTTATCGTCAACCGCAGCCATTCGGCTCTCCTTTTCAATTGCCCTGAGGGCGAACGCCGGCGCCACTGCGGCCGACGGTGGGGTTTAAAAACTCAAAGCAAAACCGCCGGAAGGGCGGTTCGAGCCACAGTTACTTTGCGGCTTTTGCGTGCTCCGTGATGTACGAAACGGCATCCTGCACGGTCTTGATCTTCTCGGCATCCTCGTCCGGAATCTCGATGTCGAAAGCCTCTTCGAAGGCCATGACCAACTCGACTGTGTCCAGAGAGTCGGCTCCCAAGTCGTCCACGAACGACGCGGTCGGGGTAACTTCCGCCTCATCCACTCCCAACTGCTCAACGATGATCTGCTTTACTTTCTCGTCAACTGCGGCCATCGAAAGGCCCTCCTGCATATAGAAACCGGCTAAGTGTAATGTCGGGTTCGCCCTCTGTAAAGGCAGGTTCAGAACGGCTCGCTTGAGTTTCAGATTTGCGAAACGCCTTTGACCGCCGAGTGGGCCCCACGCGCAACAATCCCCATGTGCTTGTCAAATGATTGGAGATTGCCAAGGACTCATCCTAAATGGAGGGGGAAAGCGGGGTCAATTCGACAAATCCAGAAAGCGTCGACCCAAGCTCAGAAGGAGACGCTTGCGTGCTGCCGGTGAGCCACCCCATTCAAGCAAACGAGCTTGAATGGGGTACCTGCTGCTTCGGCTCGATCAGTGGTTGTACTGGTCGCGCAGCATAGTCTGGCGGCTGACCATCGGAATTTGCCGTCCAGCAATGAACACCTGCGTGACGTCGCTTTTCACATCCAGCGGATCGCCTGTGGCAATGACCACGTTGGCATCTTTGCCGACGTCGAGTGAGCCGAGCCGATCCGCTACTCCCCAGATCTCAGCCGGGGTGAGCGTGATGGAGCGCAGAGCCTCGTCGTAAGGGAGCCCGAACGCAACGGCGTAACCGGCAGCGTACGGAAGATTGCGCGAGTTGTGCGCGTCATAGCTGGCGAGCGCAAAACGCACGCCGCGCTTGTGCAGCTCGGCGGGAAGGCGATACACAGCGTCGTAGCGCTCCGTGTCCTTTGGCATGTCGTAAATCGGGCCAAAGATGACTGGCACTTTGAGCGCGGCCACCATGTCAAGCACCGGGCCGGCGTGGCTCAAATGGTTCAACACAAATTTCAGGTTGAACTCGCGGGCCAGCGCGACCGCAGTTTCGACATCGCTCGGCTCATTGGCCGCCAGCACCACGAATTTCTTGCCTTGCAGATACGGCAGCAGCGCTTCGAGCTTGAGGTCGCGCTTGGGAGGCTGTCCCTTCTTTTTGTCAGCTTCGCTCTTCTTGCTCCACTCCTCTTGCTTGCGTTCGTAATCCTGCGCATCGAGGAACGCCTGACGCAATTGTGCGGCCATGCCCATGCGCGTCTGCGGGAACTTCGCTCGCTCAAAGCTCTCGTTGCGGCGCTGCTCACCGGTGAAGTTGAGCGGCAGGGCAAGATCGCGCACGAGAATGTAGTCGGGTTGATAC
>Ga0335069_10006707_pt1 | contig 16702 bp, 16 predicted proteins | sample Lox_Sample_11_FD_206714 | JGI IMG/M metagenome (GOLD analysis project Ga0335069, IMG submission 206714) | Soil microbial communities from Loxahatchee National Wildlife Refuge, Florida, United States - Lox_Sample_1.1 | ecosystem: Environmental > Terrestrial > Soil > Wetlands | place: USA...
CATCGAGCGACCACCGCGCGGCAGGAGGCGAGCCATGGCGACTCCAAAGTTGCTTGATGTCGTGCGCGACCGGCTCAGGGCCCATCACTACACCGTCCGCACCGAAAAAGCATACCTCCAATGGATCCGGCGGTACATCCGCTTCCACGCCGGCCAGCACCCGCGCGACCTGCGCAGTGCGGAGGTCGAGAGGTTCCTGACGCACCTGGCCGTCGAGCGGCGCGTCGCGGCGGCCACGCAGAATCAGGCGCTCGCGGCGATCCTGTTCCTCTACAAGAAGGTCTACGACGTGGAGATCGGCTGGGTGGATGGCGTTGTGCGCGCCAAGACCTCGGAGCACGTGCCGGTCGTGCTGTCGCGGGAAGAGGTCGCGCGGCTGCTCGGCTTCATGACCGGGACCGAGTGGCTCGTCTGCTCGCTGCTGTACGGCTCGGGGATCCGGCTCACCGAGTGCCTGGAGCTGCGGGTCAAGGACCTGCGCTTCGACTACAAGGACATCACGGTGCGCGCCGGCAAGGGCTCGAAGGACCGGGTCACGATCCTGCCGGCGCGCCTGATACCGCCGTTGCAGGACCAGCTCGGGCGGGTGCGGGCGGTGTTCGACGCCGACCGCGAGGCCGGTCGCGGCGGCGTCGCGGTGCCGCACGCGCTGCACCGCAAGTACCCGGACGCGCCGGTGAGCTGGGGCTGGCAGTACGTGTTCCCGTCGCGCGGGCTGTGCCGCGATCCCGCCTCCGGTCGCTGGCTGCGCTCGCACGTCGACCAGCGGCAGATCCAGCGCGCGATGCAGCGCGCGGTCCGGCAGAGCGGCCTCGTGCAGCACGCGAGCTGCCACACGCTGCGGCACAGCTTCGCGACGCACCTGCTCGAGTCCGGCTACGACATCCGCACGGTGCAGGAGCTGCTCGGCCACGCCGACGTCAACTATCTCCCGAGCCGGACTATGTCCCGCGTCGGTCTCGCGTCATTGATAGACACAGGAATGAGTGCGACGCGGCGGGACATAGTCCGGGTTCTCACAGGCGTTTCAGGAACTCGAGCAGACGGTCGTCGGGTCGATACCGGCCAGGCCTGCCCTGCGGTGGCGTGACGGTGTCGAGAACCCGCTGCTTTAGCTCGAGGTCAGCATCGAGGTAGATTTGCGTGGTCTCGATCGACTCATGACCGAGCCACAGCGCGATCACGGCCTGCTCGACTCCTGCCTGCAAGAGGTCCATCGCTGTCGTGTGCCGAAGCACATGCGGGCTGACGCGCTTGTGCTTCAGCGACGGACAGACGGCGGTCGCCGCAGCGACGTGCTTTGCCAACAGGTAGTGCACGCCATGCGCACTCAATGGGCCGCCGCGCGCGTTTGGGAACACGGGCTGTTCCGGAGCTCGAGGTGGCTCTCGCAACCAGGCTGCGAGCACTGCCCGGCTGCTCTTGCTGAGCGGCGTACAGCGTTCCTTGCGGCCCTTGCCGATCACGCGCACGTGCGCGCCGGAGCCGAGATCAAGATCCTGCTGGCGCAGCCCAATGAGCTCCGACAAGCGCAGCCCGGTCTGTGCCGCGAGCAGGATCAGTGCATGATCGCGGCGTCCGGACCAGGTCTGCGGATCCGGTGCTGCGAGTAGCGCGTCGACCTCTGGTCGAGTCAGGAATGGCACGAGGGTGCGGGTGAAGCGCTTGGAGGGGATCGCGAGCACGCGTTGGATCTGTGCTGCGTGCGCGGGGGCCTCGAACGCCGCGTAGCGGAAGAATGAGCGGATCGCGGTGTGGCGCAGGTTGCGGGTCCTGGCCGTGATACCGCGGACGCGCTCCAGGTCGTCGAGAAAGGCCACGATCAAGGGCGCATCGATGTCCTGCAGCGCGAGGCTGGACGGTGCCCGGCGCAGTCGCGTCTGCACAAACTGCAGCAGCAGCCGAAACGTGTCGCGGTAGGCGGCGATCGTGTGAGTGCTCGCTTGTCGCTGCTGCATCAGCCGCTGCGTGAAATAGCCTTGCAGCAGGACCGGGAAGGTTGGCTCGCTCCTCATGATGGCTCTCCCCAGCGCCGTTCCAGTCGCGCCATGGCCTGCGCCATCAACTCGGGCGAGTCGTGCAGATACCAGTAGGTGCCGGCCACGTACACGTGCCCGAGAAAGGTCGAGAGTACCGGCAGTTGGCGCGCGGGGTCCTCGCCCGCCTCGTACCACCGAGTGAGGACCCGTACTGCGAAGCGGTGGCGGAAGTCGTGCAGGCGCGGGCCGCAACGCGCACCAGGAGCCCGCAGGCCCACCTGCCGGGAGAGGGTGTAGAAGGCTCGATGAACTCGGCCGACGTCGAGTCGTGTGCCGCGGTTGGAGATGAACAGGTGGCTCGAGCTACGGGGCCCGAGGAACGCGCTCCGACGCGACAGGTAATGCGTCAAGACCGTGCGCGTGGATGGATGGATCGGCACCAGGCGGGATCGACCGAACTTGGCCGCGCGGATCGTCAGCACGCCCTGCGCGAGATCGACGTCATCGAGCTTGAGATCCAGCGCCTCGGCAATGCGCAGGCCCGTGACACTGAGCAAGCCGAGCAGGCAATGGAAGACCCAAGGTCGCAGCGGCGTCGAGGGCCAGGCTGTCGGCAGTTGCAGCGCTGCCGACAGCAGCTGCTGCACCTCCTGCTCAGTGTACAAGTAGGGTCTCGCCCGGCTGGATCGGCACGGCAAGAGCTCGGGCGGTGGGATCTCGGTGAGCGCATCCGTGGCGCGTCGGTGGCGCGCGAAGCCGCGCACGAACAGGAGCCGTCGCGCCCACTCGGCAGGCTGGGCGGTCGAGGTCTGCTGCGCCCACTCGAGCGCGAGCCGCGTGGTGATGTGCGGTGCCTGGCGTTCGGCCATGAACGCAACGAACTGTGGCAGCAACCGAGCTGGCTCGCTCAGCTTGAAACCCATCTCTCGACGCAGCGCCAGGTACTCCTGCAAGGCCTCCTCGAGCGTGTTCATCACGCACCTCCTGGCCACGGCAGGGCCAGAGGGCGCAGCGCGCTCAGATCCACGCGGGCATAGATCGAGGTGCTCTGTGGACTGCGGTGACGCAGCACCTCACCGATCTCGGGAAACGAAGCTCCGGCTTGCAGCAGGCGCACGGCAAGGGCGTGCCTGAACTGATGCGACCCTCGGTGCGGTGATATGACGTGGGCACGTTCCAGCGCGTAACGCACGATCGCACCAATGACGTCCGAGCCAGAAGTCAGACCCCGGTAAGGCGCCTGTGCCCGCAAGAACAAGTGCCGGTCCTCGCTCGCCGGCCGGCCATGCTGCAAATAGGCGCTGATGGCCTCCCCAACGTCCTGTGGCATCGGCAGCAACACCTCGCGTCCGCCCTTGCCGCGCACGCGCAGATGGCCGCAGTCCCAGTCGCAGTCCTCGAGGTGCAGTGCAATGATCTCGTGAGCGCGAAGACCGAGACGCGCGAGGAGCAGCAGTACCGCGCGATCGCGCAGTCCGGCCACCGCACCCGGGTCACAGCTATCAATCGCTCGCTGCGCATGCTCCGGAGCGATCGCCTTGGGCAACGCCGGCGTTGTAACCCAAGTCGCTACCGCTGGCACCGCGGCCTCCAGTACGACGGCTGTCTCGCCGCAATACTGCAGGTAGCGGAAGAATGAGCGCAGGGCGTTGCCGACGCACCTGAGCGTCAGCGGCCGCAGCTCCTTCGCCCGCCGCCGCATGAACGCGATCACATCCTCGGCGTCCAGCACACGCAACTGGACGTCGCCGCAGCCAAAGCGTTCACGGAGAAACTGCAACGCAACCGCCTCGTACCGCTCGACCGTGGCACAGGTAAGACCTTGCTGGGACCGCAGGTACGCCGCGTAGCGCCCGGCCCACTGCTCGGCCCGAGAGCGCTGGAGCACGATGGGTCGGCAAACTCCGCGAGTACGCAGGAACTGCAGGAAATACAGCACCTCGCGCTGCTCACTGCACAGGGTCTTAGAGGCAACGCGTCGCCCGATCGGGCGAGCTCGACGCTGAAAGAGCTCGACGTGGCCTTCGCCGAGGTCAGCGACTGCATAGCGTCGCTTCGCCAACCACCGGTCAAACGCGGCGGCGTGCCGCACCTTGACGTACACGACACTCGCCGTGTAGCGGCAGTTGATCAGTCCAGAGACATAGCCATCAAGATGGGTCGCGAGCGGACCACCGGCGCGACGAACAAGCGCCCTCGAGCTCGCATACGATCGTTCCATGGTGCTCTCCTCACGGGCAACGGTGCCCAGCAAGGAGCATGGCTATGTACTGCGCGAGGAGCAGCAATCCCAGAAGAACGCCGGCACCCGCGTGGACGGAACATAGTCCGGCGCGGGACATAGTCCAGCCTGTTGCCCGCAGTCCATAGCGTCAAGACGACGATGATCTACACGCACGTCCTGCAGCGCGGCGGCAACGCCGTGCTGAGCCCGCTCGACCGCGGCGACCTGTTCGGCGCCCCCTCAGAACCCGACGCGCGCGAACAGCTGCGGCCCGGTTGAGCGCAGCTGGAAGATCCCGCTCTCGGTGGGCTTGGTCGAGTCGACGTCGACCTTGAAGCCCGAGTAGCCGAGCCCGAAGGTGACGTTCGGGCTCAGGCGGTACAGCACGTTCGCCTCGAAGGTCTCGAGCGTGCCGTCGACGTTCTGGACGTTGACCTTGAGGTACTGCGCGCGGGCCTCGGCGTACCAGCGACTGCTCATGCGGTAGGTGCCGTCGAGGCCGATCAGCGGCGCCGGTGCCGAGTGGTCCTCGGTCTCGGTCCGCAGCCGCGCGGCCACGGTCGCCGCGGCCTCGAAGCCGACGACGTCGAAGCCCAGCGACGCCGCGAGCTCGGCACGGTCGTTCTTGACGAACGAGTAGCTGTAGGTGATCGCGAGCAGGCGCATCTTGAGCTCGCTCGAGACGACGTCGCCGACGTTGTAGGTGGTGTTGCCGAAGTTGATGGTCTTCTGCAGCGTCGTCGTCGCCTGGCGGTCGAGCGGCAGGTAGTAGTTGCCGATCCGCACCCGGTGGCGGTTGCGCATGCGGAACATCAGCTCGGCGCGCCCGATCAGCTTGCGCGACGGCAGCCCCAGGTCGTTCTCGGCGTCGATCACGGTGCCGGGCGTGCCGGCGGCGCTGTCGTAGCGGATCGTGGTGTGGTTCGAGGAGCTCTCGATGCCGGCCTGCAGCGTCAGGATGTCGTTGAGGAGGTTGTCGGGCTGCTCCGGCGGCGGCTTGGCAGCGGCGGCGGTCGCGGCGAGCAGCAGCGCGACCGCCAGCAGGCGGTCCAACGGTCGGGTCGGAATCGGGAGCACGGGGCGCCTCGCACCAGATGGGCTGGCCCCAGAGTTAACGGGGATCCGGCAGCAAACTCAAGTCGTTGTCGGCCCGCTGCGACAGGTGCGCCGGCACCGGAAGCGAAAACCGTGACGGTGCGCAGATTCGCGCGTCAGTGCGTGTGGGGCTCGTGCGCGCGCTCGCGCAGGTGCTGGCGCTGCTCCGGCGTCATGCTCTTCCACCTGTCGCGCAGCCGCTGGCGCTGCTCCGGCGTCAGCTGGTGGAACTTCTGGAAGTTCTCGCGGATGTGCGCCTGCTGGTCCGGGGGCAGGCTGTTGAACCGGCGCCAGCGGTCGCGCATCTGGTCGCGCTGCTCGGGCGGCAGCGCGCGCCAGCGCTCGAAGCGCTGCTTCGACTCGGCGCGCTGCGCCGGCGACATCGACAGCCAGCGGGCGCTGCCCTTGGCGAGCGCGGCCTGGCGCTCGGGCGGCAGCTGGCTCCACTGGCCCTCGAACTGCTTCAGGAGCTGCTGCTGCTGGCCGTTCAGCGCCGACCACTGCACGCCCGCCGGCTCGTCGGCGCGCGCGCCGAAGGCCGCGGCGCCGAGCACGAGCGCGCAGGCGAGTGCCGCCGCCCACGTCGACCGTCGCGCTGCCGCTGCTCTCGATCTCATGTCTGTCCGCTCCCGCGCTTCGGCGTCGGCTTCGGGTCCTGGGTCTCGCTCGGCGGCTGCTTCGCGAGGTACTTCTGCAGCTCCGCGTCGACGTCGTCGCCGCTGCCGAGGAACTCGAGCAGCTCGGCGTCGGGGCTGACCGGCTTCGGGTCGGTCGTCTGCGCCGAGCACGCGAGCCCGAGCAGCGGGCCGAGCCCGAGCAGCAGCGCGCGACGACCGACGCGCGGCCGCATCCCGCCTAGCCCTCGCCGCCGCCGGCGGCGGCCGCGTCGCTGCCGGCCCACTCGTAGAAGTCGGCGTCGTCGGCATAGAGCTCCGGGCCCTCGCCCGAGGCCAGCAGCTCCACGTCCTCGGCGGCGAGCGCGTCGGCGAGCGGCGTGCCGGGACCGGCGGCCGGCCGCGCGATCCAGACCGCGAGCGCGAGCGCCGCGGCGCCGGCCAGCGCGCCGACCGGCAGCCAGCGGCCGGGGACGCGGAAGGGCCGCGCGGCGGCGCCGCTGCCGAGCTCGGCGAGCGCGGCGTGGCGCGCCTGGTTGAGCCGCGAGCGCACGCGGCCGTCTAGCGCCTCGGCGCTCGCCTGCAGCAGTTCCCGGCTGCGGCGCTCCAGCGCGCCGTGGCCGTCGTCGGGGTCGGGGGTGTTCGCGTTCATGGCCAGTGCTCACCGAGCTGTTCACGCAGCGCCTGCAGCGCCCGGAAGTAATGAGTCTTGACGCTGCCCTCGGAGCAGCCCATCGCGGCCGCCGTCTCGGCCACGTCCAGTCCTTCGAAGGTCCGCAGCAGGAAGGCCTGCTGCTGGCGCGGCGGCAGCGTGCCGAGCGCGCCCTCGAGCGCCGCCATCGCCTCGTCGTTCTCGATGCGGCGCGCGGGGCCGGCATCGGTCGCGGCGGCGTTCTCGATCGGGTCCGGCGCGTCGTCGCTCTCGTCGGCGACCCCGCCGGTCCACCAGGCGATGATCTTGGAGCGCGTCCGGCGCCGGCGCTGCCAGTCGTGGATGCGGTTCTGCAGGATCCGGTAGAAGAGCGGCTTCCACTCCTGCGGCGGGCGCGTGCCGTAGCTCTGCGCCAGCTGGATCATCGCTTCCTGCACCACGTCGAGCGCGTCGTCGGCGTTCCGGAGCGCGATCTCGGCCATCCGGAACGCGCGGCGTTCGACATCCTTGAGGAACCGCTCGAGCTCGCGCGCCGCGTCCAGAACGCCCTCCCGCGCCTCGCGCCGCAGGGGGCCGGCGAGGCTCAGCATCGTGTGGCGCGGCAGGGTAGCAGAGCGGTCCATCGGCAGGTCCATTGTGGAGCGCACGTAATCTCGGGCGGAAGGCGGCGACGGGCAGGACGGGCGCTCGCTGGTCGCCCTGCTCCCTCGCCGGTATAACGTGCCCTCACTGCCGTCGTTGACGGTACTGGCGCACAGCCCGGGCGCCGCGGCGCGTGCCGTGGCCGCGGACCGCCCGATCGCGCCCTCGCCCGGCAGACACCGTAAGTCATTGATTAACATTGCCTAAATCCCCGCCCTCGCCGGTCTACACCGGGCCCGTGCTGAAGGTGGCGCTCGACGTGCCGCTGCCGCAGCTGTTCGACTACCGCCCGCCGGCGGGCGTGGAGCCCGGGGCGCTCACGCCGGGTGTTCGGGTCGAGGTGCCCTTCGGGCGGCGCCGCCTGGTCGGCCTGCTGGTCGAGCTGAGCGCGGGTTCGCAGCTGCCGGCGGCGCGGCTCAAGGCCGCGAACGCGGTGCTCGACACCGAGCCCGTGCTCGACGCCGCGACCTTCGCGCTCGTGCGCTGGGCCGCCGACTATTACCACCATCCGCTCGGCGAGGCCTGCGCCGCGGCGCTGCCGGCGGCGCTGCGCGCCGGGCGGCCGCTCGTCGCGCGCGAGACCCGCTGGTGCCACACCGAAGGCGGCGCGGCGGCGATCGCCGAGGCGCCGCGCCTCGGGCCGCGCCAGCGGGCGCTCGCCGCGGCGCTCGCTGCGCACGAGTCGCTCGGCGCCGCCGAGCTCGAGCCGCTCGGGCCGGGCGCCGCGGCGGCGCTCAAGGCCTTCCTCGCGCGCGGCTGGGTCCAGTCCTTCGAGCGCGAGCCGCCCGAGCCCGCGACGCCCGCCGGCCCGCCGGCGGCGGGCCCGGTGCTGACCGCGGCGCAGGCGCACGCGGTGCGCGAGATCGGCGCCGCGCTCGGCGGCTTCGCGCCGTTCCTGCTGCACGGCGTCACCGGCAGTGGCAAGACCGAGGTCTACCTGCGGGCCATCGAGCGCGTGCTCGAGCGCGGCCAGCAGGCGCTCGTGCTGGTGCCCGAGATCGCGCTGACGCCGCAGGCCGTGGCGCGCTTCTCGGGCCGCTTCCCGGTGCCGCTCGCGGTGCTGCACTCGGCGCTCGGCGACGGCGAGCGGCTCGCGATGTGGCGCGCGGCGCGAAGTGGCGCGGCGCCGCTCGTGATCGGCACGCGCTCGGCGATCTTCGTGCCGCTGGCGCGGCCGGGCATCCTGATCGTCGACGAGGAGCACGACGGCTCCTACAAGCAGCAGGACGGATTCCGCTACTCGGCGCGCGACCTCGCGCTGGTGCGCGCGCAGCGCCTCGGGGTGCCGGTGGTGCTCGGCTCCGCGACGCCCTCGCTCGAGACGCTGCAGCAGGCCGGCACCGGCCGCTACCGGCGCCTGGACCTCCCCGAGCGCACCGGCTCCGCGGGCGCGCCGGCGATGGCGATCGTCGACCTGCGCGCGCACGCGGAGCGCCACGGCATCGCGACCCCGTGCGTGCTCGCGATCCGCCGCCACCTCGACGCCGGCGGCCAGGTGCTCCTCTATCTCAACCGCCGCGGCTTCGCGCCGACGCTGTTCTGCCCGGGCTGCGGCTGGGCCGCGCCGTGCACGCAGTGCGATGCGCGCCTGACGGTGCACCTGCGCGCCCACCGCCTCGTCTGCCATCACTGCGGCGCGAGCGCGCCGGTGCCGTTCGCCTGCCCGCGCTGCGCCACCGAGCTGCGGCCGGTCGGCCAGGGCACCGAGCGGATCGAGGACGCGCTCGATGAGCTCTTTCCGGGGGTGGCGGCGGTGCGCATCGACCGCGACACGATCACGAGCCGCGGCGAGATCGAGAGCGCGCTCGCGCGCGTGCACGCCGGCGCGGCGCGCATCCTGGTCGGCACGCAGATGCTGACCAAGGGCCACGACTTCCCGGAGGTGTCGCTGGTGGTGGTGCTGAACGCCGACCAGGGCCTGTTCGGCACCGACTTTCGCGCCAGCGAGCGCCTTGCGCAGAGCATCGTGCAGGTGGCCGGCCGCGCCGGCCGCGCCACGCGGCCGGGCGAGGTGCTGATCCAGTCGGCGTGCCCGGAGCACCCGCTGCTGACGCGGCTGCTGGCGGCGGGCTACGATGGCTTCGCCGAGGTCGCGCTCGCCGAGCGCGCGGCGGCGGCGTGGCCGCCGTTCAGCCGGCTCGCGGTGCTGCGCGCCGAGGCGGCGAGCCGCGAGCAGGCGCTCGCGTTCCTGACCGCGGCGCGCGATGCGGCCGGCGCCGCCGAGCGCGGCCCGGTGCGGCTCTTGGGTCCCGCGCCCGCGGCGATGGAGCGGCGCGCGGCGCGCTACCGCGCGCAGCTCCTGCTCGAGTCGGCGAGCCGCGGGCCGCTGCAGCGGCTGCTGTCGCTGTGGCTGCCGCGGGTCGCGGCGCTGCCGGCGGCGCGGCGCGTGCGCTGGGCGATCGACGTCGACCCGCTCGAGGTCAGCTAGCGACGGAGGCCCGCGACGATGCTCGACATCCACCACTTCGCGCTGTTCGCCGCGGCGGCGCTGCTGCTGGTCGTGACGCCGGGGCCGGACACGCTGTACGTCGTCAGCCACGCGACCGCGCGCGGCCGGCGCGGCGGCGTGATCGCCGCGCTCGGCATCGGCGCCGGCTGCCTGCTGCACATCCTGGCCGCGACCGCGGGCCTGTCGGCGCTGCTGCTCGCCTCGGCGACCGCCTTCGCGCTGGTGCGCTACGCGGGCGCGGCCTACCTCGTCTGGGTCGGCATCGGACTGCTGCGCGCCCCGCGGCGCGCGCCCGCCGCGGTGCCGCGCACGGCGCCGGCGGACGACCGGCGCATCTTCCTCGGCGCCGCGCTCACCAACGCGCTCAACCCCAAGGTCGCGCTGTTCTTCCTCGCCTTCCTGCCGCAGTTCGTCGACCTGAACGGCGCGCACCGTGCGGCCTCGCTGCTCGTGCTCGGCGCGCTGTTCGACGCGGGCGGCACGCTCTGGCTGCTGATCATCGCCCTGCTCGCGGCGCGCGCGGTCGCGGCCAGCGAGGCCGCCGCCCGGGCCGCCCGCTGGCTCGGCCGCGCGACCGGCGCCGCCTTCGTCGCGCTCGGCCTCAGGCTCGCGCTGGTGCGCGACTGAGGCCGCGCGCGGGCCCCGCGCCCGGGCGAATCCGGTAGACTTTGCGGCCGCCGTTCGGGCCCATGTCCCGCTGGACGCCTCCGTGAAAGCGACGATCGAGAGACTCGTGAGCGCGGCGCTCGCCGCCCTGCCGCCGGGCACGCTGGCGCCGCCCGCCGCCGCCGCCGCGCCGGAGGTCGAGCGCGCCCGCGACCCCGGCCACGGCGACTACGCGACCAACGTGGCGCTCAGGCACGCCAAGGCGGCGCGCAGGAACCCGCGCCAGCTCGCCGAGCTCATCGTCGCGGCGCTGCCTGCCGATCCCTCGGTCGCGAAGGTCGAGATCGCCGGTCCCGGCTTCATCAACTTCCACCTTGCGCCCACGGCGTACCACGCCGAGCTCGCGCGGGTGCTCGACGCGGGCGCCGCCTACGGCTGGCGCGCGCCCGGCGCGGGCGAGCGGATCCTGCTCGAGTTCGTGTCGGCGAACCCGACCGGGCCGCTGCACGTCGGCCACGGCCGGCACGCGGCCTATGGCGCGGCGCTCGGCAACCTGCTGGTCGCGGCCGGCCACTCGGTCGACCGCGAGTTCTACGTCAACGACGCCGGCCGGCAGGTCGACATCCTCGCCGTCAGCGTCTGGCTCCGGTACCTCGAGCGGCTCGGCGAGACGGTGCCGTTCCCGAGCAACGGCTACAAGGGCGCGTACGTCCTGCCGGTCGCCGCGGCACTCGAGGCCGCGAGCGGCCGCACGCTGGCACGGCCGGGCGCCGCGGTCGGCGCGGACCTGCCGCCCGACGAGCCCGCGGGCGGCGACAAGGACGCGTACGTCGACGCGCTGATCGCGCGCGCGCGCGAGCTGCTCGGCGCGGACGGCTTCGCCCGCGTCGTCGACGCCGCGCTCGCCGGCATGCTCGCCGACATCAGGGACGACCTCGCCGGCATGGGCGTGACCTTCGACCGCTGGTACTCGGAGCGCTCGCTGGCGACCAGCGGCGCGATCGACGAGGCGCTGCGGCGCCTCGCCGCCAACGGCCACACCTACCGCAAGGATGGCGCGCTCTGGTTCCGGGCCAGCGCCTTCGGCGACGACGAGGACCGGGTCGTCGAGCGCGAGAACGGCGTGCGCACCTACTTCGCCTCCGACATCGCCTACCACCTCGACAAGCGGCTGCGCGGCTACGCGCGCCTGATCGACGTGCTCGGCGCCGACCACCACGGCTACGTCGCGCGCGTGCGCGGCGGGCTCGCGGCGATGGGCGAGCCGCCGGACTGCCTCGAGGTGACGCTCCTGCAGCTCGTCAGCCTGTACCGCGGCGGCGAGAAGGTCGCGATGGGCAAGCGCGAGGGCAACTTCGTGACGCTCAGGCAGCTGCGCGCCGAGGTCGGCAACGACGCCTGCCGCTTCTACTTCGTGATGCGCTCGCACGACCAGCAGCTCGACTTCGACCTCGAGCTCGCCAAGAGCCGCACCAACGAGAACCCGGTGTTCTACATCCAGTACGCGCACGCGCGGGTCGCGAGCGTGCTGCGCCAGCTCGCCGACCGCGGCCTCGCCTACGACGCGGCGCGGGGCCGGGGCGCGCTCGGCCGCCTGGTCGAGGCGCACGAGCGGCGCCTGCTGGTCACCGTGACGCGGCTGCCGGAGGTCATCGAGCTCGCCGCCGCCACGCGCGCGCCGCACACGCTGGTCAACTACCTGCGCGAGCTCGCGACCGACTTCCACGGCGCCTACTCGGCCGGCAACGAGAACGCGGCGTTCCGGGTGATCGTCGAGGACGCGGCGCTCAGGGACGCGCGCCTGACGCTGGTGCTGGCCGCGCGCCAGGCGATCGCGAACGGCCTCGCGCTGCTCGGGGTCTCGGCGCCGGAGACGATGTGACGGCACGCGACTACCGCAAGGGCGCGCCGCGCCGGCCGCGCGCCGTCGGCGGCTTCTCCGGCTGGACCGGGCTGGTCGTCGGGCTCGGCCTCGGGCTCGGCGTCGCGGCCGCGGTCTGGCTGTACAAGTCGCGCCCGCCGGCCGAGCCCGCCGCGGCGCGCGCGAAGCGGACCGCGCCGATGTCGGCGCGCGACGAGTCGCCGGACAAGGAGCCGGCGCCGGGCGGCGGCTACACCTTCTACGACCGCCTCAAGAACTTCGAGGTCGTGATCCCGGAGAAGGACAAGGACGTGCACCGGGACCTCAGGCCCGCGCCCGAGACCCGCCCCGGCACCTACGTGCTGCAGGCGGGCTCGTACAAGAACTTCGCCGACGCCGACCGGGTCCGCGCCCAGCTCGCGCTCGCCGGCGTCGAGTCCAAGGTGCAGAAGGTGACCGTCGACACCGACACCTGGCACCGGGTGCGCATCGGGCCGCTCTCGAACCTCGACGAACTCAACCGCATCCGCACGCGGCTGCGCCAGGCCGACATCGACGCGCTCGTGATCCGGGTCGGCGACTGATCAGTCGCGGCCCGCGGCCGCGACCGGCCGCGCCACCTCGAGCCCGATCGCGAACGCGCCCGCGGTCATCAGCGCCGCGACGTAGAAGGCCGCCCCGGGCAGCGGCCCCCAGCCGGCGGGCGGGGCGATGCCGGTCGCGAACGCCACCGAGAAGATCATCGGCCCGGCCAGGCCCGTGATGCCGATCAGGCTCGAGTTGGCGCCCTGCAGCTCGCCCTGCTCGTGCACGCCGACGCGCTGGGTCAGGAGCGACTGCGCCGCGGCGTAGTAGAGGCCACCGAGCGCGCCGAAGGGGATCGCGCACAGGAACCAGACGCCGCGCGGGGCGAAGGCATAGAGCGCGTAGGCGGCCGTCTCGCAGAGCAGCCCGACGAGCGCGGCGCGGCGCTCGCCGAGGCGGCGCACGAAGGGGCCGACGAGCCCGGCCTGGACGATCGAGGTGCAGACGCCGACGAAGGCGAGCGTCAGGCTGACCTGCAGCACGCTCCAGCCGTAGCGGTAGCTCGTGTACAGCACGAACACGCTCGGCAGCGAGTAGTGCGCGGTCAGGCGCAGCGCCTGCATGCTGAAGAGCCCGGCGAGCCCGCGGCGGCCGCGGATCAGGGCCAGTGCGCCGAGCGGGTTGGCGCGCTGCCAGCTGAACGCCGCGCGGCGCCCGGGCGGCAGCGACTCCGGCAGCACGAAGAAGCCGTAGAGCGCGTTCGCGAGCGTGAGCAGCGCCGCCCCCCAGAACGGCCAGCGCAGGTCGAACTCGCCGAGCAGGCCCGCGAGCGCCGGCCCCACCACGAAGCCGACGCCCCAGGCGGCGCCGATGTAGCCGAAGGAGGCCGCGCGCCGCTCGGGCGGCGTGACGTCGGCGATGTAGGCGGAGGCCGTCGAGTAGGTCGCGGCGGTGATCCCGGACAGCACGCGCCCGACGAACAGCCAGATCAGGTTCGGCGCCAGCGCCATCAGCACGTAGTCGAGGCCGAGGCCGGTCAGCGAGATCAGCAGCACGCGCCGCCGGCCGAAGCGGTCGGAGAGCACGCCAAGCAGCGGCGAGAACGCGAACTGCATCAGCGCCCAGGCGGTCGCGAACACGCCGTAGGTCTCGGCGGCGAGCGCCGTGTCGCCGTGGCGAAACGACTCGATCAGCTTCGGCAGCACCGGCACGACGATGCCGAAGGCCAGCACGTCGAGCACCACGGTCACGAGGATGAACGCGACCGCGGCCGGCCGCGCCCCCGGGGCTGGCGTCGCCACGCTCAGTCGTCGGCGCTCTGGCGGAAGTCGACGCCGAGCGAGCGCAGCTTGCGGTAGAGGTGGGTGCGCTCCATGCCGACGCGCTTGGCGAGCTGGCCGACCTTGCCGTTGCAGAGCAGCAGCTGCTGCTGCAGGTAGGCGCGCTCGAAGGCCTCGCGCGCCTCCCTGAGCGGCAGCGCCAGCAGGTCCTGCTTCACGAGCGGCTCGTCGCGCGGCAGCTGGGTCGCGAGCTCGCGCTCGATCTCCTCGAGCCGGATCTCCTCGTCGCCGCCCAGCAGCAGCAGGCGGTGCACGAGGTTTCTGAGCTCGCCCATGTTGCCGGGCCAGGGGTAGTTGCGCAGCCGGTTCTGGGCCGCGACGCCGAAGCGCCGGAACGGCAGGCGCTCCTCGTCGACCAGGCGGTCGACGTAGTGGCGCAGCAGCTCCGGCACGTCCTCGGCGTAGTCCCGCAGCGGCGGCACCTTCAGCGTCACGAGGTTGAGGTGCGCGAGCAGGTCGCGGCGGAAGGCCTCGCCGTCGGCGCCCTGCTCGAAGCCCGGCTGCGCGCTCGAGACGACGCGCACGGCGAGCGGCAGCGGCTGGCGGCCGTTGACGCGCACGTAGCCGCCGGCGTCGAGGTCGGCGGTCAGTGCGCGCTGCACCGCCGGCGTGAAGTCCTCGAGCCCGGCGAGGTACAGCGTGCCGCCCGCGGCCTGCTCGTAGAGGCCGGGCTCGACCGCGCCGCCCTGCTCGACGCCGCGCAGCCGCGCGGCGACGTTGGCCTCCTCGAGGCTGCCGCCGGCGACCACGACGAAGGCCTTGTCGGCGCGCGGGCTCAAGCTATGCAGGTAGCGGGCGAAGGCCTCGCGGCCGGTGCCCGGCTCGCCGAGCAGCAGCACCGGCGCGTCGCGCGGCGCGATCTGCTGGATCTGCTCCCTGAGCTGCTGCATCAGGCGGCTCTTGCCGACCGGCGCCACCAGCGGCGGCACCAGCGCGCGGGTCGCGAGCCGCTTGCGGCGCCCGGACTCGAGCGCGCGCTCGACCACCCGCAGCAGCTTGGCGAGCGACAGCGGCTTCTCGACGAAGTCGAAGGCGCCGAGCCGCGTCGCCTCGACCGCGGTCTCGACGGTGCCGTGGCCGCTCATCATGACCACCGGGCAGCGCAGCGCGCCCTGCGCCGACCACTCGCGCAGCAGCGTGATGCCGTCGGTGTCGGGCATCCAGATGTCGAGCAGCACGAGGTCCGGCTCGTGGCGGGTGCGCGCGGCGCGCGCCTGGGCGGCGTCGGCCGCGACGTCGACGTCGTGGCCTTCGTCGGTCAGCACCTCCTTCAAGGTGCTGCGGATGTCGGACTCGTCATCGACGACGAGAATGCGCGTAGCGCTCATGCACGCTCTCTCCTCGGCTCGGGCCTGCGGGCGTCTCGGTTCATCGCGGTCGCCAGCGTCTCGCGCGCGGCGTCGTCGAGCGGCAGCAGGATGCGCACGCGCGCGCCGCCGCCGCGGGCATTCTCGGCCTCGATGCGGCCGCCATGCTCCTCGACGATCTTCTTGACGATCGCGAGCCCGAGGCCGGTGCCTTTGGGCTTGCTGGTCACGTACGGATCGAACATCTGGCCGATGATCTCATGCTGGAAGCCCGGGCCGTTGTCGGACACCACGAGGTCCAGCACCGGGTGGCCGCCGACCGCGGTGCGGCGCGTCTCGATGATCACGCCGGCGTCCGGCTGGTCCTCGAGCGCCTCGAAGGCGTTGGTCAGCAGGTTGTTGAGGATCTGGCGGATCCGGCCGCGGTCGGCCTCGACCTGGGTCAGCGCCGCGTCGAGGAACAGCTGCACCCGGATCGGCACGCCGCCGGCGCCGTGCGCGCCCTGCGCGCGGTACAGGTCGGCGACCTCGGTCACCAGCTGGTTGAGGTCGAAGCTCGACAGCTCCATGGCCGGTGCGCGCGCGTACTCGGAGAAGGAGTTCACCATGCGCTTCATCGCCTCGACCTGCTGCACGATCGTGTGCGTCCCGCGCTCGAGGATCTCGGCGTCGCGCGGGTTCATCTGCCCGAGCAGGCGGCGGCGCATGCGGTCGGCCGACAGCTGGATCGGCGTCAGCGGGTTCTTGATCTCGTGCGCCAGGCGCCGCGCGACCTCGCCCCAGGCGGCGTCGCGCTGCGCCTGCAGCAGCGTCGAGATGTCGTCGAACACGATCACGAGCCCGGAGCTCGCGCCGTCCTCGGACGGCAGCGTGGTGCAGGCGACCATCAACTCGCGCCGGCCGCTGTCGGTCTTGAGCTGCAGCTGCTCGCGCCACTCGGTCTGGCCGCCGCCGAGGTGGCGCTGGCAGGCGGCCAGGAACTGCTCCGGCAGCGGGTGGCCGGCGGCGACCTCGGCGAACGGCCGGCCGACGCCCGCCTCGAGGTCGGCGCCGAGGATGTTGGCGGCGGCCGGGTTCGCGGTCCGCAGCCTCAGGTCCGACTCCAGCGAGATCACGCCGGTGGAGAGCCGCGCCAGGATCACCGCGAGGCTGGCGCGCTCCTGCTCGACCGCGGCGCGGCTCTTCTCGGCGTCGGCGCGCGCGCGCAGCAGGCGCTTGGTCATGTCGTTGAAGGAGTGCACCAGGAAGCCCATCTCGTCGCGCGAGGGCAGCGCGAGCCGGAGGTTGAGGTCGCCCTTGCCGACCGCGCGCGTGCCGGCGATCAGGTCCTGCACCGGCTTCACCAGCCGCGTCGCCCAGAAGAACGCGCCGTAGACGGCGCCGAGCGCCGACAAGAGCAGCACGATCG
>Ga0335069_10006708_pt1 | contig 16697 bp, 16 predicted proteins | sample Lox_Sample_11_FD_206714 | JGI IMG/M metagenome (GOLD analysis project Ga0335069, IMG submission 206714) | Soil microbial communities from Loxahatchee National Wildlife Refuge, Florida, United States - Lox_Sample_1.1 | ecosystem: Environmental > Terrestrial > Soil > Wetlands | place: USA...
GAGGCAATAAGAATAAAAGCGGCAGGAATTGCAGGGAGGAGGTAATTGGGAAGCTTAGTGGTTGAGAATGAAAAGAATACAAAGATAAAGGCAAACCAAATAAGGGCAAAGAGTCCGAGGGTATCCTGGACGCCCGGGAGCCCTGTGTTCTTTTCTTCCTGGTCAGACTTCTTGAATACATTTCTGATGCCGCCAGGTAAAAAGGCCACCCACGGCAACAAGCCTATTGCCAATGCAGGAATATAGTAATATATCGGCCCCCTGTGGCCTGATATCACTCCCGTATATCTCTTGAAATGGTGTTTTATGAAGAACTGTTGAAAGAACTCCTGCCCGTTGATTGCCAGCTGCGCCATATACCATGGAAGAGAGACCACGAGAAAGAGAAGGATTCCTCTCAAGGAGAGCAGTTCGCCGAGACCTTTTATTCCCCTTGTGGCGAGGAGAAAACAGGCGGCGATTCCAAAGGGAAAGAGTATCCCTATCAACCCCTTTGTGAGAAAGGCAAGGGCTGAGAAGAGATAGAATCCATAGGCATACCATGATGTGGTTTTAGATCTTCGCTCATCAGCGACGGAGAGATAAAATGACATGAGGGAGAGGGCGATGAAGAGCGCCAATGCCATGTCGGTTACCGCAGCGTGGGAATACACAACGAAATACAGGGACAAGGCAAATGAAATGGCTGCGTAGAAGGCTTCTTGAGGACCATGGAAATGTCTCACAAAGAATAATAGCGCAAGGCAGAGGATAAAACTCGAGAGCGCGGAGGGGAACCTTGCGGAGAATTCGTTAATGCCAAAAACTTTATATGAGGCTGCCATGAGCCAATAAAAGAGGATAGGCTTGTCGTAGCGGTTTTCCCCATTGTAGGTAGGGGTTATCCAGTCAGACCGCTCCACCATCTCCTTAGTTGCCTCTGAGAATACCGCTTCATCAACATCAAAGAGCCTCACAGAGCCGAGTCTGAAAAACGAGAGGAAGAGAACGACAGCGGCAACGGGAAGGAGAAACTTTGTCATGAGAGAGCTATTTTTCTACGCTCTTTTTCTCTTCATGAGGATTGTCTTCCATCGCCTTCTTGAACCCGCGAATCCCTTCCCCCAGGCTCTTTCCCAGTGAGGGGAGTTTGCTCGGGCCAAAAACCACGAGGGCGATCACCAAAATAACCATCAATTCAGGCACGCCTAAACCAAACATTTCTCTCTCTCCTTTCGTTATCCTATTCGCTGAGTATCTTCTACTCAGCTTCTTTATTATACACCTTAAGAAATCTTTATGGTTACGTAAAATGCATCCGGACCGTGCTTTATCAGAATGGGGAGGCGCGGCTAAAGCAATCCGTCTTCAGGCATCTCTGTAATCCCTGGACTGAGCAGTTATTGCGTATGGAATTGATTCCCTGAGACATGGTAGTATATAAACCTTCAAGGCGGCAGAGAGAACAATTCCCATGATGGAAAAAAAGATTAAGAAAATACTGATTGCAAACCGGGGGGTCCCTGCGGTGAGGATTATGCATACCTGCAGGGACAGGAAGATCCCCACCACTGCGGTATACAGCGACCCTGACCGGCTTGCACATCATGTGTTCATGGCAGATACCGCGGTGCACATCGGAGAGGCGCCGCCCGCAGAATCCTACCTTAACATGGACAAGATGATCCATGCCGCACTCAAAAGCAAATCAGACGCGATCCACCCGGGATGGGGTTTTCTTGGCGAGAATGAGATATTTGCCCAGAAGGTGATAGACGCGGGACTGACATGGATAGGCCCTTCCCCTGAAGTCATCAGGATGATGGGGGACAAGATACAGGCAAAGGTCCTTGCGCAAAAAGCGAATGTCCCCACTATACCGGGCATCAGCAATGTGAGCAGTCCGGAGCAAATCAGCAAATGGATGAAGGATGAAGGGGTCACATTCCCCATTATCATCAAGGCCGCAGCAGGGGGCGGCGGCAGGGGAATGGTAAAGGTGGAAACCGAAGGGCAGATGTCCCAGGCCCTTAGCCAGGCACGATCTGAAGCAAAAAAATCGTTTGGGAGTGAGACGGTACTGGTTGAGAAATACATAGAACGGGGCAGGCATATTGAGGTACAGGTCGTTGCGGACCAGTACGGCAATGTAGTGCATCTGTTCGAACGCGAATGCACAATCCAGAGGCGCAATCAGAAGATAATAGAAGAAGCGCCGTCCCCTTCCCTTGATGAAGACCTCCGTAACGAGATATGCATTACCGCGACCCGGTTGATGAGAGAGATTGGCTATACCACCGCGGGTACCGTGGAATTCATTTTTGATTCCAGCACCAGGGAATTTTACTTCCTTGAGGTGAACACCCGGCTTCAGGTGGAGCACGGAATTACCGAGCTTATCACTGGGTTGGATATCGTCGGCATCATGATCGATGTCGCCATGGGGAAGCATCTGCCCTTTAAACAGTCCGACATTCACCCGAACAGGTGGGCCCTGGAGGTCCGTCTCAATGCAGAAGACCCGAAGACCTTCAGTCCTTCCTTCGGAACAATCTCCCGGCTCCAGATTCCCATGGGACCCAATGTGAGGGTTGCATCAGGTGTGTACGAGGGGGCGGATATCCCTCCGTACTATGATTCATTGTTCATGTTGTTGATGACTGCCGGGGCTGACAGAAAAGATGCTATCATGGTCATGGACCGCTCCCTTGGGAGAAACCTCAGGGTCGAAGGGATAAGGACCCTCCAGCCGCTGCTCCTGAGTATCATCAGGCACCCATCTTTTATTGAAGGAGAATTCTCCACCCGCTTTCTCGAAGAGCATATGGATGAGCTTGTATCCATGTTCAGGGAGAAGAACAGTGAAGATGAGGTGCTGAAAATCGCCCGTTATGTGGCGGAGATATCCGCACTCGGCCCCCAGAAATGGATGTGAAAGAGAGCATGGGAAACAACAATTTCGTGAAACCCGGCATGTCTGCCAGAGAGATTGTGAGTGCGGTACGCGCGCTTCGGGGAGTCTGCTTTACGTCTGTGGGCATGAGAGACGCGGGCCAGTCCGATTTCAAGAACCGCCATCGAATCTACGACCTCAGAACCCTTGCGCCATATTACAGGGATATGGGCTTGTTCAGCGCTGAAACCCACGGCGGCGCCCGGTGGCATGTCGGCATCATGAACAGGAGGGAGAGCCCCTTTGAAGAGGTGAATATCCTGAGGGAGCTTATGCCCGATGTGCTCCAGCAGACGCTCGTGAGGGAAACAAATCTCTTCGGATACAGGCCTTACCCCAAGAACATCATCGAGTATGTTGTCTCCAGAGTGGACATCGATGTCTGGAGATGTTTTTCCTTTCTGAATGACGTGAGAAATATGCGCACAGTAGCCGAAGTAGTGATGAAAAGAGGAAAACTCTTTCAGCCCTCCATCTCCTTTACTGCTGCGGATTGGACAACCAACGAATACTATCTGGGGGTAGTGCGCGATATTGTTGATCTCTGCGGAGGGGTGGATGAGATTATCCTCTGCATCAAGGACATGGCAGGGGTGGGTGACATTAAACGAATTTACCGCCTCGTGGATGCGATCAAACAGGAATACCCGGAACTGCTTATCCACTATCACCGGCATATGACAGACGGTCTCGCAATGCCTGCCCTTCTGTCGGCTGCACAGGCAGGCGCAAAGAGCTTTGATGTTCAGGAGGATTCCCTGGTCCGCTTCTACGGACACCCGCCAATTCTGGGCGTACAGTCATACTTTGAGGAGTCAGGGATACCCGTGCATCTTGACAGGAAAGAGGCTGAGGCTGCGGTTCAGAAGGTGAGGGAATGGATAGGCCACTATGAATGGGCCGAGTCGCCATTTAAAGGATACGACCATACCGTGACGCTCCACAGAATGCCTGGCGGGGCATTTCCCAGTTCTTTTGAGCAGGCTGATAAGGGAGAATTCCTTCATCTCATGCCCGCCATTTTGAAGATGATGTCTCTGTATAACCGGATTGTGAAGTACTTCGATGTTACCCCGGGGTCACAGATGACATGGGTCACCTGCAACGGAATTATCAACAGGTATGCGAAGGAGCGGGGAGATGCCGGTGTACGCCATGTGATAGACCTTGTCAGCAGATTTGTTGAGGAAAAGGACCAGGATTTCGACGCCATGGAGACCCATGAGCAGGAAGAACTGCTGACGCTCTTTTCCAATGCTCCCGGAGACCTCAAGAACCTCCTGCTGGGAAATTACGGGAGGCTTCCTGTGGGCTGGCCTGCAGACTGGGTCTACAGAAGTGTGTTTGCTGATGAATGGAAAGCGAAGATCAGGGAGCGGAAAGAACTCTCTCCCCTGGAGCTCGTGAAGGATGACGACATCGAGAGAATGAGGAGAGAACTCACCGAACACATCGGCAGGACCCCTGCAGAGGAGGAATTCATCCTCTATACGATGCACCCAAAAGATGCCATTGAGTATATTCAGTTCAGGGACAAGTTCGGTGAAGCGCCGCTTGTGCTGCCCACAGACGTATGGAGAGAGGGCCTCAGGAAACCGGGCGACAGGGTGGACTTTGAACTCTGGGGCAAACCCTATTCCCTGGAGCTTGTATCAATAGGTGCCGAGCACGAAGGAATAATCCATGTAGTGATGCGGGTGAACAACAAGACCACGGTTTATCCTGTGGAGACACCAAGGGCGAGAAGGGTGGAGATCAGGATGGCCAAAGGCGCGAATCATATCGGCGCACCCATCAACGGCAGTGTATGGAGGGTAGGGAATCCCGAGAGGGGAGTATTGAAAGCAGGGGATATTGTTCACAGAGGGGAGGAAATTGCGAATCTGGAAGCAATGAAGATGGAAAATGGAATCCTTGCTCCCTTTGACGCCCAGATCCTCGAAGTCTGCGTCAAGCTCAATGATACTGTCCGGGAAGGCCAGCTTCTCTTCGTAATCGAAAAAGTCTGATGCGTCAGTGAGCAATGCTATTTGAATTGAACGCCAAAAGTTGCTAATCTGGGAACTTTAATTCGGCAGACATTACATGCATGCCGTATTCGTCATACCGCATTTCGAAACCCATTTTTTCCCAAAAGGAACACGCGGCCTCATTATCGGGTCTCACCCTAACAATTAACTTCCTTGTTGAAGAATATTTTTCGAGATTCTGTGCGAGGAGGGTGAATGCCCTGGCACCATGGCCGAGGCGTCTGCTTTTTTCATCCGCTATGAGCAAGGTAAGCTCGGCAGATATTCCAGGCATCAGGCGATGAAGGCCTATAAAGCCTATGAGCCTTGAGTCAGCCTCTATTGCATACCTGAAAATCAATGTCTTTCTTAAGCGCCACCAGAGGTGAAACCATGATCCGGTAAAGGGTCTGGTCAATCCAATGGCTTTTAAAATGTCTTTATCCCGCAGTTGCTTATGCATGAACGGAATGTCAGAAATCCTCAGAGGTCGCAGCCTTACCCTGCCATCGTTCATATATCGCGGGATTTTTAAACAGGACACGGAATGTCGAGAAAGATTATATCTATTCCTTTCCTGGTGTCTTTTGGCAGAACTTTCGGAGGTTTTAGTTTTGAGGGATGAAATCATTTTGCAGTACCTGGTAAGAAGATGGTATCACAGAATCAGGGGATTTTAAAATGTGGCTGTTTCGTTATAAAAAAATATGTGAGACGGCTGCAACAGGGGAAGGTTACGATCTCGAGAAGTGTTTGAAGGCTAATGCTATTTCTTTACAGCCTGCATCAGCCTGTCGTACTTCTCGGCACCCACACATTCCCTCGCCGCAGGACACCACTGCAAGCAGGTAAACCCCATCTCCCTGGAGATCGTCTTCCCACAATGCTTACAGGCGATCTCTGACTCGTCGCTCCATATCTCGTTGGGAGTTTCGCACCAGAAGCATACGACCTCTTCCGGATAGGGGTTTCTGATCTCTTTACTTCCCGGACATCCTTCCTTAAGCATACCTATATTTTACCATGACGAATTCACGGCGCTATGAGATAAATCATATTGGGTGTATTAGATGAATATGGATCCAACCCTGGCTTTCCAAATTTTAAAAACAAAGATGCGCGCTCTTTATTCTCAAGATGTTTTTTACCCTGTCCTACTGCACTGGCAAAAGCCATTTGGATGGATCGGACGCAACCATCCTCCCATGCTCTATGGCCTGAGCCATTAATGCCGGTAAAAATTCTGTTGAGTTATTCTGCGCCCCATACCACTCCTGAGGAGCAATGACATACAGAGGAACATGTCGTTTCTTTACTACATTGGATGTCTCTATGAGTTTGGAGAAATCACTTCGAAGTTCCGGGGGAAGCGTATGGAGATGCGGCGATCTTTTTAGTGCATCAATCTTCCTTATGACTTCATTCCATTTTAATGCGCCGCGGATATCATCAAGATATATTTCGTCAGTGAGGATGTCAATTGTTCTTTTAAGGACATCAAGTCCATTGACTTTTGTTCCGAGCCAGTTGTCGCTCCACTGGCCGTAGTTCTGCTCCTGCACGCCCGATTCAGGAAAGCCCCCGTCGCTCTTTACAAGCCTGCTTGTGAGAAGCACATAAATTTCATCAGGCAGTGTTTTAAAGGCGCTTCCCAATGGTGAAATATTTCTGACGCCTCCATCCACTAACACGTCCTCTGCAGATTTAAAATCGACGAAGGGAAACACAACCGGGATGGATGCGGATGCGACGAGTTTGTCAATAAAATCTATTTCATCCGGTGCCCATTCTTTATAGCGTCCCGATACAAGAGAGACAGTGCCGACTTTAAAGTCTCTGCCTGAATTCCTGAGATTGTCAAGCATTACATGTTCGTTTATTAATCCACGCAGAGGATCAAGAGAGTAAAGACTGTCGGCCCCTGCTAATATGGCGGCAAACCCTCCTCTTTCCGCATATACGCTGTCATTACCTTTAATGTCATTCGTCCAAAGGGCGTGAAGGTCCTCTATTTTCTTTTTAAGATTTTCAAGTGAGTCTCCCGCCACAGGGGCCTGTGAGAGAAACGCTGCATTAAGAGCCCCTACGCTTACCCCCCTTATTATCTGAAAATCGATCTCTTTGTGTATTACCAGTTCTTGTAACATCCCCACCTGATATGCACCCCGTGCTCCACCTCCTGCCAAAACCAAGGCCCGTTTCATAGTTCCCTCCAGACTGGAAAAGGTTGACATAAGTTCTTTTTGATAGAAAATTATCCCAGTTGAAAGAAAGAATTTCTATGCATTTCTTGTTTTTTTTTGTGCATATATTGCAAGTGTGCACAAATGAACATCAGGTGACTCTGCGAAGAGAGGAAAGGGCGGAGGAGGCTCCCCATTGTAAGGCTGAAACTGAAGGTGAAGCAATGAAGAAGTGGTCAAATCTGCTGGCGCTGTCTTATTGGCAAAATCATTACGACTTCAGGAATTGTATAATGGCGTTGATTTCTTTTGAAGACAGATACTCGTGGCCCGGCATCCCTGGGTGAGGATTATGGAGTTTAGGGTTCCTGATCTGGTCCCTAATCCAGTCATCACTTCTCCTTTTCGTAACATCGGTGAGTTCGGGTCCCACCTTTGCCCCCTGCCCCTTGAAGGTGTGGCAGTATATGCAGCGTTCGCTGGTAAAGAGCTTCGCTCCGTCAGAGGTGCCTGAAGCGCATCCAGTGATGATGGGGTAAAAAATACTCATAATGCCTAGTATGGCCATTGTTGTCCTTTTTTTCATATCAGATTTCCCGGGTCCTTTCTGCGTCTAATAAATTTTTCAGCCATGCACCGAAAGAGAGATTAAAGAAGCATTGTTTACCTTATATCAGACAAAAGCGCACTTGTCAACATCACTTTTCGCTGTGGCTCAGAGCCGGAAACGTTCCCTGTATGCGGAGTATCTCATGTTCTCTTCCTCGATGTCAAGACCGAACCTCTCCAGGCTATAACGGTGTTTCCCGTAGCGGTCCTTAGGGTTCGTGCCAAGGAACTGGGTGATCTTTTGCCCCAGTTCCCTGGGAAAGGGGAGGTCAAAATGCTCATAGACCTTCCGGACCGTGGCTACAGGATCAGCTACCAGCTCAATGTAATACAGATCCAGGAAGTGGTCTGCTGGAGCACAATTGCAATCACGTGAAAGGAGTGCCCTGTTGATTGCGTCGGCCCATCTCTTGCTGCATTCAGGACCGACTTCAAGGGGATTCACATCATCGCTGAAAGCGCTCCTGAGAGTTGCGGTGAGGCTGGCATTGGACGCCGTAACTTCAATGGGGTCGCGATGGGTCATCACAACACAGGCATCAGGATATACCCGGAACATGGCCCCAAAGTCGAACATATGGGCAGGGGCTTTGAGGACCCAGCGTTCCCCAGGGCAACGCCACTGAAGATGCTGGAGGAAACGGCGGTGCACCTCGTAGGAGGGCAGGCGGTGTGTTGTCTCGAACTGATAGCTGACAAAGGAGTGGCTGAATATGAGCAGGCACTCCTCTGGAAGCCGGGCTCCCACAGGATGGATACGGTTGAAGCCCTTCACAAGACGATGGAACCAACGGATCTGGTTGTCCACAAGGGCTATACGTCGATCTACGGAGTATGTAGCTGCATCGGGTGGCGGCGAGGGATACATGGTCTCCCAGGTCAGGGGGACACGGTTTGCAGGGTCAAGGGTAAGGAGGTTATGGAGCAGCGTGGTGCCTGTTCTGGGCAGTCCGGTGATGATGACTGGCCTGCGTATCTCCTCTTCCGCAATCCCTGGATTTTTCTTACGGTCCTCCTCCATCCTGAGACGGTTGGAGAGGAGACGGACCATGTCATGCCTCGTGGCGAGACGGCCCATAAGATTCAGCTGTGCCTCATTATCTGCAGATTTGAGCAGGCGGCGAAGAGGATCGAAAATGGGAGGATTACCGAAATCTTCGAGGCGTGTCCGGGAGCGGGCAGTATCGAGGATACCTTCTTCACCAAGCTTTGCCAGCCATCCTTTACCAAGAAGATTACCTCCCGCATTAATGGCGCGCACAACAGGGGAACGGTTCACCTTGCAGTGTCTTTCAACACCTTTGCTCAGGGCACTCTCCTTTGATGGCGGAACGAATGTGCCTTCTTGAGAATATGCATGGCAGAGACCCCTCCGCAATACGCCATTTAAGGCAGGAGCCTGCCAGATGGCCAAACCAGGCAGTCCGAGGAGCAGTTCCCTGACACGTCTGGCGAGGGAAAGTCCGAGGGCAACTCCTGGATCTATGCCCAGTGCGCTTCCCACGAAGACATAACCGCCCTCCTGGATGCCAAGGGCACCAGGCACTGCAAAAGCGCCTGTGCGTATGGCCTGGCCAAGGCTTTCAAAAAGCAGGGCGGTCCTGATATCCACGGGCTGACCAAGGAGATGAAGTGCAATCCAGACCTCGGCGATGCCCAGAAACCAGCTCAACATGTGCCAGCAGCCTGAGGCTATCAGGGTCTTCCGCTCAGCATAGAGCCGTACAACCTCGGTGTCTATGGTGGAAGCGCCGTGCGAGACCGACGACCATTCATTCCCGCCAAAGATTCTTTTTGAAACACGAACAATGAAACTGAAAAATCCCCGCTGCTGGGCAATGTAGAATCCTGTGAGAAGGGTCGCCAAAATGGCAGCGCCTGTCAGTACCACAAGAAGGGGCTTGCCGCTTCCTATAACAGGAACCACAAGGATAAGACCCAAGAGGGTGAAGAGAATTTGACTCAGGACGACAAGGGTAACATCCACAACAACGCTCGCCCCAGCCCTGTCCACTTTGACACCCCGATCCACAAGGAACCATGCCTTGACCACGTTGCCTCCCATCTGGAGGACAGGCAGAAGGTCATTAATGGATTCGCCAATCCAGCGGGCTTTGAACATAGTACGTCTTGGTGGTTGTTCACCCTTTGGGATCAAAATTCGCCAGCCCATGGCATCAGCCCATAATGGAGGAAGATGGAGGAGAGTAATAAGGATCAATCCCCATCCCGCCCGTCTGAGGGCCTCTGCCACGTCATCAATTCCCTGCCATGCCATGACGCACGCAAATAGCGCTACCCCCACACCAAGGCCTGCATATGCGGCACGAGAGCGAAAAATAGCACGAAGGGCCACTGCCGCAGCGTGGCCTTCTGACTGTTTCTGTTCCTGACTGGGATTCTGTTTCATTGGCTGATATCCTTGACTAACTGCCCTATCGCAGAACAGCCTTGGCGATACGGGAGCCTACCTCCCAGATTGGGCCGGGGAAACGGTGAGCAGCTGCTAGTACCTGGTCAAATGCCTCGATGAACCGGTCCGCATCGTTCTGATTAAAGACGAGGGGAGGGATCAGCTTGATGATATCTCTTCCGTGGCCCGACACCTGGGCAATGATATGATGGTCCATTATGAGAGGTACCAGTATCGACTGGCAGAAGAGGTCCTTGTTGATTTGGTGAATCATTTTCCAGCCGGTTTTCAGGCTGAGGGAACTGGGCTGACCGAACTCGACGGCAATCATGAGACCGAGCCCCCGCACTTCTCTGATGAGTTCATACTTTTGGGCAAGGACCCTCAACTGTTCGACGAGATAGGTCCCCATACGGGCACTGTTCTCCACGAGGTGTTCTTCCCTAAGCACTTCCAGTGTCGCCAAACCGCATACTGCCGCCAAATCATTCTGGCTGAATGTTGTGGAATGGACCATACAGCGGTCCATGGAACTGAAGACCTTGTCATAGATTTTTCTTGGATAGAGGATTGCGCCAATTGGACAATACCCTCCCGAAAGCGACTTTGAAAGGGTCATGATGTCAGGTACTACGTTCCAGTGCTCGCAAGCGAAAAGTTTCCCTGTTCTGCCGAAACCGGTCTGTACCTCATCAGCGATGAGGAGCGTGCCGTATCGGGTGCAGAGCTCGCGGGCCCTGGGTAGGAAGTCATCCGGAGGAATGAAGACACCATGGCCGATGACAGGCTCCACCACGAGCGCTGCCACATCGCCCCGGGAAAGTTCTCTCTCCAACTGAGCGATATCTCCAAAAGGCATCTCTGTGCCACCGGAAAGTAACTCTTCATAGTCTGCCCTGAACTCCTTGCAGCCGCTGATCGCGAGGGTCCCTAGGGTCAAGCCGTGGAATCCGTGGTCGCAGTAGAGGAATCTTTTCCTTCCAGTGAAGGCATGCGCGAACTTGAGGGCGCCATCCACAGCCTCAGCCCCTGAGTTGCAGAAGAAAACCGTGTCGAGACCCGGGGGGGCGAACTCGTTGACCAGTTTTTGGGCAAGAAGCCCGGCGAGCAGCTGTGTCCCCATCTTTACCAGGTTGGGACTGTCCAGATCGAGGTACTGGCGGATAGCCTCCTTAACCTTTGGGTGGGAGCGGCCCAATGCGAAGACCCCGAAGCCAGAGATCATGTCAAGGTAGTCATTGCCCCGGTCGTCCCAGAGGTGGGACCCTTTTCCCCGCACATAGACAGGGTCGAACCCGATGGTCTTCAGAACCTTTGCCATCTGCGGGTTTATGTACTGGGAAAGAAGCGAGAGCTGCTCTCCCTGATGGCGCTCAATAATTTCCCTGAGGTCTAATGGCATGGAAATCTCCTTACTATTGATAACACAATGCGTTGATTCTGCAGATTCATTTCATCATATTCGTAAAGAAGAAATCAACTGCCGAGGTCTAGGCTACAAGCTTTCCTGTGGATTTCCGGATGACCGGCAGTGAGGTATTGCCCGGGGTGTTAATGGTTAAGATGCATTAAGAATTTCCGGAATATGGTTGTGTTGCTACGGCGAATGGCGTCACAATGGCTCCTTCCTAATCAATCGCCCCATCTCCTGAAGAGGGTGTGCCGGATGCCGAAAGAATCCATTATTTTGCCCGCAACAAAATCTACCATATCATCAAGGCTCCCTGGCTTGTGGTAGAAGGCTGAAACAGGGGGCGCTATGGTCACGCCCAGCCGCGCGAGCTTTAGCATATTTTCGAGGTGTATGGCGCTGAAGGGCATCTCCCTGGGAGAGAGGAGCAGTGGCCTGCCTTCCTTTATGGTGACATCTGCAGCCCGTTCTGTGAGATTATTGGCATACCCATGGGCGATGCCGGATAATGTCTTCATGGAGCAGGGGACAACCAGCATGCCTTGAGTGATAAAGGACCCGCTGGAAAGGGGGGATGCCAGGTTAAGTTCGTTATGGTAGTAAACTCTTCTTGATCTAAGATGCGCGCGGATCTTTTTTTCTTTCTGGCTGGCTGTCCCGGCTGACCAATCAATCCCTGTCTCGTGTGAGATGATGGAGAAGGACTGGGAAGAGATGATGAGATGTACCTCGGACCGCTTTATGAGATGTTTCAGGAGCCTGATTCCGAAAACGGAACCGCTGGCGCCGGATATGGCGAGGATATACCGTTTCACTCCAGGTATTCTTCTTTGAACGCGTCTGATTCTACCAGCTCGCTTAAGAGCCTGAGGGCTTCATTGCCCGCTTCCCTCTCGATCTTCTGGATGGCAAAGCCGGCATGCACGATGACAAAATCTCCTATGCCCACCTCCTCGGGAAGAATCATGAGACTTATCTCTCTTCTTGCGCCGTAGACATCCACGGTGGCCATAAGATCATTTATGCTGACGATTTTAGAGGGGACAGCAAGACACATTCTATATTCCACTCCTTAAGGGTTCCGATAACGGTATCAATGACCGCTTCTATCTTACCATTGATGCACTCTGTCATATCAAGACCCACTTCGAGTGATTCAGGCTGTATGCCGATGAGACGCACCTTTGCAGGGGTGAGATCAAGCAGTTTTGCCGCGAAAAGGACATCAGAGAGACCAATGTGGTGAACAGAAAGTTTTGCGAAGAGGGTAGAAGGGATATGGTCGTCTTCAACTATCCCGATATAACCGGGTTCCTTGTTGAAGTTGACTGCATCGATGAGGAGGAGCTTTTCTCTGCCCCCAATAAGGTGGAGGAGGTCAAGGCCCAGAGTCCCGCCATCTATTATCTCCACTTCAGGAGAAAAGGAATACTTTCCCTTTATGGCATTGACTACATGGACCCCGACTCCCTCGTCCCTTAAAAGGATATTTCCAAGCCCTACAACCGCTATGGACACGCGCGATTCATTTCTCTACGGTCTTATATCCGCTGAATATGGAACTAATCAACCCGTTTCCTTCCGCAACTTCGTTGTGCCAGCTGATATAGATGTGGAGAACAAGGAATATACCGATTGCCCACATGATGAGATGGTGAATCAGGCGTACCGGCCCTTGACCAATTATGGTGAAAAGCCAACCGCCCATGAGCGTCCAAAACGCGCCTACGTGTGTTTGAGAGTAAAGCGCGAATCCTGTGAGGATCTGGAGCAGGAAGAGCATGAACATGCAGAAATAGGTGAGTCCTGCAATTCCCGTATGCCCCGGATCATGGGGGATGTCTTTTTTGAGAAACACGTAGAACAGCGCAGTGTCAATGGTATCCTTCCACCTCTCGCTATTCACAAAGATGAACTGGTTCAGCCTGGCATACTTGTTCCCTGCAAACCACCAATAGATCCTTATCAGCACACTCACCGTGAAGACGTACCCCGCAATAAAGTGGATGTAGCGCATCTGGGCCATGATGAGCTGGTCCTCGTTGACGGCGCGGAAGTAGGGCGCCCCCACGTAAAGACCGGTGACAAAGAGGGCCGTGATGCTCAGGGCATTCAGCCAGTGAGTCAACCTTACCGGAAACTCCCAGACATAAAGTTTCTTATTCATGGCTCCTCCTATACTACCCTCACTTTTATTATCTCGCTCCAGTCAGAGTCCACCACATGGATCGCGCAGGCCATACAGGGGTCGAAGGAATGAATGGTCCGGAGTATCTCCAGGGGCTTGTTGGGATCCTTTATGGGCGTATCGATAAGGGCCGCTTCGAAAGGTCCCCTCTGCCCCTTGGCATCTCTTGGTGAGGAATTCCACCCGCCGGGAACCACGCACTGGTAGTTTGCAACCTTACCGTCCTTGATCACCACCCAGTGGCCGAGAGCTCCCCGGGGCGCCTCATGGAAGCCGTACCCCTTTGCCTCCTTTGGCCATGTGGACGGGTCCCACTTCTCATTGTTATGGATGCGGAGGTCTCCCCCCTTGATCGTTGCATCGAGTTCGGCTATCCAGACAGGCAGCATCTCAGCGGTCACCAGCGTCTCGATACCCCTCGCAGCAGTGCGTCCGAGGGTTGAGAACAGGGCCGCAGGCCCGACTCCGAGCTTCTGGAGCACCATGCCCACCACTTCCTTTATCCTCTTGTGGCCAGATGCATATGCGATGAGCATCCTGGAAAGAGGTCCCACTTCTGTGGAAAGCCCGTCATAACGTATCCCTTTGACCCAGGTGTATTTCTTGTTTGTGTCGAGGAATTCATAGGGCGGTTTCGGACCGGTATAGTTGGGGTTGGTCTCTCCGTCGTAAGGGTGCAACGCCTTGTCATCGCCGCCACTGTATTTATACCATGCGTGGGCCACATCTTCGGTGACTTTCTTTTGATCGACCGGCAATACTTTACTGAGGTCCTTGTTCTTGATGTACCCGGCAGGTAACCAGCAGTTTGTGGTGTTGCTCACATTGTCGTTCTGGAATTCGCCATAGGACATGTAATTTCCGACACCCGCCCCGATGGCTGCCCAATCCTTATAGAAAGAGGCCACGGCAAGGAGGTCAGGAATATACACCTTTTCCACAAACGCGAGGGCCTTTTGGGAAAGCTCATTCATAAGGGCGATGCTCCCGGCATTCAATGCGAACTGGCTGTTGGGGTCAACAGGGATTGCCATGCCTCCCACAAGCCAGGTCTGGGGATGGGGGTTTTTGGCACCAAGCATTGCCTGCATCCTGATGACATCCCTCTGCCAGTCAAGGGCCTCCAGATAGTGGGCAACTGCCATGAGATTTGCCTCAGGAGGGAGCTTATAGGCAGGATGTCCCCAATAGCCGCTGGCAAAGAGACCCAGCTGTCCGCTATCCACCAACGCCTTCACCTTACCCTGGACTGTTTTGAAATATGCAGCGGACGAAACAGGCCAGTCTGATATGGACTGGGCGAGGGCGGAGGTCTTTGCTGGGTCTGCCTTCAAGGCGCTCACCACATCCACCCAGTCCAGGGCGTGGAGGTGGTAGAAATGGATCACATGATCCTGAACATACTGAATACCGTTAATAAGGTTTCTGATTATCCTTGCATTATTGGTGATAGTGATTCCTAACGCATTTTCCACGGCTCTCACGGAGCACTGTGCGTGGACCGTTGTTCAGACCCCTCATATTCGCGAGGTGAGTGCCCAGCACTCCCTCGGATCCCTCCCTTTCACTATAGTCTCGATGCCTCTCCACATGGTGCCGGACGACCAGGCGTCGGTGACTTTGCCGGCGTCAACCTGGGCCTCGATCCTCAGGTGTCCTTCAATCCTTGTTACTGGATCAATTGCTATCTTGGCCATGCTCACTCCTCCTTTAATAGTTTATTTTTTCTCTTCTTCGTGTGGTTTACCCTTTGTTGCCCTAATCACCGCATGGGCTGCAACACCGGCCGCTGCCACTGCGGCAACACCAAGGCCGATCTTGTCAGCGCTGGTCTGGTATCCTGCACCTGGTACATTTTCAAGCCTTTTGTAGATTGGGCCGAACGCGTCCCAGTTATTGGTGCTTGCACAGGCAAAGCAGGGATGTCCTGCCTTCACCGGCCAGCTCGTCCCTCCATTCCACCGTATGGTTGGGCAATTAAAGTATGCTTCCGGGCCTTTGCATCCCATCTCATAAAGGCACCAGCCAAGCCTGTGGCCTTCGTCGCCCCATTTCTTTACAAACTGACCTGCGTCGAAATGGGCGCGCCTTTCGCAGTTGTTATGAATGAGGGCACCGTGGGCAAAGAGGGGACGGTGTTCGCCGTCAAGGGCGGGAAGGGCCCCGAAGGTGAGGTAATGGACTATAGTGGCTGTCACATTTTCCACGTTCATGGGACATCCGGGAAGGTTGACGTAGGTGATCCCTGGTACAGCCTTTCCCACTCCTACGGAACCAGTGGGATTAGGACTGGCACTCGCAATTCCTCCCCAGCTTGCACATGATCCGACGGCGAGTGTCATCGCTGCATTTCCGCATACCTCTTTCGCAATATCAGCGGCTGTTTTCCCTCCGATGGTACAATAAATCCCTCCATCCTTCATCGGGATGGCTCCTTCGACGATCGCGATGTATTTCCCCTTCTGGTTTTTCACCACATCCTGAAGGGCCTTCTCGGCAAACTTTCCTGAACCTGCCATGATGGTCTCATGGTACTCGAGGGAGATAACATCAAGAACGATCTGACCGATAGTGGGCTTGGTGGCCCTGAGCATTGATTCAGAATCCCCTGCGCAATCTGAGAATTCAAGCCAGACAGCATAAGGTTTCTGCTTTTTCTCAAGGGCCTCCACAATCTTGGGGACAAGGGAGGAAGGCAGCGCAAGGGTCGCAGCCACCGTGGTGCAATACTTGATAAAGTCCCTCCTCGATACCCCCTTTTTCGCGAGGCCTGACCAGATACTTCCGTCATCTTTGACCTTACTCATAGATGATCCACCTCCATTAATAAAAGTTCTTTTGTATGGAGAGCAAGGGTCCTATGGATATAATGATAGGTCTTTGTCAAAGTTAGAAAAGCGACCCCCACGAACCCCTCTCTTTCTCCCATCTGAAGCCATGTTATCAGAACAT
>Ga0335069_10006709_pt1 | contig 16696 bp, 14 predicted proteins | sample Lox_Sample_11_FD_206714 | JGI IMG/M metagenome (GOLD analysis project Ga0335069, IMG submission 206714) | Soil microbial communities from Loxahatchee National Wildlife Refuge, Florida, United States - Lox_Sample_1.1 | ecosystem: Environmental > Terrestrial > Soil > Wetlands | place: USA...
ATCTCGTATCAAAGGATGGCTATGCCGCCGTGGTCGGGCCTGCGGCCCTGCCCGAGCTCGACAAGCTGCGCGCCCGCCGCCAGGCGCTCATCGCAGCACCGCCGTGAGGCGCTATTTCTGCGGCGGCTTGCCGGCGTCGATGCCGGCGACATCCAGGTGGAAGATGTCGCGCATCAGCTTGTGAACGTCGGCGATCTCCTGATCGGACAGGCGGACCCCCTGATCGAGGAAGTCCTTGCCCTCGCCGATGGCGCGGATGCCGCCCGCGATATAGATGTCCATGAGCTCGCGGATGCGCCGGAACGCCGGCACGGGCACCGCATCCGCCCGCATCTGGAACACGGCGGCGATCCCGGCCAGGCGCTTGAGCAGCCCGTCGAGCTCGGTCTTGCGCGCGGCATCGAACTTGGCCGGCGCTGCAGCACCGCTGGCCTTCGCCTTCTCGGCGCGCAGCTCGGCTTCGGTTTTCCACAAGGACATCGCCTGCTCCTCCCGCGATGCTCCAGGCGACGTTAGCGGTTTCGCGCCGGTGCGGCAATCGCGGCGCGTTCACGTCTCGACGATCAGCCGGTTGATGTAGCGGTGGCGCGGTGTGTCGGGGATGCGGCCGGCGACCAGCCGCCGCGGAACCGGCGTCACCTTGTCCGTGAAGCTCGCCCAGTTGCGATAGAGGCCGTAGCGGATCCAGGCCAGCAGCCGCTTCGTCTTCGGGACGTCGCCCTTGTGCAGCCCGTAGGTGTCCTCGAACACCGCCGTCCCCGCCGGGCCGGCCACGGTCTCGATCTGCGGGTGGAGGGCGGCGAGCGTGGCGTCGTCCACCGCCGCGACCTTGGCGAACAGCCGCTCGAGCTCTGCGGCGCAGTCGGCCTGGGGGTTGGCTTGGCGCAACTGCCGCTCGACGAGGTCGATGCGATGGCTCCCGCGCACGAAATAATGCGCGCCGTCGCCGGGGGCGAGATCGGTCAGGAATACGAACAGCGTGCAGAACCGGAAATCGTCCATGTCGCGATGGTAGGTCTGCAGGCCCGGGATCAGCCCGTCGTGCCCGGGGAACGTCCAGAACGCGTTCATCGAATAGATCGACGGCACGCAGCCGAGATACGCCTCCATCAGCGCGAGCACGTCCTCGCGGTTGGCAAGCTCGATCAGGTGCGGTGCGGCGACGATGTCGGCCAAGCGGTAGGTGGCCTGGGGCCCCAGCGCCTGGCACTCGTCGAGCGTGCGTTCGACATTGTCGCCTTTGGCCGCGATATGCGCGGCAAAGCACGGGCGTGCCGCGAAATGCCGGTGGATGTCGTCGAGCTGCCCGCGCTCGAGCACTTGGTCGAGGGCTGCGAGCCCGCGCGTCCGCAGAAGCTGCAGCTTAGTGTCGTAGCGGTCGAGCTTCGGCCCGGCGAGCTCGGGTGCCGTGCGCGTGGTGGCCGCCGCAAGCGCCTGGCCGAGATAAGGCCAGAGGGTATAGGGCAGGGCGTCCTGCAACCCGTTGAACGCGAGCGCCAGCCGTTCGATCTCCAAGGCCGCCAGGGCCTCGGACGTGTTACGGGCGTCCGGCGCGGATTCCGACATGGCTGGTCATTCTAGGGACGGCCTAAGCCGGGGGCCAGCGGCCGATGCGGCCACCCGCGACGATCCGCTTTGCGAGCTCGACGAAACGGGCCGTCGCGGGTGCGGCGTCGCCGCGGCGGTGGGCGAGCTGCAATGGGGCGGTCATGGGCGCTCCCTTGAGCCGCCGATAGACGACGCCGTCCATGTGCAGGCTTTGCATGGAGGCCGGAATGATCGACACCCCGAGGCCTGCCGCGACGAGGTTGAGCGTCGAGAACATGCGCGGCGCCTCCTGGCCGACGCGCGGGCTGAAGCCGGCGCTGTGGCAGGCGGCGATGATCGCATCGTACAGGCCAGGCCCGAGGCGGCGCCGGTAGAGGATGAAGGTCTCGCCGGCGAAGGCCTTGAGCGGCAGCGGCGCGGCGCGCGCCTGGCGAGGTGCCAGTCTATGGCCGGTGGGCAGGGCCGCGATCATCTCCTCGTCCAGGAGAGGCGTCACGGTGAGCTCGGCCGCATCGCCCACGGGGGTGCGGATGAACGCGGCATCGAGCTGTTCGCGCCGCACCGCATCCACCAGCTCGGCGGTGCCGCCTTCTTCGAGTGCCAGGGAGACCAGCGGGTAGGCGTCGCGATAGCGACGGATCGCGCGCACGACCAGAGGATGGAACGATGCCGAGCTGGTGAACCCGACGGCAATCCGTCCCTCTTCGCCGCGCGCCGTGCGCCGGGTCGTGGCGACCGCGTGATCCACATGGGTGAGCACTGCGCGTGCATCGGCGAGCAGCGCCCGGCCGGCCTCCGTCAGCTCCACCCCGCGCGCCTTGCGGCGCAGCAGCTGGACGTCGAGTTCGGTCTCGAGCGCCTTGATCTGCTGGCTGAGCGGCGGCTGCTGGATGCCCAGGCGCTCGGCCGCCCGCGTGATATGACCCTCTTCGGCCACGGCCACGAAATAGCGGAGATGGCGCAGCTCCAACCATATCTCCTTCGTATGACGAAGGAGATCATCATAGAGCTGACGAATGTGGCCGGGAAGCGGCCCTTATCAGCCGCCGCCAAGCGCGGCGCTCAGCGCCGGCGAGGGCCGGTGGATCGGCACCAGGCCGCGCAACAGAACCTGCGCGCTGCGCTTGTAGGCGGCGCGCCGCACCTGGAGCGCGCCGTCCACGATGCGCGCTTCGACCGCCGAGGCGAGGAGGCCGGCCGGGTTTTCGATGTCGACCTGGAACTCGCCGAACTCGCGGCCGGCGGTGCCGATGCCGCGCACGACCTGTTGCGCGACCGATCCCGGAACGAGGGACGCTGCGGCGAGGCAGCATCCGCCGGTGACGGCCATCGAGCGGTGGCACTGCTGCGGGGTGAAGTAGCGGGCCGCGATGTGGCCTCGCTCCTCGGGGGCACCCACGATGCAGATCTTGGGCACGGTCTCGCTTTCGGCGAGCTCGGCCGCGGTCAGCGGCCGGCCGCTGCGGTCCTTGATGCCCATGCGCAGGCCGGCTTCGACCCACAAGGTGCGCAGCTTCGCCTTGAACGGCGCGTCGGCGTCCAGCGCCTCGACCGGCTCGTGCGCCGTCTTGCCGAGATCGGCGGCGCGCACGATCACGAGAGGCATCGCCACGTCGACGCAGGATACGGGGATTCCGTCGATCTCCTCGACCGGCCGGCCGGTCGGCAGCAGCTTGCCGCAATGCGAGCCGGCGGGATCGTTCAGGAACAGGTCGACCCCCGGCCATGCGCCGTCGACCCCGGGAATCTCGGTGTCGGAGGGGATCACGCCGTCCTTCAGCCGGAGGCGCGCCGTGGTCACCACGCGCGTGTTGCTGTTGTAGATGTCGATCTCGAAGCGGTCGGCCTCGGCCGCCGGCCACGGCACGAGACCGGTGTCGAGCGCCCAGAACGCGAGGGCCGCGGTCATGTTGCCGCAATTCACGCTCCAGTCGACATCGGATTTGTCGGCCGCGAGCTGCGCGAAGGTGTTGTGGATCCGGACCTTCCCTGAAGAGTCGGTCTCGAGATCGGCGAAGAACACCTTGTTGCCGGTCGTGACGATCCGCCCCAAGCCCGTGATCTGCTTATTGCCGCGCCTAGTGCCCGACAGAGGCAACCCCATCAGGTGCCGCAGCAGCTCCTCGCGCAAGGCGCGGTCCTGCGGCGCGTGCCGCTCCCAGATGACGAGCCCCGTCGACGTCCCGCCGCGCACGTGATGCACCGGAAATTCGACATAACCGTGGCGAGAACGCACCCTGAGATCGGCGAGGTCAGGATCGGGATAGACCGGCCGCGGGCCGGCGGGATCGAACGGGGTCATGCGTGAAGCGTAGGCGCCCGGACGACCACGGTCCAATATTTTGGCGCCATGGCAGTCATATGGACTTCATATAGATAGAACGAATTTCATATATTAGACAGATGGCGTCGCCGGCCGTTATGCTGGGCCTTGCGATGAAAATCACCGTCCTCGACGATTATCACGACACGGTCCGCACCTTGGCGTGCTTCGCCAAGCTCGCGGGGCACGACGTCACGGTCTGGAACGATCACGTCCAGGACGTCGAGGCGCTGGCCGAGCGCCTGCGCGAGACCGAGGCGCTGGTGCTCATCCGCGAGCGCACGAAGATCCGCACCGCGCTGCTCGAGCGGCTGCCGAACCTGAAGCTCATCAGCCAGCGCAGCGTCTACCCGCATATCGACGTGGACACGTGCACGCGCCTCGGCGTGATCGTGTCGTCGAGCCAGCATCCCGGCACGCCGTCGCATGCGACCGCCGAGCTCGCGTGGGGGCTGATCCTCGCGTCGGTGCGCCAGATCCCGCAGCAGATGGACTCGCTCAGGCGCGGCAAGTGGCAGATCGGCGTCGGCACGACGTTGCGCGGCAAGACTCTCGGCATCTACGGCTATGGCCGCATCGGCGCCGCCGTCGCCGGTTATGGCCGCGCCTTCGGCATGAAGGTCCTCGTGTGGGCGCGCGAGGCCACGCGCGAGCGGGCGCGGGCCGAGGGCTGGGAGACGGCCTCGAGCAAGGCCGCGTTCTTCGAGACCTGCGACGTGATCACCTTGCACATGCGCCTGGTGGAGGCGACGCGCGGCATCGTGACGCCGGACGACCTCGCGCGCATGAAGCCGACCGCGCTCCTGGTGAATACCAGCCGGGCACCCTTGATCGCCCCGGGCGCTCTCGTGGCCGCGTTGCGCGCGGGCCAGCCGGGGTTTGCCGCCGTCGACGTCTACGAAGAGGAGCCGCTACTGGATACGGCGCACCCGCTGCTCAACATGCCCAATGTCGTATGCACGCCGCATATCGGCTACGTGTCGCGCGAGGAGTACGAGGTGCAGTTCGCCGACATCTTCGACCAGATCACCGCCTATGCCGCCGGCCGTCCGATCAATGTGGTGAACCCCGACGTGCTGAGGAACCGCCGATGACCCCTCTTATCATGGTGCAGTTCCTCGCCTGGGTCGCGGAGTGCCCGCGCTCTTACGCCGAGACGATGGAGGCGTGGCGCACCAGCTGTCCGCGCCTGTCGGTCTGGGAAGATGCGAATTTGGACGGTCTCGTGTGGCTGGACGCCGGCGCCGGCGGCCGCACGCTCGTCCGTCTGTCGGCGCGCGGCGAGGCGGTGCTGAGCGCCGCCACGGCCGCCGCGTAGGACTTCAAAAATTAACCCGAACCATGTTACTCAAGAGCCCGTCGGCGGCCCCTGTTCTTAACGCTGCCGCCGCTTGATTCCATTCTCGCGACAGGAGTCCGCCCGTGCCCGCCATCGGTCATGACAGCTTGAAAACCCGCCGTACCCTCAATGTCGGCGGCAAGTCTTACGACTATTTCAGCCTGGACGCCGCGGCGAAGGGCGGGGTGGGCGATATCGCGCGGCTGCCGATGACGCTCAAGGTGCTGCTCGAGAACCTGCTGCGCTGGGAAGACGGTCGCACGGTCACGGTCGATGACGTGAAGGCGGTCGGCGCTTGGCTCAAGGACCGCAAATCCGACCGCGAGATCGCCTATCGCCCGGCGCGCGTGCTGATGCAGGACTTCACCGGCGTGCCGGCGGTCGTCGACCTGGCCGCGATGCGCGATGCGATGGTGCGGATGGGCGGCGATCCGAAGAAGATCAATCCGCTGTCGCCCGTCGACCTCGTCATCGACCACTCCGTGCAGATCGACTATTTCGGCAGCAAGGACGCCTTCGACAAGAACGTGAAGCTCGAATACGAACGCAACGGCGAGCGTTACAATTTCTTGCGCTGGGGCGCGCAGGCCTTCGCGAATTTCCGCGTGGTGCCACCCGGGACCGGCATCTGTCACCAGGTGAATCTCGAGAACCTGTCGCAGACGGTGTGGACGGCTGACATCGACGGCAAGACCGTGGCTTACCCTGACACGGCGGTCGGCACGGACAGCCACACGACCATGGTGAACGGCCTGGCGGTGCTGGCCTGGGGCGTCGGCGGCATCGAAGCCGAGGCAGCGATGCTTGGCCAGCCGATCTCGATGCTCATCCCCGAGGTCGTCGGCTTCAAGCTGACCGGCAAGCCGCGCGAGGGCATGACGGCGACGGACCTCGTGCTCACCGTGACGCAGATGCTGCGCAAGAAGGGCGTCGTGAACAAGTTCGTCGAGTTCTACGGCCCGGGCTTGGACGCGTTGTCGCTCGCCGACCGTGCGACCGTCGGCAACATGGCGCCCGAATACGGGGCGACGTGCGGCTTCTTCCCGATCGACAAGGAGACGATCAACTACCTCAAGTTCACCGGCCGCGATCCCGAGCGCATCGCCCTCGTCGAGGCCTATGCCAAGGCGCAGGGCATGTGGCGCGACGCGTCCTCGCCCGACCCGGTGTTCTCCGACACGCTCGAGCTCGATATCGGTACGGTCGAGCCGTCGCTCGCCGGGCCCAAGCGCCCGCAGGACCGCGTGCCGCTCTCGGGGGCCAAGGCCGGCTTCGAGAAGGCGCTGCCCGAGCTGCTCGGCCCCAAGGCCGCCAAGGGGCCGGTCAAGGTGGAGGGCGCCAATTTCGAGATGAAGAACGGCGACGTGGTGATCGCGGCGATCACGTCCTGCACCAACACCTCGAACCCGAGCGTGCTGATCGCGGCGGGTCTCGTCGCGCGCAACGCACGGGCCAAGGGCCTCAAGCCGAAGCCGTGGGTCAAGACCTCGCTGGCGCCCGGCTCGCAGGTGGTCCAGGATTATCTGGCTGCCAGCGGGCTCCAGCAGGACCTCGATGCGATCGGGTTCAACATCGTCGGCTTCGGCTGCACGACCTGCATCGGCAATTCGGGCCCGCTGCCCGACAACGTCGCGGCCGCCATCGACGACAACGACCTCACGGTATGCGCCGTGCTGTCGGGCAACCGCAACTTCGAGGGCCGTGTGCATCCGCAGGTGAAGGCGAACTATCTCGCCTCGCCGCCGCTGGTCGTGGCCTACGCGCTCGCGGGCTCGCTCCTGATCGATATCACCAAGGAGCCGCTCGGCCAGGGCGGCGACGGCAAGCCGGTCTACCTCAAGGACGTCTGGCCATCGAACCAGGAGATCCAGGACACGATCAAGAAATCCCTCACGCCCGAGATGTTCCGCAAGCGGTACGCCAACGTCTTCAAGGGCGACGCGCTATGGCAGAAGATCGGCAGCGCGAGCGGCATGACCTACAAATGGCAGGATGGCAGCACCTACGTGAAGCTGGCGCCCTATTTCGAGAACATGCCGAAGGAGCCGGGTCCGCTCAGCGACGTCAAGGGTGCGCGCGCCCTCGCCATTCTGGGCGACAGCATCACCACCGATCACATCTCGCCCGCCGGCTCGATCAAGAAGGACGGACCGGCCGGCAACTATCTGATCGAGCACCAGGTGCGGCCGCAGGACTTCAACTCCTACGGAGCGCGCCGCGGCAACCACGAGGTGATGATGCGCGGCACGTTCGCGAACATCCGCCTCAAGAACGAGCTGGCGCCGGGCACCTCGGGCGGCATCACGCGCCACATGCCCGACGGCGAGCAGATGTCGATCTTCGACGCCGCCGAGAAGTACAAGAAGGAAGGCGTGCCGCTGGTGATCTTCGGCGGCAAGGAGTACGGCACCGGCTCGTCGCGCGACTGGGCGGCCAAGGGCACGCTGCTCCTGGGCGCCAAGGCGGTGATCGTCGAGAGCTTCGAGCGTATCCACCGCTCGAACCTCGTCGGCATGGGCGTGCTGCCGCTGCAGATGCCCGAGGGCGCCGACCGCAAGACCTTGAAGCTCGACGGCAGCGAGACCTTCGACATCACCGGGGTCGCCTCAGGCATCAAGCCGCGTATGACCGTGACGCTGACGATCCATCGGGCGGACGGCAAGACCGATACCGTGCCGCTGCTCTGCCGGATCGATACGCTGGACGAGGTCGAGTACTTCAAGCACGGCGGCATCCTGCCCTACGTGCTGCGGCACCTGCTCAAGGCGGCGTAGAGGAGGTTTGCGGGTCGACGGCGGCGCAGTTGAACGCGCCGTCGGCGAGCCCTTTCAGCGGCTTTTTCTCGCCTGCGGCCAGGCCATCGGCGGCCCTGCAATTCCCGTCGAGCAATGCCGCGGCCAGGCACGGCGCGTAGGGCGGTGCCTGGGTGGACTTGAGCCGGATGAGGAGGCCGCGCGCGTCTGTGTGGCAGCCAAGACCGGCCAGAAAAGCGGCGCGCAGCGGGGCATCTGTCACCATGTCCAGCGCCTCGCTCTGGCTTTTCAGATCGGCCCACCACGCCCCGCTCCGCTCGATCCGCCCCTTCTGCTCGCTCGAAGGATCGCGGAGTCCTGACAGTCTCATTTCCGCTGCCGTCCGGGCCGTACCTTCCGGGATCGTGGCAAGCCAGCGACCAATGGCCTGTTCGACCGTCATCCCAGTCACCTGCAGCGGCTTGAGGTCAAGAAATCGGGCGTCGGTGTAGCGCGAAATCAAATCCGTGATCGGGCGCAGATCGGTCGTGGCCCGCCACACGCTCGCCGAAGTCAACTCGGCGCCGTCTAGCTTCGCGGGGCCGAGATCGGCGCCCTGGAGTCCCGCAGAATCGAGGGCAGCGCCTCGAAGATCGGCGCCTCTGAGCTCGGTCCCCTGTAGCGCCGCCGACCTGAGGTTGGCTGTCGTGAGAAATGCGCTCTTGAGCGAGGCGCCCCAAAACGTTGCCTCGGTGAGATTGGCACCCTGAAGCTGCGCCGACTCGAGCGTAGCGCCTTGAAGCTCCGCCTTTTCAAGATCGGCTCCCTGGAGGTCCGCCGAATCGAGGATGGCTCCCTGCAGGGAGGCCCGCATGAGCCAAGCGTGTGCCAATTTGGCCTTCGTTAGGTTTGTCGCTGTCAGCTTGGTGGCAACGAGGCTCGCCCCCTCAAGATGAGCCCCGCTTAGGTCGGCTTTTCGAAGATCGGTGCGGTCGAGCACAGCATTCCGGAGATCCCGGCCGCGCAGGACGATCGTGCGCTCCGTTTTCGCCAGCTTGTCGCTGTCGAGGCCAATGAGGTCGACATCGATCAAGACGAGATTACGCGAGAGCCAGCTATCGACGGTACTTTCAACGGGATCAGGCACCCCCTCGAACAGAATCACCGTCGGCCACCATGTGAGGCCAATCCGGCGATTAATCTGCCGACGATAACCCGCGGCCCGATGCGTCCAGACCACCGGGTGCGACAGGCAAGCGAGCGTCCTTATGCGATGTGCTTCAGTGGCCGGCGATGTGGCACTCGTTTCGATTTCGGCGGATGCGCTTTCTCGGTTTCCGCACTCAGCCGGCAGTTCCTCGAGGCGCAGCGGCGTTTGCACCCATTCCCCCGTCCACCACGCCTCTATCGATTCGCCGGGGACCGTGGCGATGAGCAGCGAAAAAACGACTATTCCGCCGCATACGGTCAGCAGAACGGCGAGTGCTGTGACTTGACGGATGGCGGAGTTCACGGCATCGCGAACCTGCTCGACGGTGGTGTACGTGCGCCACGCATCTCGAAGCGACGGCCACGCAGGGCCGCCGGCTCGCAGCGAGCTTATCAGCTCAATAGTCTTTGCAGCGGCTTGAGCGGGCAGTACGACAAGCCCGCGGACCCAGCGCGCTACGGCGCCGCCGAAACGCCCGCTTGAATCCACAATGGCCGGCCATAGAACCCAGGTCAGGACTAGGTCAAGGACCAACGCAAATCGGTGAATCCACGTGGTCGTCTCGTCATGGTAAGCCAGAAATTGAACCTGAAAGGCCAGGAGCAGTAGCACCGGTGCGGCCAACAATGTGACCCACGCAGCGAGCCGCACGAACAGGCGCGGCAGCCAATCGCGGCTTAGCCCAGAGATCAATTGCATCATGATGAAGCTGTCGAGCCGGACGCGAATGCGCTCACGTTCGCCACTGAGCGGTATGGCGGCGACCGCATCGTTCAGGAGATGCAGCGTGCGCGACAGAAGGTAGAGCTGCACCAGAACGTAGAAGTGCACCAGCACGAACAAGATGGGCACGAGGCGGTAGAACGCCACAAGCGGCAGCTTGACGCTGAGTAGCGGCAAATCGATCGGTGCTTCCAGCAAGAGTTGCCGATGTGTCGTGGCGCCCACCGCGACCGCGAGATAGGCCCCGAAAAGGATGAAGCTGATCCAGGTGTTCCGGGCTTGCCCGCTGGCTTCATTCCCGGCCTTGACCAGGTCGTCAACCGTCGTCTCCTCCATGCAATGCCTCTCTCGCTGTCCCGCCTTGGCAGCTAATGGTTGCACGACTATTTAAGATCACTCGAATTGAGCGCGCAAGGATTCCTGCCACGTATTTGCCCGCAGCACGACTGCGACGAGCAGCCGACGACCAGCCTTCAATCGAGGGGATGTTTGTTGCTGAGGTCCTGCGAAGGCACCTTTGCAACAAAAATTGTTCCAAGTCCGCGTACGTATAAGACTGGCCGGCTTGGGTCTTTGTCACGTATTGCGGGCGAACCCAGGGGTGATACGCCCCGGCGTCCTCTCCGCTATTTGGACTCTGGCTGCGGGGCTGCGGCCGGCCCGGCGTTGGTCGGCGCCGGTGCTGCCGCTGTCTGGCGCGGCTGGAATATGCGGACGTCGTCGGGTCCCGGTGGCGGGGCGCCCTTGAGGCTGATCCCCAGGGCCATGATGAGTTGCCCCAGCGACACTCCCACATAGCCGTCCGACTGGCTGGTCGGCGGGTCCATCCGCTGGTTGACCGACGGCGACCAGGTCTGGGCGGACGCGGGCTGCGCCAAGGTCACGAGGGCGGCCGCGCTTGCGGCCCACGGCAGAATACGCATGTCGAGGTCTCGCTCGCCCACCCCCGCTACACCCAACAAGGGTGTCCGGCGGCAATTGGTTCCCGAAACGCCGTCCTTTTTCTTTTCCTGGATCGTCAGGCGGACGTCCGGTCCAGGGTCCAACCCGCGGGCGGACGATCCGGCTGGGGCGCGCGGTCCGATGGGTTCAGGCGGCGCAGGATGATGTTGCCATCCTTGTCGAACTCCGGCGGCGCGTAGCGCGGCAGGGTTTCGATCACCTGGCCGAGGGCGTCGACCAGCCGGCCGATGGTGTCGCGCAGAAAGGCGTCCGCATCAGGGCTGGCGGGATCGGACCTGGGCGCGACCTGCAGGGGCTCGTCCTGCTGCGCCAGAACCGGCCGTACTTCCGCGAGCGCGCCGGTTGCAACAACTCCGATCAAGACGGCGGTCGCGAGCGTGCGATGCATGGTGGCCTCGAAACGGTTAAACAGTTAAATAACGCTTGGGATGCGTTCATTATTCTGCCGGCGGCTTGGCTGTTTCTCACGTCGATGTGACGCCCCCGTGCGACGCGTCGCGCTAGGATGCATCATGCGTTCGATGACGCGCTCAGGCCGGATCGTAAGCTTCGTCGCCGCCGCCGTGACCCTGGCAGCAGGTGCAGCGCCGGCAGTGGCGGGTGAGCGCGCGGATCCTGTCGTGGTCGAGCTGTTCACGAGCCAAGGCTGCAACTCTTGTCCGCCGGCCGATGCCTATCTCGGCGAGCTCGCGAAGCGCCCCGATATCCTGGCGCTCTCCTGGCATGTCGATTACTGGGACTATATCGGCTGGAAGGACCCGTTCGCGCAGCACGCGTTTACGGCGCGGCAGCATGCGTATTCGCGCTCGCTGGCAGAGCGCTACGTCTACACGCCCCAGATGGTGATCAACGGCCATCTGCAGGGGATCGGGTCGGAGCGCAGCGACATCGAGCGGCTGATCGGCGAGGCGAAGAGCGAGCAGGCGGGTGCCGCGGCGCGCCGGCCCCGCGTCACGCTGGTCGGCGACAGCGTGCACATCGAGGGTGGGCCGGCCGCGCCCAGCAACGTGTGGATCGCAGTCTTCGATGCGCAGCACTGGACCGCGGTCGAGCAGGGCGAGAATGCAGGCCAGCGGCTCGGCGAATACAACATCGTGCGCGAGTGGACGCAGATCGGGAAATACGACGGCAAGCCCGTGACGTTGAAGCTCGGCGTCGACATGGCCGAGTATGAGAAAAGCGGCTGCGCGATCGTCGTCCAGCAGCAGACGCCGGACGGGCCGGGCCCGATCCTCGCCGCCTATGCGATCGACCCGCCGATGAAGCCGGCGAAGAAATAGCGCCCTCATCGGGCCGGCAGCCTAAGTCACGGCAGCGGGTAGAACGTCACGGTCTCGCCGGCGATCCGGCCGGCCCCTTCCTCCCACTCGCGCGGCCGTGGATCGTACAGCGTGGCGCCGAAAATCCCGTCGCCGGTCACCCCATCCTCGGCCAGGGGCATGATGATGCGCTCGCCGCGCCCCACGCGGCGGGCGTGCAAGAACACCTGGCCCGTGCCGTGGGCGCAGCAGGGCTCGGTCACCACGCGCTTGTGGCGCGCGAAAATATCCGGGTAGTCGAAGTCCTTGAAGAACTCGGCCATGTCGGTGCCGCGCAGGCTCTTTCCGAACGCGTCGTTGATCTCCTCGCCGGCCAGCCGGCCGGTGAACCGGTCGGTCGCACGGTCGTACTTCCACGCCCATACGATCGCGAGGTTCCGACGGAGCACGGTGGCATCGAGGTCATTCCATGCGGGCATCAGCCGTCCGCCGCGCGCACGGTCCCAGTGTTCGGCGACGTCGCGCAGCCGCGCGTGCCAAATGCTCGCCAGAAAATCCTGGTAGCTCATCTCGTCGCGACCCTGGAGGCCAAATGCCAAGCCCGCGCAGGAGCGAGTCCTTGCGCGGTTCTGCGATGTCTAGCCGCCCCGCGGCCGCTCCGCCTTGATCTCGATCAAACGCGCTGCCTATCCTCATCCCAATCACATCCCGGGAGGAACCAATGGACAGGCGCGATTTTCTGCACGGTGCGACCATGACCGCAGCCGGGGGAGCCGCCGCCCTCATCGCCGAGGGGGCCGCACCCGCGCGCGCCCAGGCGCAAGTGCCCGCTGGTGCCGCGACAGCCATGGCCGGCGAGCCGCGGATGCGCCGGTACGACGAGCAGCGCTGGGTGCTCGACAACGTGATCCGCTCCGTCGGGCTCGACTGGGATCAGCCGCGCACGATCTACTGGAACGCGCCGATCGGCTTCGAGGGGCTCGCCGATTTCGCGGCGATCCGGCAGCGCGTGCAGAAATACGCCGACATCACGCCGGCCTTCGAGGCAACGGCCCGGCGCCGCGAGGCCAAGGCCGTCGAGGCCGAGAAAGAGGGCGACACGGTCACCGCGCGCGAGAACTACTACATGGCGACGATCCACTGGGGTGCCGCGCAGTGGCCGATCGACGAGAACAGCGAGAAGAATATCCTCTGCAACACCAAGAAGCGCGAGTGCTTCGGCAAATACGCGGCCCTGGCGGATCACAAGATCGAGGCCGTGTGGATTCCGTTCCAGGGCAAGCAACTCCCCGGCTGGCTGCACCTGCCTTATGGATACAGCGGCGGCCGCGTGCCGGCCGTGGTTGCGATCCCAGGCATGGACAGCTTCAAGGAAGGTGGCGTGGCGCTCTACGGCGACCGCTGGCTCAACCGCGGCCTCGCGGTTCTGGCGATCGAGGGGCCCGGCCAATACGAGTGCCCGGTGCTCGGCATCTATATGAGCGTGCCCGCTTGGGCCGAGGCGGCCAAAGCGTTCTACGAATTTGCCGCCGCCCGGCCCGAGATAGATCCGCAGCGCATCGGGGTGGTGGGGACCAGCTTCGGCTCGTTCGCCGGCACCATCACCGCGGGCGCCGAGCCGCGCTACAAGGCCTGCGCTGTCTCGGGCACGGCCCTCGAGCCCGGCTGGAACACGGTCTTCAACGAGGCGTCGCCCACGTTCAAGAAGCGCTTCATGTACATGGCGAACATCCAGGACGAGGCGAAGTTCGACGCGTTCGCCAAGTCGCTCACCTGGGAGGGCTATGCCGAGAAGATCCGCATGCCGTATCTGTGCATCGGCGGCGAGGCGGACGAGCTGTCGCCGATCGAGAACGCCGAGCGCTGCGTGAAGGCGATCCCGGGCCCCAAGCGGCTCGTGATCTACCAGGACTCCCGGCACTCGGTGGGGGGCGTGCCGGCCGCGGCGCTGGGGCCGTCGCCGACGGGCCTGCAGGCCGATTTCATGGCCGCTGCGCTTTCCGGCAAAACGTTCCCAAGCGAGCGCTGGTTCGTCGACGCTACCGGTCGCATCACCAAGACGGCGATCTGAGACAGGACGCCAGGAGACGCGTGGGATAGGATCGGCCGAACGGCATTGGGGGCACGGATGTTGAGGCGACGGGAGCTCACGCTGGCGCTGGCAGCGCTGGCGATGGGGCGAGTTGTGCGCAGAGCCGGGGCCCAGTCTCCTACAACCGGGGCAGCGAGCGGCTTCACCTTGGCGGCGGCGGGTGCGGGCAGCGCCTTTCTTTCCTTCGCCAAGGCGATCGCCCCGGTGATCCAGCGCTACGCTCGGCTCGACGTGACCATCCGCGAGACAAAGGGCTCGAATGAGAACGTCGAGCTGGTCAGCGCGGGCCAAGTGGCGTTCGCGGCTTTGAACATGGGCCCCGGGTTCGACGCCTGGAACGGCAAAGGCCCGTTCGCCGGCCGGCCGCTGCGCGGTCTGCGGGCTCTGGTGCCCATGTACGAGACCCCGTTTCATACCATCACGCTGCGCTCGAGCGGCATCAGCAAGCTTGCCGACCTCGGCGGCAAGCGCGTCGGCGTCGGGCCGGCCGGCGGCCCGGGCGAAGTGTTCTTCCGCGGAATCGCCGACGCGCTCGGCATCCGTGCCACGCTCGCGACCGGCTCGCCGGCTGAAATGGGGCGGCAGGTGCTGTCCCGCGAGATCGACGCGTTCTGGTGGGGTTCGGGCCTGCCGAGCGAGCCGTTCGTCGACGTGACCCAGGCAGCCGATGCGGCGGTGTTCGGCTTCACGGCGGACGAGGCCGCGGCGTTCGGACGCCTGTTCCCGTATTTCGCGCCGTTCGAGATTCCCGCCGGCACGTATCGCGGGCAGACCGCCCCGTTACGGTCGATGGCCGTGTGGAATTTCGTCGTCGCCCACGAGGCGGTGCCGGCAGATACTGCGTACGCGGTCGTCGCGGCGCTGCTTGGCCATTCGGGCGAAGTCGTCGCCGCCTATCCGGCCGCGCGGTCGATGCGGGCCGACAACGCCGGCGCCAACACCTTCATGCCGTTCCACTCTGGCGCCGTGCGCTATTACCGGGAATCGGGGATCGCGTTACGGGCCGAACTCAGCACCGGTTAGCCGCTCGATCAGCCGCCAACTCCGCGCCCGAGCATCGCGGTCATGCGGCGGGCGAACGCCGGCACGTCGGGCAGCGGCTCGCCCTCGAGCAGGCGCGCCTGGTCGAGCAGCAGGAAGGCCGCTTCGTTGATCGCCTCGACCGCCCCCTCCTTGCCGACCGCGGACGCCAAGCGCTTGACCAGCGGGTGCGTCGGATTGATCTCGAGGATGCGCTTAGAGGCCTGATTGATCTGCTTGTGCTGGCGCAGCATCCGCTCGAGGTGGATGTCGAGGTCGCTGTCGTCGGCGACGAGGCAGACCGGGCTGTCGGTCAGGCGCTCCGACGCGCGGACATCCTTGACCGCGTCGCTCAGCGCCAGGCGGAACATGGCGAGCAGCGGCGCCAGGTCCGTGTCGTCCTTGGGCTTCGACTCCTCCGTCTTGTCCGCGGCGGTGAGTTTCGAGAGATCGGCCGCCCCGCGGGTCACCGACTTGAAGCCCTTGCCTTGATAGCCGCCGACCTGCGCCACCCAGAACTCATCGACCGGATCGGCGAGCAGGAGAACTTCCACCCCGCGCGTCTTGAACCCTTCAAGCTGCGGGCTCGCGGCCAGGCTGGCGACGTCCTCGCCCGCGATATAGTAGATCGCGTCCTGGCCCGGCTTCATGCGGCCGACATAGTCGGCGAGGCTGTGCAGCCCCGCCCCATGCGTGCTCGCAAAGCGCACGATCCCGAACAGCCGCTCGCGGTTGGCCGGGTCCTCGTACAGCCCCTCTTTGAGCACGGAGCCGAAATTGTCCCAGAATTTCGCGTACTCGTCGGCGGCATCCTTGGCCTTCTTTTCGAGCTCGCCGAGAACGCGGCTGACCACGCCGCTGCGGATCAGCGCCAGCACCGGGTTGTTCTGCAGCATCTCGCGGCTGATGTTGAGCGGCAGATCCTCGGAATCGATCACGCCGCGCAGGAAGCGCAGATAGCCCGGAAGCAGGTCCTTCTGGCCGTCGGTGATGAAGACGCGCTTGACGTATAGCTTCACGCCGTGCCGGCGCTCGGGATGATAGAGATCGAACGGCCTCGTGGACGGAATGTAGAGCAGGCCCGCGTATTCGATCTTGCCCTCGGCGCGCCAGTGGATCGTGAGCCACGGGTCGTCCATCGCGTGGCCGACGTGATGGTAGAACTCCTTGTACTGCTCGAGGGTGATCTCGCCCTTGGGCCGCATCCACAGCGCCGAGGCGCGGTTGAGGGTCTCGCCGCGCTCCCCGCCCAACAGGATCGGAATGGCGATGTGGTCCGAGTACTGGCGGACGATGCCGCGGATGTTCTCGGGGTCGAGGAATTCGTCGGCATCCTCGCGTACGCGCAGGATGACGGACGTGCCCGGGGCAGCGCGCTCGATTCCGTCGATCGTGAACTCGCCCTTGCCATCCGAGGTCCAGCGCCAGCCCTGGCTTTCGCCGGCGCGGCGGGTCTCGACCGTGACTTTGTCCGCGACCATGAACGC
>Ga0335069_10006710_pt1 | contig 16695 bp, 19 predicted proteins | sample Lox_Sample_11_FD_206714 | JGI IMG/M metagenome (GOLD analysis project Ga0335069, IMG submission 206714) | Soil microbial communities from Loxahatchee National Wildlife Refuge, Florida, United States - Lox_Sample_1.1 | ecosystem: Environmental > Terrestrial > Soil > Wetlands | place: USA...
TCGGTAAGGCATTTGCCGCCGATTTCGTCCCGGAGCACCTGCGCGCCAGTGGAGTTGGGGGGTACAGCATGACCGTTGGTTTATCGGGATTGGTGGCAAACATTGTGGCGGGGCTGCTTTGGGACCGGATCGGCCATGCGGCTGTGTTTTATTACGGCGCAGTCTTTGCCGTGGTAGGCAGCATTGGATTGCTCGTATTGGTTCCAGGGAGACACATCAATCAACCCGTTACTGAACCCCCCGGGCAGACAATCCCTCCGCATCATTTTTAACGAGGTTCGCGAATTCGCGAAGAGATTGCGCCCTTCTGATGCGCGGGGCATAGTGTTTTCAAGAGATTAGATTTGGCCTTCGTATTGCCCAAACCTAGGGGGACATCGTGGCGGAAAGTCACAGGCGTGACGAAACCTCCCGATCAAATTAACCGAACTCAGTCCAAAGGAGGATTTATGGCAAACAAATCGAACAAAACAGCTTTTGTCTACGTCGCGAGCTACTCGAATCTCGATGACGCCAACGCAGACTATAAGGCGGTGAAGCAGCTTTATTTTGACGGCGTCATCGGCGTGTTTGACGCGGCAGTGGTCAGCAAAGATGCGACCGGGCAGGTGAAGGTTCACAAGACCGAAATGCCGGCGCAGTACGGGGCATGGGGTGGTTTGGCAGTGGGGGCGCTGGTCGGCATTTTTTTCCCGCCCTACCTGGTATGGGAAATCGCACTCGGCGCCGGTATGGGATCTCTGCTTGGGCACATTTGGGCAGGAGTATCGCGTTCTGATCTGAAGGAGATCGGGGACACCCTTCAGGCGAGCACGGCTGCCCTGATCGTGATCGGCCGGTCCAGGCTGCAAGAGGTTCTTGCGGACGCCACCAAGCACGCCGTGAAGCAGCTTGAGAAGGAACTGAGCACCGACGTCGACGCCTTTAGCAAAAACCTGATGGATGCCGTCAACAAGTCGCTGAAGGCCGCTTAAGGAAAGCCCTGAACTCAAACGAATAAGGCGAGAGACCGTCATGGACAGAATGCTGGTAGTGGTTTTTGATAACGAGAGCAAAGCCTACGAAGGAACGAAGGTGCTTCAGCAACTGGATGGCGACGGCAGCATCAGTGTTTACGGCCACGCGCTGGTGGTGAAAAATCCTGACAGCACCACCACAGTGAGGCAAAGTGATGACCGGGGCCCGCTCGGGACCCTGGTCGGAACCCTGCTGGGAAGCCTGATCGGTCTACTAGGCGGGCCGACCGGGTTCGCCATTGGCGGTGCCGTGGGGTTTGTTGGCGGCGCCGCGGCGGACCTGAACAAAGCCAGGATTGGTGACGACTTCATTGTTGACGTGGCCAAGGTTCTATTGCCGAACCGGGTGGCAGTCGTGGCGGAGATTGAAGAAGACCCGACCGCGCCCTTGGACGCCCGTATGGAGGCGATCGGCGGCACTACATTCCGCAGGGCCGTTTCAGGGGTTAAACGCACGATCCACGACGAGAACATTGCCGCCATCAAAGCCCACCTTGGCCAAGTGACGGCAGAGCATGCCAAGGCCGATGCGGACCGAAAAGCCAAGCTCCAGGAAAAGATCAGCCAGCTTGAATCCAAGCTGCAAGCTTGCCTGGAGGAAGACCAAGAGCGACGTCAGGCGGCGGAGCGCGAAGCCCAGGCAAAAGCCCTGATACTCAAGGCGAAGGCAGCCGTCGCCAAGGCCAGAGCGGCTGAGACACACATTTAGATGTATCGGTTCTATTGAGGAGGTCGCGGATGAAATCCAACATCAAACTGGGAAGAATCTCTGGAATTGAGATCGGGCTCCACTATAGCTGGTTCCTCATTGCTGCCTTGATCGTGTTCTCCCTCGGCGAACACTTCCGTCAGGTCTATCGGAACTGGGGCGCAAGCCAAATCTGGTTCGTCGCGCTATTCACCGCTGTCCTGTTTTTTGTCACCTTGCTGTTACATGAACTCTCCCATTCACTGGTGGCCCAGGCGCGAGGGTTGAAGGTCAGTGCGATCACGCTGTTCGCGCTCGGTGGGGTCTCTCAAATCGAGGGTGATGCTACCGACGCGAAAACAGAATTCTGGGTCGCGATTGCCGGCCCGATCGCCAGCTTGGTCATCGGGTTCAGCTGCCTTGTCATCGCGGTGGGCCTTGGCTGGCGCCGGCCGGCCGAACCGCGGACTGCGGTGACCGCGATCCTCGTCTGGCTGGGATATATCAATGTTGTTCTCGGGCTCTTCAACTTGATTCCGGGCTTTCCACTCGATGGCGGCCGGGTGCTGCGCGCGATCGTTTGGGCGATTACCAAGAATGCAGACAGGTCCACTCGCATCGCCGCGCGCGTCGGCCAGGTCGTGGCCTTTCTCTTCATTCTCGATGGGATATGGCAATTTTTTTCCGGCGCCGGCTTCGGAGGTTTGTGGATCGCCTTCATCGGCTGGTTTCTGATGGATGCGGCCAAAGCCAGCTACGCCCAGGGGGAGATCACGGCCGCGTTTCAGGGCGTACGAGTCTCCTCGGTAATGTCGCGTGACTGCCTCACTGTGAACCGCGCCATGAATTTGCAGGAGTTTGTTAATACCTCCCTTCTGAGGACCGGCCAGCGCTGCTACGCCGTCGAGGAACAGGGCCGCCTAGTGGGCCTCATTACCCCACGCGATGTTGGCGCCATCCCGCGCGAGCGTTGGGATATGACTACCGTGCGCGAAGCCATGCGCCCGCTGGAGGAGTTGCACATCATCACTCCTGACACGCCGGTTCTGGATGCGCTGAAGCTCATGGCCGGCAACGACGTCAACCAGCTACCAGTGGTCGCGAATGGCACTTTGCAAGGGGTCGTCTCCCGTTCCCAACTCATGCAGCTATTGCAGGCTCGGTCGGAGTTGCATTTGCTGGCCACGCATCATCCGCCAATTACCGAGCATGGGTAGCGAAATCCGACGCGTGCTCGTATCCGAGAATTTTCAACGAAATTTGCGAAAAGATCGCGACCTTATCGTGCGTTTGTTGAAACGTTTTCAAGAATTTAGGTATGGCCTTCGTATTGCCCAACGATAGACGAGGACCGAGGAGGAACGTCTTCCGCGGGAAATTAAATCAAAGGAGAACGATCATGGCAGATGAGACAAAGACATTCGTAGAGAACGTCAGGGCGCAGTTGGAGAAAAGCAAATCGCAGTTGCAAGAGATCGAAGCTCTTGCCAAAGGAAGGGCCTCACAAGCGGTGAACGATGCAGTCAACGGCCTCAAGAAAAAGAGCCAAGAGATCGACAAGAAATATCAAGGGCTGAAGACCTCGGCCGACACAAAGGTTAAGGCTGAGATCCAGGCAGACCTGGAAAAATTCAACGTCACGCTAGGACAAGTCGCTGCGAAGCTGAAGACCCCAGCGCCCTCGAAGTAAGTGAATCTCGGGATCAACGACCGCCCGCGGAATGACCAAATATCGCCCAGGGGGCTCGAATCCCACTGAGGTGGGATAGGTTTTCCCGGGCGGTTGCATTTTCAGCACTGTGAGTCGTAGCGTCGCGTCTGCTTTGAAGTCTTCTAAAGAAATGCGAACATTAACCGCATGCGCTACAGAGAATGGTAGTGGTCCGGCCCTCTCGCGGCGGTTCGCAATTCTCATTGCAATTTCTTTGCGATCCATCTTGTGGCATCGGCCCAATCCCTCCCCTCTGGCAGCACAATAAGGCCCCGTCAATCGACCTTCTTGCGCACGCATCATAAGTTCAAACGTCCAAGTTCCCCCTCACTATTGACGCCTCTGAAACCGCAGACGATGGGGTCACCCTATCAATCTTTGACACCCCGACAAAGTCTCCGCTGGTTCACCACAAACACGATGGACCCGGCGAATTTGGTAGGGGGAATTCTCGAGTCTGCCCTCGGAACGGCTCCTAATCGGCCGAAAGAGTATGGGCCGCATTGGGGAAGTTTTGCTGACCGCTATGGAATGGGCATGACCCGCAGCGTCACCGGGAATGCTATTGAAGCAGGCGTAGGCCTCATCCTCCGGGAAGATCCGCGCTATTTTCCCGTGCCGGACCATCCCTTTAAGACGCGCCTCGGAAATGTAGTGCGGCTCACGTTTGCTGCGCGGGGCGGCGGCGGCAGCCTCGGCCCCGTCTATGCCCGTTACATGGCAATTTTGGGAGATAGCTTTCTCTCAAACTCCTGGAGGGTTCACCGCGAAGCCAATTCGCGCGATGCTCTCTTGCGCACCGCGGAAGGCTTCGGCGGAGCCCTGGCGGGCAATGCCTTTGAGGAATTCTGGCCCGACGTTAAGAAGCGCGTCTTCCACAAACATCACTATTCGATGACCGTCCCCCCCTTGATATTAGCGAGGTTCGCGAATTCGCGAAGAGATCGCAACCTTATGGTTCGCAGGTCGCAGACTTATCACGCGTTTAGCTTTGGCCTTCGTATTGCCTAACCCCTAGTGGCTGGCGGGTGCGTTTTCTTCACGAACACCGATGAAGGGGGCCCAAATCCGCGCGGGAAAGAGAAAGGCATGTTGTGAGCGCAAAGGCAAGCGGCACCGTGAATAAACAAAAAGCGGGGGTAAAGTCATTCGCAGAGAAGGCCAGCGCGCAGTTCCAGAAAGCCAAGCCGCAGATTGCGGAGATCAAAGCTCGTATCAAAGGAGAGGCGGAGTAATGCGGTCTATTCCCAGCAGCTTCAAAGTGTGCTCCCGTTGCTGCCCATCCCCGCTGTTCTTCATACTTCTGGCCGTCATTCCGGTTGCGACTGTCCATGCGGAAAAATGGAAAAACCTCAACCCCCAGGGGTACGTCAACGACTTTGCCGGCGTACTCAACGCGACGACGGTGGAGAAACTTACCGAGGTGAGTACGGAGGTCGATCAAAAAGCCAAGGTTCAGATCGCGTTGGTCACGATCAAGACTCTGGAAGGTGATGCGGAGGAAGACTTCGCCAATCACCTTTTCCAGAAGTGGGGCGTGGGCTACAAGGGGACAGACCGTGGCGTGATGGTCCTGCTCGCCACTGACGACCACAAATATTGGACCGAAGTCGGCTATGGGCTCGAACCCATCCTTCCGGACGGCAAGGTGGGTGGTTTCGGACGCACTATGGTTCCCCTGTTGCGCCAGGGCGATTACAACGGCGCCGTTTTGCAAATGGTCAGCCAGATCGCTGAGGTGATTGCCCAGGACAGCCACGTTTCCCTGGACAGCCTGGCCGGCCGGCCTGCGGCCGCTCCTGCCGCCCCCGAAGGCGACGTGCAGGAAATACACCTGACAGCCGGACAGCGCCTTCTTCTTTTCATTATTCTCCTCGTCGGGGTGCCCATTTTGTTCTGGTTCTTGTCACTCGGAGGACGCCGAGGGGGCGGTTGGGGTGGGGGTGGTTTTGGGGGTGGCGGCGGAGGCTTCGGCGGTTTTGGTGGAGGTTCCTCGGGTGGGGGTGGCGCCGGCGGAGGCTGGTAACAAATCCCTAGACCGAGAAACACTCCGGGAGCGAAAAATATGAAAGCAGAGCGGGACCTGACTGACCTGGTTACCAGATTGAAGAATGCCGCGGGAGGCAACCTGCTGTCCGTAATACTATACGGCTCCGCGGCAACGGAAGAGTTCCACGCGGGGCATTCCGACTTGAATGTCCTCTGCGTCATGCGGAGTCTGGGCCGGAACGACTTGGGCAAGTTGCACGCTGCTTCCGCGTGGTGGGCAAAGAAGGGACACCCCACGCCGTTATTCTTCACACACAGTGAGCTACACGATTCCGCCGATATTTTTGCCATCGAACTGTTGGATATCAAAGCGGCTCACCGGATTCTTCACGGCGAAGATGTAGTTGCCTCACTGTACGTTCCGATGGATCTTCACCGCCTGCACGTGGAAAGGGAGTTGCGGAACAATACCTTGCGCTTGCGGCAGCATTACCTGATGCATCCCGCCGACTCCCGAAAGACCCTGGAACTGATGATCTCCTCAATCTCCACGTTTGCCGCGCTCTTCCGGCATGCGTTGATTGCTCTGGGGGACAATCCCCCACCTACCAAAAGAGGTGCAGTGGATCGGCTGGGATCCATCCTGGGGTTTGATTCCAGTCCCTTTCACACGATCTTCGAGATTCGTGAAGGTCACAAGCGAGAACGTGATGTGGATGTCCGAGCAACATTCGAGGCGTACCTGGACGGGGTCGTCAAGGTCACGGAAGAGATGGACCGCCGGTTGGTGACTCCACCGGCCAATAAATAAAGAGGCAATTCTGGCGGGCGTCTTATGGCTCTCGCCCCTGAATTTAGAGGAGGAAGGTCATGAAAATATTGCTGGCAGTGGTGGGATTTCTGGCACTGATGGCCCTCATCATTGGAGGAGCCTACGTCAGCAGCCGAAACGAAATGGTCCGCAAAAATGAGGCCATCAAACAGGCATGGGCACAGGTCGATGTGGTGTTGCAACGGCGGGCCGACCTGATTCCGAACCTCGTGGCTACCGTGAAAGGTTATGCGCAGCAGGAGGTGAAAGTGTTCGGAGACGTCGCCAATGCGCGCGCCGCCTTGTTGAGTGCGCGGACGCCGGCCGACAAGATCGCTGCCAATGGCCAACTGGATGGCGCCCTGGGCAGGCTGCTGGCCATCGTCGAGAACTATCCTAATCTCAAATCCAATCAGAACTTCCTGGCCCTGCAGGACGAGCTGGCCGGAACCGAAAACCGTATCGCCGTCGAACGCCGCCGGTACAACGAAGCCATCCAGGATTACAACACCTATATCGGCCTATTCCCCAACAACATCTTCGCCGGGTGGGCGGGATTCCAACGGAATAACGACTATTTCGCCGCTTCCGAGGGTGCGCGCCAGGTTCCCAAAGTGGATCTCAGCACGCCCAAGCAGTGATCCGATTTTTAGCGAGGTTCGCGAATTCGCGAAAAGATTGTGCCTTTGTGATTCGTTGGAAGGAGTGTTTTCAAGCGCTTAGGTTTGGGCTTCGTATTGCCAAATTATAGGGAGAGATCGGCGAAGGAACGTCACAATCATGGCGAAACCTTACGGTCAAATCAATACGCCCGACACGTGCAAGGAGAACAGTTATGGCAGAACTGATCGTAGTGGGTTTTAAGAAAGACATGTACCGTGCGTCGAAGGTGCTGAACGATTTGTTAGAGATGAACGACGATTGGGTAGTTGATCTGCATGACGCCGTTGCCGTCTACCGGGACAACAAAGGCAAACTGCGAGTCGATCAAAGTTACCAGTTGACCACGGGCGAAGGCGCTGCGTTGGGCGGACTCTGGGGCCTGGTGATCGGCGCCACGCTGGCAATTCCGTTCACCATGGGAGCAAGTGGGGCGGTGGCGGCCAGCGCTATGGCGGCGGGCGCCCTGGGCGGCACGGGACTCGGCATTGGGGTGGGTGCCGTCAACGCCGAGTCATATAAAGATCAGTTTGGCATTCCCGATAATTTCGTTCAGCGGGTCGGAGCAATGATCCAACCCGGCGATTCCGCTATTTACGCAATCCTTCGGGTGGGCGATCCCGAGGTCGTGGCCGACAAGTTCCGCGGCTATGGAGGCACCATCCTCCACACGACATTGAGTAGGGATCAGCAGGCAAAGGTGGAAAAAGTTCTCGCCGCCAGCGGCCACTAAGTTTACTCCTCTGCCCAAGGTGATCAGGACTTCCGGACTTCGATTCCCGGAGTCCTGATCCGCAACGCGAAAAGACAAGGCCATGACCGGAATTCTCAAACACGCTTACAAGCTGCTCGTCAACGACAAGGCCAAGTTTTCGGCATTGCTGATCGGGATTACCTTTGCCGTTTTTCTCATGATGTTCGTTACCTCGATGTTCAGCGGGGTCTTGATGCACGCATCTTCCACGATCCTCAATATCGGAGCACCCCTGTGGGTCATGGATCCGGCCGTTGAAACCGTGTCCAACTCGGTCGGTATGCCCGATTACGTTTTGGACGCGGTTCGGAGCATGCAAGGCGTGAAATATGCCGTACCCCTTTACTCGGGAGGGGCATTGGTCAAGCTTCCTGATGGAAACTATCAATCTGTCACCGTCATCGGCTTGGACGACACCAGCCTGTATGGGCGACCCGAACTCCTTGCGGGGAAGATCCAGGATATTTACGCAGAAAATGGATTCATCGTGGTTAAGGATGCGGAGTTTTCCAAGCTCGAGAATCCTCACCTGGGCTCGACGTTCGAGCTGAACGATTATCGCGGGGTCATCGTGGGGGTTGCCCGGGTGCAGACTTCCGGCTTGTACGGCCTCCCGACCCTGTACACGACCTACGAGCGAGCCATCCAATACATTCCGAATCCCCGGTACACGATCTCCTACGTACTGGTTGAACCGAAGAGCGCGAACGACATCCCCTTGATCAAGAAGCAGGTCGAGGCTCTCGGCTATCGCGCACGAACCAAGGAAGAGTTCATGCAAAGGACCGCGGACTTCTTCGTTTACCAGACCGGCGGTGGCACCAACATGCTCATTATGATGCTGATCAGCTTCATTGTCGGACTGTCGCTCTCGGGGCAAACGTTTTACACGTTCATCCTGGAAAGCCTGGAACGGTTCGGAGCACTGAAAGCTATCGGGGAAAAGAGCCGTGACCTTGTCGCGATGATCCTATTCCAAGCCACGTTTACGGCATTTACCGGCTTTGGCCTGGGGATCGGGATGTGTGTGCTCTCGGTCGTGCTCGCCAAGGCAAGGCTTCCCAGCTACGCCGCCATGATTACGTTCAGCAATCTCTCGGTTTCTTTTGGCATGGTGGTGGTGATTGCCGCGGTCTCCAGCTATGTCGCGGTCCGAAGGGTTCTCAAAATTGAGCCCTTCGATATTTTCCGAGGATGAAATGCCCAAAACAGCGATTCAAGCAAGCGGGCTGGTCAAATGGTTTGGCGAAGGTGAGGCCAAAACGATGGCGCTCCGCGAGGTCAGCATGGAAGCCCAATTCGGGGAGATGGTTTATGTGGTGGGGCCCTCCGGCAGCGGGAAAACGACTTTGCTCAGCGTTATCACCGGCATCCTCAAGCCGAATGCAGGGAAGGTCATGCTGGAAGGTACCGACATTTGGGGCCTCGATTCCGACCAGCTTGCTGATTTCCGGTTGGGAAAAATCGGTTTCGTATTTCAGGACTACCACCTCTTCCCCCGTCTGACTACCGCGGAGAACGCAGCGATTCCACTGATCCTGAGGCGAAAGCCCTGGGATGAGGCAGTCCAGGAAGCGGAGAAGTACCTCGACGTCGTGGGGCTGAAGAGCCGCGCCGAATTACCTCCCGTGAAGTTGAGCGGAGGAGAACAGCAGCGCGTGGCCATTGCCCGGGCCATCGCCAGTCAGCCGGATATTCTGATCATGGATGAACCGACTGCCTCGCTGGACGGAGACACCGGCGTGGCGATTTTGAGCTTCGTACAGAAGAACGTCCTCAACAAGGATCGCTGCATTGTCGTCGTGACCCACGATGACCGGATTTATAAATTCGCGACTCGCATTTTGATCATGGAAGACGGCCGCCTCAAGGGGTCAGAAAAGGGTGTGGCATGAAAAGCAAGATGATTTTCATCGTTTCTTTTATCGGGGTCCTCGGGGGAATTGCGGCGGCAATCCTCTCTGGTATTACGAAACCGGCGCTGGCTCCGGCTTACAATCCCGCGGCGAGTCCCTATGCGAACGCAATTTATGCTGAAGGCATGGTAGAGAGCGCCCAGAGCAGCGGCGAAAACATCAACATTTATCCGGAAGTGGCGGGCACGGTCAAAGAAATCCTCGTATCCGAGGGTCAGCAAGTCAAAGCGGGCCAGCCCCTCCTTCTGATCGATGATTCGATCCAAAGAGCGACGGCGGAGCAGCAGGGTTCATCGGCGGAAGCTGCCGCGGCGCTCTTACGAGAGCTGAAAGCAGAGCCGAGAAGAGAAAATCTCGATGTCGCCGACGCACAAGTGGTTGCTGCCGAAGCCACCTTGAAAACCGCTCAGGACACGTTGCAGAAAGACCAGGCGGCTTACGAGATCGATCCGCGTTCGGTGAGCAAAGATGCGCTGGACAGCGCAATCAATGCTGCCGCGGTGGCGAAGGCCAATCTTATCGTTGCCCGAAAGCAGGACGATTTGACCAAGGCTGGGGCTTGGGTCTACGACATTCAAAATCAGGAACGGCAGCAACACGCACTGGCAAAGGCCTATGCGGCCTCCCGCGCGTTGCTCGGCAAGTATACCCTGCGTGCGTCACGGGATGGAGTTGTGCTCGCGATCAACACCGTTGTTGGGAACTATGTATCCCCGCAGGGATCTTATGACTCTTACACGCAGGGGGCCGATCCCGTCATTACCTTGGGAAGTCCGCCATCGTCTCTTCACGTTCGCTGCTACGTCGACGAAATTCTGGTCCCGCGGTTGCACCTGGGCTCCAAAATGACCGCGCAAATGTCTATCCGTGGGTCGGATGTCAAAATTCCATTGGAATTCGTGAGGGTGCAGCCGTATGTCTCTCCGAAGATCGAGCTCTCGGATCAACGCCAGGAGCGCGTGGATGTTCGCGTTCTTCCCGTGATTTTTAAAATCCAGAAGCAGACGACTGAAAATCTCTACCCTGGGGAGCTGGTCGATGTCTACATCAGCGAATGAGATGGGACAGGGCTGCGGCCGAGTGCCTGCCGTGACCGCCTGCGCCGGAAGGCCATGGGAGAGGGCCGAATCTCCCCGGCAAGAGACGAATCAAAGGGGACGCCACATGGAACGCTACATCAGGGTGGATCAGATCGTTTTGCCTATCGCGCTCACAGCACTTCTCCTGCTGGTCGCGGGTTGCGCAGTTGGCCCCAAGTATGTGCGTCCACAGGTTCCGAGTCCGCCCGCTTACAAGGAGGCTCCCCCGGCCGCGGCGAAGGAAACGGAGATTTGGCGCGCGACCCAGACGCTAGAGGGCACAAACCGCGGGACCTGGTGGAAGGTATTTAACGACCCGCAATTGAACGAACTGGAAGTGAAGGCAAGTTCTTCCAGCCAGGAAATCGCCGCGGCGGCGGATAACTTTCTGGCGGCGCGCGCCCTGGTTCGTGAAGCTCGCTCGCAATATTTCCCTGCCGTGACCACCAATCCCAGCATCCTCAATTCCCGCCCGTCGCCAGCACAGTTCGGCGGCCTTAAGGCGGGAAGTTCCTCGGTGGCTGGATTTTCCGTCAAATCGTACACCGACTACTCCTTGCCGATTGATGCCTCGTGGGAGCCTGATTTCTGGGACCGCATTCGCAGTACGGTCAGGGCCAATATTTACGCGGCGCAAGCTAGCGCCGCCGATCTTGCGAACGTTCGCCTGAGCGTACAATGAGCTGCGCGCCCAGGACTCTCTAAAAGCGCTGTTTGATTCCACGGTCACCGCCTACCAGGATGCTTTAAGTCTTACGCGAGCCCAGTACGCGGCCGGCATGGGTAACGATGAAGCCGTGGCACAAGCGGAGGCGCAGCTAAAGTCTGCCCAAGCTCAGGACACTAACCTGGGAATCCTGCGTGCCCAGTATGAGCACGCTATCGCGGTCCTGATTGGCCAACCCGCGTCGTCATTCTCACTGGAGCCCAATGCTTTGACGGCAAATCCTCCTGCCATTCCGGCAGGAATTCCCTCCGAGCTTCTTGAGAGGCGCCCGGATATTGCGGCTGCCGAGCGTTCCGTGGCTCAAGCGAACGCAGAAATTGGGGTGGCCAAAGCTGCCTATTTCCCGACGATCCTGCTCACTGCCACCGGGGGATTTGGAAATTCGTCCGCCGCGACCTGGTTTACGTGGCCAAGCCGCTTCTGGTCGGTGGGCCCCAGCCTTGCCGAAACCATTTTTGATGCCGGCTTGCGCAAGGCGACCGTTCAGCAATACCGCGCGACATACGACCAAACCGTCGCCAACTATCGGCAAACCGCCCTCACGGCGTTTCAGCAGGTCGAGGACAATCTCGCAGCGCTCCGAATTTTGTCGCAGGATATCGACCAACAGGATGCCGCCGTGCAAGCGGCCGCGCGGAGCCTTCGGGAAGCCGAGATCCGGTACAAAGCGGGCCTCGATCCCTACCTGAATGTGATCACGGCTCAAACCGCTTTGCTCTCCGACCAGCAAACGGCGGTAAATTTTCGGATGCAACAAATGGTTGCGAGCGTGCAGTTGATCAAAGCGTTGGGTGGCGGATGGGATTCCTCGCAGATTCCCTCGGAGAAGGAAGTGGGAAGCAAGACCCAGGATGGACCGAGTGCCCAACGCTGAACCATGGGTTGGCGCAGGGACGGTTTTCACGAACTTCGCGAATTCGTGAAGGAATTCTGACTTCCTGATCCGTGGACCCCAGCGTTTTCAAGAGTTTACATCTGGCCTTTGCATTGCACTACCACAGGATGTAGTTGCAAAAACCATCGCGCAGGAAAGCAATTGGAGAATCCAGGGAGGACCGCATGAGCGTCGTAACGAGCGTGGCAAGGCAGGCAATCCGCGATAAGTTCGCGGCCGAAATCAAGACCGTCGAGGCAAAGCTGGAGACACTCAAAGCAGAAGCCGAGACTGCAAAAGCCGACATGGAGATCAAGGCGATCACAGAACTATTGGCCAAGCAGCGCGAGATTCTCCACAAACTACTGGGACCGAGGAAGTAGGACGGCGCCCGTGGGAGCTGGCGAAAGCTGATCTCGAACCTTGGGACTGCTTGCTGTTCAGTGGAATCACCATCCCATGAATTGGAAGGCATCATGAACATGAAGATTTCTGAAATTGCGTCACGGATCGCCATGTTGGAAGGGGAACTCGAACGCCAAATTGAGCTGGACATTGAGGAGAAGCGTCGCAAACTCCAATACACCATCGAGAAGGGCAAGATTACCTTTGCGTCCGAGGCATCCGTGCTCCACAAGAAGCTGCATCAGGGCGTAGTGGCCTTTCTTTGGGAAGCCCCCGTGGCAAGCTTGCTGGTTGCCCCGATGATTTATTCGCTGACAATCCCACTTGTCCTGTTGGACCTCTGGGTCCAGTTGTACCAGGCGGTGTGCTTCCCTGTATACGGGATTGCCAAGGTGGACCGCTCGCGCTATGTGTTGCTTGACCGGGGTCATCTCCATTACCTCAACTGGATCGAAAGGGCCAACTGCAACTACTGCGGCTACGCCAACGGATTGGTCGCTTACGCGCGGGAGATCGCCGCCCGCACGGAACAGTATTTTTGCCCGATCAAACATGCCTTCCGCTGTTCAGGAGTGCACTCACACTACGACGAGTTTCTCGACTTCGGCGACGCTCATGCCTACAAGGAGGAATTGCCCAAGCTCCGAGCCGAGTTGCGGCCTGAAGAGGTAGACAGCACGAAGACCTGAGCGTTCGGGAACCCAGCAAGCTGGCAAGTAAGTTACTCATGGGTGCGCAGTAGCAGTCTCGTTGTAAATCCGGCCGATGTCACAGCTTTTCTATTGGCCGACCCTGGGGAGCCGCCCAGAATTCACGGAAAGGAGAGTTGAAAATGCAAGGTCACATCGATGTAATGGTATTTCAAGTTACCCAGGAGATGATTCACAACTGGGGATGGTTTCTGGCGTTTGGCATCGCGTTGATGCTTCTCGGCATCGCCGCTATGGTCCGGTCTGTGACCGCGACGGTAGCGTCGATGGTGTTCTTCGGATGGCTGATGATACTTGCAAGCATCATCGATCTCGTCAATGCGTTCATGGTGGGGAAATGGGCAGGGTTCTTCCTGCATCTGCTGCTGGCGATCATCTTCGGAATAACCGGCGTAATATTCATCAAGCATCCGACGATAAGCGCCGAAGCTGCGACCTTGATGATGTCCATGTTCTTTCTGATTGCCGGACTGTATCAGTTGGTCATCGCATTCTGGACTCACCTGCCGGGCTATGGTTGGCATGCCCTGAACGGAGTCATCACCTTCCTTCTGGGTGGTCTGCTCCTGGCGCAATGGCCGCTCTCGGGGCTTTATGCGATCGGTCTTTTCGTGGGGATTGACCTGATTTTTTACGGTTGGGTCTGGGCCGCGCTGGCGCTTGACCTGCGCAAAATGTGAGCGCAAAGAATAACGGTGGCCGGGAAATGTGATCAAAAGTGCGGCCGCCCTCAATCCAAGAATCCAAACACCAAAGGAGAACCTCAATGTCAGGAAAACATAAAGGGGGGTTGCACACAGAAAACGTCAGCGCGCAACCTTACTTTCACCAGACGGCGCGGGAGATTCAGTCTTACGGAACAGTGAGCCACCTGCTGCCGCTTGGACTTGAGGAGCCGGTCCGGTTGGAAATGACGGAGCAACTCAACCTCTTGCTCGCTGATACCATGACCCTCCGCGACCTGTACAAGAAATCCCATTGGCAAGTAGCGGGTGCCAGTTTCTATCAGCTCCACCTGCTTTTCGACAAGCATTACAGCGAGCAGCTGGAACTTGTCGACGCCATTGCTGAGCGGATTCAGTTGCTCGGGGGCGTCAGCATTGCCATGGCTGCTGATGTGGCGGAAACCACCCGCATCCCGCGCCCTCCCCGCGGCCGGGAAGAAGTGCCGGTGCAACTATCCCGGTTGCTGGATGCGCATGAGGCCATCATTCTCGCCGCCCGCAAGCTGGCGCGGCGCGCCAGTCAACTTGGCGACGATGGCAGCAATGATTTCCTGGTTAGCGAGGTCCTGCGCACCAACGAGTTCCAGGTTTGGTTTCTGAGCGAACACCTCGTGAAGGGACCACTGGTCGATGCAAACGTACCCTCGTCATTCGCCCATGCAGCCAAGTGAGCGAGCGACACAAGAATTCCGAGCGGGAGCTAAACTCCCGTTCCTGGAAGAATAAGTTGGGGAGAAAGATATATGGGAATCGCGTGCATGGAAATTTCGCAAGTGGGTCCTTCTAATACGGTGCCCATGGTCGGTCCTCCGCCCTTCCTAAAACGGCGAAGCGAAAGGCCGGGAAGGATTGACTCACGGGCCTTAGGGCAGTCGAACTCTGACAGCACTGCCGCCACGCGGGACACAGGCAAAGAATGGGCCGTCGTCCAGCAAGCCATTGCTGGGAATCCTAGTGCCCAAGAGCAACTGTTTGCCCACCCCAGGCGCAGGCTCTATAGTGCTGTTTTCGCCGTGCTCCAGAACAAAGAAGATGCAGAGGACGCACTGCAGGACGGCTTGTGCAAGGCCTACAGCAGCCTGCGCACATTTCAAGGGCGGTCGTCATTTTCCACATGGATTACGCGCATCGTCATAAACTCGGCGCTAATGGCCCGCCGCAGGAAACTCGCCCATTTGGAAGCATCCTTGGACGAAATACTGGAAAATCAGCCCGTACCGTCGCCGCGCGGAGTCGTCGATGCGCGGCCCGATCCTGAGAGACTCTATGCTGAAACCGAACTCAGAGCACGCGTCGAAAAGCATGTCAGTCGACTCCCGCCGGCACTGCAAGCGCCATTTCGACTCTGTGCGATAAACGGTATTTCCGGCCCGGAGTCAAGCAAGGCGCTTGGCATTTCGCCAAGCGCGTTCAAATCGCGAGTCTTTCGGGCGCGATTGAAGCTGGTATGTGGTTGCAATGATCGCGCGAGATGATTCTGCTCGCGCCTCGGGGAGGGGACCATGAACGAACTACAATCGTCACCAAGAAAACACGACCCGGACAATGAAAAGAAACGCCAGGAGCAAAGCCGGCGTCAGCTTCATTTTGCCGTCAGTTACTTGATCACCAGCCTGATTGCCTTATGGCTGTTCCAGGTATTCGTTTTGACTCCTCTGACCCGAAAGACAGAAATTCCTTACAGCGAGTTCAAGAGTAAACTGGCTGGCGCTCAAATCGTACAGGTAACCATCGGCGAAAAGGGCATCTTTGGGGAGATGAAGAATCCGAAATCGGACGGAACTCCTCCGGTCATTCCCTTCAATACCGTACCCGCGCCCACCGGCGACCCCAAGCTGATTGAAGAGTTACAAACCGCCAAAGTGACCTACCAATTCGAGCACCCGCCGAGCCCCTGGGGAGGTATTTTGCTGAACCTTCTGCCGCTTTTGCTCCTCGGTGCGTTCTGGTACATGGCTTACCAGCGAGCGGGCGGCGCGGCTGGGATGGGCAGCGTTTTTGGTGTCGGCAAGAGCAAAGCCATCGAAGTCAAGCCCGAGGATGTTACGGTCACCTACAAAGATGTGGGTGGGGCGGATGAAGCCATTGCCGACCTTCAGGAGATCATTCAGTTCCTGAAGACGCCAGAGCAATTCGGGCAACTGGGCGGGCATATCCCCAAAGGCGTGTTGCTCGTCGGGCCTCCGGGCACCGGCAAGACGCTGCTGGCCAAAGCCACGGCCGGCGAGGCCCACGTCTCGTTCTTCGAGACCAGTGGCTCCGAGTTTGTCGAGATGTTTGTGGGCGTGGGCGCCGCACGCGTGCGGGATCTGTTCGAGCAGGCACGCAAGGCGGCTCCGGCGATCATTTTCATTGATGAGATTGATGCCATTGGTCAGAGCCGGGGAGGCGCGATCCGCATGGGCACCAATGACGAGCGTGAGCAGACACTGAACCAGTTGCTGGCGGAGATTGACGGCTTCAAAACCGACACCAGCGCGCCCGTGATTATCATGGCCGCCACCAACCGTCCCGAGGTGCTCGACCCGGCACTTCTGCGCGCGGGCCGCTTTGATCGGCAAGTCGCCATCGGCAATCCCGATCTCATTGGCCGGGCGCAAATCCTGCGGATTCACAGCGAGGGTATAAAG
>Ga0335069_10006711_pt1 | contig 16691 bp, 14 predicted proteins | sample Lox_Sample_11_FD_206714 | JGI IMG/M metagenome (GOLD analysis project Ga0335069, IMG submission 206714) | Soil microbial communities from Loxahatchee National Wildlife Refuge, Florida, United States - Lox_Sample_1.1 | ecosystem: Environmental > Terrestrial > Soil > Wetlands | place: USA...
GTGGTGCGCAGTAAGTGCCTTTAGGGCAGTGGCTTACGACGTGGCTATCCGGTTGGTTGTCCTGCCGTGATTTGACGTATGGCAATCCCCTTTAATCTGCCCACGCTTGGGCTCTGCGAACCTGGGTAAGGACAAGGAACCGGATAGGCATGAGCCAACCAATTGCAACTCAGATACTTCCATGGCTCTATCGTTCCACTGGAGCCCTCAAGCAGGCCATTCTCCTCGTTGAATCGAGCCTAAGTCCATGCTCTTACGGGGGTTACATCCACCAGTTCCGATGCTCACGGCGCTCGCTACGGTGCTGATCCTCACCCTATGCTCACCATATCCCCTCCGTAGCACCTCTCATAATTTATGAGAGGTGCTACGGAGGGGATACGGTGAGCATGCGGTGCGGTAGGGGAGGGCTGCAGCGGGCTCAGCACCTGAACAGCTTTCCGGTCCGTGTCCGCCGAGCCAATCAGACCCGGATTTGGCGGCGGAATTGCCATCCGTGGCTCAGGCGTCATGCGCCAAACCTTCAGGAAGAGTATTTGACAGCCTGACCAGCCGCCCCGGTTTTCTCAAGGCTTTGTTTCGCCTTAACCGGTTATCGAGGCGATGCAGCACAAGACTCTATCGTTACGATTTCCGGTCCCCCGTCAGCGCTCCGTGGGCGTGACCTTTGCCCTCTCCAGTCGAACTTGGTCTGCCGCCCTGACACACCCGGCGAAGCGCTTGCCAATGAAACCCCGGACCGCGCAACGACCAGAAACGGAAGCCCAATTTGCGCAGTTTCCTGGCCCAGACCCTTGCCAGCCAGCCGAGGCCGGTCTCGCCGCGCGAACGGGCGGCCAGATAGGCTGCATCAGCCCGTTGCTCGTGGGACTTCTTGAACAATGGGTGGTCGCGCCTGGTCTTTTGCCGAGGTTGCGTTCGCTGGTAGGATAGCACGTGATCGACGTAATGGACCGATGCCGCCGCCGGCAGCATGCGCAACCAGAGGTCGTAATCCATCGAGAAGTACAGATCTTCCCGGAGTGGTCCGACTCTTTCCCAGAGATCTCGAGTCCAGAAAACACTCGGCTGCGCTAGTGTCTTGACGTCATACGCCATGTCCTCGAACGCCGGGCGCCTTCGGTCGAATGTCCCCGCCAAAGTTTCAGGTCCGTTGGTTATCACCGCGTCACCGATGACCACGGTCCTGACTTGGTCTTCTATGGCCTCGCCGACCTTGTGCAGCGCTCCCGGAGCATAAACATCATCGCTGCAGAGCCAAGCAAAGATTTCGCCGGTTGCGCGGGCGAATCCTTTGTTAATGGCATGGCATTGCCCCCGATCTTTTTCACTGACCCAATAGGCCAGCCAGGGATCATAGCGTTTGATGATCTCCACCGTTTTGTCGGTGCTGCCGCCGTCGATGATCATGTATTCGAGATTGGGATAGCCTTGCAGCAAAACCGAGCGGATCGTCTGCTCGATGAACCGCCCCTGGTTGTAGGACGGCGTAACAATCGTGATTCGTGGCCAGACGCTCGGCTTGTCCCGAGTCGTGGGCGCAACACCGTCGAGGCTCCAAGGCCAACCGGTGCCGGCAGCGATCGGCAGGTCACGCAATGCTGGCGCCCGGGTAGTCATTGCAGAACAAGATTCTCGATTGACGGGCGCCACCGGAGGGACGGGAACACAATCCTCCGTCACGAGCGCTTCTGGGCAACAGCGCTTATGGCGCTCAAGGTTTCCTGGGCTACCCTTCGCCAATTGTAATACTCCAGGACGAGTTGCCGTCCGAGCTGCCCTTGCCGCCTGACCCGGTCGCGGTCGATGGCGAGGGAAGCAAGCGTTTTGGCGAAGGATTTGGGGTCGTCGGCAGGAACCACCAAATCCGCTTGTCCGAGCTGCGCGAAGACCTCGCAGAGCTGCGGTTGGGGCGTGCCTATAACAGCCAAGCCGCTTGACATATAGTCGAAGAGTTTCAACGGCGAGCCGTAATCTGCTGGACCCGGGGTGTAGAGACAAAGCCCTATATGCATGGCCGAGAGCCAATTTGGCAACGCTGAATACTCCTCGGGCCCGTAATAACCCACATTCTTCGGCATGTCTTTCATAAACCCCCGCCCTTCGCCCAAAATGCTAAATCTAATATGCTGGGTGCTCGGGTCCTCCCAGAGGATCTTGGCGGCATCCCGGAGCAGGCTCAAGTTGTGCCATTGAAGCTTGGCGCTGCCCATCCAGACTACATTCACATAATCTCTCTCCAGCGCAAACCGTGGCACCTTAGGCACGTCAGGCCGAAATAGCTCAGGGTCGGAGCCATTAGGAATCGTGACCACCGTCTTAATACCAAGTTGATCTTCAACAAATTGTGCCAGTCTTTTGGAAACACAAACCGCCAGGTCACACCGCGCAGCAAACCGATTAAAGTCTCGAATCTCTCCGCCAATCTGCTGAGCAGACGCACCTCGTAAAGCGGCAAATTGGGGTATTGTGTTGAACTCCCACACCCGAGCAGCCCCTCCGACAAGCTCCGCTAGCCTCTGGCACGAAGAACGCGCGCCCAGTGGCACTTGGGCGTCCACGCGGCTGTAAATGACGTCCATTCTGGTGAGCATTCTGAAGCGTGAGAGGCGCCCTTCCGGCAATGCCCGCGCCGAAGGATGGTTGCGACGAGGCCACATCCAGATCTCATGACCGAGCGCTGCCGCGTTGGTAACGAACTGGGCAACATGGGCGTTTCCTCCATCACTGGCCTTTGCACGATAAGCTGCATTTGCGAAGGCTATGCGCATCAGCTCATTTGGCTACGTCTCAATGCTGCGTTCACACGGCCACTCAAAAGCCCCTTTCCCAGCAGAACACCGCCCGTCCTGGCCAGTATCTCCAAGTCATGCCATGGCAGCTTGCCACTTCCCTTCCACAAGACCCTCAGACCGCCGCTGGCATACTTCATCCACGGCTGCAAGGGCGCGTCGCGCCAGGAAACCTCTGGATCCGAGCTCCTGGGCACCCCCATTATCCGGCTTGTTTTGAGGGTGGCCTGAACCCTGTCGCCGAGCGGTTTGGAAACACCTAGGCCAGGTCGCAAGCTCTACCGGCTCTTTGAAAGCGAGAGCATTCGTTTTGCGAATGCTCGACGAAAGATCGGTCCATCCGGGCGAATTCGGCGATCGTGTTGAACTCCCAGACCGACGGAAGGTTCCAGTTGAAAAGCTCGGCCGTCCCAGTAACCCGCCCAATAATCTTCGGAAACCTATTCTCCAGCCGGCAGTACATTACGTCCATTTTTCTCAGAGCCCACAAGAGGTTGAGATACCGGCCCGGCAAGGCACGCGCATCGGAATGCTTCACGGACACCGGCGCCTACAGTTGATGGCCTATTGTGACTGCGCGTCGGACAAACCGGCCAACGTGGGCGCTTCCGCCGTCGGAGATCTTCGGGGCGTAATGCGTGTTATGTAAGGCAACCTTCATGACCGTTGCCTGCCTTTCTTTTCCTGTTTGTGCGAACGCCCGTTCGGCCCCTAGGGGCGCACGGTCCTTGGGGCCATAGTGGAGGCACGTGCCGCGCCGATGCGCCAAGCCGCAAGCCTGAGGCTCACGGCCGGCACATGATAAAGCCCCTAGACGGGGACCTAGGTCCGTCGTCCAAAAGTTCGTTTCTGTAGCCAAACGTGGCAAGTGTTTGGAGGCATGAAAACATGCACGATATGTTGTGAATTTCGATGAGTAACGAGGCCTTCCTCCATTGAAGCACTTCCGTTGCCCCTTCCAATACCAGCGCTTCTGCCCCCTCCACGTCAATCTTTATTATCTGCGGCTTCGCAATGCCTTGGTGAACAAGAGAATCCAAGCTTCGCGTGTAAACGGAAACATCGCGCAGGCGATCATACGATGCCTGGCGAACTCGGTTGGCAGGTTGCCCGCTTTTCTGCAGGAAGCCGATATCGCTGATCGAATCGTCGTCGCTACAACGGAGGGTCTGGGTTCCGTCGGAGTCGGCCACCGCACAATCTACGATCTGGATGCGGCCAGACAGGTGCGGGTTCAGGTCGAGATTCTCTCGCAGCATTTGCAGGTTGTGTGGATTCGGTTCGAAAGCAATGACGCGGCCTGACGTACCGGATAAAGCGGCAAATCTAAGGGTGTGGTAGCCAAAATGCGCGCCGACGTCCCACACGGTCGCCCCTGCCAATGGCAGATTCCTTTTTTTCAGCGCTTCATAGAGGAACTCGTCGTGCGTGCCTTGCGCCATCGAAGGGAAACAAGTCCGCATGCGGATGGTTTCACCAGGAATCGCCTCAAATTCAGCCAACAACGTCTGCGCTGGGGCGTCGGCGCGGCTTGGCTTCGATTCAAGACCCACCTTGCGCAAGACTCTGTGCGCCGTGGTCTTAATCTTCTGCAATGCGCTCATGCGGCTGATCTATTGGTCCACCACTTGAGCGTTTTCCGAGGCTTCCCACACGGATGGAAAAACCACCGGGTAGCCCTTGAATTCTGTGTACCTCCCACTGCCAAGCTGGCCTGGCCTTACGGTCATTTGAAAGCAGCTCTTTAGAAAATCGAGGACTCGACCGCCGATGCCAACCCAAACGCTAACCTCATAGTGGCCTTCGGCCAAGGGGAGATAGGACATTGACACCCTCGCGCAGGAGTGGCCGGGCCCAAGGCGCAATTTCTTGGCCATGTGGCCCGAGAAGAGTTGCAAAATTGGCCCCCCCTGTTCGTTCCTAATGCCCACCGCAAGTTCAGCTTCCACTGATGCACCCTGGGGATCGACCGTCTGGATGTCCAAGAAAAAGGTTACTGGAGCACCGGTGCGAGGCGGGTTGGGCTCTACGCGGAGTCCAACAACTCGCGCGCCGCCATCTCCCTCGCGCCGTGTAAGGTTCGGCTGGAATTCGTTCCTGCCCGCGGTCTCGGAAATGTAGCGACCCACCACTTCTGCGGTAGGCCCATGAACCTCTAGCCTGCCTCGAGAAAGCAAGAACGCTCTCGCACAAAGCCTCAAAACGCTCGGCATATTGTGGCTCACAAACAGCACGGTCCTGCCCTCTCCCGACACTTCCTGCATTTTCCCCAGGCATTTCTTCTGAAATTCCGCGTCGCCAACCGCCAGCACCTCGTCCACGATCAGGATCTCGGGTTCAAGGTGGGCGGCCACGGCAAATGCCAGGCGCACATACATCCCGCTCGAATAGCGTTTCACCGGGGTATCAATGAACTTCTCCACCTCGGAGAAGGCCACGATTTCGTCGAATTTGCGCCGGATCTCGGCCTTGGTCATGCCGAGGATCGCGCCATTGAGAAAGATATTCTCGCGCCCGCTCATGTCCGGCTGAAAGCCCGTGCCCACTTCCAGCAGGCTGGCAATCCGGCCCTTGATCCGCACTTCGCCGCTGGTTGGCGTCGTCACTTGCGACAGTATCTTCAGCAACGTGCTTTTGCCCGCGCCGTTCCGGCCGATGATGCCCACGACCTCGCCTTGTTTCACCTCGAACGAAACATCCTTCAGCGCCCAGATCACGTCGCTTGGCGACGCGGGAGTTGGGAGATGGGAGATGGGAGATGGGAGCGCGGAGTTGGAAGATGGGAGATGGGAGATGGGAGATGAGTTGACCTTCGAAAGAGGATCTTCTTTGCCGCGGAGTTTTGCCACCCACCGGTTAACGTCATCCTTCAGGCGCTTGGCGTTAATGACACCCAGGCGGTACTGTTTGGAAAGGCGGTCAACCTGTATCACCACACTCATTTCAAAATATCAGGACAAAACAAACCCGAGCGACGCGGCGGTCAGTTCCTCGAACGTGAACCGCGCGTAGTCTGGATGGACTTCCAGATGGGAGAATTTGCTGAATTCCTCCGAGCCTGGGAGCAAGGGCTTGTGCGTATGGTACTCAGCCCGGAAACCGGCGTGCTGGAACAGGTCAAGGTACTGCGGCAATCGCATGCGGTTGTGGTAATAGAAGCGGCTGGTGATGCCTTTCCACTCCGCCTCGCTGTATTTCAAAAAGTCGTAGAGGGAAATGGATTTGTCGGCATAGGCGCGCTGGTCGCTGGGGGAAACCAGGTGCAGCACGGCGCCTCCGGGGCGCAGGCACTGGCGGAAGACGCGGTGCAGGTCCAGGAGAACACTGGCCGGGACGTTCTGGAGGACGAAGCGGGAGATCACGAGGTCCACTGAGCGATCAGGCGGAGGTGACGTCACCAGGTTCGTCCTGGGGAAATATCGGACTTCGTGGGGCAAGGGGTGGGTGGAGTGGCCGTTTACTTCGGGCCGAACGCCGAGGCGGGACGCGAAGTGGTTATTGAACCGATTCAGGCGCGGGGGAGAAAAGTGTTCGGCGATATCGTAGGTATCGACCTGCCGCGCACCGGCCCGATAGACCAGCAGGTAGGGAGTGGCCGGGTACCAGCCGGCGCCCAGCTCGAGAATGTCCTTGCCGGCGAAACTTCGGCCTGTGTGGCCGAGCAGGTCGGTGAACTGATCGAAGGTGCGGAGGTTCTCATCGAGCACCCGGCCGGGGTCGAGCGAGCCGCTGCGGGCCTGAAGCCAATGATAAACACCATCGCCGACGCCGCGCGGCAGCCGCTCCAGAGCCTTGAACGCATAATACTTAAACTGCCAGTTCATCCCAGGGTCGAGATAGAAGATGGAAGATGGGAGATGGGAGATGGGACATTGTCACCAAAGGAGCTGGAAGATAGAAGTCAGGAGATGGCCCAAAATCTTCCCGGGGCGGCGGCGCTCGGTTGGCTGAATCAAGCCCGTTAACAATCTGCCGGCCGAAGCGGCGTGCTCCCGCAACGTTACTGCCCTCTCGGCATTAGCCGGGAAGTTGTCCTCGATCACGTAAAGCAGCGAGCGTACTTCAGCCGTCGAACCCCGAGCCACGTTGTAAAACTGGAGTTTTTCCTGCACGTGGCTCCGCTCAAAACCCTCGGCGACGTTCGAGATGATTGATACCGAGGCCCTCTGGATTTGCCCCGTGACTCCGAAGTCACGGGCAAGCCCCGGGGCTCGAGTCAGGTCATAGATCTGCTTCACCAGCTTCCGCGCTTGCTGCCAAGCCTCCAGGTCCTCAAATCGCATCATAACTTTCGTCTCCCGTCTCCCATCTCCCATCCCCTACACCGTATCCGACGCCTGCTTCTCCACATGGCTGAACAGGACGATGCCGAGGAAGAGGATCAGGCCGGAAACGACGGTCGAGAGCGCGAGGTAACCCCATCGGAAAGAGCCGGTGCCGAGAAAGGCGTACCGGAAGGTTTCGATCACCGGGGTCATGGGATTGGAGAGCATGATCCATTGGTACTTGGGCGGCAGTTTGGAAAACGGAATGATGACGGGAGTGGTGTACATCAGCAGTTGCATCCCGAACTGAATCAGATTCCGGAGGTCGCGATAACGGGTGGTGAGGGCGGAGACGATGATGCCGCCGCCGAGAGCGAGAGCGGCCATGAGCAAGACCAGGTAGGGCAAAAGCAACAAAGCCCAGGTCGGGTGGACCGGGGTGCCTTTGGCCAGGAAATACGCGTAAAAGGCCAGGAAGATGCCCAATTGGATTCCGAACCGGAGCAAGTTGGAAATCACGAAGCTCAAAGGGACAACCAGCCGCGGGAAATAAACCTTGCTGAAAGTGTGGGAGTGTGTGACGAAGGTATTCGAGGTCAACATCATGCATTCGGAGAAATAGGTCCAGGCGGTAACGCCGGAAAGATAGAACAGGACCTTGGGCAGACCGTCGGTGGACAAGCGGGCGACATTGCCGAAAATGACGGTGAAAGTGACCGTGGTGAGGATCGGCTGGATGATGAACCAGAGCGGGCCGAGAATCGTTTGCTCGTACTTGGACACGAAATCCCGCCTGACATACATCATGATCAGGTCGCGATATCGCCAGATCTGCGCGAGGTGAAGATCGAACCACCCGGTCTTGGGGCGGATGATGAGGGTCCAGTCGGAGGTTTGGGGGTTGAGGGTTGAGGGTTGAGGGGCGGGAGCAGCCGAAGGCTTGGGAGAGAGCAGCGCTGGCTCGGACGAGGGCAGTATTTGCTGCGTTTCAGGCATAACGGGGAAAAGCTGAAAGCTGAAAGCTCAAAGCTGAAAACGGAGCTGACGACAGAGGGCGGGAACGGGAAATGGGCTGGCTGCGCGCGGGTTCGAGCTGGATAAGGGCGGGCAGGGCTTTTCGCAGGGCTGCGGCAGCGGCTTCCAGCGTTGGCGGTCCGGTGATGACCACTTCGAGGGTTTGTTGACCGAGCTTCCTGCGGCCGACCAGCACGGACCGGATCCGGTCGGCCAGTTTAGAACTCCACATGCCGCCCTGCTTCTCGCTGCCATCCTCCCATTGGCAGAAGAACACATGCAACGTTTGGCCCTCGGCTTGGTATGTGTATTTCTGGAAAGGAAGCTCGAGGCCGCCGGCTTCGAACTTTTCCGAGCCACCCGCAGTGACCAACCGGAGGCCGGCGGCGGGAAGGCAGCGCTCGGGCCGGTGTATCCGCGCCCGAAAAACGGATCGAATGGAAGCTGGGTTCCAGCGAAAGAAATAGGCGGTCCATTGGTAGCCATCGGTGTCCGACCAGGAGCTACCTCCACCGGCGTCATAGGCGATCAGCTCCCGGGTCCTTTTTGGCAGTTCGATTTGCTTGTAGGCGAGACTGTTTGTCGGCCAACGAACGGCCCAATGAAAAGCGCCCAGATCGGTTATTTCGTGGGCCCGATACCATGCCTCGGTGACGAACAAGGAGAGGACGGCCCACGCGCCGACGGCCAACAGGTATGGGCGGATGGAGAGGAGTTGAAAGTTGAAAGTTGAAAGCTGAAATTGGGGCTGGCGCGGCTCCGGCGGCGGGACTTGCGCGTGCTGCCTTTTGCGTTCCCACTTCTGAATGAGGAGCGCCAGACCCCAGAGGCAGAAGAAGCAGGCCACCGTGATGGTCAGGCCGGCGGGATCATGCCACTTTTCGATGGCGCCGAGCCCCTCCCGGTTTGCCTCGCAGCTCAAGAGGAGGGTGCGCACGACGTTGAAGCAGAACCCCAAGGTTATCCCGGCGGCCAGGAGCGCCAGCCTCGACCAAGCCCGGAGGCGATAGAGCTCGCCCATAAAGAGCGCGGCCATCAGGTTGGATTGGAAGGAGCGGATGCCGCTGCAGGCTTCATCGATACCGACCGTGCCGGTTCCTAGGTCGATGAGGTTACCTCGTTGAAGGGCTGGGATGTTCAACCAGCCGAGCAGTTCGACGGTCAAGCCAGCAACGATTTGCATGAGGTCCTGGGTTAGAGCTTTTTCGAGGCGATAGGGCCAGACGACGGCGACGAAGGTGAAGCAGATCGGGAAGGCGAAGTGGCGTGTCCAGGGCCAGCCACCGGCCAGCCAGACGAGATACAGGGTGGTAGCGACCACGATGAATGTGTAGAGCCAACCGATCAAGGGCCAGTCCGCGTTGATCTCGTAGATTACGCGGAGGGGAAGCAAGAGGAAAAGAAGGAAGCAGAAAGCAGGGAGCAGAAAACGTTGAGGGTTGAGGGTTAAAGGTTGAGAGCCAGAGGGCCGATCCAGCCAGCGGCGCCAAAGGAGGGCGGCGGTGAGTAATGGAACAAACCAGCCATAGGCGTATTGCTCCCGCGTTGCCCACTGAACGCTGAGCAGGCGGATGAGATCCAGCCAGAGGAGGCTGAAAAGCACGACAGGCAACAAAGTGGCGAACGCGCCGGAGGAAGGCCGTATGGCAGGCTTTGAGGCTTGCGCGAGAGCGAGTGATGGTGGCTCAGTCAGCATGTGTTCGCAGTCCGGTCTGCCTGGCGCCTTTTGTCGTCTGGCTCTTCCGTGGCACACTCCGTGCCGGTCAATTCGCAGGCCGGTTCTGTTTCGGCCCACGATCTACTCCCAGATTCACTAGTTGATGGTTGAGAGTCTATCGTTGAAAGCTCTCAACTTCGCTACTGCCTCAACACCGCGCTCCGCTATTCACTAAACCGCTCATCTAGCCTGGCTTGGCCTCGCTCGGCACGGCCACGCGGTAGTAATCCGCGTATTTGTAGTAGTAATAGGACCGAGCGGAGGGATCGGCCTGATTAAAGACGATCCCGAGTACTTTTGCCTGCCGCTGATACAGAAGCTCGAGAGCCTCGCGAACCGGACGGGCACTAGAAAAGCGGCTGCGCACCACGAACAAGGTTCCATCCACCTTTGGGGCCAGGGTGGTCGCGTCGTCCGCAGCAAAAACGGGGCTGCTATCGATGATTATGTGATCGAATTGCTGGCGCAGGCCAGCCAGAACGTCGTCAAACGCCGAGCCGAGGAACAGGTCCCCGGAATTGCTCGAGATGGTGCCGCTGGAGATAAACGAGAAATGGAGCAGAGTGTCTTTCTGAAGAATGTCGTCAAGTTTGTCGGGCTGTTGGATCAGTTGGGAAAGGCCCGGCTCACGGCGCAATCCCAAGAGTTGGTGCAATACGCCCCGGCGCATGTCAGCATCCACCAGCACCACGCGGGCGCCGCCAAGAGCAAGGGCACGAGAGAGATTGGCAGCAATCGTGGATTTTCCCTCGTTCGGCACCGCGCTCGTAATCAGCACGGACTTTGGACGTTCACCTTCGATCGGCATAAAGAGGATGGCCGAACGAAGGTTGCGATAGGATTCGGCATACAAATGGCGTTTATCATCGGCCGCCAGCAACGGCACCACTTCGCCCCGCCTGAGGCGGGGAATCTCGGGCACTTGCCCGAGGACATTCTGGCCAAGTTTTTCGGCAACCTCGGCGAGCGAGGTGAAGCGGTCGTCACGAACGCCCAGAAGGCCGATGATGCCAAGGCCGAGGGCGAAGCCTCCGGCGCCCGACAAGGCCAGGAGGCTGGTCTCCTGAGCGTGGGAGCGTTTCGCCGGAGAGGCTGGTTCCAGGATGGCCAGAGTTTCCTGATCGATATTGCGGCTCAGGCCGACATTTTGCAGGAGGACCATGAGCCGGTCGTAGACGATTTGTCTCTGTTGGACGTTGAATTTAAACCCCTCGGCGCGGGCAATTATGGCGTTAGCTCTCTCGACTTTACGCTCCCACTGCTGGATGGCGTCCTGGGTGTTCGCAAGTCGAAGCTGGATCGCCTGCCGGGAGGCAGCGAGTTGATCCTGGTCCTGACGGCGGAAAGTTTCCAGCATCCTTCGCGCCCGCTCGATATCGGCGTCGAGTTTGACGATTTTAGGATGCTTCGGCCGGAGGTTCCGGCTCAGCTTGGCGCGTTGAAGCTTAAGGTCGTCCAAGGCCCGCAGGGCGGCCTGGTGTTCCGCGGCTGTGGTGGCCACTGCGGCTGAGAAGGCCGTGGATGCAGGATCAACCCAAGCGGCAGCCACGCCGTTCGTGTCCGAGCCGTTTGTTTCCCTCTCAAGAGCCGAGGCCTGCAAGAGCCGCTCCTCCAATTGGAGATCGGACAACTTGGTCTTCAAACCCGCCAGGTAGCCTCCGGAGACGGCACTATCCTGCTGCAACCCCGCCAGGTTGTTGGTCTGCTCGAAGACCATCAGGAGTTGCTTGGCTTCGTTGAGGTCGTCTTCAGCCTTTTTGACCTCCTCGCTAATAGAAGCAAGGGTAAGCCCGGAGAGTTGCTGGCGCATATTTCGTTTGTATTCTAGAAATACGTCCATCAGGGCGTTTAGGTATGCCTGGGTGTAGGCGGCGTGGGAGCTGGTGGCTTCGATGACAAACACCGAGCTTTTGCCGGACGAGGTGACGCGAATAGTCACGAGGGGGAGACTCCCGTCGGGCTCGACAGGGATAGCCTGCTTGCCTCCGGTGCTTTGGAGGCGGGCCAGCGTGAGCAGACGCAAGGCGTCGCTTTGCAGCAATTCGGTCTGGGTGCCAAAGGCGTTTTGGACGTCGTCGGAAAACAGAGAGCCTTCCGGCAAACGCACCTTCAGGGTTTCCCACATCCGGGCCTTGGACACGTAGGTGGGGGCCGTGAGGCGGACTAAGCCAACGCCGGCGCCAAGGCCGAGAGCCAGAGTGATGACCGGAAGCCACCAGTATCGCAGCAATGAACCAAGTACATGCTGCAGGTTGATTGATGAAACCGGCGAACGTTCTTCCGGCGGGCCGACCATGGGGTAATCGGAGTCCAAACGGAATGGTGCCGGGAGCTGGTTCACAATGGAAAAGCAGAAAGCGGAAAGCAGAAAGCAGAAACTGACAACCCAAACCCAGGGGCGACTGAAATCAAATGGGATAGCGCTTGCACGTTCGAGCTAGAAGCGGATCAGGCGTTCGGGGATGTAGATCAGGTCGCCGGGCTCCAGTTGCAGGTCGGACTCAGTCTTCCCTTTTTCCAAAATCTCGGCCACATTAACGGTGAATACACGATCCTTCCCTCCCGGGCCGCTTGCCTTTCGCGTTACTCTCACCTTGTGGCGTTCGGCGTAATCCCCGAAACCACCAGCGCGAAGAATAGCCTTGCTGAGCGTGAACACCTCATCACTGGGAATTTCCTGTGGCCCCGGAATGTGGACTGGCCCCACGAGATAGACCTTGCCCCGACTCTTCGTCATCACATCCACGGCGACGATCACAGTTGCGTGGTAATAGTATTCCTTTTCCAGCTCGGTTTTTAACTCGCGCGCCAACTGCCCGCAGGTCTTGCCGGCAGCCTGAAAACGTCCTATGTAGGGAATTTCCAAATCGCCGGAATCAGTAACGAAGAGCGCCTTGGGCTCGTCCTCATCCTCGAGGATGCGGAAGCTCAACTTGTCGCCAATGGCGAGTTGGTGCTTGTCGTCCAGTGCTTCAACGCCGTTCGTGTTGGCGACGAGGGCAATGTTGGTGCCGCCGGGGATAATCAACCGGGGAAGGGCATCGTAAGAACCCAGGCTGTCCTTTGATCCGTTCATCGGGGGCTGAGCGAGAGGGCTGGGCTCAGCCCCGACCAAACTCCGGGCATGCAGAACCAGGAACAAGACAGTGAGGCAGCAGAGAATACTTCCGAAATCCCAATAGAGCGGGAGAGTTTTGGGGGGGCCGGGACGGACAGCGGTGGTGTTCGGGGCCGCAATGACTGCAGGCATGTGATCTGGATTTACCGCTGGATGCGAGTTCATTGCAAGGAATAGGCAAGCTGGAGACCCACGAGGTTTTGCGAATACTCTCGTGCCTGATAGTTTGAAGCCCGGAGAGTGAGCACGTAGTTCAACGCCAGCGTGAGTTGTTTCGTAAACTTGCGGCTTAGCCCAACGCTACCGGTGCACCAATTGAAGTTCTCGGCAAGCGCCCCAGTAGTATTCACAATGCCCTGGGACCCGTTCTGATAGGAAAGAGACGTGGTCAACTGGAGGTCCTTGATGACGTTCCACCCTATGCTGGTGCGCGCATACCAGTCCTCGATATTGTCCCCGTATATGCCCAGGGTGAGTTCGCGTCCAGCGCTCAAGGAATAGCTTATGCTCTTGGTGAGTTGGTGCGCGACGGTGAGATCGAGATACCATGCACCCTGGTTCGATGCGGGAATGACCGAGCTGGTCTGGTCGAACACATAATAGGTGTAGCCGAGACGCGGTTGGACTCGCAGGGCAGTTCCTGGACGCCAGTCTGCGAAAACCCCCGCGCTGTAATTGATGTTGTTGTTCAATGAAGGCTGGTTGAGACTGCCGCTGAAGGAGGTCTGGTCGTAAGCGGTGCGCGCGACGGTAGCCTCCAGGCCGGCGGTCAATGTCGGACGAAACTTGAACCCACCCCGGAGGACACCCAATAGAGAGGAGTAATCGGTTTGGTTGAATTGCGAGGAAGTCGAGAAATTCTTCAGGTAATCAAGCCCAAGGCTCAACGTGACATCCTCCAGGTCCCAGGTTGTGGTGACGCCGGCGGTGTTCTGCAAGGCGCCGTACATTCCTGTGTTCGCGACCGCAGCTTGCTGGGAGGAATTCTGAACGTAGCTGAACCGGTCATGGAGATCGATCTTGAAGTCCTTAACGTAAATGTCGAACGAGAGGACGGAGCCGGACTGGACGTACCAAGTGCTGTATTGATTGTGCTCCAGGTAGTCCTGGTAGCCGAAAGTCACGTTGAGCTGCAGCAAGTTCTGCTGGCTCACGGGGTAGCTTATGTTCAATCCCAGACTGGGGAAGATAATGAAATCCGACAGAGGAGCGTCGTGGGAGAGGTTGATATTGTCATTCCAATCGAAAGCCATCCCTGGCGTGAGCAACAGTCGGAAGTCACCGGACTTGATGGTGTAAGCCCCGGATTGCTGCTGGAGGTTTCGGGCTTCGGCAGCCGCATCTCCCGCCAGGGAGCTCTGGAGAGCCTCCTGCGCGGGCGCAAGCCGGCTGGCCAGGACCATCGCCGCCGCGAGCGACGCGGTGTGAGGCGCCTGGGGGAAAATTCTGGGCCTCCCTGGGCAGTTCAATGCTTGCATGGGTATATGCTTCGGTTCACGACTCGAGCCCCTGGCCGGGAGGCGCTCTCTGTGGGTCTAGCTCGCAAGCGACGTTCAGCTCGATCCCCCCCGGATTTCCTCCCAGGCTCGAAGGGGCGGATTTCGCCAGGGCCCTTGCCGGACTTACCTTCTTCTCAAAAACTCCTCCTTGGGGAGCGCCGTGGATATTGGCGGCGCCGCCAGCCCAGGGGCACAAGCCATTGGCATGCAGCGGGCAAGCGGAGCTGGCGTCGAACAGGCCTCCCCGCCGGCTCGCCGACGGCGCGTTGAGCTTGCGGTATTGGCCTGGACTGGCGCCAAAGCGCCGCTTGAAGCAGATATTGAAGAGGCCCAGGTGGTTGAATCCGCACTCCTCGGCGACATTGATCACCTTGGCGTCTGGATTCCGCAATGACGACACGGCTTTCAACAACCGCATTTCCATCCTCAGCGCGGCAACGGAAAAACCAAAGTGCTGATGAAACAGGCGATTGAGGTGGCGACGGCTGCAACCGAACTTGCCTGCCAACTCGGAGACCGACAGCCCTAAGATCTCCGTCACGGACAACTTCTCGAAGACCTGCATCATGTGCTCCTCGGGCCGCACAAAGCCGGCGCGGTGGGCGTGCGCCTCCTTGAATTCCTGCGTCAGTATGGACGCCACCACCCTGAGCAACTGCCCACGGTGGCCCAGGTCGGATACGGGCGGAACCTCTTCGAGGAGCTTATGACATTCTCTGGCCAGCGGCGTGGAGGCGGCGTAAAAACGGTCGCCCTTGAGATCCTCGGTGACGTCCTGTAGGAGGGAGATTTCGGCACTGGCGAAGAGCGGAAACAAATGCTCGAGGCAAGCGGAAAACCAGGAGAAGACCATTTCGCCTCGGTCGGCCGCGCGGAGTTTACTCGCCGACTCGTCATGCAGCACGAGAATATCTCCCGAAGAGAATGTCCGGCTGGACGACCCGGACATACATTTCCCGACGCCTCCTTTCGAGAACAGGAAGGAAAGGCCGTCCCTCCGGTTCGCCCATTCCTCTGCCGACTTGAGACGGACCAAGCGCAGACTCAGATAATCACTGTCCAGCATCCAAAGCCTCCCCAAGCCCGCCCCGCGCAAAACGCAGCCACCGGTCTCTCAATCGAATGCCCCTCATAGCTGATGAACATAGCCAAAACGTCGCGCGCCTGGCAAGCCCAAATCCCGCCCGGCGTCGGAGAGGTACGCACCCGTTGCTGTTAGGGGTATCGCATGAACCCAACCCACTGCACAGCACCCGTCTAATATTTCGGTATCGCTCATTGAATCTCCGTCGCTTCCGATTATCAACTACTCCCTGGCGGAGGCTCCGTCCCACCGTGCAACGGCGTGCGCTCGACGAGTCCTCAGCGTAAGGCCCTCTCGAAGCCTACGCTAAAGTGGCCTTAATTAACTGGCATTTACTTGACCACAAAGCGACACCCAGGTCTATACATGTTTGGGACATCAGTGCCCATATTTAGGACATTGGCGCGAAAATGCCTCGATACGTCCGAGAACTCACTGGTCCGGCACACCCTTGCCGAAGGTGTGACCTGGATCCGGGACCGAGGAACGCGGGACCGTTGAGCCTCGTTGGGGTTGGGCGCAGATTGCTGGCCCGCAGAAGCGATTCTCCCCTTCCAGGAGGGTCAAGGCTAACTATCGCGGATGAGCCCTTTTTGCGCCCGGGTGCCCGTCGAGGCTGTCCTTGATGCGTTTGATGTGGCCACGGCCCATCCCCTTTACCTCGCACCCCAGCTCCAGGTAGCGGCGGATTTGGCTGTCATCGAGTACGCAGAAGCAGTCGATGAGAGCAAAGGGACGGCCGGCGCTTCGGAACACCCTGTCCGGGTCGAGCTTGAGATAAAGTTCGTGACGAACAGCCAGGACCAGGGCGTCCATGCCTTTCATGGCGGCCCACAGGTCCTTTTCGATGCGGAGGTTCCTCAACGAGTCCTGCCGGTGGAAGAAGCGTGCCCAACTGTGACCCGTGCTTGGGTAGGTTTCCTGCGCCTCCAGCTCCCACCAATGATCCAGGTAGGGGTCGTGGACCCGTACGTCCGCCCCCATCTCGGTGAGCTTGCGCACGATGATTTCCGAGCCGCTGTAGCGCGTATCGCCGACGTCCTCGCGGTAGGCCGCTCCGAGCAGGAGCACGTCTGCCGCGGCGATGGGCTTGCCCATGTTCCGCAAGGCGTCGCGGACCAACTGCGGCGCGTGGAGCGAGCGGCAGTCGTTGATGTCGATCGCCAGGGGCGTGATCTTGAAGATCTCATCCTCAAACCCAA
>Ga0335069_10006713_pt1 | contig 16690 bp, 11 predicted proteins | sample Lox_Sample_11_FD_206714 | JGI IMG/M metagenome (GOLD analysis project Ga0335069, IMG submission 206714) | Soil microbial communities from Loxahatchee National Wildlife Refuge, Florida, United States - Lox_Sample_1.1 | ecosystem: Environmental > Terrestrial > Soil > Wetlands | place: USA...
GCTCTTCAACGAAATAGGCAAGGTCATCGTGGGCCAGAGCTACCTGGTCGAGCGGTTGGTGATCGGCCTGCTGGCCAATGGGCATGTGCTGCTGGAGGGCGTGCCGGGGCTGGCCAAGACGCTCTCTGTGAAGTCGCTGGCCAATTGCCTCAACGTGAAGTTTTCCCGCCTGCAGTTCACGCCCGACATGCTCCCGGCCGATGTCGTGGGCACGCAGATTTACAATCCCCAGTCCGGCGCCTTCACCACGCGCAAAGGGCCGATCTTCGCCAACCTGGTGCTGGCGGACGAGATCAACCGCGCGCCGGCCAAGGTACAGAGCGCGTTGCTCGAGGCCATGCAGGAGAAGCAGGTCACCATCGGCGACCAGACCTTCAAGCTGGAGGAGCCTTTCCTGGTGCTGGCGACCCAGAACCCGATCGAGCAGGAGGGCACCTACCCGCTGCCCGAGGCGCAGGTTGACCGCTTCATGCTGAAGCTGAAGATCGGTTACCCTTCCCGCGCCGAGGAGCGGCAGATTCTCGAGCTCATGGCCCGCACTTCCGGCACGCCCAGCACCACCCCGGTCGTTGAGCCACAGCAGATTCTCCGCGCCCGGCAGGTCATCAACGACATCTACGTGGATGACAAGGTGAAGGACTACATTGTGGACCTGGTCTGCGCGACGCGCGACCCCGAGGAGCACAAGATCCAGGTGAAGGAGTTCATTCAACTGGGCGCCTCACCGCGCGCCACGATTTACCTGACGCTGGCGGCCAAGGCCTATGCGTTCCTGAAGGGCCGGGGTTATGTCACGCCGCAGGACGTGAAGAGCATCGGCATGGACGTGCTGCGGCACCGCGTCGCCATCACCTACGAGGCCGAAGCCGAGGAGAAGACGAGCGAGATCATCGTGCAGAAGATCTTTGATGAGCTGCCGGTGCCGTAGGCCGCCGGTTCCCCTGCCGCATGATTCCCCGCGAGATTCTCAAGAAGATCCGGCAGATCGAGATTCGCACCAACCGCCTCGTGAGCGAGACGCTGGCCGGCCAGTACCACAGCGTCTTCAAGGGCCAGGGCATGAACTTCGACGAGGTGCGCGAGTACCAGCCGGGCGACGAGGTCCGCTCCATAGATTGGAACGTCACGGCGCGGATGAACCATCCCTTCGTGAAGAAGTTCGTCGAGGAGCGCGAGCTGACCCTCATGCTGGTGGTGGACGCCAGCGGCTCGGGCATGTTCGGCTCGCATGCCCAATCCAAGCGCGAGTTGGCGGCGGAGATTGCGTCCGTGCTGGCCTTCTCGGCCATCCGCAACAACGACAAGGTCGGCCTGATCCTGTTTACGGACGAGGTGGAGAAGTTCATTCCACCGCGCAAGGGCCGGCGCCACGTCCTGCGCGTCATCCGCGAGGTGCTCTTCTTCGAGCCGCGGCGGCGCGGCACAGACCTGAACGGAGCGCTGGAGTTCCTCCTGCGAGTGACGGCGCACAAGGCCATTGCGGTGGTGATATCCGATTTCATCGGCTCGCCCGCGCAGTCCGGCGGCGCGCGCCGGGGCAAGCTGCGCCCGCAGATGATGCTGCTCGAATCGCTGGCGCAGGCGTCCCAGACCATGCTACGCCAGGCCAACCGGCGGCATGACGTCGTGGCGGTGCAGATCACGGACCGCTACGAGCTGGAGTTGCCCGCCCTCGGCCGCCTGGTGCTCAATGACGCCGAGACGGGCGAGGTCGTCGAGATCAATACAGGCGACGAGCGCAAGCGGGCCGCATTTGCCGAGCGCCAGGCCCGCGCCCAGTCCGAGCTGGCCCGCCTGTTCCGCTCCGCCGGCATAGACGCCATCCGCCTGCGCACCGACCAGCCCTACGCCGCCGAGCTGGGGAAGTTCTTCGAGACCCGCGAGAAGCGGAGGATGAGGGGGTAAAGTGAGTCTGGAGTCTAGAGTCCCGAGTCTTGAGTCCCGATCCGCCCGATCCGTCTGATCATGGCTCTTACGAACCTCCACCCTCGCTCGGCGCTGTCCGCCGACACTAACGCGCTGCGGGACATCAAGCCGCCGGTCGAGATTCGCAGTGCCTGGGAATTGTTGTGGTGGGCCGTGCTGGTGCTTGCGGTCGCGGGGCTGGCTTACGCGGCCTGGCTCTTCTGGCAACGGCGCCGCGAGCAGGCCCGGATCGTCCCGGTCGTGCCGCCATACATCCGGGCCAAGCAGAAGCTGCGTGAAGCCCTGGCCCTGATCGGCCAGCCCCGTGAGTTCTGCATCGCCGTCTCCGATACCATCCGCTGGTACCTCGAGGAGCACTTTGAGTTCCGGGCGCCCGAGCGCACGACCGAGGAGTTCCTCTACGAGTTGCAGGGCACGACACTGCTGACGCCTGACCAGAAGGGCAGCCTTGGCGAGTTCCTGCAACGCTGCGATCTGGTCAAGTTCGCCAAGTACGAGCCGGGCCGGCCCGAGCTCGAGGACCTGCACGCTTCGGCGGTGCGGTTGGTGGAGGAAACCGAGCCGATCATGAGCACGCTGGAGGCCGTGAAGACGGGCGCGCAAACATGAAACCCGAAGGCCGAAATCCGAAGGCCGAAGGAAGGCCGAAATCCGAAATCCGAATGGCGGGGCCCAGACCAGTGACGCTGCGGTCATGACCTTCGGCCATCCATACGTCCTCCTGTTGCTCCTGCTGCTGCCGGTGCTGTTCTGGCTCAAGGGCAAGCAGGGGCAGCCGCCGGCGTTCGTCTATTCCTCCGTGCAACTGGTGCGCGGCATCCTGAACGTCACGCGCACGCGGTCGGGGGCGTTTCTGGCCGCCCTGCGCTGGCTCATCCTCGCCCTGCTCATCGTCGCCCTCGCCCAGCCGCGCCTCACTCACAGCGAGACCAAGGTCACCGCCAGCGGCGTGGACATCGCGGCGGTGCTCGACATGTCCTACAGCATGGCGGACGAAGATTTCGAGCTGCATGGCGAACCCGCCGACCGCATCACCATGGCCAAGGAGGTCCTCAAGAAGTTCATTGATAAGCGCCCCAGCGACCGCATCGGGCTGATCGTCTTTGCCACGGACGCCTACATCGCCGCGCCGCTGACGCTCGACCACGATTTCGTCCAGGCCAATCTCGAACGCCTGCACCTGGGCTCGATTGACGGCGGCTCGACCGCCATCGGCTCCGGGCTCAGCACCGGCATCAATCGCCTGCGCGAGCTCAAGTCCAAGAGCAAGATCATCATCCTGATGACCGACGGGCGCAACAATGCCGGCAAGCTCGCCCCGCGCACCGTCGCCGAGGCGGCCAAGGCCCTGGGCGTGAAGATTTACACCATCGGCGTGGGCAAACGGGGCGTCTCGCGCCGTCCGCGCATAGACCGCAACGGGCAGCCTGTCCGCGACTTCTTTGGCCGCAAAATGTATGATGCCGACCCGGAGGACCTGGACGAGGATGGCCTTAAGGAAATCGCCGAGATGACCGGCGGCCGCTACTACCGTGCGGACAACTCGGAGCGCTTCCAGGCCATCTACGCCGAGATAGACAAGCTCGAGAAGACGGAGGCCGAGGTGAAGAAATACGCGCATCACCAGGAGCTATTCGCCTTTCTGATCACGCCCGGGCTGGGCGTGCTGCTGTTTGAAATGCTCCTGCGCCATACGGTCTGGAGGAGACTGCCATGAGCTTCGCGAATCTCGCGATGCTCTGGCTGCTGCTGGTGATCCCGCCGGCGCTGGTGGCGTTCTTCTGGTGGTCGGCGCGCGTGCGGCAGCGCCTGCTCACGCAGTTCATCCAGGCGCGGCTGCTGCCCTCGCTGACAATCGGCATTTCGCCCACCCGCCAAAAGATACGCCTGGGTTGCCTCGTGATGGCGGTCATCTGTCTCATCCTGGCGCTGGCGCGGCCGCAATGGGGCTTTGATTGGGAAGAGGTCAGGCAGCGCGGCCTCGACATCGTCGTCGCCATAGACACGTCCAAGAGCATGTTGGCGCAGGACATAGCGCCCAATCGGCTGGCACGCGCGAAACTGGCGGCGCTCGACCTCATGCAGCGCGCCCGGGCCGACCGCCTTGGCCTCGTGGCTTTCGCCGGCGAGGCCTTCCTCGAATGCCCTCTGACCATTGACGACTCGGCCTTTCGCCAAAGCGTCGAGGCGCTGGACGTGAATACGATTCCGCAGGGGGGCACGGCCATTGCCGAAGCGATCCAGACCGCTCTCGGCGCCTACAAGGAGGGAGACAACTACAAGGTGCTCGTGCTGCTCACGGACGGCGAGGACCACGACTCGGGCGCCGTCGAGGCCGCCGAGAAGGCCGCCAAAGAGGGGCTGCGCATTTTCACTATTGGCATCGGCACGGCGGAAGGCGAATTGCTGCGCTACACGGACCCGCAGGGAAAGACGGATTACGTCCGCGACGAGCAGGGCAATGTCGTGAAGTCGCATCTCAACGAGCGGATGCTGCAACAGATTGCCAGCGCGACGGAAGGCGGCTTCTACCTGCCGCTGCGCGGGGCCAAGGCCATCGATACCCTCTACGACGAGGGCCTGGCCAAACTGCCCAAGTCGCAGCACCAGGAAAAACTCGTGCGGCGTTACCACGAGCGCTATCAATGGCCGCTCGCAGCGGCCATTGTGCTGCTGCTGATCGAGATGCTCTACCCGGAACGCAAACGCGAGCGGCCTCAACCCGCGCCGGCGGGGAAGAGAGGGCCAGTCGCGGCGTTCGCGCCACCGCAGAACCTCCCGCCGGTGCCTGAGCCTGCTGCGCGATCCTCCATGCTCCAGCCTCAATCCTCTCTTCTGGTCCTGGCTGGGTTCATGTGCCTGCTGCTGTGTCCGGGCGACGCGAGCGCCTCCCCTTCCAGCGCGCTGCGCGAATACAAATCCGGCAACTACGAACAGGCGCTCAAGGAATACGAACGCCTGCTCAAGAAGGACAAGGACGACCCGCGCCTGCATTTCAATGCCGGCGCCGCCGCCTACCGGAATCACCAATACGACGAGGCTGCCAAACAGTTCAACGCCACGCTCGCGGCGCCGGACCTGAAGCTCCAGGGGCTCGGCTACTACAACGAAGGCAACTCCCTGTTCCACCTCGGCGAGGCCAACCCCGACCCCAAACAGCGCAAGGACGCCTGGGAAAAGGCGCTCCAGGATTTCCAGAGCAGTCTGAAGCTCAACCCCCAGGATGGGGACTCCAAGCACAACTACGAATACGTGAAACGAATGCTGGAGGAACTCAAGCAACAGCAACAACAGTCCAAGCAAGACAAACAGGACCAACAGCAGAACCAGGACCAGCAAAAGCAGCAGAATCAGCAGCAGAAAGATCAGCAGCAGAAAGATCAGCAGCAGAAAGATCAGCAAAAGCAGCGGGACCAGCAGCAACAACAGGCGCAGCAGAATCAGAAGCAGGAGTCGCAGCAGCAGCAACAGGCCGACGAGCAGAAACAGCAACAGCAGCAAGCCGAGCAACAAAAACAGGAGCAGGCCAAGCAGCAGCAGGCCGAGCAAAAACAGCAGGAGCAGCAGAAACAGGAGCAGCAGCAGGCGTCCGCGGAGAACGAGAAGTCCGACGACAAGGACCAGCAGGCGGCCCAGGCCCAGGCCATGGCCCAAATGACGCCGGAGCAGGCCAAGCAACTCCTGGACTCGCAGAAGGCCAACGAGCAAATGCTACCCCCGGAGAACCTGGGCAAGCCCGTTGACCGCAGCCGGCCATTCAAGGATTGGTAGGACGTATCTGCGCGCTGGTAGGGACGCCTCGCCGAGGCGTCCGCCTGCCTCCGAAACGGACCCCTCGGCGAGGCGTCCTTACCAAAGCCCACCCAGATTCCCTTTGACCCTCAACCCCCTGCGCTGCTAGCTTGCGCACCCCGTTTCGGCGGGGACCTATGCGACATACCATCTCAGTTCTCGTGGAGAACAAATTCGGCGTGCTGACGCGCGTGGCCGGGCTGTTCAGCGGTCGCGGCTACAACATTGACACCCTCAATGTCGCGCCCACGCAGGACGCCACCGCTTCGCGCATGACCATTGTCACGCGGGGCGACGACGCCACGGTGGATCAAATCGTGAAGCAGCTCAACAAGCTGGTGAACGTGATCAGCGTCCATGACTTCCGCGAAGGCGAATACGTGGACCGCGAGTTGGCCTTGGTGAAGGTCACCGTGGATTCCAAGACCCGCGCCGAGGTGATGCAGATCACCGACATCTTCCGCGCCAAGATCGTGGATGTGCAGCCCAAGAGCCTGACCATCGAAGTCACCGGCGACGAGGGCAAGGTCGAGAAGCTCCTCAGCCTGCTCAAGGGTTTTGGCATCATGGAGCTGACCCGCACCGGAAAGGTGGCCCTGCCGAGAAGCTGATGCAACGGGGAGAAGCGCAAGCCATTCCGAGGGCGAAGTGAGCGGCGCCTGCCGCAGGTACCATGAAAGTCCCGGGCCACCTCCACATGAGCCGTAGCCGGGCGGACAAGCCCCTCACCCCTTCCCTCTCCCCATCGGATGGGGCGAGGGTGGCCGGCCGGGTGAGGGGTTGGCTTATGGTCCCAATGCAGGAGCGCAGAGCGTGGGGTCTCCCGAAGGCTGCCTCGGCAATCGCCGCCTGCGGGCTTTGGTGCTCCTTTACCTCTCCGGCGCTTGCCTGGGACAACGTGCTCTCAAACGAATGGTCCGTCACGCTCAACTGCCGTAGCGATTCGGCGCCGGCGGTCGGGAACGACGGCACCATCTATTTTGGAACCTGGACCGGCAAGCTCTGGGCGCTCAACCCGGACGGCTCGCGCAAATGGGCGTTCTCCGCTGGCAGCGAGATCAAGTCCGCGCCCGCCATCGCCCAGGATGGCACGGTCTATTTCGGCTGCCGCGACCGCAAGCTTTATGCGGTCCGGGCAGACGGCACAGAAGCATGGGAGTTTCGGACCGGCGCCTGGGTGGACTCTTCGCCCGCGCTGGCACACAATGGGACAGTGTATGTCGGCTCCTGGGACAAGAGCTTTTATGCCCTGAGCGCCGGCGGCGCAAAGCAATGGGAGCTCAAGACCGCGGGGCCGATTGTCTCCTCGCCGGCGGTGGGCAGCGACGGCACGATCTATTTCGGCTCACACGACCACAAGCTCTACGCGCTCGCGCCAGACGGCCGCAAGAAATGGGAATACGCGACGGGCGGGGCCGTTCTCTCCTCGCCCGCCTTGAATGGAGACCAGTGCCTCTACTTCACCTCGGTGGACGGCTTTCTGTACGCCTTGAACCTGGACGGCAGACTGCGCTGGCGGCTGCACACCGGCAGCACAACGGAGTCGTCCCCCGTCATCGGCCCCGACGGCACGATCTATGTGGGCGTCGGAGGCCACCCGTGGGCCGTCAGCGCCGAAGGGAAGAAGAAATGGGGGACAACGTCGAAGGAAGAGTATCCATTTGACCCGACGGCTGTCGTGCTGGCGGACGGGAGCATTTGCTCCGCCTTCAGGAGTGGGATGATGTATTTCTACAGCCCGGACGGGGTCCCGCGGCCGATGTATTATCTCGCGGCGTACGGCTACGGTTCGCCGGCAGTCGGGCCGACTGGGGCAATTTATGCCGCCGACGCCACCGTGGGCTACGGCGGGCTCACCGCCATCCGGGCGTCGGCATCGCTGGCCCACACACCCTGGCCCAGGTTCCGGGGCAACGCCAGAAACACGGGTAACGTGCTGGATGTCCAGGCTCAGCCCTGAGGCGTTCCAACTCCGGCAGAAGAAAACCACAGATGGACACAGATGCACCGCACTATACCGAGCCGGGCTGCCCGCTATCGCGTGAAGCCAAGAACCACTTCCCGAAATGCGAATCCTGTCGTTCATATCTGTGTTTATCTGTGTCCATCTGTGGTTTGAGCTGCTTGCTCTCCTGTAATTGGCGCCGGAGAAAAAGATTGCGGCGCGCAGAGGGTCTTGGTTTGCTCATATTGCGTAATGGCGAACACGATCAACATTCCCAAGACCCACCTGATCATGGGATTGTCGCTGCCCCTGGCGGTGTTGATCGGCTATTTCCTCGCCGAACCGTTGGACCTTGGGAGCGTGGCCGTGGTCGCCGGAGTGTTGGGCGTGATGTCCATTCCCTTGCTGCTCCGCTGGTACTACCCGCTGCTGGTGTTTTGCTGGAACTCGGCCATCAGCCCCTTCTTCCTGCCAGCCCGGTTGACCATGGGCTCGCTGATGTCCGTTATCGGGCTGCTCCTGGCCGTCCTCACCCGTGCGGTCAATCCGAAGGCGCGGTTTGTGACTGTCCCTTCGGTGACCCGTCCCCTGCTGGTGCTGACAGCCATAGTGGTCGGTACGGGCCTGATGACCGGCGGGTTTGGGGTCCGGAGCCTGGGTTCGGCCCACTTTGGCGGCGGCAAATACTTCCAATTGCTAACTGGCGTCGCCGGCTACTTCGCCCTGACCAGCCGGCGCATTCCACCGGACCGGGTTGGGCTCTACATGGCGATGTTCTTTCTGTCCGGGCTCGGCTATGCAATGGCCAATCTGGCGGTCCTCCTCGGTCCTCCATTCCATTTCCTGCTTAACTTCTTCGACCCGGAGGTCGCCATGCAGCAGATGCAGGCGCAGGGAAGCCTGGGGGGCGACATCGTTCGGCTCAACGGGTTCCCGGCCAGTGCCGTGGCTGGCTATAGTTTCCTGCTCGCGCGCTACGGCATTCGTGGATTGCTCGACCTGAAGCGTCCCTGGCGGCTTTTGGCATTCCTCTCCTTCTGTGCTTCCGGGCTGTATGGCGGCTTTCGTTCCTACGTCGGCCTTCTGGCTATAACTCTGGCGGTCCTGTTCTTTCTGGAAGGGCTCCATCGGACGCGCTACCTGCCCATGTTGCTGGCCGGGCTGTTGCTGGGTGGGGTGGTGATCCTCCCTCACGCTTATAAGCTCCCGATCGTCGCACAGCGGGCGATCACCTTTCTTCCCGGCAGGTTTGACCCTTTTGCAGTCGCAAACGCGTCGGCCTCAGTTGACTGGCGCCTGGAAATGTGGAGGCTGGTTTTGCCGGACGTCCCCAGGTATTTCTTCCACGGCAAAGGCTACGCATTTGATCCCGGCGACCTCTACCTTGCGGGCCAGTCGGCAAACCGGTTCCAGGCCGATGCGCTCGACCCGACCATCGTGGCCGGGGAGTACCACAACGGGCCGCTCTCGCTCTTGATTCCCTTCGGTATCTACGGGGTTATTGCATTCGTTTGGCTGCTGGTCGCCGGAGGGCGGACTCTGCATCAGAATGCAAAATACGGGGACCCTGCGTGCCAGAACGTGAACAGGCTGCTGCTGGCCACATTTACGGCCCATGCAGTCTGGTTCTTCACCTTCTTCGGCGCGCTCCATTCAGACCTTCCTATGTTCCTGGGTTTGCTTGGCCTGGGAATTGCTTTGAACGGAGCGGAAGTCGTGCCGATCCGGGCCGAAGAACCCCAGGCCGCCGTCGAAATGAATACGGAATACGTGAAGGCGTAACACGCCGATGACCAACGCATCAACAGTCCTGCGGTCGCTCATCATTTATGGGCTGTGCCTGCCGCTGGCCGCCATCCTCGGCTACCTGCTCGCCACTCCGCTCGATCTGACGACGCTTACTGTCGTTGGAGCTGTTTTGTTTTTGCTGCTCATCCCCCTGTTCCTGCGCTGGCATCACCCGTGGCTCATTGCGACGTGGAACATGTCGGCGGTGCTCTTCTTCGTGCCGGGCCGGCCTCAGGTCTGGATGGGCCTGGCGGTCATCAGCTTTTGCATCGGCGTGTTGCAATACACGATCAACCGGAACATGAAGTTCCTTTACGTTCCCTCGGTCACCTGGCCGCTCCTGTTCCTCACCGCGGTCGTGGTTATCACTGCCCGACTCAGAGGTGGAATTGGGTTGAGGGCCTTCGGAGGGAGCGTCTATGGCGGCAAGAATTACGTCATGATCCTGGCGGCCGTGCTCGGGTATTTCGCGCTTACCAGCCGCTCAATTCCGTCCAAGCGGGCTGTGCTGTACGTCACCTTGTTCTTCCTCGGCCTTTCCACCTTGGCGATTGGCGAGCTGCCCCGGGTTTTGCCTTCCGGCCTCAACTTTGTATTCTGGATATTCCCAGTATTTAGCGGTGGCATTGCAGCTCAACAGACCACCGCCGTCGTCGGCGCAACTGGAGACATGGAGCGCATCAATGGCCTGGCAATGCTCGGGATGGGCATCTTCTTCGCGATGCTTGCCCGTTACGGACTCCACGGCATCCTTCTGGAGCCGCGCAAACCCTGGCGATTGGCTATTCTCGGCGCCGGCTTCCTCATTGGCTTATTGGGCGGCTTTCGTTCTGCGTTGCTGCTCATGGCCATGACATTTGCTCTTCTGTTCTTCCTGGAGGGGCTCCACCACACCAAGCTCCTGCTCGTGCTCACGAGTGTCGCCTTTTTGGGAGGCACCTTGATGCTCGCTTTTGCCAATCGGCTCCCCTTTTACATGCAGCGTTCCCTGGCATTTCTGCCGGTGGACATTGACCCTCTGGCCCGCCTTAGTGCCGAAAGCTCCAGCGCCTGGCGACTTCAAATGTGGAGTGAGCTTCTGCCTCAAGTTCCAGATTACCTGGCCCTCGGCAAGGGCTACGCAATTAACCCGAGGGAGATGGAAATGCTCGGTTTCAGCAGAACGGGTGAAAGCGGCATTCAAGGGGCAGAACTTGCGGGCGACTACCACAACGGACCGCTCTCACTGATCATTCCCTTTGGCGTCTTCGGCGTGATTGGATTCGTTTGGTTCCTCTGGGCCGGGTTCCGGGTCTTGCATCATAACTTCCAATTCGGGCATCCCGAGTACCAGCACCTGAACACATTCCTTTTTGGCTATTTCTGCGTAAAGGTGGTTTTCTTCTTCGTTGTGTTCGGCGGCTTTGCCTCGGAACTCATGTCGTTCACTGGCTTGGTCGGGCTGAGCATCAGCCTCAACGGAGGAATGGCCAAGTCCGCGATTGTCACCCCCGAGGCCAAACCGGTGTTCAATCGGTTTCGGCTGCATCCGAGCGTTCGACGGCCCGCCCAGGCCTAACCCCGGACACGAGCTTGACTACAGTGAGCAGCATGCGTCGTAGCGGCTTCCTGGGATACCGGTACAACAGGCACAGCCAGTTTGGGGAGGATGGGATTATCGAGGAAATCTGCCGGCGGCTGGGGATCAATGAGGGTTGGTTTGCAGAGTTTGGCGCCTGGGATGGTAAGCACTTCAGCAACACGTACAACCTGCTGGCGAACAAAGGTTGGCGGGGGGTCATGATCGAGTGTGATCCGGAGAAGTACAAGGCGCTCCTTAAGACCAAGGCCAGCTTTCCGGACCGGCTTCATACCCTTTGCGCGATGGTTGGGTTCCAGGGCGACTCGCGGCTGGATTGCCTGCTGGCCAAAACGCCGGTCCCTCGGAACCTTGACCTGCTTTCCATAGACATTGACTCATACGACTGGCAGGTCTGGAGTGCGCTCGTGGAATACGAGCCGCGGATCGTGGTCATTGAAAGCAATTCGCTGATTCCCCCGGGCATTCACCAGGTCCACAACCCGCCGGTCAGCGTCGGAGCCAGCTTCACGGCGTTGGTGGAATTGGGCAAGAGCAAAGGATATCAAATCGTTTGCCACACGGCAAATTGCTTCTTCATTCGGAACGAATTGGTTCCCTGCCTGCATTTGGAGCCGGAGCTCCTGGCCTCACCCGAACGGCTGTTCAACTACCCGAGGCACTATCGCGAGCGCTTAATCGAAGTCGGCAGGCGGTTGCTGCCGGAACACTTTATGCATTTCTTATTCGGCCTGTCGCAGCGCTTAAAAGCGGCGAGGAGAGGCGGCTGAACACAGCGGGAAGCAGGCTGCGGCACAGCGCAAGACCCGCGGCGGAACAGGCGGAGCGCGGACAGTCTTTTCCGCAGCAGCGCCCCAGGGGCGGAGGCGCCGCCGTATCGCGCAGAGCCAGGAATTCGGTTGCTGCGGGCAAAGCTGTCCGCGCTCCGCAACGCTTTACTGGCTACCTAACCGAAAGAACCGGCTGCAGTTGCTCGTTGAGAGGGATGCCTGGTTAGTCCCGTTCAACTCCAGGACGGGCACGGTCAGGCACTGCCAGTTTGGCGTCTTCAGGCTATCGCTTCCCTGGAGCCACAGCCCTCCCGAGAATGCCGGCCAGCTCAAGCAGCACTGGGTTCCACTCTTCCGGGCGAGAAGCCTTACCGGTTTTGCCGGCAGTCCGCGGGCGGTCTGGTAATGCAGGCGGATCAAATTACTGCTGAGCGGCGGGGTATAGATCCCCACTTCGTCCAGCGTGCCTTGGAGGAACTCAAATCCCGGGTTGCTCAGTGTTCCGTCTGCCCCTACGCTGACCAGGCCCCGGCTGCCCAGGTGGGGCGCCGAGGTGAGGCTAACCGCCTGGCAAACGTCGGCGCCTTGCGCATCGAGATTGCCATTGACATACAAGGAGACGGTTTTCTGGCCGAGGTCGCGCGTGGCGACGACGTGGAACCACCGGTTGGAAGCGACGTCGGCCTGCGTTACCGCTGTGGCGCTTTCGAGCACGTCGCCATAGCCCCAGTGCGCGCCGTCCGTGCCCACAATGAACTCGAAATGGTTGCTTTGGTCCAGGCCCAACAGGACATCCACGCCGTTGCTCGAACCGTTGTCATGAGCAAAGAACCACTGGTTGGTGTTCAGGGCGGCCACCTGCACCCAGGCTTCGAGCGTAAAGTTGGTCGCGCTCAGGCTGACCAGGGGTGAGTCGAGGGGAATATCGTCGCGGTAAAACGGGCTGATGAGCACGGTCGTGGACCCTTTGAATTGCATGGCCGGATCGGGGTCTTGAACAATGGCGCCGGGCACGGCGCAACCCAGGCCGTTGGTCTGGTTATTCCACCAGCAGCTCTGCGTCCGCTTGATGTCCAGGCAGCTATGATAATCACTCTTGGAAGAGAGCCGCCAATAGCAGAGCAGGTTCGACTGGCCGGAGACCAGGTACGTATAGGCGCACGGGGCCCATTGCTGCATCAATTCGTAGGTGCCAATCGTGGGACCGATGTATTGTTGGATCTGGTCGGCGACTTGGCTCGAACCACGATCCGGGGTCATGGTCGGGTCCGGGATTGAGTAGTCGTCCGGGCTTCGGCCATTCAGGGTTAGCGAATCAGTGAGACCGCGGATCATGATCGTCTCGAGGCCGCAAAACCGATTCATATAAATCATGCTGAATTCGCGCATCCAGGTCACGCACATGTTAGCGGCGGCCCCCGTGTAGAGGAGAGACGTAATCCCATATTGGGAGCAATAGTTGTTGATCTCATTGATGCTGAGGCTAACCAGATCGCCGGGTTTGACCACGAGGTCCGGATGCTGATGAGTGGGCCCAGGGTATTCCGGCACGGTCTTGTCCGGGGGCACCATATCATCAAGGCCGACGTCAGCGTACGGCGGCAACGGCGGGTCGAAACCGTTGTCGCCCGTGTCACAATATGGAAGGTTCATGATATCGCTCCGGTACGATGTGCCGTCGTAGTCGGCCAGGCAGTCGGAGGGGCAGAAGATGACGGCAATCCCCAGGTCGCGAGCCGCATCCAGTGTCTCGTTAAGGCGTGGCACCAAGGAAGCCGTGCGCGAGGCCATCACGGAATCAGGATGGGAATTCCAGACGTCCACCACCAGCACCGCCATTTGGCTTCCCCGGTAAGCCTGGGGGGTTACGACGAGATCGCCGGACTCGTTCCGGTTCTGCAGGTTCAGGGTGAACGTCTTGTCGTTGTAGCCTTTGCCGGACAGGGGAATCGAGATGCCGTTGGCACTGCTATTGACCGTGAGCAGGGCGCTGTACGTCCGTGCGGCGTCGGGAGTAAACCGGAGTTGGGCGGCTACGGCATTGGTCTGGCCGGGGCTGAGCAGAAAACCCCTGTTCGGGGTCAGGAGATGAAAATAGGCCGCGTCCGGGCCGCTGATCAGCAAAGGCCCCACGGCGATCCCGCCGGCTCCGGCGTCGCTCATGGTGATCTGGCTGATCCGAGACTGGCCGACGGCGACACGCCCAAACGGCTCGGCCAAGGAGGCGTTCAGGGCGGGGGCCCGGCTTTGGAATTCCTGGAGCATGTCCTGCTGGGTCAGCGCCACGTTGTAAATCCGGAGTTCATCCAGCGCACCGTTCCAGCTCCCATTCCAATCCCAACCAATGTAGAGCGGATCTGTCCCTAGATAGATGCCTTGGTTATAGGGCTGACTGGCTTCCAACTGTCCATCCGCATAAACCATGAGGTTCGTGCCGTCGTAAACGCCTCCAATCAAGTGCCATTGCCCCATGGTCAGCGCCTCAGGGCTGGTCACTCTCCCGGCCCAATTGCCGTCCTCCTGGAGGACGTAGAAGCTCGGGTAATAGCCCCCGGAATCTGAAACCAGTTCCAGCTCATAGGGCATCTGGCCCGCGTTCCCCAGGACAGCCTTATAGAGGATCGGATAATCAGCGTTACCCGGAGTGGCGTTGACCCAAGCCAGCGCGGTCATCGGGCCGGTGATTTCCAGGCTGGGAGAATCGGCGACGATCAGGTAATCCCCTCGATCATCTCCCGACCCGTTCATCAGGATTCCGCTGTGGCTCACGCCCGAACAGGGCAGGGGGGAGCCGACCACGAACCCGTCGTTGGTCCCGGCGGAATCGTGGCCCAACGCCGCTGGGTTATCAAACGTCCACCAGGCAACCGGCGTAGCTGCCGGCAAGGATTGAGAACTTAGCCAAATCCCGTATAGAACAGTCAATAGGTTTCTTGATGGGGTCATTCCGCGGTTCGATGGTTAATCCGAGTTCAAAAGGCTGTGCGAAAAGGGGGTATCCCCGAAACCGTCTCAGGTTCGTCATCCGTAAATCGCCTGTTCGGTCCTGCTCTGGTAATGTCAAGTGTAGTACGCGCACAGCACAGAAACCCTTATCAGCGTTAGACACAAGAACACGGGCAAAGGTTACGCGAAATCGCACGGGTGCAGGTGCGCGGAACGGCAGTCAATCGGAAATGCCTTGCACCCGCAACCTGTCTGCAGAATGGGCGCAATCCATCCACCCTCCGGTCCGAGAACAAAGGGCGTTGGCTCCCCTGCCAGGCGGAATTGAGCCCTGGCTGCGGGCGCTACGGATCGTCGTCACCCTTGCTGCGTGAGCAGGTGACATGCCAGCGTGGAGATTGCGAAGCGTCTCAGGATGAGACGACGCTCAAGCGGGGCTTCTTGTTTCCGACAGCCTCCTGATAATACGCATCGAGGGCTGCCCCCAGGTTCCGCATGGTGAACTTCTCGCGCGCATGAGCCCGCGCCTTCGCCGACATGCTCGCCAGGAGCCGCCGGTCCGCGGCGACGCGGGTCAGAAACGCGGCCATCGCCTCCACTGCTTCCGCCGGCGACGTGGCCGGAGCCGCATAGCCGGTCTCGGGCGTGACCTGTGACGCCGGCCCGCCGATGTCCAGGCAGACGAGCGGCCGCCCCATGGCCAGGGCCTCCTCGCAGATCTTCCCGAACGCCTCGTGCAGCGCCGGGTGCATAAGCACATGGGCCTCGGCCAACTTCGCTAAAACCTGATCGTAGTTGGGGAGCCGTCCCAGGAAACGCACGCGGGAGGCAACGCCCGACTGCGCAGCCGTCTTCTCCAATTCACGTCGGAACGGGCCGTCGTTGACGATCCACAATTCGGCTTCCGGCTCGTTCCGGACGAAGATCGCAAAGGCGCGGATGGCCAGATGGAACCCCTTCCAATGGAGCAGCCGGCCTGCGCAAATCGCGCGGAACGGCCCCTCGGGCGGCGGCGGCAACCGGTCAAGTTGAGCGAGGTCGTCATCAGGAAGAAAGGCCTGCGGCGATTGCTCCACCCGGCGGACCCCCAGCTTTCGCAGCGCCTCACAGGATTCCCGTGTCACCCCGATTCCTATGGTGGCGGCCCGGGCGGTCTCGCGCAGGGCCGGGTCCTTCACCGCCAGCGCCCGAACATTGTCGCGAATCCACTCGAACACTCGCTCACGCCACGGCAACTCGGACACAAATGAGGCCGGCGCGTATTCCGCCGCGCCCACCGGCCCCCAAATGAATGGGATGCCCAGCCTCCTCACCCCGCACGGCGACCAATACCGGCCAAACGTGACATGATGTGTCAGGTCGAACCCAACCTGCCGGTGAAGCTCCGCAGCCACCCGCAACAGCTTGTGCTGCCACAGATGATAGTAAATCGCATGTGACATCCCCGCGGTGCGCAACAGCTTGACCCACACGGCGGGCAGTTGGAAGAAGACCGGGTGAAACCCTGGCATGGGCTGCGCTTCCAGGTACTCCAGGGTTTCCTTCTCATATTCGCTTTGCTCGATCACGGTCCAGACCTCGTGCCCCCGGCTCAGCGCATGATTGATAACGCACCAGGCATTCCGGGGCTCCGAGGTCATCCGGGGATGACACGAGTAGGCGGAGACCAGGATTCTCATTCGCCTCCGCTAGAGCTTGTCCACCCCGATATTCGAGGAGAAGGAGGTCCGGGCGCGCAGGTGCCGCTTGAGCGAGACCTCCCCAGGCACCAGGTCGCATTTGCCCAGCATCACCAATTTCTGGCATTGCCGCTTCATCCGGGCGTACTGGTGCAGGAACCGGCCAGCCAGGCCGCCCGGCACGCCGTACTCCTCCTGGATCTGTTTGGCCTCTCGGGCCATGTTGGCGCGGACCCGTATATCGGCCGACTGGCCGTGCTCATGG
>Ga0335069_10006714_pt1 | contig 16690 bp, 18 predicted proteins | sample Lox_Sample_11_FD_206714 | JGI IMG/M metagenome (GOLD analysis project Ga0335069, IMG submission 206714) | Soil microbial communities from Loxahatchee National Wildlife Refuge, Florida, United States - Lox_Sample_1.1 | ecosystem: Environmental > Terrestrial > Soil > Wetlands | place: USA...
CGATGTTCGTATTGACGATCTGGTCCCGCGCGCTGCGATGCTGTAGCGAGGACTCCGGCCGCCGAAGCGGGACTCGGTCCAACAACAGCGGATTCAGGGCGCGCTTCATTTCGAGGAAGATCTCTGAATCTGTAAGTCGCCGAACTCCCATCCCCGTCGCTCTCAACGTCTGCTCAACACCGGACAGGATGGAACCGAACTCGGCCATGGCATCTTCGTGCTCCCGCGCCGTTCGTTGGATGCATCTGTTCGCTGACAGGCTAAAAGTATCCAGGCTGAAGCGCTTCGTCACTGCCTTGCCGAAGGCTGCTCCGGGAAGTTCGTGATGAACTGTTGGATTCCAGTGGAAATAGGCATGCAGAAGCGGTAGCAAATAATATCCTTCTTGCTCCTTGTTTCTCCAAGCCTCCATCCTGACCCGATCGAGAGCCAATAACGTCGGATTCTGATTCCGGAGTTGCTGCTGATATCGCTCCCGCAGATCGCCAAGCCCTTCGGCAATCTCGAACCGCACTTGCATTCGCATGGATCGCTCGGGCAGTGACCGGATCAGCGCTTCGAGCGCCAGTTTCGTTCGGTTACGGCCATCGTCGCTGTGGTAGTACGAGTTAATGCCCGTGAGTTCATAGCCCGCGACTAAAGCGCCCGTGGTTCGGATGATCACGTCGTGCAAGATATCGCGCACCGGCAGCAGCTCGGAAAACGCTGGCTGGTGCAGGGACGCGTTATGCTGTTCGATAGTCGTTGGCATCGATCCTCTCCTCTTTGAAGTAGTCGAGCTTCATTGCCGAATCCGGCTCGAGTCCGCAATAGATCCGGGGCTTAGTGTGCCAGGCCAGAAAGTCTTTCAGATAACCGCGAGGTTTTCCGTATTTGAAGAGCATAAGAAATGGGATGCTCAGCACTGGAACGACATATTGCAGAAACACGTTCATCGGGATCCCGAATACGTGGCGATCAATCCAACGGCCGAAGATGTTGGTGAGAGCAGCCAGGCCGATGACGACGAACCAGTCTTCGAATTCCAGGTAGAGGAAGCTCACTCGCGTGTGCAGATTGCGGTGAACCGGGCTGATATTCAGTGCCATCGTTTTTCTTGTCCTCCTTCAGCTAATGCCACCAAGTCCTTGCGCGATGAACCATTCCGCTAGCCGCAGCAAGCCGGACAACGCCAAGCAGAGTGCAGCGGCGCTGAAATGCCGCATCCAGGCACCGCCGGCATAGATGCGATGACCGATGCCCGCGTACATCATGAATCCGTGCAGCAGTTGCAGCACCGCGTACACGGGGAGAAAGACGTTGCACGTCCAATTCACCAAGCCCCGAAGCGTGATCCAGACCAGGTCCGGGTTGTTCCATGCGGCTTGCGCCGCGAACTTCTCGATGCCACGCAAGACACCCGAAACCATCAGGCAGAGAAAGCCCGCCCACGGCGCATAGGTGTGCGCCTGGCCGTGCGCGTAGCGGAGGACGCCAAGCGCGAAGAACAACGCGGCTAGCGTCGGCATGATGACGTTGCCAGTCCAATTCGTCAGGTTAGTAATGCCAGTGAGGAAGTTCATGCGACCTCGAGTGCTACATCATCGAAACGACCAGGCGCCACAGTGCGGAGACGGTCAGGAACGCTGCGGCGGAACCGATGAGTCGGATGGCTGGGCGCCCGAACGCGAAGTTCACAACGGCGCCAATGACAGCCAGCCCGGCCGCGATCGGCATGATCCGGCTGGCGGTGTACGTCCAAGCCCCTTCGAGGACCGCGGCCGTCCCAAATCGCGTCCCGTCATTCCAACCTTGGAGAAGAGCAGCGCTTGCGGGGATCGCCAGCAGGAACATGGCGCCAAGGATCGAGGCTAAAGGAGTGTAGCCCTCACTCCAGTCGATCACTGATCGAAGAACCATCCACGCCGCGAGGACCGGCACTAAACGGCCGATCACGAAGCTGTTCACGAAGATCACGGCATCATTCGCGAACGCCGACATCCATCCGTTGCCGATACCTCCACCGGGAAGTGGCGCACCCACACCCCAAAAGGCGAACCATCCGAATACCTGCGGGAGGGTGATCATCACGATGGCCCAGAACATCCATTTCGAGAATCCGCCTCCGCCTACTGAAAACGATGTCGTTCCTTCGCGTCGCAACGCAATCCCCGCCAGGACGAGGGCGACGAGAGAGGCTGGAGCGGCTAGCGCCAGCAGAAATCGGATTGCGTCGAGTACGAGTTGTGGAACGGCCATTTCGCTTTACCTGTTTGGAAAGTCGGCAGGCCGGCCCGGCTTGGAAGCCGGCCTACCTACTTGGTTGCTGGATGGTGGAGACAAGCTCAAGAAACGCCGCCGCCACCCTGGGCGATCCAGAACTCGATCAACCGGGTGACACCCGAGATGGCGAGTAGCCCGGCTGCGGTCACCATCCACCGGAAGGTGCCTCTCCCTGTGGCATAGCTACCGATGGCTCCCAACACTGCGACGCCCGCGCCGACCGGCGCGATCACGTTGCCGATCCAGTTGACGAAGTTGAGGAACGCGCCTTCCGGCTGCGCTCCGGTTTGGCCCTGCACGGCGACGTTCACCTGCGGGGCAGCCCCGAGATTCTGGGCGATCGCCACGCTTTGCACAATGACGAGGCAGAGTGCAAGCGAGACGACAACCCGTCTTTCGAATTGATTCATGGTGCGGTTAACCTCCATGTGATTGGCATTCAGCGCTGGTCTCCGCACCGAAGACCCCGGCGGAAAAGCCCGGGCCCGAAAGCGGCTACCAGATCGTGGAGGCAGAATAGTGCAAATCGCCCGCTGTTTTCAAAAGTCTCCCAACGGGGATCTTGACGAGTAAGGAAGGGGAAGAGAGGACTCGGTGGGAAGGGGAGATAAAGGGGATCGTTAGGGTCTCTCAGAAAACTGAACTTGAACCCGCTTCATCGCCTCGGTGAAGTCATTCCAGATGAGCGGAGGCAGTTCTTCGGCATCCTCCGCCATTCGCCTCATCGCCATGCGCTTGGCGCTATGGCAGATGGCTTCGAGATCGGCCGGTGAAATGCCCTTCAGTCTTTCGACTAGCACCTCTACAGACAGCCCCTCGACCAACCGGACGCCGTCCAGGTGCTTCCTCAGCAGGCGCTGGTAGCCGCTCTCGGGGGGTGTACCGATCTCGATCTTTTCGGAAAAACGGCCCCCGCGCAGGATGGCTGCGTCGATGCTATCGAGGTGGTTCGTCGTCCCGATGAGGAAAACATTGTGCTGCGGCTCAAGCTCACTGATGAGGCTCCGCGCCTGCTCGACCAGTTGGATGTCGTGCTGCGACTGAAAACCGTTGTTGCGGGGCAACAGGCCATCCATCTCGTCGATGAAGATGATCGAGGGGCTGTTCTCTTTCGCTCGGGCAAACAGTTCGGTGAGCTTCTTTACAGACGCGCCGGTTGCCCCGCCGAGGATGTCAGCGGCCGTGATCGGGTAGAAGCTCCGTCTCGTCTGCGTCGCGATCAGCCGCGCAATCATGGTTTTTCCGGTACCCGGAGGTCCGATCAGCAGAAGCCCGGCTGGCACGGCCAGATTGAGCCTTTCTCCGTACGTGGGATCCATCAACCGAACCAGGTTCCGGAGGTCCGCCTCGGTATCAGGGGACAGAACGACGTCCGCCCATTCGATTTCCTTGAAGGCAGCGCGGTCCTTGCCCCCGGTGTCTGCTAAAGCTCGTGCTAGATCCCGTTCTTCGATCTTCCTCTGCTCTTCCGCTGCGAAGAACGCTGCCCGGTCCACCACGGTGCCGATCTTGGCGGCGCTCCACCCCGGGGTTCTTTTCGCGAACGCTCGGACATCAAACCGCGTCGATGGCCGTTTGGCCAACTGGGCCTCAAAGATCCGAGCCCGCTCTTCCTCGTTAGGGAGATCGAGCCGAACATGCAGATCGAAACGGCCCTCCCGGATCAGAGCTCGATCTAAGCTATCGAAGAAGTTTGTCGCGGCCATCAGGACGACACCAGGTGTCTTACGGACTTCATCGATACAACCCATCAACCGATTTGTCGTCGAGTTGTACATTCGCGCCGCCCCGCCGGTATCATCAGCTTCGCCAAGCTGTTGTCTTTTCGTCCCGACAGCATCGATCTCGTCGACGAATAGGATTATGGGGCGCTCCGCCCTAGCCTGCGCAAAAGCCGCTTCGATATTGCCTTCTGTAGTCCCAACGTACCGGCCAACTAGACTCGCCGCTGAAACATACAAATACTTCAATCCGAACTCTCCGGCAGTCGCTTCGGCCAAGAACGTTTTCCCGGTTCCACGCGGGCCATGGAGCAGGATGCCGTTCCTGAACACCCCGTGTTGGCCGAACTTCTTCCCGTTCAGGTTCGCTTGGACCAACTCGCGGATCTGCTTCTTAGCCTCTTCCAGTCCTCCGACGTCGGCAAATGTGAGAGTGGGTTTTCTCAGCTGGTCAGCGCCCGAAGCCCAACCCCCGCCACCCGCAGCGATCTCCTGCCTCGGCCTCATGGACAGCAGGGCTGGGATCACCAGGCACAATACGACAAACAACCCAACAGCGACCGCCTTGGCCAGAAGCGGGTAGCTCTTCTCAAGCGGAACTGTGGTGAGGAGCCCGGCGCCGATGAACAACACAAAGCCACACAGAAAGTAGCCCGCAAACAGTGCCAGCCGCCGGAACAGAGTCCTGCCATACACGATGAGCAGGACGCAGATAACGGCGAGAATCACCGCGGCAGGATGGAGTTGGGAGGCGATCACGATCACAGTCAGCAGGGCTAAAATGAGCGCAGCCATGCTGCCTGTGAAGGCCCTCTTGAGATTGTCCGGCGCGTTTGAAGCGATGAGCCTGCGGATTTCCCGGTATCCGTCGCCCAGAAATCGCCCAAACTGCGTCGCCACCCAGAGGAGCGGACTGGTCGCTTGGTAATCACGCCGCACAACCGACTCCTTGGGCTACTTTACCTCATCTGGAATGCTCTCACCACACGCCTTCAGACGGTTCTGTCTTCCGGTTCGATGAGGATGCGCAACGTCTCGATTCCGGCCTCTCTGAGTGCAGCCGCTTTCCGCCTTACGTAAGCGGCATCATACCGGGTTTCGAGCGTTGCGCCGAGCGCTTTCAGTGGTCTTTCCACGCGCTCCAGAGCCTCCTCGAAGGCGATCTCTGGAAACTCATTCCTCTCCGCAGATTCGTAGGCCCGCCCCTCGTCGTCGAGGAACAAATAGCGCCGGCTGATTCCATGTTTGTACTGATTAATCCCATTCGATCGGCCCATGAACATGAACCCGGCACACCGGAGCGCGCCGAGCTTCGCTTCGAGCGGTTTCCAGTTCGCGCCCATGGTTTCCTCACTGCTGCGGAGCCGGTGGCTCTGCGGCCCGCGTGGCAGCCACTTCCCGATACATTCGGGTGAGTTCGTTCTTCAGCGCCACCAGTTCCCGTAACTCAGCCGCGGTCGGCAAGGCTTGCCCTTCTATACCCGCGATGTTGCTTCGCGCGCCCGCCGCCCCGGCCGGCGTCAGATCGGGCCGATTTGGCGCCGTGACCGGTTCCTGAAGAACTATGTAGAACCGTGTGTTGCCCGGAAGCATGACGACCACGTTTTGGGTGTATGCCAATGCCATCAATTCCTGCTCACCGGCGAGGCCGATGTTTGAGGCGATTCGTTCTCGCAGCAGAACGCTCTGGTCGATCGGGCCGGTAAGCCCACCGTAACCACGTCCACCCACCAGGTATGCCGCCATTGTCCCAACGCCGGTGATCGATCGGACCAGGGCGCGCTTCACCCCATTCCGTCCATTCACGACACCCTTCAGTGGGCCGTAGTCCAGGCTGACGCCGCTACCTTCGATGCTCTCGGTAGTGCCATCAGGCATTTCGAGCGCTGTGAAGCGAAGGCCCACCTGGCCATTCTGATTGGCTTGCGCCAACTGTCCGATAGCCTTCGTGCCGGCTGGAATGACGATCTCCCCATTTCGCTCGTAGTTATACTCGATCACTGCAATGGCTGGCGTCTTCACCGCGCTACTCACCGCCGTCTGTAGTCGTGCCACCAATCGGCTACCGGTCGGCAGCAACGTCGAGACCCCCTTTCGCTCAATAACGGGCCGAGCCGTCGCCTGGCTGGTGTTCATCACCGTTGCCGAAGTCGTGTTTCGCACAAATACAAGGGAGGACTTCTTCAGGCCCTCCGATTCGTTCATTTGCGGTGGGGCTGGTGCGGCGGCAGTGATTGTTGGTGGAGGTGGCGGAGGAGTGTAGCCGTAGTTGTTCTGCCGCCGGTACGCTTCAAGGGCCGGATCATGTACGGGAGGCACCTGGTTCAGCGCATACTCGTTGGGCGCTTTTGCTGGCGGCTGCTGGTTCCCGCGGCGCGACGTCGCCAGGATGTCGTCTGGACTCAGTTGCTCGGCGTTCTGATCGCCGGCGCCCTGGTCGGCACTGAGCAGCGGAATTGTGGACCCGGGGGGCGCCGCCTGTTGTGTCGTTGCGTTTTCGGGCCTGCCCAAGCTGGGCTTCGTCCGCCGGTCCTGCGCCCTTTTTTCCGAGCTTGACGTCGAGAATAGGGCGAGAAATGCGAAGCCGCACAACACGACGGCGGTGGCAAGAACCAGAAACGCCTTGCTACGGTCCATGTTGTTCTGGCCCCGGGTGTTGATCTCAACTCGTTTAGGTCGGCTGCGTTCTTCCTTGATTCGACGCCAGATCTGTTGCACGATGCCGCCCGATGCAGCCGGCGCTTCAGCCGGGATGGTCTCCACTGGCTTCGACTCCTCCTCAGTGCTGCCGGTTCGGGTCAGTCGCGTGGTCAATGTGGGATCGTCCTGCTCGCTCATCTCTTGCTTGAGCTTCTCATCGTGAGTGCGGTCATCGGGCGTCATAGGTCACCTCTCGAAACCTACTTATTCCAAAACCAATCGGAGCCAAGGCCGGACGATCCACCGCGCCTGACTCAGCCATTTGAAGGAACAGCGTCTCGGTCGATTGTTTGAAAGATGGCCGCCGGAAGACCACTACGCCATCAGACCGCTCACCGGGGCCGAGCCGGCGCCGGCTCATCCGGAAGTCCGTCACAGGCAACTGCTCGGCCGTCGACCAGCGTGACTTGCGGATGATCTTCCCGCTTTTCTTCATACCGCCCAGCTGAATCTGCGGCGGCATCAATTCGACCGCATGGTCCTGAACGTTCACGGCTGAGAACAAGACCACCACTTCGCTGCCTTGATCGAACACTTCGCTGACCCCGGTTTTAACCAGTTCCTTTCCCGGCGGCGAGATACCCGGCTTCTGCCCGTAGAGGACGGGCAGGGGCGCACGCCGTTGACGGTCCAGAAGATCATCGAGAGCAGCCCGGTCCTCCTTCGTTGAACTTGCTTCCGCCGAACCGCCGCGAGTTGTCGACGAGGCGGGCACAATCGGAACCGGACCCGGGGCGGAAGAAACCGTCGCCCTGCTGCCGACCGTTACGGTTTGCGGGATCACGACCGATGGAGAGTCGGCCGGTTGAATCATGAATTGGCCGGCTGGCTTATACCGCATCAGGAAATCCACCGCCGGTTGCCCCTCGTCCTTCGATTCGCCACGGCTGATCAGGAGCAGGCTCGCCTGCAGGCCGCGTGTCGACGATACGAGCAGGTTGGTTTGCGCCGCCTTTGCCGTGATTGGCTTTACGAACACCAGGTTAGGTTCTCGATCCGAATGCTCCGCCGAGAACGCTGCCGGGTCGCCGACGACAACTGAATTAATTGGCTCCGGCATCCGGATCGCCGTCACATAACGCGGCGCTAGAAACACCGTCGTCACTTGGCCGTCTCGAATCGGTCGGCCGACGACGTGCGGTTGTATTTGCGGCTGCACCACTGTCTGGCCTTGCGCTATTCCCCAGGAATCCAGCAGCGAGAGGATCCAAGGTAGGGTCCAGACTATCCACTGTTTCACCGTCATGGCTGACTACCTCCTTCGGGTTTGTTTTCCGCGGAAAACTTCTCCTTGCAGGCGCTTCGATCGCTTCTCTCGGTATTTTCGCGCCACCTTAAGCACATACAGGTAAACCTCAGCATGCGAGTATCGGAGCCCGACTGGCAGAATTCGGTTCTCCCCCGTCAGATAAGCCGCCGCGACCAAGCGCAGGTCGCCATCGAACAACTTCAGCAGTCGGGCCAGATAGGCCACTCCGCCTCGAATATTCTGTTCGGTGTCGAAGCGGTTCGTAACCCCGAATGTCACGGCCGTGGCGGGCATGAGCTGCATCAACCCCACAGCCCCTTTGGTCGACACGGCACGCGGATTCCAGCCAGACTCGACCTCGATGATCGAGGCAACCAACTCACTTGGTACCTGATAAGCGGCCGCATAATGATCCACCCATTCCATGGCCGCTGTGCGCGGGTCCCCGTGTGCTGTGCACGCAGCCACGCTTGCTGCGAATAGACAAACAAGTCTCGCCGGTTCTCCCATTGCCATAAGTGTGGTCCGACTACCGAGTCGTCGCCTCCAAGATTTCCCTCTCCAGTGCTCGCGGAACTTCTTCGGCATATCGGTGTGCATCGTGCACCAGCGATGCGAAACCGTCCCGCAGTAGGAGCCGCTTCCGATCCGATCCCGTTTTCGCAACTAGGGGCATCAGCGTGTCTCGCATCTCGGGCGTGATGTCTTGCACCCCTAATATCTCCAGCGCCTGCGCGAGCTCAAGCATCTCGGCGATCGAAACAGGCTTCTCCATCTGCCAGCCGCGCAGGGCATGGGCCAGACCCGCGATGAGCCGCTGTAACTCGGCGTTTGCGCTCGTGCTGCGAACCCTCAGGATTTCGGCTTCCCGCTCCACGGTCGGGAATTCGACCCGTAGATAGAAGCTCCGACGTCGCAGCGGGTCGCCCAGGCGCCGGACCTCGTTCGAGGTCAGGATGACGAAGGGAACCGACTTCTGTTTGATGGTTCCCAGCTTCGGGACGGAGATCTGCCATTCCGAGAGGATTTCGAGCAGCAGCGCTTCGAACCCTTCGTCCACCTTGTCGACTTCATCGATCAGCAGAACACACGGACGTTCATAGAGCAGTGATCTTAGCAGGGGCCCCTGAACGAAGAAATCGAGGGTATGAAGGTTGTTGCGGATCGAATCCCAGTCCTTTTCAAGGTGGTCAGCCTGCGTTTCGAGGAACAACTTCTGCAGGGCGCTGTCGAACTTGCCGATGGCCTTCTCTTCGTTGATGCCCTCGTAACACTGCAGCCTTTCGATGACCGTATTTCCAGCTGCGGCGATCGCCTGAGCCAATGCGGTCTTGCCGCAACCAGGCGGGCCTTCTACGATAACCGGCTTCTGCATCCGAGCAGCGAGATAGACTACCTGCAGGGTGACGGGGTCGATCACGTACTTGGCCGCTTCCAACAGTCGGCCGAGTTCTTCCACAGATGAGAACACGAGTTTCCTCTGGCCCGATTGTAGGCGGAAAGCTCCTGCGCTCCATACTCTCCTTCAGCCTGCAGAGGCCGTTCCGTTTTCACTTCAAACGATGCCGCGTTCCCTCGTTTCCTTCATACAGGTGCTGAGTCACCGTGGTATAAACCATATTGCTTGACCTGTTTCACCCTACTTCCTCAGTCGCCCACCGCCACTGTGAAAAAAGTTCTTGGACCTATTTCCCTTCACGCACCGCTTGGGTGCGCCCCCGACTGGTGTAAGAAATGTTGCTGGACCCATTTCGCCCTCGGTTGCTCCAGCGCCGCTGTAAAAAATGTTTCCGGACCTATTTCACATTCGGTCGTGCCGGACGGCTGCAAAAAACGTTGCTGGACCTATTTTCTTTTCACGTCACCATTCAACGCGTAAAAAATGTTTCTGGACCTATTTCGCCCTCGGGAGTGCCGGCACTGCTGTAAATAATGTTGTTCGACCTAATCAGCGCCAACCGCCTCAGCGTCGGGAGTGGCCCTTCCAGTTTGTTCCGCATATCTGGCGCACCGCGCGGACCAGAAGAATGTTCTTGAACATGTCGGCGCTCCCCATCTCCGCGGCAGATGCTTCAATCAGCCCAGGAATGTTCATGTGGTCTAATCCCCAACTGCCCGACGCAAGGAGCGGGCTTGCGAGTCCTCACACGTGGGTTTGAAGATAGTTAAACTCTGGCAGCACATTGAAGGGAATCGTCCGTGCTGGCAGCGATTCCGCAACCAGGTCGATCCGGTGATCCGAGCCGTTCCCCAGAAAATGGGCGGCCCGGTTAAGATGCCACACGCGATTTGGATCGAGGCCCATCAATCGTGCACAGGTGAAGTCTGCAGCCACGGGATCGTCGGCCAAGACGATCTTTCCAAGGTGCCGATCGGTTCCGTGCAGCGGGCCATTGCCCTCCATGGCGATGACCCCATCCGCGATAACGAAGTGGACCGGCACTGTGGCGCAGATATCGAGGATGCTCCGATGGATGCCCTTCCAATGCAGGACGTTCTTGGGCCAGCCGTACTTGGTCCCCGGCACGACGCCGAACATGTTCTTCATGCTGAGCGTAACCCCGGCCCAGTGATGGGTCTTGATCTTGGGCATCGATACAACGAAGTCGGACGCGAGCACCGTCCGAGGCAGCCACAGATGATCGAGCCCCGTGTAGTTGGCTCGGAGGCGCGCTCTAATCAGCTCGTCACGGTTCAAATCAATGAAGGCGATCTTCTGGCTGCGTAGCTGAGGTCCGAGCCCGCTCTCAGCAAGCACCAAGTGCGTGTCCCGCTGGTGGCCGGGCCCTTCCGCGACCACAACACTTCGGGCACCCAGCTTCAAAAATGCCTCTGCCGCAGCTACCACCAGGACAGGATTCGTATTGACCTCGGCGCCGGCGATATATTCGACCAGGTTGGGTTTCAGCAAGACAGACCTGTCGCGGAGGGTCAACTCAAAAAGGCGCAGCGCTCGCGTGAGGGTATCGACCAGACCCTCGGCGTACTCAACTACCGAAAGGAGCGCGACGCGAGATCTCGAAGGACGTCGGTCGCGCAGAAGCATTTCTTCCGGCAGGAGTCGGGCTGTTGCCATTCCGCCCACTGCAATGCCCGCAGCGCTGACAAGGGCTCGCCGTCGATCGAATTCCATCACGTCCGCACCTCAAAAACGTCATTGCCCTCGGACGCTTCGAGTGCCAACGCGCAAGCAGCCAGAGTGCAGATATCGTCTGTGCCGACCGCCTTCTCTATGAGAACGGTTAACTCCTTCGTGGCGCGACCCAGCGTGTCAGTGACTTCTTTGCTAATGTCTCGATGCACCGCTAAAGCAAGGACGCCCCACGCCAAGCTGTACGGGGATGGACATCCAGGGAGCCGATTCACGAGCCAGGCCAATGAAGCCTGGACTCCCGGCTCCTTCGGATGCCCACCGAGTGCGAGGAGCGCGACGGCCGTGGCATCAATGTACGGAGCATATGGCACACCGAACGCCACTCCATTGCCGGCGTTCCACCCGCCGCCCGGACACATTCGGTCGAAGAGCATGCTCGTACCCACCTTGATGCGGAGGTCCAGATCAGCCGTCCGGTTGAGACCGCGGGTCTTTGATTGCCGGAGCGCGATCAGGCTGAAAGCAGTGGGAATGGCCCAACTCGTCGTGCCTGAAACCCAACTCCACCCGTACTTCGCCGGATCGAACCCCACATGGTTGTCGACGGTTTGGAACTTCCAGCGCCAAAACCAGCTTGCCTCGCGGCCTTTTGCGTCGATTAACCAGTGGATTGCAGATGCCAGGCCCGCAGTCTGGCTTCCGACGTTCATGAGAGTGATTGCTGCCAGAGCGGTTACCCAGCAACCCGTCTGCTCGTCGCCAGCGAACGCGGGCCAACTTCCATCCGTGTTCTGCAAGTTCGCGAGGTTACGCACTGCCACTTCGAGTTCTGTCGTGCGCTCGTGGCGCAATGCGAGGATCGCAAGACAGGTCGGCTCAGTCGCCAGTTGGATGCCTTTGTGGCTCCACCCTCGAGGGTTGGGCTGAGGGCCATGCAGCATTTCGCATAGCCTTGCCAGCACTTCTGTGTTTCTCATCCGTGGGCACCATCAATTTTCCGTGGGAGATCCACCGTCGCCCCCCGTTCCAACGGCGAGATTGCTCGCTGTCACGCCTCCGCCCCCCCGTTTTGATGCGAAAAATGTTGATGGACCTATTCGGATTGCGGATCTCGGTCGCGTTCTGGCGGCCTCAGTGATCAGGTCGGTTTCTCGAACTGGCCGGGTCCTGCGCATGGCGTGTTCTCGTCGCTGATATCCCCGCGTTTAGCCCAAACGGTCTGACCTCTTCACTACCGCCAGGCAGGCGAGCGGACTGGGTTCGCGGCGGCGGCCTTGACCACCTGCGGCACGTCAAAGCGAGAACTGGCACGATCCCGCAGCCATTTTGCGACGTCTCTTGCTCGAAACCGAATGTTGGCCTCAATCCTGTAATAGGGGATCATGTTCCTCTCGACGTAGCTGTATATGGTCTTTGGACTGATCGCCAACATGCTTGCCAGTTCCTTGGCCGTCAGCAATCGCTCGACCTGTGAGAGTTGATCAAAGACATCGGGCCGAAATTCGGGGACCGGTACCGTCGGTGCGGGGGAGGTCGACATAAAATCTCCGGCAGACCAGAAGTTTCGTCAGGCAACTCGTGCTCGTGACGTTGTCTCACTTTTAGCCGCTTCCTCGCGCTGCGTCAAAAGTTCTGGCGAATGCTGAGAGATTCCCATCCTGGCCTTGAGGGGCCAATTCGGAAATCAAGCCCGAGTTCGCGTCCAAGCCTTGATCGACGCCGCTTCGCGTCCCGGACCCTTCTTCTGCGGCTTTCCGCGGGTAACACCCGGAAGCGCAACCAAGTCCACCTGGTCCTGGACATTCACGGCTGGGGCCAAATACCGCATCGTGGTTTCCAGCGATTTGTGTCCCATCCAGTGCTGGACAGTCCGCACATCGAAGCCGAACCGCAACATCCGGGTGCAGAAGCTTGATCGGAACGTCTTAAGATCGAACTTCGCCGGGTCCAGGCCACACCGCTCGGCCACTGCTTTGCATTTCAGCAGCATATTCTGCTCTCGGTTTCCGGCCGGGGAAGGAAAGATGAACCGCGCATCACCCTGACGCGGATGGCACTCAAGAAGCTTGGCCAGCTCAGCATGTAGCGGGATCTCGCGTTCTTCGGATCGTTTTGGAAAGAATCCAAGCTCCGGTTTGGCGGTCACACGAACCGTACGCAGCTGAAAGCTTACATCGGTCCAGAACAGGTACATCACTTCTTGCTCGCGAAAGCCGGTCAATAGGAATGTTGCGAACAACGCCAGTTCCGAGGGATCACAGGCAACGAGAAACTTCGCCAATTCCTGTTCTGTGTATACCTTGGGAAGGGGCAGAATCTGTTCCGGCAATTGCAGCTGTTTGCTCATGCCGGGCCTTCCATTTCTTTTCGAGAATTGCGCGATGATGATCACATTGTGAATTACCGTGTTCGCCGACATGCCTCCTTTTTTCAACTTCACCACGAAGTCGTTCAATTGCTCGACGGTGATGTCGGAGAGTGTGCGTCCGCGGAAATGCTCCCCAAACCGCTGGAGCACGCATTCATACTTCCGAAACGTGTTCGGCTTTTTCAGAGTTTCGATCTGTTCAAGATATCGCTCAATCAGGGCTTGTAGTGGTGAGTTGCCTGCATCAACGCTCGGTTGGGCGACCGATGACCTGATGTTCCAGCGCTGACCTTCAAGGGAGTGACGCTTCTTGCGTTGAGCTTCGAGCGCCTGAGAAGCGGTGATGCCGGCGGGTTCGCGCTTCCGTTGGCCGTTGTCACGCCACTCGATGAAATACGTGCCCTCTGGAAGAGCAGTCCAGTCGTAGGTCCCCGATGGCTTCTTCGGGATAGAGCGTAGAACCCAGTTGCCGTCGATCTTGATCTGCTTGACGATGTTGACTCGCGCCATGGCACACTCCGAATACCACGACGCCGGAGAGGTTTGCAAAAGTGGACAGTAAAGAGGACAGTAGGGCAGCTAAACTATTGAGGAATTAGGGGCGCTGGTAGAAGCTGGCATTCTCCCACTGGCGATTACACCCCCCGCTCCGGACTCCGCCCCCGCGTCAATCAGAAAATACAACCCTGTGGTCGATATTCTCCATACCCAGAGAACCGATCTCCTGAACGGACAGGCCCCTCGACCTTGATTTGAGCTTTTTTAGAACCTCCATCTTCGGCCAAACCGCACATTCGCTTGTGTTCGTAAACCAGCCCTTCTTCTTTCGCCGTTCGTCCTCCACAACGCGCTGCTTCTCCCCATCAAAGCGGGCGACCAGACAGCACCCGATATCGACATCGTTTGGACGTTCCGCGCCAGCCAGAAAGCTTCCGAACACAACGAGCCGCTGGACTCGATACGCGAATTCATTGTCTCCGTTGATAACGCGTGCGCGCTCCACGATCTCCTCAATCAGTCTTTGCGCCGTGGCCCGGCGAAGTGGCCTTGCCGCAGTAGCCATCGCCAACGCGTGTCCTCTTGCTGTCGCTAGCCAGTAATCTTCTCTGACGGCGAGCAGGCCTTCGTTCTGCATCTTGTGAAGCAACTGGCGAGCATCGCTTTGCGAGAATCCCAGAACTTCAATGACAGTGCGCGGCCTGATAATGAATCCTGCAGCTTCGCGCATGAAGCGCCGTGCGTCTTTGGCGGGGAGGCCGGCGATCATTTGGTGCTTTTCGATCCGCATACGATCGTTCCCATTCCTCAGTCTGCCTTCATGCTCGCGCTCGTGCCCGCATCAAACGCGAGGCAGTGGCGTCATTCTGGACATTCAGCCGGTCGCCGGCATTTCCATTCGAGTGATCCGCAGAACCATTCCTACCATGGAATCCGCCGCCAACCGGGACCGATGCAAGCCACTGATCTATATCGGCTTGACGGTAGCGGACTAAAGAGCCGATCTTGAGAAACTGTGGCCCCCGGTTCATGACGCGCCACTTTCGCAGCGCAGCTAGGCTGACACGGAGTTGTTTGGAAACCTCGGCTTCCGTGAGAAGTGCCTGGGCGATGTTGCTGTCTGCCATAAATCCTCCTCCCTTCGTTCGTTGGGTGACCCACGACGGTTTTGCCCAGACCTCTTCGGGGGAGGTGTTTGAGCCGCTGCGGATCGCCAAGAGCGCTCTGTGAGTAGTCTCGACGAAGTCCGCGCTGGCTGTCAAAACTGGTCGCAACGCGCACCTGCCGCTCGCGTTCCGTATCGATGTCCATCAGCAGATCACGCCAGCGAAGTTTCCAAGTCAGGATCCCTTCTGGACCCGACCATCGGCGTCGTCCGCGAGAAGCCACACCTCAGTTCAGGCGAATTTGGACAGGGCGCTACACCCGTCCTATGCTGGAACAGAACTCCTGGGTTGGAGGATCTGATCATGGCGGTTTACAAACAGAAGGGCTCGAAACGGTGGTGGTACAAGTTCAACTGGAATGGCGAACTGATTCGCGAGAGCACGAAGCAGACGAACAAGCGTGTTGCGGAGCAGATGGAGGCAGCGCATAAAGCCTCGCTCGCCAAGGGCGAAGTCGGAATCCGGGAGCGTAAGGTTGTTCCCACGCTCTCTGAATTCGCCGACAAGGACTTCCTCCCTTTTGTCGAGTCCCGGTTCGCGAACAAACCGAAAACGCTCGAATACTACAAGACCGGCCTTAAGCGCTTAAAGGCATTCTCTCCGCTGGCGAAGAGCAAACTGGATGCGATTGCGCCGGGTGCGATCACGGATTTCATCGAGAGTCTCCGGTCGGACGATCTGCAGATCAGCAGCATTAACCGCGTTCTGGAAGTGCTGCGCCGCATGCTCCGACTCTCGCTTGAATGGGGGAAGACCGAGAAGGTTCCACCAAAGATTCAAATGCTGCCCGGCGAGAACGAGCGCGACCGTGTACTCACGGAAGCTGAAGAGACTCGGTATTTGGCCGCCGCGGCAAAGGTTGGAGCCAACATTGAGGAAGCGTATCGCCGCGCCCTCACTGGCATCCGGGCCCGAAAAGGGGAGATTCCGGTCGAGCCGGAAGATCCTTACCTGCTGCGTGACGTCACCACGGTTCTGATCGACTGCGCTCTCCGACCTGAGGAGTGCTTCCGCCTGCGCTGGCAGAATGTTCGCGACGGAGCACTGCACGTCTCCTTCGGAAAGACCGAGAATGCTCGCAGGAACGTGACGCTCACTTCGCGGTCCGCTGCGCTACTTGAAATGCGGCACACCGACTCTCGCGCGGATTGGGTTTTCCCGGCAGCAACGCAGAGCGGCCACATCGAGAAATCTACCCTGAAAAAGCAGCACCGGAAGGCTCTGAAGCTTGCGAAAGTGGAGCCGTTCACGCTGTACACGCTCCGCCATACCTGTCTCACGCGGTGGTCGGCGCACATGGACCCCTACACCCTGGCATACTTGGCCGGACATGCCGATTTTGCGACCACAAAACGTTACGTCCACCCACAAGCCGACACCGTCCGTGCGGCGATGGACCGGGCGCGCGGTGCAAAAGGTGGGCATAGTTTCGGGCATAGTGATGAAAAAGCGGCTGAGGTGCCATCCGCCGCAACCGCCGTATCTACCAATGATTTCAGTGATTTAGATGGTCGGGGCGAGTGGATTCGAACCACCGACCTCCTGGTCCCGAACCAGGCGCTCTAGCCAGGCTGAGCCACGCCCCGATCAACTCTATTCTAGTCTGTTGCACTCGGTTTGCACAAGCGCGTT
>Ga0335069_10006715_pt1 | contig 16689 bp, 18 predicted proteins | sample Lox_Sample_11_FD_206714 | JGI IMG/M metagenome (GOLD analysis project Ga0335069, IMG submission 206714) | Soil microbial communities from Loxahatchee National Wildlife Refuge, Florida, United States - Lox_Sample_1.1 | ecosystem: Environmental > Terrestrial > Soil > Wetlands | place: USA...
CCGGATTGTCGGCGACGTGATCGACGTGGTGCGCATACTCCACCAACGGATGGATGTCGACCGGCACCTCGACTGACTCATACAGCAAGATGCCGACCGCACCAAGACGGCGAGAACCTACCGCTGCAGGATCTCATGCCGCGCTTCAACACCTCACCGATGACTTCCGAGGGACTTGAAATTGGAAGCGATGCCTGCCTTGTCACGGGATTGTCAACTTGCGTGACACACTCTGCGTCAAGACGGGATACCGCGAGACGGTTTGCCCAGGTGAGACGTAATTGTCTACACACCGCGGGACACCCTGAAACAAGCTGAAAGTACGCCGTTTCTGACTACGGATCAGAAGGTTAGGGGTTCGAATCCCTTCGGGCGCGCACAGCAAGCGTATTACCTCGGCTGATGCTGACGTTGTGGCCCAACGGAATTCCCGACGGTCGCCCAGGTGAAGAATGTGGTCCCCCCGGTATACGCAGGCGAGGACTGACCACTAGAGGGTTCGGCGCGAACGGCCCCCCGAATGGCCCCCGCCGCGGCCGGACCGTCACCGTCTGCGTGACCGTGCTGGTTTCGGTGCTGGGCGAAACCGTGACGGTGCTCGGCGGGATGGTCGTGGTGGGTGTGTCCGTGCTGGGAGTGCCCGTGTCGGTGCTCGGAGTCCCGGCGTCGGTGCCGGTGGCGGGGCCGTCTCGGTGACGGTCTGCGTCGGCGCTCTGCCACCGCCCCTCCGTGGTGACGAGGCGGTTCGGTAGTGGTAGTGGTGGTGGGGGCCGCCGTCGTCGTGGTGGACGTGCTGGGTGTCGTCGTCGTTGCGGGGCCATGCGCCGGCGAACCGGTGGCGAGCTTGACCACCAAGAACACCAGCGCGCCGAGCAGTATCACGCCAAGTGCGCCGGCCGCGACCAGCGCTGCCGGACGGCGATACCACGGCATCGGGGGGCGCCGGGTCGTCGTAATACCCGCCGTAGCGTGCGGCCTGGGTGGGCTCGGAGTAGTAGTCGGGTTGCTCGGGATGCGGCGGCACGACAGCAGATGGTAGTGGATCAGGCTTCGTCATCGATGAGGCGCAGCGCGCGCTCGAACAAATGCACTGTGGCGGTGTGCAATTGGTCGCCGACCTCTTTTTCGGCCTTGCCCGCACAGGCGCGCGCCAACGTGCCCTCGATCACGATGCCGAGCTTGAAGCACGCCAGTACGGTGTACCAGGTGATGTGCGACAAATCACGGGTGGTGTTCGCGGCGTACCGCTCAAACAGGTCGCTCGTGGTGGCCAGGCCGCTCTGGGTGCCCAGGGCATGGCTGAACACGCTGGATCCGTCGGGCTGCTGCCAGGTGGCCAGCAGCCAGCCCAAGTCCAGCAGCGGATCACCGATGGTGCACATCTCCCAGTCGACGATGGCGGCCACCTCCGGACCCGTCCGGGAAAACATCACGTTGGCGGCGTGGTAGTCGCCGTGCATGATGCCGGGCGTCCAGCTGGCTGGGCGGGTGCGCTCCAGCCAGGACGCCACCTGCTCGACACCTGGGATCTGCGGTCCGGGGTAGTTCTCGTACTCGCGATAGGAGTCCAGCTCCGAAAGCCAGCGCGGCACCTGACGTTCCAGGAAGCCGGCCGGCCTGCCGAAATCGGTGAGGCCGACCGCGACATGATCGACGGCGCCCAGCTTGGCCAGCGCGTCGGCCATCGAGAGCCCCATCTGGAACCGAATGTCGGGGTTGCTCGCGTGCAATGGCGGCAGGCCTTCGCCGGCGTTGAATCCGTCGACCGGGTCCATCAAGTAGAAGACGGCATCGCCCAGCACAGCGGCGTCGTCGCAGACCGCGATCAAGTGTGGGTGCGGTACATTTGAACCCGCGAGGGCAGCAAGGACTTTCGTCTCCCGCAGCATCACGGTGTTGCTTCGCGGACGCAAGTGCCGCGGGCCGCGCCGCAGCACATAAGGCCGGCTGGCGCGGGTGAATCGCAGCATGACATTCTGCGTTCCGCCGGTGACGTCGTAGACATTCTCCAACGGGCCTTCGCCCAGTCCCTGTTCGGACATCCATTCCGCAACGGCCTTCAAGTCTTGCGGGTTCAGTGACGGCGTCGGGATCGCGGGCGTCATCGCACTCCTTTGGCAACCGGTGGACCGGCTCACCAAAGAGTAGGCCAGCGGCGATGGGCCGCCCCGGGCGGCGCGGCTGGAACAATAGGTTGGGTAACTTACTTGCTGGGAAGGGAAATGGCGATGCCGCGGACCGACAACGATTCCTGGGACGTCACGCAAAGCGTGGGAGCCACCGCACTGGGTGTTGCCGCAGCCCGCGCCGCGGAGACCGAAAGCGAAAACCCACTCATCAACGACCCGTTCGCGCGCGTGTTCGTCGATGCTGCCGGCGAGGGTATGTGGAGCGTCTACACCGACCCCAAGCTGCTGGCCAAGGCGGTGGAAATCGAACCGGACGTGCAGGCGCGGATACAGCTGATGATCGACTTCATGGCCACCCGAACCGCCTTCTTCGACGAGTTCTTTCTCGGTGCGGCCGACTTCGGGGTTCGGCAGGTGGTCATCCTGGCGGCCGGGCTGGATGCCCGCACCTGGCGACTTCCGTGGCCCGACGGCACAGTCGTCTACGAACTCGACCAGCCCAAGGTACTGGAATTCAAAGCCAACACGCTGCGCGAGCACGGTGCACAGCCGACGGCTCGACTGGTGAACGTACCGATAGACCTGCGCCAGGATTGGCCGAAGGCGTTGCGGGAGGCCGGGTTTGACGCGTCACGGCCGGCTGCCTGGTCGGCGGAGGGACTGGTCCGTTATCTGCCGGCGCAGGCCCAGGACCTGCTGTTCGAGCGGGTACATTCGCTCAGCGCACCGGGCAGCTGGCTGGCGTCCAACGTGCCCGCCGCGGGCTTCACCGATTCCGATCGGATACGGCGTCAGCGGGAAGACATGCGGCGGATGCGAGCCGTGGCTGCCCAGCTCGTCAGCGCCGAGATAACCAACTACGACGATCTGTGGTACCCGGAGGAGCGCACCGCCGTCGACACCTGGCTGGGCGAACGCGGGTGGGATGTTGCCACGGCAACGTTCTCTGAGTTGATGTCCCGGTATGGCCGTGTCATTCCGCAGGGTGCGGAGGACTCAATGCCGCCCACTGTCTATGTGTCCGCGCAGCGGCGGGCCGATTGAGGGGCCGGTTTGCTCTGGCGGTTTAGCCGCGCACGCGGGCGAAATGCTGCCGAAAATCCTTGGGCGTCCCGTGTAGGGTGTTAATAGCGGTATTTTCTGCGGTGCAGAGCATTTTAGACATCCGTGCAACAGCAAGCGTTTCAAACCGGTGAACGAGAACGGCATTCGATTCTAAGCTGCCACATAAGTGCTCTAATCCGTTACACAGGAATGTAATTCGCGGGTTTGGTCTCCCGAAGGCGCGGGTAACCGCTACCGCATGAAAAATATCTCGCGTATCAGAGCAACGGTTGCAATGAGTGCCGGTCTTGGACTCACCGGTCTGGGGGTGGCCGCCGTGGCCGAGGCTCTGCCCGGTCCAGCGCCTTTACCGGACTAGCACTGGTGTCCCGGTCAATGGTGGGATCCGGGTTGGGGTGCTAACTGGGACGGTGGCCGCTGCCACGACGACCATTGGTACGATGGCGATCCCCGCGACGGAGGTCACTGGCACGGCTACGGGAACGACCGCGACCGCGACCCAGGTCATTGGAACAACGGCTACGGCGGCGACCACGACCCAGATCACTGGGACGGCCCCCGCCGCTAGGGGGTCCGGTGGCCGCGACCCATGTTTAGACACAAGTTGAATGGGTAACGCTAGGCGCACGAGAAACAGTTCTCGGGCACAGCGGAGGTCACGATGCGAACTCGCGGAGTTAGCGGAATCGTCGGCATCATTGTCGTGGTGTGGTTGCTTATCGGCGTGCTCGCGGTGTGGATGCGGGGCTACTTCAATTCTGGTCCAGCCAACTGCGCGTCAACGGTAACGATCGCGACAACGGTACTGGCCGGACCCTTGAATTGGAAGTTAAATCCGGCGGCGAATTGCGACGTCAATGTAAATGTTCCGCCACCGAAGCAGTGAGTTCTCGACACAAGTAAAAGGAAGAGATCATGATTGCTCTTGGAGTTGTCCTGGCCATCCTGGGATTTTTCTTCTCCCACATCCTGATGGTGATCGGCATCATTCTGGTGGTTGTCGGCCTGGTGTTCCACGTGATGGGCTCGGTGGGCCGTCCGGTCGCCGGCCGTCGCTACTGGTATTAACGGCCGCGTCGCCACACCGGATCGCGTGCTGCTTTGCAGTCACGCGATCCGTTCACAGGTGGCGCATAGCCAGGCCATAGCGCCTCCTCAGTCGACTGCGCATACTGGAATCTGTGACACAGCCCCGCGCCTCGGTAGAACGGGTGGTCATGTGTCGTGCCGACGGCAACCCGATCAATGTGCTCGTGGTGGACGACGAGTCGGTCCTGGCCGAGATGGTGTCGATGGCACTGCGGTACGAAGGCTGGAACATCGCCACTGCCGGTGACGGGGCATCGGCGATCGCGGCGGCCCGCGCCCAGCGCCCCGACGTGGTCGTCCTTGACGTGATGCTGCCGGATATGAGCGGTTTGGAAGTGTTGCACAAACTGCGCGAAGACAATCCGCAGCTGCCGGTCCTTTTGCTGACCGCCAAGGATGCGGTGGAAGACCGTATCGCCGGGCTGACCGCGGGCGGCGACGACTATGTCACCAAACCGTTCAGCATCGAAGAGGTGGTGCTGCGGTTGCGGGCATTATTGCGGCGCACCGGAGTGACGACAGTCGATAGTGGCGCGCAGTTGGTGGTTGGCGACTTGGTGCTCGACGAGGACAGTCACGAGGTCGCACGCGCCGGCGAGCCAATCTCGTTGACGTCCACCGAGTTCGAGCTGCTGCGATTCATGATGCGTAACTCCAAGCGAGTCCTGAGTAAAGCTCAGATCCTGGACCGGGTATGGAGTTACGACTTCGGCGGCCGGTCCAACATCGTCGAGCTCTACATTTCCTACCTGCGCAAGAAGATCGACAACGGTCGCGAGCCCATGATCCACACGCTGCGCGGCGCGGGTTATGTCCTCAAGCCCGCCCGCTGAGACCCGGCGGGTCTGGTCTCTTCGGCTGCGCTTGCTGGTCGGACAGATCGTCGTCCTCGCGATCGTGTGCGTCGGTATCAGCGCGGCCACCGAGATCGCGTTGCAGCACCACCTGGTGAGACAGCTCGATGGCCAACTCGCCGGGACCTCCTACCGCTCTTCGCTGATGTACCCGGAACCGAAGCGGCCGGGCTGGCGCCACGAGCCGCGCTTCTACTCCCCGAGGCCTGGTCCCGGTCCGCGGTTCCTCGACGCCCCGGGTCAACCAGCCGGCATGGTCGCCGCGGTGATCAGCAACGGCAAGACCGTCGACGCCGGCTATCTGACCAGCGACGGCGCTCGGGCCGCGGTGACCCCGGCCGCCCAAAAGCAACTGGAACGCATCGCGGACAGCCGGTCGCCGCTGACGCTCGACCTCGACGAACTCGGTCGCTATCGCGTCGTTGCCGCTCCCAGCCGCAGCGGCGGGGACGTCATCGTCACCGGCCTGTCGATGGCCGACGTCGACACCACCATGATGCGGATGCTCCTCATTCTGGGCATCGTCACCGTGATCGCGCTGGTCGCCGCGACCACCGCCGGCGTCGTCATCATCAGGCGTGCGCTGGCGCCGCTGCGCCGCGTCGCGCAAACCGCAAGCAAGGTAGTGGATTTGCCGTTGGACCGCGGCGAGGTCGAGCTGCCGGTGCGGGTCAGCGAATCCGACGCCAACCCGCATACCGAGGTGGGTCAACTCGGGTCAGCCCTGAACCGGATGCTCGACCACATCGCGGCCGCGCTGTCGGCGCGCCAGGCCAGTGAGACGCGGGTTCGTCAGTTCGTCGCCGACGCCAGTCACGAATTGCGCACCCCGCTTGCCGCGATTCGGGGTTACACCGAACTCACCCAGCGCATGGGCGACGACCGTGAGGCGGTGGCGCATGCGATGAGCCGGGTGGCCTCGGAGACGCAGCGGATGACGCGACTCGTCGAAGACCTGCTGTTGCTGGCCCGCCTGGATTCCGGCCGCCCGCTGGAACGTGAACCGGTGGATCTGTCGCGGTTGGCGGTTGACGCAGTCAATGACGCACATGTCGCTGGACCGGACCATCAGTGGGAGCTCGTGCTACCCGAAGAACCGGTGATCGTCACCGGAGACGCGGCGCGGCTGCACCAGGTGTTGACGAACCTGCTCGCCAACGCCCGTGTCCACACGGGCGCGGGTACGATCGTGACCACTCGGTTGAGCACCGAGCCGTCGTACACCGTGCTGCAGGTCATCGACAACGGCCCCGGTATCCCGGCGGCACTTCAATCCGAGGTGTTCGAGCGGTTCGCCCGCGGCGATTCCTCACGCTCCCGCAAGGGGGGCAGCACCGGGCTGGGGTTGGCGATCGTGTCCGCGGTCGTCAAGGCCCACAACGGGGCCATCACAGTCGACAGCTCGCCGGGTCATACCGAGTTCACGGTGCGGTTGCCACTTAACGGGTGGCAACCGCCCGCGCCCGGCTCCTAGGTCGCGTGGCTAGCTGGAGCACACAGCGTCGATTTCGAACGGCTTGTTCACCGATTGGGTCGGGTTAGCCATGTCAACGCCAGTGGCGGTGCCTTTGATCGTGTATTTGTTGCCGTCCTTGCTCGCGGTGGCATTGCCCTGGCCGCCTGCTGCGTAACCCAGGCTTACGCCATTGACGTTGCCGAGCGCGACGGACTTCACGTCTGGCGGGTTGGTGTCACTGAGCACGGCACCGATCCCGGTAGCGGACCCACCGATTGCGATGTTGACGGTGCCCCCTGATGTGGTGCAAACCGTGGTGCCCTGAATGTTTTGGTCCTTGCCGTCGATGATGACCTTCGACGCGCTGGAACCACCGGAGCTGGATGCCGACGCCGAGCTTGACGTGGAAGAAGTCCCGCCGCCCGACGATGACTTGTTGTTCGAGCAGCCGGAAATCCCCGCCGCCAGAATTGCCGCTCCGGCCACCGCGACCGTCAATCCACGCTTCACCTGTTCTCCTTTGCCCGACCTTTGCGGTCCACCGGTTTGGAGGACCGTATGGGCAGTATGCGTTTTTGCGGTGCCGCACATGAGGGGATCGGCGAAATTGTTTAGTTCCGGTTAACCCATCGGCTCTCGACCCGTCCTTCCGGCGAGGACCGCATTAATGGCAATGTGTTGCCATGGACCACAAACTCCCCACCGCACCTATCGAGTCGGCACATCGCGAACACGCGCTGCCATTCGATGACGTAACGGATTTCTCCGATGCCGACCGTGGTTTTATCGCCGCCCTGTCTCCATGCGTCATCAAGTCGGCCGACGGACGGGTCGTGTGGGACAACGACGCATATTCCTTCCTCAGCGGCCCGGCGCCGACGTCGGTGCACCCCAGCCTGTGGCGACAGTCGACTCTGGCCGCCAAGCAAGGTCTTTACGAAGTGGTGCCAGGCATCTATCAGGTCCGTGGCTTCGACATCTCCAACGTCACTTTCGTGGAGGGCGATAGCGGGATCATCGTCATCGATCCGCTGATTTCGACGGAGGTGGCCGCCGCGGCGCTCGCGCTGTACCGCACCCACCGTGGCGGTGACCGCCGCGTCGTCGCGGTGATCTACACCCATAGCCATGTCGACCACTTCGGCGGCGTCCTGGGTGTCACCTCGCAGGCCGAGGTTGACGCCCGCGCCGTGGCCGTGCTGGCGCCGGAAGGTTTCGTCGAGCATGCGGTCCAGGAAAACGTCTACGCCGGTCCCGCGATGACCCGCCGCGCCACCTACATGTATGGCACTCTGCTGCCGCGGGGACCCCTGGGCCAAGTGGGCTGCGGACTGGGCCAAGCTCCGTCCACCGGCGAGGTCGCCATCATCGTCCCGACCGTCGCCATCCGGCAGACCGGTGAGAAGCACACCATCGACGGCGTGGAGATCGAGTTCCAAATGGCGCCCGGCACCGAGGCTCCCGCCGAAATGCACTTCTACTTTCCACGTTTCCGGGCGTTGTGCATGGCCGAAAATGCGACACACAACCTGCATAACCTGTTGACCTTGCGCGGCGCACTTGTGCGCGACCCGCACGCCTGGTCTGGTTATCTCACCGAGGCGATCGACACTTTCGCCGACCGGGCCGACGTGGTGTTCGCTTCTCACCACTGGCCGACCTGGGGCCGCGACAGCATCGTCGAGTTCTTGTCATTGCAGCGCGACATGTACGCCTATCTGCACGATCAGACCCTGCGACTGCTCAATCGGGGCTACACTGGTGTCGAGCTCGCCGAAATGTTCCAAATGCCACCGGCACTCGAGCAGGCTTGGCATACGCACGGGTATTACGGGTCGGTCAGCCACAATGTGAAAGCGGTCTACCAGCGATACATGGGCTGGTTCGACGGCAACCCGGCCCGGTTGTGGCCGCACCCGCCGGAGGCGCTCGCGCCTCGCTACGTCGAGGCCATGGGCGGAATCGACCGCGTTGTCGACCTTGCCAAGGCGGCGTTCGAAGCGGGTGATTTCCGTTGGGCAGCAACCTTATTGGATCACGCGATTTTCACCGACGGCGGGCACGCCGGGGCCCGCGCGCTGTACTCCGATACGCTCGAGCAGCTGGCCTACGGTGCCGAGAATGCCACGTGGCGGAACTTCTTCCTCAGTGGCGCAACCGAATTGCGCGATGGCAACTTCGGCACCGCCACGACCGCGACCTCCATGTCCATGGTGTCGCAGCTGACGCCGGAGCAGATCTTCGACAGCCTGGCCATTCGGGTCGACGGACCGCGCAGCTGGCATCTGGACATCGCCATGGATATCGCCTTCTCTGATCAGGCTGTCAACTACCGGCTTGCCTTGCGCAACGGGGTGCTCGTCTACCGCAAGGCAGCCGCCGACGCGGCCACAGCAACCGTTACGGTCAAGCTGGACGACAAGATTCGGTTGCTCAAGGCGGCGATGGGCGATTTCGCCTCACCCGGGCTGGAGATCTCCGGCGACCAGGATGCGCTGCAGGCTTTTCTGGACGTGCTCGATCAACCAGACCCCGACTTCAACATCGTCACGCCGTAGCCCTGGCTGTGGCCACCTCACGCCACGTCGATGACCACCTTGCCCAAGACCTTGCGATCGGCCACATGCCGCAGCGCCGCAGCGGTTTCGCACATGGGGAAGCGCGCCCCGATGTACGGCCGCACCGCGCCCAAGGCGAACATCTGCGACAACTCGCGCATGTCGCGGATGGCCTCGTCGGGATGATCGCTCATGAAGGTGCGGATCTCCATACCGCGCACACAGATGTCTTTGAGCAGAACGAGATTGAGCGGAATGGCGGGAATCGTCCCCGCCGCATAGCCCAGCGTGACAAAGGTGCCGCCGCGCGCCAAGCCGCGCAGCGCCGGCTCCGCATACGGCCCGCCGACCGGGTCGAGCACCACTCGGGCGGCATCGCCGGTTAGTTCGCGGATCCGCGATTTGAGGTCTTCGCGGTCATAGTCGACGGTGGCCTCGGCGCCGCGTTGCCGGCATAGCTCGAGTTTCTCGGGGCACGACGCCGCGGCCAGCACCCTGGCCTTCATAGCGACCGCCAGGTCGACGGCGGCCAGCCCTACGCCGCCCGCGGCGCCCAGCACCACGACCCAATCCCCTGCTTTCACAGCGGCGGTCGAGCGCAACGCGTGATACGCGGTGCGATAGGTCACGCCGAAGGCCGCGGCCGACGCGAAATCAGCGTCGTCGGGCATGAGCGCCGCCTGGCTGGCGTCGAGCAGCGCCTGTTCGGCGAACGCCCCGAAGGTGGTGCCGGAAACCCGCTGTCCCGCCACGAATGGCGTGCCGTCTCCCGCCGCGATCACCTCGCCGGCGATCTCGTTGCCCGGTATGAACGGCGGCGGGATCTTGACCTGGTATTTGCCCGCGATGAACAACACGTCAGGGAAATTGACCGCCGCGGCGTGCACCCGCACCAGCAGCTGGCCGGGCGCGGGGACCGGCTCGTCGACGTCCTCGATGACCAGATCCTCTGGCGTTCCATACGAACGACAGACAACGGCGCGCATCAATCGACCCCCAGTCCCAGGAGACAGAACCGTACCAGGTGTGTGATGTCCTCGCGGCTAGGCCGGTCGGCCGAACCCACGTAGCGCCGCATGCTGGCCGCGGTGCAGCTGAACACGGCCTCGACATCCCGCTCGACATCGCTACTGCCCAGTGCCGCAACCGGTGCGACGAGCAGATCCCGCAGTGGCCGCATCATCTCCTGGTCGGCGCCTCGCCACGGGTGGCCGGCCGACATCTGTCCGGCTGCCGCCCGGCTCATGCTGATCAGGTGCGGGTCGGCGACTTGGGCCAGCGTGCCCTCGATCCAGCGTGCGATCTTGTCCCGCGGCCTTTTCTCCTTGGCCATCTGGTGCTCCAGGTAAGACACCACGATGGCGACCCCGCGTTCCATCACGGCCAAGATGAGATCGTCCTTGCCGGCAAAGTACCGGTAAAACGCCTTGTTCGACGATCCGGCCTCGGCGACGATATCGCTCACCCGGGGCGGTTCGGGCGCAGCCCGTTCCATCACCCGCACCGCGGCGGCCAGGATGCGTTCCACCTCCTCGGTGGCCTCGCGCTGCCGGTCGTCAAGTGCGCGTTCGACCGCTGCGGTAATTCGGCTGTTCACTGCGAATCGGGAAGCGCCGGGATGTGGTCGACCCGGTCGCCGTACTTGCTGAGTGCGGCTTCGCGGCGGATATCCAGCAGTTCACTGGGCCATTCGGCGTCTTCGGGCTGGTATCCCTTCAGTAGCAGCCGGGCCAGATTGACCTTGTGGGCTTCGGTAGGCCCGTCGGCCAGCCCGAGCGCGACGCCGCCGAGCAGTACGTTGACCAGTGGCAGCTGGTCGGTGGTACCCAACGCGCCGTGCACCTGGATAGCGCGCAGCCCAATCGATTTGAGTACCTGTGATGCCAGGATCTTGCAGGCACCGATCTCGGCACGGGCAGCGTGCTCGCCGGCGGTGTCGATCAGCCAGGCCGCGTGCAGTACCGCCAACCGGAACGGCATCAGCTCGGTGTAAGAGTCGGCGATGAAAGCCTGCACCAACTGCTTATCCGCCAACGAACTGCCTTGGGTAAACCGGCTTTTCGCGCGACGAGACATCATTTCGACCGCTCGTTGCGCGACGCCGATCGACCGCATCGCGTGATGCAGCCGGCCACCGGCCAGCCGGGTCTGCAAAATCATGAAGCCGTGGCCGGGTTCGCCGAGCAACGCGTCGGCAGGCACCCGGACCCCGTCGTAGTGCACCAGCGAATGCCCGGGCTCGTGCGGCAGCGCACCGACCAGGTGATGGGTGGCCTCGATGGTCAGGCCTTCCGTGCCGGCCGGTACCAGGAACGTCGAGGCGCCGCGGTGGACCGGCACGTCGGGGTCGGTGATCGCGACGACGATGAAGAACGACGCGACGGATGCGTTGGAGGAGAAGTACTTTCGTCCGGTGATCACCCAGTCGTCCCCGTCGCGGAAGGCGCGGGTACGGAACACCCGTGGGTCGGCGCCGCCCTGCGGCTCGGTCATCGAGAAGCACGAGAAGATCTCCCCGGACAACAACCCGGCCAAGTAGCGGTCCTTCTGCGCCTGGGTGCCGAACCGGGCGATGATCTCGGCGTTGCCGGTGTCGGGCGCTTGCGTTCCGAACACGATCGGCGCCCACGGGCTGCGGCCCAATATTTCGTTGATCAACGTCAGCTTGACCGCCCCGAATCCTTGCCCGCCCAGTTCCGGGCCGAGGTGCGGTGCCCACAAACCCATATCGCGAACCTGCTGTTTCAGCGGATCGACGATGCGTCGCCGCTCGTCATTCAGCGGCAGGAACTCACAGCCCGGGAACAGCACCTCGAGCGGTTCCACCTCGTCGCGGACGAAGTCGCGGATCCATTCGAGCTTTTTCTCGAATTCCGGTTCGGTGGAAAAGTCCCAGGACATGTGGATGCTCCTACTCGTTTGATTGGTGGCGACCCGCGGCGCCCGGCTGCGCCGCGCTTGCGATCGCCTCGTTTGATTGGTGGCGACCCCGGCCGCGCCCCCATCATGGGATTCCGCCGTCGGCGCGCAGGATCGAACCGGTGGTGAAGCTGGAGGCGTCCGATGCCAAAAACAGCGCGGCTCCAACTATTTCGCGAGGGTCTCCGGCACGCTGCAGCGCCAGGTGTCCAAACGGGTTGCCTTGCGCGGCACCAAAATTCCAGGACCTGCTCACGTCGGTCAAATACGGACCGGCCATCAGCGTGTTGACCCGTACGGACGGCCCGAACGCCTTGGCCAGTGCTTCGGTCATGGCATTGAGGCCGGCCTTCGCAGCGGCATAAGGGATGATGTCGGGAGTCGGGCGCAGCGACCCGGCCGTGCTCACGTTGATGATCGATCCACGGCCGGCCGCGACCATCCGCTCGCCGACCAACGCCGACAACCGGAAGGGGCCCTTGAGGTTCAGGTTGAGCACCGCGTCGAAGAGTTTCTCGGTGACGTCGGTGAGCTTGTCGTACAGCGGCGACATTCCCGCATTGTTGATCAAGGTGTCGATTTTGCCGAACCTGCCGTAGGTCGCTTCCACCAACCCATCGAGCTGATCCCAGCGTCCGACGTGTATCTGATACGGCATTGCGGAGCGGTGAGTTGCGGCCTCGATCTCCTTGGCGGTGGTCACGCAGTTGTCCATGTTGCGGCTGGCGATCACCACGTCTGCGCCGCAGTGTGCGACGGCAAACGCTATTTCACGTCCCAACCCACGGCTGCCGCCGGTGATCAGCACCACCTGATCGGTGAGGTCGAAAAGCCGTTCCGCGTAACCCATTTCAGCGCCCCTCGGTCGGCCTATGAGAAGACGATGACCGGGCCAGTTCCGCCGCCGTGGCAATGAGCTGCGGGATCATCGACCCAAAGGTTTCGGTGAGCTTGGGATCGACCTTTCCTGTCTTCAGCCCGGCGGCATAGGTCTTCTCCAGCACGATGCCGAGTTTCCAGTTCGCCAGCACCAGGTAGTAGTCGATGTTCTCGGTGGAAAGCCCGCTGACCGTCTCGTAGTGCTGCAACAACTCGCTGCGGGAGGGCATGCCGCGCATGTCCAGATAGAACCCGTCATCGCGCGGATTTTCGCCGTCGTAACCCAGCAACGCCCAGGCCAGGTCCAGCAACGGGTCGCCCACCGTGGTCATCTCCCAGTCCACCATCGCGGCCAATCTCGCCGGTTCCCCGTGCGCGAACATGACGTTGGCGAACTGATAGTCGCCGTGCATGATGCCCGGCCGGTAATGCTCGGGCCGGTTGCGGCGCAGGCAGTCCGCGGCCTCGTCGAGGCCGGGAAGTTCGCGCACTTTGTAGGCGTCTAAAAACTTCAGCCAGCGGTCCACTTGCCGCTCGTGGAATCCCTCGGGGCGGCCGAAGCCTTCGAGGCCTTGGGCGCGCCAGTCCACCCGGCCCAGTTTGGCTGCGCCCTCAACCAACTGGAAGGCCAGCCCGCGACGGGCCGAAAAGTCGGCGTCGAAGGGGGGTTGCCAGCCACCGTCCATCGGGCTCCACCCGTCGATGGCCTGCATGACATAGAACGGCATGCCCAGCACGGTGCCGGTGTCGTCGGCGGCGATCAGGGCGGCATGGGGGACGTCGGTGCCGGACAGCGCGCGAACCAACCGGATTTCCCGCAATAAGCCGTCGATGCGCGCGGCGTCGGCGCGCGCGCCGGGCATCCGCAGCACCATGCGCTCCCCACTGCGGTGGATCAGGTAGAGGGTGTTCTGTGAACCGCCCTTCAGCTGCTCCAGCCGCGGTTGTTCGCCGTTGCCCGGTGCGCCCTTCGCATCCAGCCAGCGAGCCAGTACGCCCGCGTCCAGTTGGGTCTCGCCTACAGTCGCCATGCCCGCACACCCCGCTCTCCGCACAGAGAATAGCATTCTCCGCCGATTGGGCAAGACCTCCTGGCCGCATGCAAGGCTTGGCGGTGCTAGGCGGGATGTAGGTGAGGACGGGAACAGGTATGCAAGTGCTTTTGGTTCGGCATGCGCTGCCGCTGCGCAGCGAACACGGCGAGGGCTCCGACCCGGACTTGTCGGATGAAGGGTTGGCACAGGTAGAGCGACTGCCGAAGGCGCTGGCCCGGTTTCCCATTTCCCGGGTGCTGAGCAGCCCGCAACGCCGCGCCATCCAGACCGCCGAACCGGTCGCCGCGGCGCGGGAGCTGTCCGTCGAGATCGATGATCGATTCGCGGAGTACGACCGCGACCTTCCGGTGTACATCCCGGTCGAGCAGATCAAGTCGGAACGACCCGAGGAGTGGGCGCGATTGGCCGAAGGGCATCTGCCCAGCGCGGTCGATGAGGGCGCCTTTCGGGCCCGGGTGCGCGCCGGAGTCGACGACCTCGTTGCCGCCGCCGATCCCGAGGACACTGTCGCGGTGTTCAGCCATGGCGGGGTGATCAACGTGCTGCTGCACGAGATTCTGGGCACCGCCCGGCTGTTGTCGTTTCCTGTCGACTACGCGTCGGTGACCCGGCTGTTGTTCTCCCGCTCCGGTCAGGCGACGGTGGCGGCGGTCAACAACACCGAACACGTCTGGGACCTATTGCCGCGAAATCAGCGGTGGTGAGCCGGGCCGGCGTCCGGCGGTGGTAAACAAGTCCGGTGACTTCAGCTGACCAACTCGACGGGCTGGACCTGGCCGCGCTGGACCGGTATCTGCGTTCGGTGGGCATCGGACGTGACGGCGAGTTATGCGCGGAGTTCATTTCCGGTGGTCGCTCCAATCTGACGTTTCGCGTCTACGACGACGCCACAAGCTGGCTGGTGCGGCGACCGCCGCTGCACGGGCTGACCCCGTCAGCGCACGATATGGCCCGCGAGTACCGGGTCGTCGCCGCGTTGCAACACACACCGGTTCCGGTGGCGCGCGCTATCGCGCTGTGCCAAGACGACTCGGTGCTGGGTGCCCCGTTTCAGATCGTCGAGTTCGTCGCCGGTCAGGTGGTGCGCCGGCGTGCCCAACTCGAAGCATTCAGTCATACGGTCATCGGGGGCTGCGTTGACTCGTTGATCCGGGTGCTGGTCGACCTGCACAGTGTGGATCCGAATGCCTTGGGCTTGGCCGATTTCGGTAAGCCCGACGGCTACCTGGAGCGCCAGGTGCGGCGGTGGGGATCGCAATGGGCGTTGGTGCGGCTACCCGATGACCGCCGTGACGCCGACGTCGAGAGATTGCATGCCGGTCTGCAGGAAGCCATTCCACAGCAGAGCCGCACCTCGATCGTGCACGGCGACTACCGGATCGACAACACCATCCTGGATAGCGAAGATCCGACGAAGGTGCGTGCTGTCGTTGACTGGGAACTCTCGACGCTGGGCGACCCGCTCTCGGACGCTGCGCTGATGTGCGTATACCGCGACCCCGCACTGGACTTGATCGTCAATGCGCAGGCGGCCTGGACGTCTCCGCTGTTGCCGACGGCCGACGAATTGGCCGACCGGTACTCGCTGGTCGCAGGTTTACCGCTGGCGCATTGGGAGTTCTACATGGCGCTGGCCTACTTCAAGCTGGCCATCATCGCCGCCGGCATCGACTTCCGCAGGCGGATGTCGGACCAGGCGCGTGGGCTGGGCGACAGCTCCGAGCACACCCCCGAAGTGGTGGCGCCGCTGATCTCGCGTGGATTGTCCGAGCTCGCCAAGCTACCGGGCTAGCCGGCTTTGGGCGGGTGGGCGGCGGCAGCGTGATGCTTTTTGGCCGCGCGGCGCAGTTGCGCGATCCGCGCGGTGCCCACGGCCACCGTGAGCAGGCCGCCGACCACCGCCGCCAGCAAGATGGCCACCCCCAACGGCAGGCTCCAGTGCCAGCCCAAGAACGTAAACGGCGTCTCCGCCGTGTTCTGAGTGATGAAGATCAGCAACAGAATCAAAATCAGGAATCCGGCTATCAGCGATGTCCACAGCGCACCGGCGCGAGTGAATCCGATAGCCGGGTCCTTGGGCACCGCGCCGGCGTGGGACGGAACGGGCTTAGCGGGCGGCTGGCTGGACGAGGCAGGGGTGTGGCTGCTCATACCGCCATCTTGGTCCTGTCTAGCACAGAATGAAACCAAACCACGCAACTGGACCGTTCGGTGACGGCGCCTGGCCGGTTCTGCCGTTAGGGTCGGCGATATGAGGAGGCTGCCGCGCGTGCACAGCGCGATCATCCAAGCGGCAGTGTGGCTAACGACGATGTGCCTGGTTGCGGCTTGCAGCAACTCCGATCCGCTGGGCGCCGAGTTCCGCAGCCCCAAGTCCATCGTCGTCGGGTCAGGGGACTTCCCGGAATCACAAATCATCGCCGAAATATACGCACAATCCTTGCAAGCCAACGGATTCGACGTCGGACGCCGAATGGGAATCGGCAGCCGGGAGACCTATATCCCTGCGCTGAAAGACCATTCCATCGACTTGGTGCCCGAATACATCGGCAACCTGCTGCTTTACTTTGCGCCCGAGTCGACCGCGACCATGCTCGGCGCTGTCGAGTTGGAGCTCTACCAGCGACTGCCCGGTGACCTGTCGATCCTGACGCCCTCGCCGGCCTCTGACACCGATACGGTCAC
>Ga0335069_10006717_pt1 | contig 16688 bp, 16 predicted proteins | sample Lox_Sample_11_FD_206714 | JGI IMG/M metagenome (GOLD analysis project Ga0335069, IMG submission 206714) | Soil microbial communities from Loxahatchee National Wildlife Refuge, Florida, United States - Lox_Sample_1.1 | ecosystem: Environmental > Terrestrial > Soil > Wetlands | place: USA...
GGGAACGTGGGTGGCGGAGGAAATCGACGTGGTGGGGGACGCGCTGGCACCGCTCGCCAAGGGCGACTTTGCCGTTCGTCGGGCGCGGGAGGGCGGTCGACAGATACCGCCCGCCGTCGGGCGGGTCGTGAAGCGGTTCGTGGCGGCGCGTCCGGTCATCGACCAGTCGCGCTGCTCGCGCTGCGGGACCTGCATCGGCGCCTGCCCGATGTCGCCGCCCGCGGTGCGGTGGGCGGACTCCGCGCACCGGCGCCCGCCCCACTACGACTACGAGCGCTGCATCCGCTGCTATTGCTGCCAGGAAGTCTGCCCGGAAAAAGCAATAGACGTCAGGAGCGGTCTTTTCGGGAGGTAGGCAACGCCGTATGCCCCGTCGGGGAACGGGTGGCGGCGACGGCGCAACCGCGCTCAGGCCTCCGCGGCGCGGCGCGTGGGCATCAGGGCGTAGCGCCCGGGCCCGACGAGCGCGATCACCAGCGCGGTGAGCAGGAAGAAGGCCTCTGCCTCCAGGCCCCAGGCGCCGGTGCGCTGGATGACGGCCACGTTGCGGTGGGCCTCCAGGACGATCGCCACGACCATGTTGAACACGATGACCAGCGAGGCCACCCGTGTCCAGGCGCCCGCGATCACGAACAGCGGCGCGACGACCTCCCCGATGTACACCCCGTAAGCGACGAACGCCGGCAGGTGGAACGCGGCCAGCGCGGGGTCCATGAAGGAAACCCCGCGCAGGATCTTGGAGATCCCGTGAAAAAGGATCAACCCCGCGGTGGTCAGCCTCAGCACCAGCTTGCCGAAATCTTCCATACAATCCCCTTCCTGCAGCATCGGCGGTGCCGGGTGCCGCGGTTCCGGTCCAGGCTCCCGGGATGATCGCGGGCGCCTCCTGGGCGGCCCCGTACCCCGGGATACGCAAAGATTCCCGGGTGGATCGTCGAAGTCAAACGCTCCGCAGGTGCCGCGGCCGCCCCCGATTTGACTTTCCGCGACCGCGTTTCTACCCTTGGGGGAGCCGGTCGTTTCAATCGCCTCGGGTTTCCCCGACAATCCTTGCAGGAGGCCCCACATGAGTCCCCCTCCCCTTGCCGTGCGTGAGCAGATCCGTGAAGAGCGGTTTCGAGCGGTGTGGAACCAGCAGCTGGACGCCGTGTTCGCGGACGTGGCACCGTACTACGACCGCGCCAACAGCGTGGCCAGCCTGGGGCTGTGGCAATCGTTCCTGCGGTTCTTCATGTCCACCGTGGAGGTGCACCCGGGCGAGCGGGCGCTGGACGTCTGCGCGGGCACCAACGCGGTGGGCATTGCGCTGATGCAGCGCGAGCCGACGCTCCGGATGCACGCCATTGACCGCAGCCTGGAAATGCAGCAGGTGGGCGCCGCACGCGCGCAGGCGAGAGGCCTCTACATCGAGGGGGTGATCGGGGACGTGCACCACCTCCCGTACCCGGAGGCCACCTTCGACGTGGTGACGCTGCAGTACGCCTCCCGCCACCTGCGGGTGGACCGCGTGTTCAGCGAGATCCTGCGCGTGCTGAAGCCTGGCGGGCGCTTCCACCACTGCGACATGCTGCGTCCCGGCAGCCCCCTGGTGGAACAACTGTACTTCGTCTACCTGCGGATGACGCTCTTCTTCACGGGCTTCTGGTTCAAGAGCAGCCCCGCCGCCCTGGAGTGCAAGAAGTATTTCATCCGCACGCTGTCCATGTTCTATTCCGCGGCGGAGCTGGCGGAGGTCATGCGGGGCAGCGGTTTCACGGACGTGACCTACCGAACGATCCTGGCCGGCATGATCGGCTGCCACCGCGGAGTGAAACCGGGCGCGCCTTCGTGATACAACGGTTTCGGAGGTCGAGGACATGCCTGCAAGGTCGACCGGTGGACTGACGCCTCGATCGGAGAGATCCGAGTCGAAGAAGGCAGAGGGAAAGAGAGCCCGGGCGGCATCGAAGCCCCGTCGCAGGAAGGGCGGGGCCGCGCCCCGCGGCCTGGCGGCCGCGGACGTCACCGCGGGTGAGCCGCCGGAGGAGCTGCGGGCGCTGGCGGAAGACATCCGCCAGGCCGGCGGCGCGGTGGTCGGCACCTATCGCGATCCCCTGGGCGGCCACTGGCAGCTTATTGCCAGCCTGCCGGCGGAGAAGGTAGAGCCCACCCCGTTCCAGAGGGACCTCTCCGACACGCACGTGAAGCGCCTGTTCGACGTGGTGGGGCGCATGGAGCGCTTCCTGGACCCGATCATCGCGGTGCGCTCTCCCGCCGGCGGGTTCTGGACCCCCAACGGCAATCACCGGCTGGCTGCCATGAAAGCACTCGGGGCGCGGTCCATCCTGGCCGTGGTGATCCCCGAGCTCTCCGTGGCCTACCAGATCCTGGCCATGAACACCGAGAAGAGCCACAACCTCCGCGAGAAGTCGCTGGAGGTGATCCGCATGGCGCGGTCGCTGGCGGAAATGGATCCGAGGCGCGAGTCGGACTACGCGCTGGAGTTCGAAGAGCCGGCCTTCCTCACGCTGGGGATCACCTACGAGCAGCGCGGCCGGTTCAGCGGTGGCGCGTACAATCCCGTGCTCCGGCGGGTGGAGACGTTCGTGGACGCTCCGCTGCCGGAGGCGCTGGCCGTTCGCGCCGGGCGCGCGGCCCGGCTGCTGGAGCTGGATGACAAGGTGACGGAGGCCGTGAACGCGCTTCGAGCCCGCGGGTTCACCAGCCCGTACCTGAAGGCGTTCGTCGTGGCCCGGCTCAACCCGCTTCGCTTCCGTCGAGGCGCCACCATGGAGGCAGACGACGCGCTGGCCGCCATGATGAGCGCGGCGCAGAAGTTCGACGCGGAAAAGATCAAGATGAGCGACCTGGCGGCCGCGCCGCCGGGACCCGCAGAGGAGTAGCCCGGGGCAGGCGGCCATGCCCTACGCGGTGCTCGCGGACCTGGTGGTCATTCTCCACTTCTGCTACGTGACGTTCACGGTGGGAGGCGAGCTCGCGGTGCTGCTCGGCGGGGCGCTGCGCTGGCGTTGGGTGCGAAACCTCCCGTTCCGCGTGACCCACCTTGCCGCGGTAGCCCTGGTCGCGGTCGAGGCCCTTGCGGGGACGAGCTGCCCGCTCACCGTCTGGGAGTACCAGCTTCGACAGCTCGCCGGCCAGCGCGTGGAACAGCAGATCTCGTTCGTGGCCCGGCTGGTACGGGGCATCATCTTCCACGACTTTCCCGCGTGGGTATTCGTGGCCGCGTACGTGGCCTTCGCGGCGCTGGTGGCGCTCACGCTGCTCCTGGTGCGGCCGGCCCGGCGGCCGCCGGGGTAACGAGGACCCTGCGGCCGGGACCGTCCACGAACGGGCGGGCGCGGGTGCCCGCACGCGAACCGGGTATGGACAACTTCCCCGCCCGGCAAACAATGGAGGCTGCATGCGGTGCACGCTGAAATACGGACGAGATGGGCTGACGGTGGAGCTGCCGGATGCGTGGGACGTGACGGTGGTGTCGCGCCCGCGGCTGCCGGCCGCCGCGGACCCCGCCGCCGCCGTTGCCGCGGCGCTGGACTCTCCCCTCGGCGCCGCCGAGCTGAGCCGGGAGGCCCGCGGGGCCCAGACCGCGTGCATCATGATCTGCGACCGCACGCGCCCGGTGCCCAACCGCCTCATCCTGCGGCCGCTGATCGAGCGGCTCCTGGCGGCCGGCCTGGAGCCCGCCGGCATCACGGTGCTGGTGGCTACCGGCCTCCATCGGCCCTGCCCGCCCGGGGAGCTCGCCGAGATCATCGGGGACCCCTGGGTCGCAGGGCACGCTGCCGTTGCCAATCACTTCGCGCGGGACGACGCCGCGCACGTGGCGCTCGGCACCTCCGGCCAGGGAGTGCCCATCCGCATCGACCGCCGGGTCGTCCAGGCCGACCTCCGCGTGGCCGTCGGGCTGGTGGAACCCCACTTCATGGCGGGCTGGTCGGGAGGACGCAAGCTCGTGCTGCCGGGGTGCGCGCACGCGGACACCATCATGGCGTTCCACTCGGCGCGCATGCTCGGCCACCCCGGCGCCGCCACGTGCCTGCTGGAGCACAACCCGCTGCACCTCACCGCCACGGAGGCCGTGTCCAGGGTCGGGCGCACGCTTGCCATGAGCGTGGTCATCAACGACGACCGCGAGCTCGCCTTTGCCGCCTTCGGCGCCGCACAGGAGAGCTTCCAGGCCGCCGTTCAATTTGCCGAGCCGCGCATCCGCGTGGCCGTGCCGGCCGCGTTCCCCGTGGTGCTGACCGGGGCGGCGGGCTACCCGCTGGACTCCACGTGGTACCAGGCGGTAAAGGGAGCCTGCGGCGGCGCCCCGATTCTCCAGGACGGCGGTGAGCTTTTCCTGGCGGCGGCCTGCTCCGAGGGCTTCGGGTCCCGGGAGTTCCGCGCCTCCCAGGAGCGGCTGGTGCGCCAGGGCCGGGAGCGCTTCCGCTCCGAGGCAGCCGCGAGGGGTCGGGCCGAGATCGACGAGTGGGAGAGCATCATGCTCCTGAAGGCCATGGACGCGGGGACCGTGCACCTGTACTGCGACGGACTCACCGCGGAAGAAAAGAGCCTGACCGCGGTCACGCCGGTGGCGGACCTCGCCTCCGCACTGCGGGAGGCGGTGGACCGGGCCGGAAGTCACCGGGTGGCCGTGATCCCCGAGGGACCGTACACGGCGCCGTACGTGACGGGTCGCGCCGCTGCGAAGTCACGGTAGCGGTGCAGGGAGGGCGCATGACGTCACGAGAGCGGGTGCAGGCGGCGGTGGAGTTCCGACAGCCCGACCGGGTACCCATCGACCTGGGAGGAATGAAGGCCACCGGGATCAACGCGCTGGCGTACGCGCGTCTCAAGGAGCGCCTCGGCATCCGGACCCCGACGCGCATCCTGGACCCGCGCTTCATGATCGCCGTGGTGGAGGAAGAGATTCTCGAGCGGTTTCACGCCGACGTGCTTCCCGTGGACCTGTCCGGGATCACGGCGGCGGTGCAGCCCGACGCCGCGCTGGTGTCCCGCACGCTGTTCGACGGCACTCCCGTCCTCTTTCCGCCGGGGACGCGCATCCGCGAGGACGCGGACGGGGCCTGGATCCTGGCAAACCCGGACGGCTCGGATTCGACCTTCCGTATGCCGCGAGACGGCTATTACTTCGACGACACGGGGTTCAACCGCGGCGGGGGGATCGACCCGGAGAAGTTCCGCCCGCCGGCCGACATCCCGGAGGAGTCGCTGCGGCTGATGGAGCGCTACGCGGGGGCCCTGTACCGCGGCACCGACTACGCGCTGCTGGGCTGGGGATTCGGCGTGTGCTTCCTGGGCTTGAGCCTCATCACCGACCGTTCGCAGAACGTGACGCAGGGAATGCCCGACGAGTGGATGATGATGCTGCTCACGGAGAAGGAAACCTGCCACGAGCTCATGGACCGCTCGGTGGAGGCGGCCATCAGCTGCCTGCGCCTGGTGAGCCAGGCGGTGGGAGACACCTGCTTCGCGTGGGGGATCGCGTCGGACGACAGCGGCACGCAGCGGTGCGAGTTCGTCTCCCCGGACCTCTGGGCGGAGATGATCAAGCCGCACTACCGGAAGTTCTGCTCGTGGATCCACGCCCACACGCGCATGAAGACATTCCTGCACAGCTGCGGCTCGATCCCCCGGCTCATCCCGCACCTCGTGGATGCCGGCGTGGACATCCTGAACCCCGTCCAGACCTCCGCCGCCGGCATGGAGCCCGAGCAGCTGGTGCGGGACTTCGGCGGGCGGATCTGCTTCTGGGGCGGCGGGTGCGACACGCAGTCCGTCCTCCCGCGCGGCACAGCGGCGCAGGTGCGGGAGCACGTGCGCGGGCGGATGGAGACGTTTGCGCCGCGGGGATCGCGGGGAGGCTTCGTGTTCACCCAGGTCCACAACGTGCAGGCCCGGGTTCCGCCGGAGAATATCCAGGCGATGCTGGAAGCTGCCTACGAGTTCGGGACGAGCTGACGGCGGCACCGGCGCCGCTTTCCCCCGGGGGCGTCGCGGACGCTACTGCGCGTGGGTGGAGGCGAACCACTCCTCTACGAACGCGTCTCCCGCTCTCCGGCCCTCGCCGTAGGCCGCCTCCAGGCCCGGCTCCGTCACCTTCAGGTAGTCCACGCCGATCTCGGAAAGGTTGCGCGCGGGCTGGATGGCGAGGATGGGGATGCCGCCGTGCGAGTGCGGCAGGCGCGAGGACTGGAAGAAGTCGGTGTACACCGGGCCGCTTTCCGGTGAAAGCGCGATGACGCGGCGACAACCCATCTGCGCCAGCTCGACCGCCGGGCAGGAGCAGGTGTAGCTGGCGTCCACGAACGGGCGCTGCTCGATCCACGCCGGTGTCTTCCACGCGTGCAGCATGCGGGTCGTGGCGTAGGCCACCTCGGCCAGGTTGTCCCGGGTGAGCCTGACGTGCGCGTCCGCGGCGCCCGAGTCGAAGAGAACGGGCCTCAGGTTCTGCCGCGCCCAGGAGGCATCACGGGTACGCGTGGCAAGCACCAGCTGCTGCCCCAGCCGCCGCGCGCCTTCTCCCTGCGTGAGCTCGGCGGCCTCCGCGGTAACGACTTCGCTCACCGAGATGGCAAGCCTCGCGGCCTTCGGCCCGAAGAGGCTGCCCGCCAAGGACGGCAGCACGTCCCGGATGCCGGCGAGCACCGCGGCGCTGATGTCGTGTCCGTCCACGTAGGCCGACCATGCGCGCTTCCAGTACGCGGCGCCGCCGAGCTCCTTGAGTCGACCGGCGGCGGCATACGCCGCACACACGGTGGAAGAGGATGCGGCGGCGTACACGTCCGCCCGCAGCCCGGCCGCCTCGAAACAGTCCAGGACCCCGTGCACGAAAACGCCCTTGTAGGACCCCGAGGCGCAGGCAATCCCCAGCGCCAGGGTGCGCCCGGGTCTCTTTCCGCTCGCGTGGTCCGCCACCGGGCGCCCCCTCAGCCCCCCGGCTTCTTCTTCCAGAGACCTTCCTGGAGGCTGCCGCCGTGCTGGCGATACTGCTCCTGGTGGTCCAGGCGGTGTCGCACCTCGGCCACCACGGCATCCGCGGCCGCCTCCAGCGTCTCTCGCCCGAACTCGGCGGTGGAGTCCTGTGGCAGGAGAGTGGACACCATGATCCCGGTGAGCGGGCTGCCCCTGGGCGGCAGCAGGCTCAAGTCCACGAGCTCGGGATGCAGCGCCATCAGGTGGGAGGTCTCCCATCCCGCCGCGTGGTCACCGGAGTCGGGCCAGGTGTCCTTCACCATGAGGTAGTCCACGCACGCCCATGCGAGCATGCCCTTGTACTTGCTGTAGCGGCGCTTGTTGAACAGCAGCACGGCGGAACGCGCGTGGTCGATCAGCGGGTAGTGGCCGGCCACCAGGACCCCCAGGCGGAACCCGAGGGTCTCCGCCTCCGCCAGGATATGGAGGAGAAGGCGCTGGTAGCCGAGAACCTGCTCCGTGGGGCTGAACGGCTGCCGCTCGGGCAGGAAGTTGTCCGGGGGGAGCCCCATGGCTTCCGCGATGTCTTCCCGGTCCTCGGCGTTGGCCTCCATGAGAGACTCGCTTCGGCTCTCCCCGTAGTACAGCCCGGGGAACACCAGGCCGCCGCCCTTCTGCGCGCAGCGGACCGCGAGGCCCTCCGCCTGCAGCGTGTCGGCCCCCAGGGGGTTCTGCGGACCGTGCCACTCGATGGTACCAATGGGGATGTACACCACGGGGCAGGCCTCGCGGCGGGCGCGGGCCTGGGCGGGACGCAGGAGGTGGTAGCGGACTTCGTCGGCCATGGGAGGATGGTGTCACGACCCCGGGCCACGCGTCCACCGGGCCGGCGGCAGTGGTCATCGCCCGGCCAATCCGGCGCCTCTCGTGTTATACTGCGGGGCGGAGATCCCCGTGAAAAAGCTCATTCGCATCCTCATCGCAGATGACCATGCCATCGTGCGCAAGGGCTTGAAGGCGCTGCTCGCCACGGAGAAGGACATGACGGTGGCCGGGGAGGCCGGGGACGGCGCGGAGGCCGTGGACAAGGCGGCCGAGCTGGAGCCCGACGTCATCCTCATGGACATCGTGATGCCCGAGATGGACGGGATCGAGGCCACGCGACGCATCACGGCCCGGCGGCCGGAGGCGCGGGTGCTGGTGCTCACCAGCTTCGCAGCGGACGACAAGGTGTTCCCCGCCGTGAAGGCCGGTGCCCTGGGCTACCTGTTGAAGGACTCGTCTCCCGAGCAGTTGCTGGAAGCCATCCGCCAGGTCTACCGCGGCGAGCCTTCGCTCGAACCGTCCATTGCGCGCAAGGTGCTGCAGGAGCTGTCCAATCCCGGCGGCGCGGGGGGAAAGCCCACCACCGATCCCCTTACCGAGCGCGAGCTGGAAGTGCTGCGCCTCATCGCGCAGGGTCTCAGCAACAAGGAGATCGCCTCCCGGATCTTCGTGGCGGAGTGGACCGTGCGGAGCCACGTCAGCAACATCCTCGGCAAGCTGCACCTGGCCAGCCGCACGCAGGCCGCCCTGTACGCGCTGCGCTCCGGCCTGGCCTCACTGGACGACGTCCCCGCGGGCTGAAAATCACTCTTTTTGGCGATGCCGCCAGGTTGCGCACCGGCGTTACACTTTCGAACAGGAGACATCGTGAAGATCCTCATCGCGGACGACCAGAAGCATGCCCGGAGCGGCCTCAAGGCGCTCGTCGGCGCCACCCTGCCCGGGGCGGAGATCCGGGAAGCCTCGGACGGGCTGGAGGCCGAGCGCCTGTGCGCGGAGATCGAGCCGGACCTCGTGCTGATGGACGTACGCATGCCGGCAGAGGACGGCCTGGCCGCCACCCGGTGGATCAAGGCGCGCCTTCCGCGCACGCGCATCCTGGTGCTTTCCATCCAGCCCGACAACCAGGCCGCGGCGCTCGAGGCAGGCGCGGACGGGTTTGCCTGCAAGTGCGAGACCCCCGAGAGCCTGCTCGGGCAGATCGCCGCGCTGGGGTTCGCACCGCCGCCAAAGACCTGACGCAGCCGCAGCGGTCTCCACCGCGGTCGCCCCGCACGCTTCTCTTGCGTACACGGCCGCCCGGCCGTAGGATCTGGCTCACCATGCACCCCCAGTACGATGATCTCAGCCGGTGGCGCGCCCGCTCCCTGCGTTTCGTCATGGTGGTGGGCGCCGCCTCGGGCGTGCCCGCCTTCGTCTCCGTGATCTACAACTCGATCTCGCAGGGCCAGCTGAGTCCCCTGCTGTGGATCTACGCGGCGGGCTACGCGTGGTTTGCCGCGCTGCTCTTCATCCCGCGGATTGCCGCCCCCGCCCGCGCCGTCATGTTCATGGCGGCGAGCTACACCATCGCCGTGGGCAGCTTTGCCCGGGTGGGCCTGGCGGGCAGCGGACGCCTGTACCTCGTGTTCATCCCGGCCATCGCCACCATCCTGATCGGGATCCCGGCGGGGTACGTGTGCCTGGGCATCAGCCTGGCGCTGTACGGCGGGTTTGCGTTTCTTGCGCACGTGGGCCTGCTTTCGCGGTGGCTCACCGTGATGGACAACCCGACGGGCCTCGGCTTCTGGATCGAGGCCGGGATCGCCCTCGCGCTGTTCCTGGTCACCCTCAATACGCTGCTGGACCTGTTCACCGCCAAGCACATGCGCACCCTGGCCACCAGCCACCGCGTGGCCCGCGAGCTCGAGCAGGCCAATCTCACGCTGGAGCGGCGAATGCAGGAACGGGGACGCGAGATGGAGCTGCTCAACTCCGTGGCCGCCGTGGTGAGCGGCCTGAGCAGCCTCGAGGAGATCCTGCGCGTGTCCCTGGAGAAGACCATGGAGGCGTTCGGGCTGGAGGCGGGGGGGGCGTACGGGCTGGAGGAGAAGAGCGGCAGCCTCGTGCTGCTGGCACACAAGGGCTTGTCGGATTCCTTCATTGGCCAGACTTCCCGGCTGGACCTGCGGGCCGCGCTGGCCGGTCGACCCCTCAACCCCGAGCTCCCGCTGTCCTGGGCAGTCGCGGACTACCCCAGCGGCCCGCTGAAGCAGTTCATCCAGGCGGAGGGCCTCCAGCGGATCTTCGGCGCGCCGCTGGTGGCAAAGGGAAAGATCGTGGGCGGGATCGTGCTCAACACGCGGGAAGACCATTCCCTCACCGAGGAGGAAGAGTCGCTTCTCATCGCCGTGGGGCAGCAGATCGGGCTCGCCATAGAGAACGCGCGGCTGCTCGAGCTGGAGCGGGCGCAGCACGCGGAGGCGCACCGGCGCCAGGAAGTCGCCGAGGGCATGCGGGAGACGCTGGCCGTGCTCAACTCGGACTCCCCGCTGCAGCGCACGCTCTCGTTCATCATCACGCAGGCCTGCCGCCTCATGCAGTGCGACGCCTCGTCGCTGTTCCAGTTCGAATCTCCCGGGGGAGACCTCGTCATCCAGGCATCACACGGGCTGACCCCCGAGTACGCGCGCTCGGTGCGCTTCAAGGTCGGGCAGGGGGGCGCCGGCCACGCCCTTGCCGACCGCAGGCCCATGCCGGTGCCGGACGCGGAGGAGGCGGTGCGCGCCATGCGGGCTGCCCCGCCGGGGTCCGTCGACCCGGAGGACGCGGACAGCCTGGAGCGCATGATCCGCGTCACGGGCTACCACGCCATCCTCTCGGTCCCGCTGGTCGTCCAGAACGAGGGCTACGGCGGTATCACGCTGTACTACCGGGACCGCCGGCCGTTCTCCGAGGAGGACGTGCAACTGGCCACCACCCTCGGCGTGCAGGCCGCCATGGCAATAGAGAACGCCCGCCTGCGGGAGCGGGCGGGACAGAGCGCGGCGGTAGAGGAGAGAAACCGCCTGGCCCGGGAGCTGCACGACTCGGTGGCGCAGTCCCTGTACAGCGTGACGCTCTACGCGGAGGCCGCCGCGCGGCTGGTGGCGGCCGGGGAGACCGCCGAAGTGTCGGAGCACCTCCGCGAGCTGGGGACCACGGCTCGAGACGCGCTTCGCGAGATGCGCCTCCTCATCTTCGAGCTCAGCCCTCCCGCGCTGGAGAAGAGCAGCCTCGCGGATGCCATCCAGGCACGCCTGGACGCCGTGGAGTCCCGAGGGGGCATGTCGGTGCAGCTGCAGGTGGAAGGCACCGAGCGCCTGGGCCGGCAATGCCGCCAGGAGCTGTACCAGGTTGCGCAGGAAGCGCTCAACAACGCGCTCAAGCACTCGCGGGCACAGTCGGTGAGGATTCTCCTGGAGTACGGGGAGACGGAAACGCGGCTCTCCATCCGGGATGACGGGGTCGGGTTTCGCATGGAACAGGCCCAGAAAAGCGGCGGGCTCGGACTTCGAAGCATGCGGGAGCGGGTGGAGCGGCTGGGCGGAGCGCTGTCCGTGGAGAGCCAGCCATCCGGGGGGACGCTCGTGCGCGTCACCGCGCCGGCCGGGGGAGGGGCGGAGGATCGCAACGACTGCTGATCCGCTCCTCCAACGTCACCGGGCGGGCTAGGTGGCGGCGAAGGCGAGGTTGTGCTGGCGGAGGGACCGAAGGCGTTTCCTCACCCCGGAAATGGACAGGTGGACCTGCCGCGCGGTTTCTGCCAGCGTGCAGCCCTCGAGGTAGTGCATCTCGGCGGCCTTCCGGGTGCCTTCCCGGGCGCCATCGAACACTTTTTCCACGGTCATCTGGTCCAGCACCCGGTCTTCCATGGATTCGGGCCCGGCCATCGTGTCCAGCAGGAGGTCCGCGCTCACCGTGGGCCGGCGACGGTTGGTCCGCATCACGTTCAGGCAGACATTCGTTGCCACGCGGTACAACAGGCTGGAGGGGTAGCGCGCGTTGAGCCTCTGGCGGCTGCGGAGGACCTTCACGAAGGTCTCCTGCATGGCGTCCGCGGCGAGCTCCTCGTTTCGAAGAAGCTGGCGGCACCGGCGCAGCACCATGGGACCGTAGCGGCGGTACAGCGCTTCCACGTCGATGGCCTCGATTCCCAGGTTCTTTTCCATTTCTATTCTCCTTGACGATCCGAACAATAGAAAACCCCGCGCCGCCTCGCATCACGAAAATGTGGGATTCTGCGGCCGCAAAAAGGGGGCTCCCGGCCTGCGACCTCCGGGGCAGGGCGGACGGAGAGTGCCCGGCGCACGCATTGACCCCCGTCCCGCAGCGCCGATAGGATAACGGGATGCGTCACGAGCACCGCCTGTCGGTGGAGAGCTGGCAATGCGATGCCAACGGGCATGTCAACAACGCGGTCTATCTCAACTACCTGGAGAGCGCCCGGGTGGCCTTCCTGCGGGACGCGGGTACTTCGTATCGACAGCTGCGGGAACAGGGGTTCGGCCTGGTGGTCGTCAGGGTCTGCATCGAGTATCGCAGCGAGGCGTTCATGGAGGATCCCCTGGTGGTGGTGACCGAGCCCGTGAAGAAACGGCTCACCGGCGGGATATTCCACCAGGCCGTCTACCTGGATGCGTCGGGGGGTCGGAGACTGGTGGCGGACGCCGAGGTCACCTGGGTGTGCGTGGACTCGCGCAAGAGGCCAGCGCGGCTGCCGGCGTTCCTCGACGCCGGGGTGCTCGAGCCGGCGGCCGAAGGGGGGCAGTCATGAAGCTCGCGGAGCACGTGGCCGACCTGGAGATCGAGGCCCGTTTCTTCGGCGCCCTGAGCGTCATCCACCCCGTGCTCCTCTGGGATGCCCGGGACGGTGCCACCCTGGTAGATGCGGGCTACCCGGGCCAGCTCCCCGACATCGAGCGGGCGCTGGGCGCGCAGGGAGTGCGCCTGGGCGAGCTGAAGCGTATCCTGCTCACCCACCAGGACATCGACCATATCGGCTCGGCGGACCCCCTCGTGGCCGCCACGGGAGCGGAGGTTTTCGCGCACGCGGCGGACACGCCGTACATCCAGGGGGAAAAGCGCCTGGTAAAGATGGACCCCGCGCGCTTCGAAGAACGGCTGAAGATGCTCCCGGAGGCGTTGCGGGACCAGGCGCGCCTCATGGTCTCCTCACTTCCCACGGTGAAGGTTACCCGCGTGCTGCGGGGCGGCGAGCATTTTCCCCTGCACGGCGGCATCGACGTGATCCCGACCCCGGGCCACACGCCGGGTCACGTCTGCTACTACGTGCGCTCGCTTGGGTTGCTTATTGCGGGGGACGCGCTCCGGGTGGAAAACGGCCAGCTGCAGGGCCCGAGCCCGACCGCCACTCCCGATCTGCCAGCCGCTTTTGCTTCTCTACACCGGCTGTCGACCCTGAAGATCCGCAGCGTGGTCTGCTACCACGGCGGGTTCTTCGATTCGGCGCCCGAAGCGCGAATCCAGGAGCTCGCGGACTCAGGGCCCGGGAGCACGACCCCCAGCCTGAGCTGAAGACTCCGCCCGAGAACCCGGGCTCAGCAGACCGCCGGACGCGCTTGGCGCCGCCGGCACTCGTCAACTCGTGGAACGATCCCCTGGGGTCTTGAGGGCGTCCCGTCATGAGAACGCCAATTCACCGTTCGGGTAGAGCGGTTGGCCAGGCCGAAAGAACCGCCAGCAGGAAGGTACCCCGCTTTTGCATAGAGCCACTTTGTGAATGGAAGCAACTTTTCTATCTGACTTTCTGACTTACCTTCCTGCCGGCGCTGCGACTTTATGATTGGTCAAATCTTGACCCAATCGTCGCCCGTGCGCAATAGTCCAAAAGGCTCATTTTAGGGAATTTATCAGGTTGATCAGCTGGATTTTGTTTCCGACCCCGGTCTTGCGGTAGATGTGGTACACGTGGTTCTTCACCGTGGTGGTGGAGATGAAAAGCTTCTCCGCGATCGCGTTGTTGCTGAAACCGCGTCCCATCATCTCGATGATGTCGCGCTCGCGGTTGGAGATCCCGAAGCGCTGGACGAACTCGCCGGACAGGCTGATGGCCTCACCCTCGGTGGGCTGCGAGAAGTAGCGGGCCAGGAAGAACAGCGACATCACCACGAAGCCCAGGTAGTACAAGAGCTCGTCCACCGGGTAATCGCGAAGCAGCGGCGGGGCGCCCGGGACGTGCTGGACCACGATCTGCGCCGGCGCGAGCACCACGAACACGCCGAGGTACACCAGGAAGCTGCGGATGATGAGCTCGAGCCTGGCGTGCTGGATACGGGCGAAGCCTGCCAGCAGGATGACACCGGCGAGCAGGTGGACCACGATCAGCGCGGCGAAGAGGACCTGCCAGGCCAGCAGGATCTCCCCCAGGCGCGGCCACAGGTAGAACGACATTTCCCGGACGGCTCCGAGGACGGCTACCGCGGCCGCCAGCAGGAAGAGCAGGAGGTCCCTCCGGCGTGAAGGCTCGGCCCGGACCACCTGCAGGACCGCGGACAGCAGCCAGCGGCACAGCGCGAAATTGCCCAGCAGGGACAGGATGGCCGCCATGACGTGCAGCCCGGCTCCAAAATCCGACCCCACGGCGCTCTCGTAGGTCTTCGCGGCTTCTACCACGAGGATCAGCGTGGCCCCGCTCCACATGAGCGAAAAAGAGCGAAGCGCGGGAAGCGCCAGGTGGCGCGAAGCGAGCCCCGACACCACGATGAGCGTGACCCCGGCTGCAAAGCATGCCACGTAGGCCACGACCACCAGGTGCAGCATCGGGGTGGCTCCGCCTAGTGCGGGACCACGCGGATCGCGGGGTCCAGCTCGCGTTTGAGCACGTCTTCCACGAACCCGAGGGTCCCGACCTCTGCGCTGGGGCAGCCCCGGCAGGCGCCCCGGTAGGAGATGCGCACCTCGGTGACCCCCTCCGCCGAGGTCATGTCCAGGACTTCAAGGTCTCCGCCGTCGCGCTGCAGCGCGGGGCGCACCTGCTGGTCCAGCACCTGCTCCACGGCGCGGTGCTTCTGGATGAGACTCATCCCGGCGAACGTCTTCGGCCGGCGCGCGGACTCGGCCGCGGCCTGCGCGGCGGCGTCCCGCTCCATCTCGGCCCGCACGTCGCGCAGGATGTCCACCAGGTAGTGCCTGCGGGACTCGTGGCCGCCGGGCCGGATGCACGACTTGCAGAATGCGCCGGCCTTGGTGTAGTGGGTGATCTCCTCCACGGTCTTCAGGTCGTTGACCCGGATGACCTCGCGCACGGTGCGCAGGCTCACGCGCGCGCACTGGCACACGATGTCCTCCGCCTCCAGGGAGTCCATGTCCACGCCCTTGTACTCCGAGGCGGCCTTGCGGATCACGTCGTACGCCATGACGCTGCAGTGCATCTTCTGGGGCGGGATGGCCGCCGTGGCATCGTTGTCGCGCAGCGCGCGCTCCACGTCGAGGTTGGTGATCTTCATGGCCTCGTCCACGGTCTTGCCGATGATCATCTCGCACATCATGTCGCTGGAGGCGATGGCCGTGCCGCAGCCGAACGTCTTGAACCGCGCATCCAGGATCCGGTTGGTGGCGGGATCCACCGCCCAGAACGCGCGGATGGCATCCCCGCACACCTCGGCGCCCCAGTCCGCCACCACGAGCCGGGCGCCGCGCGCCGCGGCCTGCTCCGGCGTGATTTCCCCGAGATGCCGGGGGTTGAGCATGCGGTCGTTCACTTTGCCGGAATAGCTCTCCCAGAGCGTCCCGCCGATCAGGTCAGACTTGGCCATGAAGTGTCTCCTCGAAACCGGCCCGGGCGGAGGCCCGCCCGGGGCGGTCGCGGTGCGTTACCGGACCGCGGTCGGTGAAATGGTTCTCAGGCGCATGACGGCGGAACGGAAGGCCTCCGCGGCCGCGTCGATCTCTTCCCGCGTGGTGAACCGCGACAACGAGAGGCGTACGCCCGTGTGCGCCAGCTCCGTGTCGATGCCCATGGCAACGAAGGTCGGGTTGGGCTCCAGGGACTCGGAGGCACACGCGCTCCCGGTGGAGGCTGCGACGCCCTGGCGGTTGAGGTCCCAGATGAGCGCCTCGCCCTCCACCCCCTTCACGCTCGCCAGGATGGTGTTGGGAACCCGCAGCTCCCGGCGCCCGATCACCGTCACTCCGCCCACGGCGGCCAGGGCATCTTCCAGGCGGTCGCGCAGCCCTCGCACCTCGGTGTCCTCGTGCGGGAGCCCCTGCACGGCGAGATCCATGGCCAGCCCCATGCCCACCAGGAACGCCACGTTCACCGTGCCGCCCCGGCGCCCGCCCATCTGCTCCCCGCCGTGCAGCAGCGGGTCCAGGGCCACGCCGTGGCGCACGTACAGCCCGCCGGCTCCCTTGGGACCGTGGAACTTGTGCGCACTGAAGCTCAGGAAGTCCACGCCCGCCTGCTGGACGTCCACCGGCACCTTCCCCACCGCCTGCACGGCATCCGTGTGAAACAGCACCCCGTTCTCGCGGCAGACGGCCGCAAGCTCCGGGATCGGGAACAGGAGCCCGGTCTCGTTGTTGGCCCACATGACGGACACCAGGGCGGTGCGGTCCGGGTCCACGTGGCGGCGCAGGATCTCGGCGTCCACGATGCCGTCCGCGTTGACCGGCAGCCACGTGATGCGGGCGCCGAGACTCTCCAGGTAGCGGCAGGTGTTGCTGACCGCGGGGTGCTCGACCTGGGTGGTGACGATCTCGCTCTTCTGCCCGGTGCGGATCAGCTCGTACCACACGGAGTGCAGCACGGTGTTGTTGGACTCCGTGGCGCAGCTGGTCACGATCACGTCGTCGCTGTCCTTCGCGTTGATCCCGGCGTACAGGCGGTCGAACGCGAGGCGCATGTACGGGTGGACTTCGGTGCCGAACGCGTGCAGGGAGTTGGGATTCCCGTACAGCTGGCA
>Ga0335069_10006718_pt1 | contig 16688 bp, 10 predicted proteins | sample Lox_Sample_11_FD_206714 | JGI IMG/M metagenome (GOLD analysis project Ga0335069, IMG submission 206714) | Soil microbial communities from Loxahatchee National Wildlife Refuge, Florida, United States - Lox_Sample_1.1 | ecosystem: Environmental > Terrestrial > Soil > Wetlands | place: USA...
CGTAATCATTCAGCTCGTGGTCAAAATCCATGACGAACGAGTTGCGGCTGAAGGCGATGGTCTGCGTCACATACTGGGACAGATTGAAGAGCGTGAACTGGTCACCCGCGGAGCGCGGACCGGAATAGGTACCCGCCGCCACCAAGCCGGCCGGGCTGGTGCCGCCAGCGGTCACGGTCGGAGTCGTGATGCTCGGATCGAGGTAGTAATAGTTGCTGCCGATCGTCACTGAGCCGGCGAAGGTCGGGGTGCCGTAGGTCACTGCCGAGTACGGACGCTGCCAGTTGAAGATGGGCGTCTGCGTCGTCCATTCAGCCGAGACCGTGATGCTCGTCTTGCCATTGGAGGTGCCGCCGACGACGTAGCCGGTCTTTTCCTCATAGTTGCCGGTGTTGCTGCTCACGCCATAGTGCGCACCGACTTCGAAGCCCTGATAGTTGGACTTGAGGATGACGTTCACCACACCCGCCACGGCATCGGAACCGTAGATGGCGGATGCACCGTCCGGCAGAACTTCGATCCGATCGATCGCGGCAACCGGGATCATGTTGACGTCGACAAACTCGTAGCCGCCTGAAGCGGTGACGGGCGAGACCGCGGCCCGGCGCCCATTGATCAGCACGAGGGTCGCCAGGTTATAGAGGGCAAGCTGCGAGCCACCCTGGGTGGAATTCTGGGCGACATTGGCGTTGCCGTTGCCCAGATTGGCGTTGCCGTTGAACTGCGGCACCGTCTTGCGCAGGACTTCCAGCAAATTGCTCGAAGTGCCCGAGTTTTCGATGGCGTTGTTGTCCACGGTAATAACCGGGATAGCTACCGAATTCGCGGCGGGAGGAAGGTACGAGCCGGTAACCTCGAATTTGTCGAGCTTCACGACCTGTTCATCCGTCGACGCGTTTGGCCCGGCGTTTTGCGACTGCTGCGCAAAGGCCACCGTGGCCAAAGCTGCGGAAACAATGCCCGTGAAAAGGGCACGCACCGCAAAGGACTTCCTTTGAGGGGAGTTCATAGTTCTTCAGTTATGTAGTTGTGTTTGGTGAGAAGCCGCCGGGTGACCCGGCCATTTCTTCTGTATCGCACCCAAGCATTTTTAAAAGTTTAGGCAATCACAAACACCTGATTAACTTCTCAAGTAGTTTTACTAAAATTATTTACGCAATATAGATGAATCCTGAATTGCCCGTTTCAAGGCGTTTGGTTGTCTGCTGTTTGCTGACATGACAACGAATCACTGCCTGAAATTCACGTGGGCCGGCGTCTGGCTGATAGCTGCGGTTTCCGGTTTTGCGACGGAATCAGTTGCCCCGCGCATCCCACTGGAGGACTTTTTCGCCGAGGCTGACATGCGGTCCCTGCAGCTCTCGCCGAACGGGCATTCCCTCGCGTTTCTCACGACCCTGGGCACCGGCCACGTCGGGATCGCCCTGATGAATCTCGATACAGGCAAGACCGAGGCGCTGGTCGCGGCCAACGACGAGAACATCAAGACGTACTTCTGGAAGGGAAACGACTACATCGTTTTTGGTGGCGACGTCGGTGGGGAGGAATCGCCGGCCTGGCGGTCGATCAACCTCAAGAAACGCAACGTGATCGCGCTATCCGAGGCCTATCGTGAACTGACCAGGGAAGATGCCAATGTTTTGAACATCGTCGACCGACTGCGCTTCGACCCCTTCCACATCATGGGTCTGGGCCGCCAGGACACAAACAGCAACACCTTCGGCATGTTCACCGTCGACGTCCGGGATGGCAGCCGGAGGCCGGTTGGCAGCTATGAACCCAGCAAGGCGGACCGGGCGGAATTCATCGCTGATAACAACGGGGTCTTGCGGGTGCGCTCACATTTCGAGGGCCAGAACTATGTCTTCGAGGTGCGCCCGCAACCGACCGATCCCTTCGTCAAGGTGGCCGAGTTCCCGGCCAACAATCCGCAATGGGAATTTCAATATTTTGCCGCGGACAACGAACATGTTTACCTGATCAGCACCGAACACAGCGACACGGGTACGCTTTACGCCTACAACGTGCGCACCCGCCAGCTCGGTGAACCGCTGTTCAATTCCCCCGAGGGAGAGATCGGTACGGTGCTCACTTCCTATGATCGGTCCAAGTTCTATGGCGTGACCTACGTCACCGACAAGACCTACTACCGCTTTGCCGATCCTAACCGCGCCCAGCTCCAGACGTTGATCGATCACAGTCTCCCCGACACCCACAACGTGATCGTCAGCCTGTCCGAGGACGAGAAGGTATTCGTCGTCGTGGCCCACAGCGACCGGAATCCCGGTGACTATTATCTGCTGAATCTTCGCAATCCGCGGCTCATGTTGCTGGGCAAGGTGAATCATCACCTCGATCCGGCGAAGCTGCGGCCGATGGAGCCCATCCAATACGCCGCACGCGACGGTCTCACGATTCACGGCTACCTCACCCGCCCGGCCGGTGCCGAAGGAAAGCGGGTGCCGCTCATCATTCATCCGCACGGAGGGCCTTATGGGATCCGCGACGACTGGGGTTTTGACGCCGAAGTGCAGTTCCTCGCCAATCGCGGCTTTGCGGTGCTCCAGATTAACTATCGCGGCTCGGGGGGGTACGGTTACTCCTTTCAAAAGGCCGGCCAGCGCGAATGGGGCGGGAAGATGCAGGATGACCTGACCGACGGCGTGAAATGGGCCATCGCGCAGGGCATCACCGACGAGAGACATGTGGCCATTTACGGCGCGAGCTACGGCGGCTATGCCACGCTCGCCGGCCTGACCTTCACCCCGCAGCTTTACCGGTGCGGCGCCAATTACGTCGGGGTGTCCGATCTCGGCTTGATCACCAGCTGGGGCGACTTCCGGAGAATGGAACGCGGCCCGAACATCTTCTTCCACGAATGGATCGGCGACGATGCGCAGTATAAGCACGACCGCTCGCCGGTAAATTTCGTCGACCGCATCCGCGTGCCCCTGCTCAACGCCTACGGTTACAATGACCCGCGGGTTGAGTTCAAGAATTGGACCCGGCTGGAATCGAAGCTCAAGGAGTACGGCAAAACGTACGAAATTCTGGTCATGGGCAACGAAGGCCACGGCTTCCAGAACGAGGGCAACCGGCTGGAGTTCTACCGCCGTCTCGAGGCTTTTCTCGACAAATACATGTGGGACGGCCCGAACGGCCACGTGGAAATGCTCGAGCCCAGAGTCATCGAGATGCCGGCCAAGGGCACGAACTGAGCGCGCTCCTTTTGCTAGAAGCTCTCCGAAAGCCCGCATCTTGGTCGCGCGGGCATGGATAGGGCGCAATCTTCAGGGTGAGCCTCGGCCCATTCGACCTGGTCCGAGCCCCGCGCTTGTCGAGGGGCTCGTCGCGGAGGACTCGCCCTGCCCTCAAACTGGTATTCGGAAAGACTCGACAGCGGACAAGACGAACCTTTGGCCGCCTCCGCAACCGGCGAAGCCGAACTTTGAATGTTGAGACATTCCCCGCAGCTCACTGCGGGGTTTCCCTGCGGCGCAGGGGAGGTCGCTCAGCCACGCAGGTACAGACTGTGCCAGCCGCTCGTGGAATCCTCGGGGCTTGCCCGGGGAGTAGTGCTGGCGGAAGGGCGGCGTTCAATGTGGGCGGGGTGCCCTCACTCCGCTTTCCCGCCAATCTCGCGGGGTGAGGGCACCCCGCCCACACCGGCGACCGTTCGCACTCATGCCTCTAGCGAATACGCTTCACCGTGACCCAAGTGCCATTCGCCAAATAGAGCCGGTAATAGCCGCTGGGTGCCTTGCGGATCTCGATCCCGGGATTTTCCTCGGGACTCAGATAGTAGGTCTCGCTCGTCGTCTGCTGCCAGACCTGGCCGTTGTCCAGGGCGAAGAACGTGCCCCCGCCCCACCCCGTGAACCGGCCCAGGATCCGGGCGCTGAACCGTTCCACCCGCGCCTCCTCCTGCCGCTGGCGCTCGGCCTGCACCGCTTCCGCCACCTTTTTCGGCTCCTGCTTGGCCTTGTACTCGACGACCGCCGCCTCGGCGGCGTTGGTCGCCGCCTTCTTCTCGCGGTTGCGGCTGTAGTCCTCCACGGCCGCGTCCACTGCCGCCCGCTGCTCCGGCGTCAGCTGCGCCAGCCCGAGCCGCGCCAGGTCGGCCGGCGTCAGGGTGGAGAGGAAGTCGGCCCGGGCCCGGGGCGCCAGCAACGCCACTGCCAGGATCATCGTCGCGAAAAGCCGGATGCGCATGGCCACAGGTTTGCCGCACTGCGTTGGCTGACAAGTCCGGAGATCGCGTTCCGCTCACCCGATCTCGCAACCTGTCACGCCTACGGACGCGATCCGGGCGGACCGGGGCGTCAACCAGTAACTACCAAATGATGATGTGGCCATGCGGTGGGGGCGAGCCCTTCAGCCTTCGCCAAGGCCTTGGCAGGACCGGCCGGGTGAGCCTCGCCCATTCGACTTGGTCAGGGCCCAGAGGTGGAGACTCGCGAGGTGGTCCGCACCTAGTGCGAGTCTGGCGATCGGCGGGTTCAAGAAACGGTCATGGCGGAAGCGCGCGCGGAGGTCGCGCTCCACCCGGGCCGAGTGCCTCGCCCCGGCTTTGCCCCGGTTGGGACTCTTGCCAAAAAAAGCGCCCGCCGGTGAGGGCGGGCGCGGGAAACTAAAACTGTCGGCCGATCAGAACTTCCGGGTCAGCTCGACGTAAAGGAAGCGGCCGGTGGAATCATACATGAAACCCGGGTAGCCGCTGGCGTTGGACGCGAAGCCCGACGAGAACGGCGGATCCTTGTCGAGGATGTTGCGCCCGCCGATCGTCAGCTTGGTGCCCTCGAGATAGCGGCCGCCGAAGCCGTGGACCGTGTAGCTGACCTGGGCGTCGAACGTGGTCATCCCGGCAACCTCGAACGGATTGCCGTCGGCGTCGTAGTCGAGGAAGCCACCCGTGTAGTTCCAGACCACTTCGGTGTAGAAGTCCTTGTACATCCACTCGACCGTCGCCTTGGTCTTCCAGCGGACATAGCCGTCGAGGCCCTGGCCGCCGCTGGCGTCGGTGTTGATCAGCTCCTGCAGCGGCTGGCCGGCGACGACCGCCTGCTTGAAGGAGTTGAAGTAGGTGCCGCCCGCGCTGAAGTTGAACTTGCCCCACGACGACGTCGGCAGCACGTAGCTGGCGCCCATGTCGTAACCCTGGGCGATGGTCTCACCCACATTGATGTACGGCGCGGTGACCGACAGGATGTTGCCGGCGCCGTCGAGCACGACCTTCTCCGTCGGCAGGATGCCGCCGGGGGCCGCGCCGAAGTACCGATCGAGCGTGTTCTGCGGATTGGAGAACACGGTGCCGTTGCGCTGCACCTTCCAGTAGTCGACGTTGACCGTGAAGCCCTTCAGAACGGCCAGCTTCGGGGACCAGACGATGCCGGCGGTCGTCGACTTGGTTTTTTCCGGAGTCAGGTTCGAGTTCGAACCCTGAATCGTCGGCGTCTCGGGCAGTGAGTTGCCGTTGCGCGGATCGACCAGGGCGGTCAGGCCGTTGATCGTGCCGCCGTAGAGCTCGAAGAGCGACGGCTGGCGGATGCCCTCGCCATAGCCGCCGCGGATGGTCAGCTGGTCGATCGGCTGGTAGCGCAGCGAGAAGGAAGGCACCACCTTGCTTTCGTGGCTCGAGACAAAGTCCTCGTCGCGCGCGGCCACGTCGAGGCTGAGGCTATAGGCGCCCGCGATGTTTTGCTTGGGGGACGTCAGGGGCACGCTGGCCTCGGCGAAGTACGAGAACACCTTGCGCGACTTGTCGACGTAGTTTTCGGCGCCGCTGCCGTCATCACCCAGGAGGCTGATGGCGTCGGGATTCTGCAGCAGCGACTCGATGCGGTAATCGACGCCGAACGCAAAGCCCACGCCGCCGGCCGGCAGGTCGAAGAGGTTCGGCGTGTTCACCGTGAAGAAGGGATTCTTCAGCGTGCCGGTGAACTGGTCCTTCACGTGGACCGTGGCGTACTTCACCGTCAGCAGATTGCTGGCGATCGGATTATCCGGCGGGTAGCCGAACGGATCGTACGGAATGGTCGTCCCGATGTACGTCGAGCTGGACGGATCAAAGATCGGATCCGCCGCGTTGACGATCTGGTTGAACCGGCTGTTCGAGACCAGCTTGAAGTCCTGGTGCACGGCAATCTGGCTGTAGCGCGCACCGGCATCGACGTTCCACTTGTCGGCCAGATTCTCCATCTTGATGCCGAGCGTCGTCATGAAATTGTCCGAATCCGTGTTGAGGATGCGGTTGCCGAACTCAAACAGACGGAATTTCGTGCCGCCGGTGATATCGATGTTGAACGGGTTGAAGGGATTGTAGGCTCCCGGAGAGGCGGCGCGGGCGCGGCCATCCGGCAGCGGCAGCGGATTCGGCGTCCGGGCCGGAATCACGTACTCCACGCTGCCCGGCGTCGTGAACGTGCCGGTGGCCAGCGGAGCCAGCTGCGACTGCGAGTAGTTGTGCATGTAGAAGCCGTCGAAGTAGACCTTGATGTTGTCGGTCCCGAACAGCTTGTGGTCGCCGTTGACGTAGGCGCCGTGGTGCTCGAACGCCGGAAACGCCCCGGACGTCTGGTTGAAGTTCCAGACCGACTGGCGGCCGTTCGAGTAGATGTACTGGCTGGCCGGCGTGTTGCCGGTGTTGGTGCTGCCCGGGACGATATTGCCGTCATCCGAGACGTGGTTGCCGCCCGAGGATGACGGGAAGATGCCGGGATCGGCGTAGAACACGTCCGTTGTCACCCCCGGCGGGCGCGTGCCGGCCGGCAGGCCGAGCGCCTCGTCGTAGGCAGCCGTCGTGATCTGGGCGTTGATCGGGATCGCGTTGGTGCTCAGGTACGGCGGGATGGCCGAGTAGGAGCGGTCCTTGTTGAAGATGGCCGCGCGGGAATAGTAGGTCAGGCCCGCGGTGATGGAGCTCTGATCGTTGGCGGCACCCTCGACGAGGTTGACCACGATCTCATGGGAGTCGTCCTGCGTGGTGTTGCCGTAGCGGAAGGACAGCTCGGTGCCGTCGAAGTTCTTCCGCATCACGATGTTCACCACGCCGGCGACGGCATCCGCGCCGTAGATGGCGGATGCGCCGCTGGTCAGCACATCGATGTGGTCAACCGCCGAAAGCGGGATGCTGTTGAGGTCGACGAAGGCGACCTGGCCGCCGGCGCCGATCGGATAGCTGGCAACGCGATGGCCGTTGATCAGCGTGAGCGTGGCCTCCGGCCCGAGGCCGTGGAGCGAGATCGAGGCCGCGGCCGGCGTGAATCCGGTGGCGTTGTTCGAGATCGGCACCGCGCCGCCGTTGGAAACGGTGATGCGCTGGAGCAATTCGGCCGCCGACTGGTAGCCGGTCTTGTCGATGTCGGAGCGGTCAAGGGTCACCACGGGCAGCGCGCCGGCCTCGCCGGCCGTGAGCGTGCTCGGGATGTTCGAGCCGGTGACCACGTAGTTTTCCAGCTTGAGAGCCTTGTCGTCGGACGGAGCGGCGGCTCCGGTCGCGTTCTGCGCCTGGGCGAAAGCCGACAGCGCGACGGACGTCCCGGCCAGCACGGCCAAGCCCGCCCGTAATTTTCTTACGGTGGTGAGGTTCATAGTTTGCTAGTTGTGTCGGGAGGAAGACCGGCTGCGGGTCAGGCGGCCGGTTTCGTGGGGGCGAGACGGTGGAGAACGTCCGGCCGCAACACAATCCTCTTTTGTCCCTTCCCCAAGCAGACCTTATGCCATTGCGGCAACGGCCTGAGCCCGCCGTCATCCGGGGAATCCGGACGCGCTGACCGGTTGACTCGCCACCGGCCCTGAGCCACCCTCCCGCCTGCCCGCTGACGAGGTCGCCGCCCACCCACCGGTCACTTGTCCGGTAACTCATCCACTGTCGGCCGGATATGACACCGACCACAAACTTCACCCACGATCCCAAGCGCGAAAGCTGGGTCGCCGCGGCCAACTCGCCCGTGTGCGACTTCCCCCTACAAAATCTGCCCTATGGGGCGTTTCGCGGCGGCGGCCCAAACACGCCCCGCCTGGGGGTGGCGATCGGGGACCGGGTCCTGGATTTGTGCGCCGCGGCCGACGCCGGTCTGCTGCCACCCGAAGTCTCCCGCCCCTGCCGCGAACCCTCGCTCAACGCCCTGCTCGCACTCGGAGCGCCCGCCTGGCGGACTTTGCGCGCGACCTTGAGCACCCTGCTCGGCGCCGACACGTGCCCGTCCGGCGCGTCACGCGAGCGGGTCGCCGCCTGCTTGGTGCCGCTGGCGGAGGCCACGATGCTGCTGCCGTCGCAGATCGGCGGCTACACGGATTTCTACGCCTCGATCCACCACGCCACGCGGGTCGGCGCCCTTTTCCGGCCGGAGAATCCGCTGCTGCCGAACTACAAGTGGGTGCCGATCGGCTACCACGGGCGCACCTCGTCGATCGTCCCGAGCGGCACGCCGGTGCGCCGGCCCCACGGTCAGACCAGAGGCGGCGCGGACGATCCGGTCTTCGGACCGTGCCGCCAGCTCGACTACGAACTCGAACTCGGCGCGCTCGTCGGACCGGGCAACCGCCAAGGCGAACGCCTTGCCGCAAGTGACGCCGCCGCTCAGCTCTTCGGTGTCGTGCTGCTGAACGACTGGTCGGCGCGCGACCTGCAGGCATGGGAGTACCAGCCGCTCGGCCCCTTCCTGGCAAAGAACTTCGCCACCTCGATCTCGCCCTGGGTCGTGACGCTGGAGGCGCTCGCGCCCTTCCGCGTGGCCCCGCCCCCGCGGCCGGCGGGCGATCCGGCTCCGCTGCCCCATCTCGCCGATGCCGGCGACGCGGCCGCCGGCGCCCTCGACCTCCAGCTCGAGGTTTGTCTGCAGACCGAACGCATGCGCGCCGCCGGCGGGCCGCCGCATCGCGTCAGCTTGGGGAACTTCCAGTCGATGTACTGGACGCTGGCGCAACTGCTCACGCACCATGCCAGCAACGGCTGCAATCTCGAGCCGGGCGACCTGCTCGGCAGCGGTACCGTCTCGGGACCGACAGCGGATTCCGCCGGCTGTCTGCTCGAGCTGACGGCGCGCGGCGCGCGACCACTCGCGCTGCCCAACGGCGAGTCACGCGCCTTCCTCGAAGACGGCGACGAGGTCATCCTGCGCGGCTGGGCCGAGCGGCCCGGCGTCCGTCGGATCGGGCTCGGCGAATGCCGCGGTCGGATTCTTCCGTCGGCGTGAATGCGCCCGCCGCCGCTCATTTCCGGACGACCGTCCCGCCTCCGCCCCCACCCGCCGCTTTGCGCCCCACCTCGCGCCGCCCCACCGCCAGTCTTTGCCCATGAAGAAGATCATCCTTGCCCTCGCCGTGCTGGCCGTCGCGGTCGGCACCTCCGCCGCCCCGGACCGGATCCAGTTGCAGAAGGAGCTCGCCGCCATGGAGGACGCGTTTTGCGCCATGGCGAAGGAAAAGGGCCTGCTGGCCGCCTTCACCCATTTCGCCGCACCGGATGTCGCGTTCATTGACACCGACCCGCGCCAGTGGCGCGGTCTTGACGCCGTGCGCCAGCGGATCGGCCCGGACCAGCCGGGGGTTTCGCTGACCTGGTCGGCATACTACACCGACCTCTCCGACGACGGAACACTGGGCTACAACTACGGCCGCTACGAATGGCGCGGGCCCGGCAAGGACGGCAGGGAGGCCGTCGGCACGGGCTGGTTCCTGACGATCTGGAAGCGCCAGCCCGACGGCACGTGGCGTTACGTGATGGACACCGGCACACCCGACAAGCCCAAGCGGGCGGGCGGCTAATCCTCCAGCATCCGCAGCACGAGCCGGTAGCCCATCGTGTAGGTCGGGCGAATGTCGGGCGTCACCTCGACGCGCGAGGCCGAGCGGCAGTAGTCGACGCCGACGTTCCAGCTGCCACCGCGCAGCACCGGTTCGCGTGGTCCGTGGACCCCGTACGTCCACTCCGCGACATTGCCGTGCATGTCGTACAGGCCCCAGGCGTTCGCCTTGAACTTGGCGACCGGCGACGGCGCATCATGGCTGCCTCCGCCGGCCGGCGAATAATAGGCCAGCTTGTCGAGCGCGGGATCCTTGCGCTCGTTGGTCACGCTGCTGCCGTCGTTGAACGCGGAGTCGGTGCCCGCCCGGCAGGCGTACTCCCACTCAACCTCGGTCGGCAGGTCGACCTTGTACGGCAGGCCGAGCTTGTGCACGACCTCGTTGACCTTCTCCAGCACTCCGCCCGCGCCCACGAGGTCGCGCCAGCCCACCTGCTCGACCGGCCGCGTGTCGTCGCCGAGCGCGCGGCTGTCGCTGGGATTCCGCCCGGTCAGCGCACGGTGCTGCCGCTGCGTCATCTCCGTCTCGGCGAAATACATGCCCTTCGGGATTTCCACCTTGCCGTACGGCAGGTCCGTGCGCTGGTGCCCGCGCTCGTCCGCCGGCGAGCCGACAAACGCGGTGCCGGGCGGCACGTACCGGAACTTGATTTCGGCGCCATTCGCCAGCTGCACCACCACCTCGGGCGGCGGCGGCAGCTTTTTCATCTCCACCGCCACGTTCTCGGTCTCCGGCTGCACGTCCACGGCGAGCTCCAGATTCTCGTACTTCGGCGCGCTGGCCGAGACCGTGATGTGCCCCGGGCGGAGCTTCAGCACGGCCACGCCGCCCGTGTCGGCCGCGGCCGACTGGTCGGCAAACTTGACCTGCGCCTGCGCGGGCAGGCCGGTGAACCGCACCGGGTGCGGCGGCACGAGTTCCATCGTGACGGTGGCCTGCGTTTCGTTCTCCCCGGCCCCGACGTCGCCCTCCCAGTCGAGATAGCCCGGGGCCTTGATGTGCACCGTCTGCGGCCCCGGAGGCAGCTCGAGATTGGCCCGGCCGGTCGGGCCGGCCGGATGGTTGTGGTCGTGATACGCCACCACCGCCCCGGGTGGCAGGCCGAGAATCGCGAATTTCCGCGCCGCCGGCGCCGAGGCCGGCATCACGATCACCGTCGGCGCCGCCTGGTTCGACGACGCCTCGGTCCGCGCCCCGGCGGACGACTGGGCCGCGGTCGGCAGCTGCGCCGGCACGGGCGACGTGGTCTCGGGCGCCCCGGCTTTCGGCGCCGGCCGGAGCCCGAACCAGGCTCCGGCGCCGAGGATCACCGCGGCCGCAAGGCCCGCCGGAATCATCCATTTCTTCGAGGCCGCCGGCTGCATCAGTGTGCGGAAGGCCTCCAGGGCCGCGCCGCCGTTCTGGTAACGGTCCTTCGGATCGGTCTCGAGGCACTTGTCGACGAATCGGTCCCAACGGGGATCGAGCTTGGGGACGAGCTGCGATGGCGCTTTGTATTTTAGGTCCGGCTTTCTCCCGGTAAGCAGCTGATACGCGATCACGCCGATCGAGTAGATGTCGGAGCGAGCATCCGACGCCTGGCCGCTTCGGGCCTCGGGCGACATGTAGTCGATCGTCCCCACGATCGCACCGGTCGTGGTGACGCTGTCGCCGCCGAACGGCGACGCCGTGCCGCCTTCGCGGCGGTATTGCTCTTCGTCGACCAGCCGGGCCAGGCCAAAATCCGAGATTTTCGCCTCACCCGTCGTTTCCAGCATGACATTGGCCAGCTTGAGATCGCGGTGAATGATGCCCGACTGGTGCGCGTGCGCCAGCCCGTCCAGGATTTGGGAGATGAAGCGTTGCACTTCCGCGGCCGGAGCGCCACCGCTTCCCTGCCGGTGCTTTTGGAACCAGTCCTCGAGCGAACCGCCGTCGACGTACTCCAGCACCAAATAGAGTCGGCCCTGATTCTCTCCGAAATCCGTGACGTTGACCACGTGATGGTGCTTGAGCCGCCCCAGCGTCATCGCCTCGCTCTTGAACCGCTTCACGAACGAGGCTTCCTGGCCGAGCTTCGCCGGCAGCGCCTTGAGCGCGAATCGTTTCCCCAAGGCGGTGTGCTTCACCAGGTAAACCACGCCCATGCCGCCGGCGCCGAGGATTTTCTCGATCTTGTACTGGCCCACCACCTCGCCGTTCTGGAACAAATCGGTCGCGGTGCCCGCCCGCGGAACGAAGACGGTTTTTTCCGGATTGGGGTCCATGGGTGCCTTGCCCGGCAACTTTGCAGGCGTGCCGGCGCGAGGCCAGTCAGAAACAAAATGCCGGGTTGACCGACCTCGCCCTCCGGCGCTTAGATAAGTGCATTATGCTGCCGAAGCTCTGCTGCGCGTTGGCCATCCTTGCCTTGGTTCTGGCGCCGAAAGCAGCGGCGTGGACCGTGACCCTCACCGTCAACGTCACACCCGCCGGGGCCGTGGTCGTCACCGAGGACGGCGTGCGCCATCCCGCCCCGGCCGAGCTCAAGCTCAAGACCCGCGACGAGCCGTACACCTTCACGGTCGAGAAACCGGGCTACCAGTCCGAGACCGTGACCTACAACACCAGCCAGAAGCTGAAGCAGCTGTCCGTCACGCTCGAACCGCTGCAGTTGGAGAAATCGGCCGTCATCCGCTCCGTGCCCGACGGCGCGGCGGTCACGATCGACGGCCAGGCCGCGGGCGTCACGCCGCTCACCAAGACCGTTACCTTCACGCGCGAAAACAAGACGGCCCCGTGGAAGCCGCTCGCGGTCTCGCTGGCGAAAGCCGATTACCAGGGTGAGTCGTTCTCCCTGACTTCCGAGGCCGCCGAGCCGCCGGCCGTCACCCTGACCCAGCTGCGCAAGGAGCGGGTCTTCAGTGTCGAGACCAAGGCCGTCGACGGCTCGGCCATCCAGGCCCAGCTCACGCTCGACAGCCGCGACCTCGGCGCCGCCCCGCAGAAGGTCGCCGTCGTCTTCAGCCGCTCGGACAAGTCCAAGCCATGGCCGACCTCCACCCTGCGCGCCGAAATTCCAACCATCTACAGCCCAGTCCAGGTGACGCTGACCCAGGACCTCGCCGAACATGTCGTGCTCACGCTGAAGCCGGTGACGGAGCTGAAGGTGGCGCTGTACAGCCCGATCGTCGAGATGACGCCCACCGGCGCCCGCATCGGCGTCGACCAGTCGACCAAGGTCGCGCTGCTCGAGTCGGGCGAGCGCAACGCAGCCATCGCGAGCCTCACGCGCGTCACGCGCTTCGTCCGTCACGACCAGAATCCCAAGGCCCCGCTGCAGGCGCTGAACTCCTACGCCATCACCCCCGACGGCGAGTCCGCCATCATGGCCATCACCTCGGAGGACGACGCCGGCAAGTTCTATTCCACGCTCTTTCTCAAGCGCGTCGAGGACGACAGCGGCGGCATCGCCCGGCTGGTCGACAACAACAAGCGCTACTACGACGCCAACCCGGTGATCGCGCCGGATTCGAACAACATCCTCGTCTTCCAGTCCAACCGCGGCGACCTGTCGAAGCCGGACATCTTCCGCGTGAACTTCGCCGACAATCGCACTGCCGGCGGCGTCTCGCGCATCACCAACGACCAGCGCTTCAACTACGGTCCGACCTACACCGATAGCAACCGCGAGGTCGTCTACCTGTCGGTCGAGCCCAGCTACCCGCTGGCCAAACCCGTGCTCAGCACGGTGAAGTTCGACGGCGCCCTGCCCACGCAATTCCAGATCGTCGCCGAGGAGGTCAGCCACCGCGAGCACACGAAGATCTATTTCACCCGCGTCGACGAGGCGTCGGGCAAGCGCCAGGTCTTTTCAGTCGATCCCGACGGCCGCCTGGAGACGAACCTCATCTCCGACGAGTCGTTCCTCGCTTCCAACTGCACCAATCCGGCTGCGAGCTTCACCAATCCGGTGCGCGTGTTGTTCGTGTCCGACCGCGATGTCGACGACCAAAACCGGCACAACAACAATATCTACATGATGAATGCCGACGGCACCCAGATCCAGCAGCTCACGAGCAACGGATCCGACGACATCCTGCCCGCTTGGTCGCCCACCGACCCGAACGTCATCTACTTCCTGTCGAACCGCGGCGGCGCCTACAATCTCTGGCGCCTGCGCCTGCGTTGAAGCCGTGCCCGCGCCCATGGACTCGGCACTGCCCCAGGCCTGGATCGAGCTCTCCGACGGACGGATGCTCTTTCTCGAGGGCCCGTTCACCATCGGCCGCAGCCCGACCAGCACGCTGGTGCTGGATCAGGCCGGCGTCTCCCGCAGCCACGCGATGCTTCAACCCGGTCCCGGCGGCGGCCACCTGCTCGCCGACCTGCGCAGCACCAACGGGACCTATGTGAACGGCCTGCGCCTCGAGCAGGCCCGGCCGCTGCGCGACGGCGACACCATCCTGATCGGCGAGGCCACGCTCATCTACCGCCGGCGGCAGGTGCAGGCGGAGGCCCACGACGCCGGCCAGACGACCTCGGTGCAGATCTACTCGGGTCCGTGCTGGCTGCTGCTGGTCGACGTGATCGGCTTCACCGGACACACCCAGAAGGTCGGCAACCAGGCCGCGGCCGAGGATTTCAAGAAATGGCTCGAGTGCGTTCGCCCGGTCCTCGCCCAGTACGACGCCACGATCAACTCGTACCTCGGCGACGCCATTTTCGCGTACTGGCGCCAGGACCGGCACGCCGCCGACAAGGTCGCGCAAACCGTGCAGGGACTGGTCGCCGCGCAGAAGTCGAGCCCGCTGCCCTTCCGGATGCTGGTGCACCACGGCCACGTGCGCATCAGCGGCGGCCTGCAGGGTGAGTCGCTCAGCGGTTCCGACGTGATCTTCCTTTTCCGGATCGAGAAGTCCACCAAGCCGCTGGGCTCACCCTGCGTCCTCAGCGAACCGGCCGCCACCACGCTCAAGCTCGCCGCGTGCGCGCGCCCCCTCGGACGGCACAGCGTCCCCGACTTCAACGAACCGCACGCGTTTTACGGCCTCGGCTGAGGCCCAGGCTGGATTGAGGGCCGCGGGGTTTTTCCTTCACCGTTCAATCTTCAACTCTCAACCGGTCGCCAGCCTCGCCTGGTACTTCCGCGCGAGTTCGAGCGCCATGTCGGCATCGCGCGCGGTCACGGTGAAATGCCCCATCTTGCGCCCGGGCCGCGGCTCGGACTTGCCGTAGAGGTGCAGCCGCACGTTGGGCTGCGCCAGCAGGTCGGCCCAGCGGGGTTCGCCCCCGGCCCAGGCGTCGCCGAGGATGTTGGCCATCACCACGGGGGACAGCAGCGTCACGGCGCCCAGCGGCAGACCGCAGATGGCGCGCACCTGCTGCTCGAACTGCGAGGTCATGCAGGCGTCGATCGTATAGTGCCCGCTGTTGTGCGTGCGGGGCGCGAGTTCGTTGACCAGCACCCCGCCGTCGCGCGTCACGAACATCTCGACGCCCATCACGCCCACGAGCCCGATCCGCTCCGCCACCAGCCGCGCCAGTTTGTCCGCCTTCGCCGCCACTTCGGACGCCACGCGGGCCGGCACGATCGAGAAGTCCAGAATGTGGTTCCGGTGCTGGTTCTCCGCCAGCGGGAACACCCGCACGGCGGCGCTTTCCGCCCGGGCCACCACCGCGGAAATCTCGCAGGCGAAGTCGACGAATTGCTCGACCACCGCCGGCCGGCCGGCGAATTCGCGGACCGCGGCCGCCGCATCCGCCGCGGTCCGGACCTTCAACTGGCCCTTGCCGTCGTAGCCGAAGTCCGCGGTCTTCACCACCACCGCACCGCCCAGGCGAACGATCGCCGCCGCCAGGTCGCCCCCGGCCGGCACCTCGGCAAACGCCGCATGCGGAAACCCCTGGTCGCGCAGCCAGCGCTTCTCCCGCGCCCGGTTCTGCGCCGTCTCGAGCACGCTCCAGTGCGGCCGCAGCGCGGTCAGCCCCTCGATCGCGCGCAGCGGCGCGGACGGGACGTTTTCAAATTCATAGGTGACAACGTCGCACTCGCGCGCGAACGCCGCCAGCGCCGCTGCGTCGTCGAAAGGTGCGTTCACCTCGCGGTGCGCCACTTGCCCGGCCGGGCAGCCAGCCTGCGGCTCGTACACGTGCACGCGGTAGCCGAGCCGGGCCGCCGCCAGCGCCAGCATCCGGCCGAGCTGCCCGCCGCCCAGCACGCCAATCGTCTTGCCGGGGGTGATAGTTTTCACAGGAGGGAGCGGAGAAAACGGAGAAGTTTCCGCACCCCGTCAATTCCCCTGGGCCCTCCGCTTTCTCCGGTAAGAAAATTCACGGCAGCCTGGTTTTCAGGACCTTGGCGGTTTGCGCGGCGCGAAATTTTTTCCAGGCGCGCTGCGTCTGCGGGCTGCTTTGCGCGAGCAGCGAGGCGCCGAAAAGGGCGGCGTTGACCGCCCCGGCCTTGCCCACCGCAAAGGTCGCGACCGGCACGCCACCGGGCATCTGCGCGATCGAGAGCAGCGCGTCGAGGCCCTTGAGCGTGTTCGCCTCAACCGGCACGCCGAGCACCGGCAGCGTGGTCAACGCGGCCGTCATGCCCGGAAGGTGCGCCGCGCCGCCCGCGCCGGCGATAATGACCTTCAGTCCGCGGCGTTCGGCCGATGTGGCGTAGGCGAACATCCGGCGCGGCGTGCGATGGGCGCTGACGATGCGCTTCTCGAACGGCACGCCCAGCGCGGTGAGCGTGGCGGCGGCGTGCCGCATCGTCTCCCAGTCCGAGGAGCTGCCCATGATGATTCCGACGAGGGGCGGGGTGGCCATAAGGTTTAGGCGACAAGGGGTAAGCTGCAAGGATGCCACGCCATGTCCAGCTACGAAAGGCAGTCGAGCACGGATCTGCCCTGTCGGCCCTGCCCTTAAAC
>Ga0335069_10006719_pt1 | contig 16687 bp, 12 predicted proteins | sample Lox_Sample_11_FD_206714 | JGI IMG/M metagenome (GOLD analysis project Ga0335069, IMG submission 206714) | Soil microbial communities from Loxahatchee National Wildlife Refuge, Florida, United States - Lox_Sample_1.1 | ecosystem: Environmental > Terrestrial > Soil > Wetlands | place: USA...
ACCACGAAGCTTTTGTGAAGATGGCGTCCGAACACAAACTTCCCGTGGTCTGTCAGAAGCCGATGGCACCCACGCTTTCCCAGGCCGAGGCGATGGTCGAAGCCTGCCGTTCCGCAGGAGTGCCTTTGCTGATCAACGAGAATTGGCGATGGCAGACCCCGTTGCGAGAGATCAAGAGGATCCTGGAATCAGGCGAAATCGGAACCCCTTTTCGCGCCCGGATCGACATGATTTCGGGTTTTCCCGTGTTTAGCAACCAGCCTTTCTTGCGAGAGTTAGACCATTTCATTTTGATGGATCTGGGGAGCCATATCCTCGACTCAGCGCGATTCCTGTTCGGCGAGGCGGTTAGCCTGTACTGCCAGATACATAAGGTTCACGGCGATATCAAGGGAGAAGATGTCGCCACGGTCATGCTGCGCATGGGCGACAAAACCACCGTGGTCTTGGAGATGGCTTATGCGGAGAACCCTCTCGAACGAGAGTGTTTCCCGCAGACACTGGTTTTTGTGGAAGGCGACAAAGGATCTGTGGAACTGGAGAAAGATCATTGGATCAAAGTTACGACAACCCACGGTACAACAGCGAAGCGGTTTCCTCCTCCGACATATTCGTGGGCTGATCCCAAGTACGCGGTCGTCCATTCCAGCATCGTTGCGTGTCAAGCGAACCTGCTCCAAGGCTTGAATGGCGGATCGGTGGAAACTACGGGAGAGGACAACTTGAGAACCATGCGGCTGGTGTTTGCGTCCTACGAATCGGCCGCCTATGGCAAGGCGGTGGTGTTCTGAACACTCCTGGTCGGGTTCTGGCTTTTCGGCGCGAATCTCTTCGGTGACTCTCGCCTTTTCGATGGAAGATTGGAGGTGAGGGTGGCGTTTACTCGCAACATTCTTTATTACGGTTCGGATGTCCCCCCACCAGAACCGATCAAGCTGAGGGCTGGGCCCCTCTCTCTTACCTTTGTCGCCGGTGAAATTCGCGATATCCGCTTGGGCAGTTGGGAGGTCTTGCGGCGTATTTACGTGACAGTTCGAGATCGCAACTGGCGGAGGGTCCCCGCCACTCTGCACGAGGTTCGGGAAACGATCGGTCCCGAATCATTCGACGTCAAGTTTGCAGTTGACAACAAACAAGCTGAAATCGACTTTCATTGGAATGGTTCCATCATCGGTAAGGCCGACGGGACGATTTCGTTCAGCATGGAAGGGAGCGCCAGGTCCACATTTTGGAGAAACCGCATTGGTTTCTGCGTTCTGCACTCATCGGCACTGTTGGCGGGTACGCCGTGCTCGGTTGAGAGCGTCGATGGGACATGTATGGTCGGAGAGTTTCCTAAGTTCATCTCGCCCCATCAGGTATTTTCAAGAATTCGAGCAATTTCCCATGAAGTATTTACGGGCACTGAGGCGGAAATACGTTTTGAGGGGGACGTCTATGAGATGGAGGATCAGCGCAATTGGAGTGACGCGTCCTACAAAACCTATTGTCCTCCGTTGAACCTCCCATTTCCCGCTGAAATCTCCGCAGGAACAAGTGTTTCGCAGGCAGTTACCATCGCAGTGAAAGGGGGTATCCCCACACTCAGCCCGGAGCCTAATGACGAAATCGTCGTCCTTAGGCTCACTGACGATCGGAATAATGTGCCCAGAATCGGCCTGGTGCTTGCTCCGAATGAGGCTCCTCTCTCTTCCCAATCGATTGAGCGCCTGCGTGCACTTCGCCTGACGCATCTGCGCGTAGATCTGAGACTCAACGATGATGGCTACGATTCTCTTTTGCAGCGAGCCACAAACGAGGCTTCGCGACTGGGATCAGCACTCGAAGTCGCTCTTTTTCTCACTGACGAGGCTGAGCTTGAAATCGAGGCGCTGCGCGCTGTCCTGAATCGCGTTCACCCCCCAGTACACACGTGGTTGGTTTTTCATGTCTCGGAGAAGTCTACAGCGCCGAAGTGGCTGAACATGGTTCGAGCCGGGCTTTCCGACTACAATCACGAAGCCCTGTTTGGGTGCGGAACGGATGCGAATTTCGCAGAACTAAACCGGTGCAGACCCGCGGCTCTCGGAATCGATTTGGTCTGCTATCCGCTGAATCCACAAGTTCACGCCTTTGATCAATCTAATCTGATCGAGAACCTTCAGGCGCTGGCACCCATGGTCGAAAGCGCACGCCAGTTCGCGGGTGACGCCCGGCTGTCAGTTTCTCCGGTGACCTTACGACCGCGTTCCAAACCACAGGCGGCAAGGATCGAACACCTTTCTGACGGCGCGGAACTGCCTGCATCGGTTGACCCCCGCCAGGTGTCTCTCTTCGGGGCGGCTTGGACGGCGGGCGCCTTGAAAAGCCTCCTGGAGGCCGGAATCAGCAGTGCCACTTTCTACCAGACACACGGTTGGGAAGGCGTTATGAATGCAACCCCACTCTCTCGGTGGCCGCAATCTGTTCCCAGCATTTCACGATCTGTTTTTCCCCTTTACCACGTATTCGCTGACGTGGGGGAATTCCAGGGTGGCGAAGCAGTGGCTTGTACTTCAACAGGTCCACTGAAAGCCCAAGCGCTTGCGCTGACTAAGGGCGACAGAATGCGGATCATGTTGGCTAATATGACGCCCGAGAGACAAACCATCCGCCTTTGTGTCCCTGCCGCTTCAAACCGGTTTGAGGTGAAGGTTCTGGATGAGATCACCGCAGAGTGGGCAATGACAGACCCCGAGGCGTTTCGTTCGGCATCCGGTGAATTTCTGACAGTTGATGAGAGAAGCGCAGAGATTGAGATGTCTCCGCTGGCTCTTATGAGACTTGATCGCATATGAGTTTACGGCGATGAAGCTTGGAATCGGAACCTATACCTACATGTGGTCTATCGGATTCCCGGGTGCGCAACCCCCGGAGCCCATGCACGCCCTTCAACTGCTGCGCCGGGCTCACGAGCTAGGCGTCCGCGTAGTGCAGTTTGGACCGAACCTCTCCCTTAGCGAAGTTAGTCAAGATCAATTGCGCACCATCGTGGAATATGCACGAGATGCGCAGATCGAGTTGGAAATAGGCACGCGAGGGTTGAATACCCAAAATCTTCGGGCTCAACTGGAACTCGCGGCGCGCTTGAACTGCAAACTGGTCCGAACGGTGCCGGAGTTGGACGATGGATCGGTTCCGTCTCATCCCGGACTCGTCGAGTGTCTTGGCAAGATCATCCCCGACCTCGAACGGCACCAGATTCGATTAGCCCTCGAGAACGGCAACATTCCAGCGCAGGATCTCGCCGATACGCTCGACGCTTTTGCCAGCCCCTGGCTCGGAGTCACTCTAGACACGGCCAACTCACTGGCGATTCCCGAAGGCACCCGGCAAGTCGTGAAGACTTTGGCCAGGCATGCGATGTGCTTCCACGTGAAAGACTTCGTGGTGCAACGCGCCTGGCACCGGATGGGTTTTGTGGTAGAGGGAAGACCCGCTGGCAGAGGTCAAATGGACCTGCCGTGGATTCTGCGGGAACTGCAACGCTCAAAAGTTAATGCGAACGCGATTCTGGAATTATGGCCTCCAGAGCAGGCTGATATCCAGGCGACTTTGAAGCTAGAACAACAGTGGGCAGAAGAAAGCATTCGGTACCTACGGCAATACATATAAACGAAGTCCCATCATAAGAAAGGACTGCACAAATGCAGCAGCAGACGGTAGTGATCGTTGGAGCTGGTGGAAAAATGGGAGCCCGCGCAGTAGAGAAAATCGGGAAGGAAACCCGTTTTCGCGTGCTTCTCTGTGAAAGCGATGCGTTACGGGCCCGAGAGTTGGAGCGAGATGGTTTCCAAGTCATTCCCACCGAATCCGCGCTGCCGCAAGCGGATTTCGTGGTGATGGCTGTTCCTGACGCCTTGATCGGTCGCATTGCCACCCAACTTGTTCCGCACATGAAAGATGGCTCGACGCTGATCATGCTGGACGCATGCGCTGCCTACCTGAATCAGTTGCCCCATCGTCCAACGTTGACGTTCATGATTACTCATCCCTGCCACCCTCCCTTCTTCTTCGAACAATCCACGCCCGAAGCGCGTCGCGACTATTTTGGTGGGGTGGCCTTACAAGACATTTTGGTTTCTCTGGTAGCAGGTTCAGAGGCTCGATTTCAAGAGGCCGCAGAGCTCTCCAAGGTCATGTTCGGTCCAGTGCGGGAGGCCTATCGCGTGACTCCTGAACAATTTGCATTGCTCGAGCCAGCGATGTCAGAGATAGTCGTGGCGACCGCGGCTTCCCTTATGAAGGCTTCGCTGGACACGGCGGTGAAAAAGGGAGTCCCTCGCGAGGCCGCTCATGCTTTCATGGCAGGGCACGCTCGGATCGCGATGGCAATCACCTTTGGAGCCGAAAAATCTCCGTTTTCCGATGCCGCGAAAATTGCCATTGAACTCGGGATGAAAAAAGTCATTCGCTCCGATTGGAAGAAGGTGTTCGAACCGCAGGTTTTGCGGGAAGCCATCGAAGTGATGCTGAGCGTGGATGCCGTTGAACCTGCAAAGTGATCTCTTTCCGTCAAAGAGTTGAAATGCAAGACAGAGAGAGGGATATTCCGGCGCACACTGCGCTGCGGCTTCCCGTTCTAGCGCTAGCTGCAATCTTGCTCGCTGCTGCCTCCACGATACCCGTGGCCTCTGAAGTTCATGGGCCCGTCGCAATCCTTGCCCCAACTCCGCCCATGGGATGGGCCAGTTGGAACCGATACTTCTGCGACTATGATGAGCAAACCATTCGCGATCAGTCCGATGCTCTGGTTGCGACCGGTATGCGTGACCTCGGCTACCGCTACGTCATCATTCAGGAATGCATCGCACCAGATCGAAACGAAAACGGTAACCTGGTGGTCGATGCGAAACGCTTTCCTCATGGTATCCAAGCTCTGGTGGACTATGTCCATTCCCGCGGATTGAAAGCCGGAATCTACACCGACGTGGGGTCGTTCACGTGCTTTTCGAATCCGCGCTTCCAAGGCAGCTATAACCATGAAGCACAGGATGCGGCGACCTTCGCCTCCTGGGGCATCGACCTCATTGAAGTCGATTTCTGCAACAAGCCCGAGGGACACACGGGCAGGGAATTATATGAACGCATGGCTGCTGGCATTCGCGAGGCTAGGCGCCCGATGCTTTTATACATCTGTTCTTGGGGCGAGGAATCGCCATGGGAATGGCAAAATGGCGTAGGTCAGTTGTGGCGGACCTCGGGCGATATCAGTTATCAAAAGAATCATGTCAACTGGAAGGACATCGTTCAGAATTTCGAGGCGAACGCGCGGCACGCAGCGTTCAACGGGCCCGATAGCTGGAACGATCCCGATATGCTGGAGGTCGGAAACGCCGGCATCAACCTGGTGGAAGCACATTCTCATTTTTCCATGTGGGTCATTTCCGCTGCGCCCCTCTGGGCCGGAACTGATCTAGCCCACATGGAGCCGGAGATTCGGGAGGTATTCACCAACCCCGAAGTGATTGCGGTAGACCAAGACCCGCTGGGATCCGGGCCCAGCAACATTCAACGAGCTCATGGAGTCGAAGTCTGGGTAAAGCCGCTGGGCAATAAGAGCGGCGAAACCAAAGCGGTCTTATTGCTGAACCTGTCTCACCACCACGCTAAAGCAGCGGTTCAATGGATTGATCTCGGACTGATGCCCAATGCGAGCGTTCGCGATCTATGGACCCGCAAAGATCTAGGGCAATTTGGCGACGGCTATGCCACTACGATTCCACCGCATGGCTCAATACTGATTAAGGTTTCCGGCAGGTCGCGGATAAAAAACTGATGAAGCCTCTTGTACTCTCCATCTTGCTGCTTTGTGCGATGGTTAGCGCGCAGTCCGGGGGCGATTTGGCGGCACGCGTGAACCCGTTCATCGGTACTTCGACGAGTTGGATACAAGATAACGGCAACACTCTGCCCGGAGCCGTGCGACCGTTCGGCATGCTTTATTGGAGTCCAGACCGAACTGACGGATCGTTTTATCGTTACGAGGGTACGGCAACCCGCGGCTTCAGCCTGACGCATTTAAGTGGGCCCGGATGCGGCGTCTATGGAGATGTCCCCATCTTACCGATCCTCGGCATGGTTAGAGTCCCACCACCACAACGTCCGCAACCCTATCAAGGAATCTACAAACCCGAAGACCAGGTTGCGCAGCCGGGGTACTACGCGGTCAAGCTGGCGACGGGTATTGAGATTCAGCTAGCCTCAGCAGTCCGGTCGGGTATCGCGGAATTTGGTTTTCCAGACTCGCACGAAGCACGCAGCGTAATCATCGATCTTGGCCGGAACATGACGCGCGTGAACCAGGCGGAAGTAGAAATTCGAGGGCGGACCGTAACGGGATCAGTTGAGAGCGACGAATTTTGTGGCTTCGAAAATCATTACCGTATCTTTTTCTCGCTCGAAGTAGATCAGGAGCCCGAATCTACTGGAACGTTCGATGAGCTGAGCGTGAAGCCAGGGGTCAAAACAGAACGTGGCCCGCGAGCCGGCGGATATCTGACCTTCCCTTCTGCTATCCGAACGCTTCACCTGAAAGTCGGGATTTCCTACGTCAGCGCTGCTAATGCCAGCCTCAACCTGCAGCAGGAAATCCCGGAATGGGACTTCCCGAAGGTGCGGCAAGACGCACGGGCAGCATGGAATGATGTTCTCGGTCGGGTGTTGGCCGAAGGCGGGAGCGAGGCCCAACGTAGGATCTTCTACACCGCCCTTTATCACTCATTTTTGCATCCGTCCATCTTCAGTGATGTCAACGGTGACTACGTGGGTTTTGACAACAAGGTTCATCAGGCCAAAGAGCGCATTCAATACGCCAACTACTCTGGCTGGGACATCTATCGTTCCCAGGTGCAACTGATTACGATCCTCCTCCCGAAAATTGCCAGCGACATCGCGCAGTCGTTAGTGAACGATGCGGAACAGGGTGGTGGACTTCCGCTCTGGCCTGTGGCCAACGACGAAAGCAGCGTTATGGTTGGAGATCCTTCGGATGCGATTCTTGCAAGTATCTATGCATTTGGCGGGCGTGGCTTCGATACGCGCGCTGCTCTGGCCGCAATGCTCAAGGGAGCCGACGAGCCAAAGACGCACGTCCGTTTGTATCCCGAACGCCCGGGGTTGGAGGATTATCTGAGCAAAGGGTACATCGCGCAACGGCCGGAAACTCCCTCCGGCGCCGGAGCTGCTTCCGTGACACTCGAAGACACAAGCGCTGATTTCGCGATCTCGGAATTTTCCAAAGCTCAGGGCGAAACCGCGACGGCACAAAGGTTTCTCGCCCGTTCAGCGTACTGGCGGAATTTATTCGATCCGCAAACAAAATACATCCGGGCTCGTGATCAACAGGGAAAGTTTCTGCCAGATTTTTCTCCGTCTAAGACAGACGGTTTCGTAGAAGGGAACTCGGCGCAGTACACATGGATGGTTCCTTATGACCTGAAGGGGTTGATCGAAGCCGTGGGCGGCCCTGAGGCGGCCAGGTCTCGACTCGACGATTACTTCAGCGAATATGGGAAGTGGACAGGCAGCGGGTACACTCCGCATTTTTTCATAAGCAACGAGCCCAGCTTTGGTAATCCCTGGATCTACAACTGGACGGGACATCCTTGGCGGACCCAAGAGGTCGTGCGAAAGTCCCTGCAGGATCTGTTCACAGACGCGCCCGGAGGATTGCCGGGGAATGACGACTTGGGAGCGACATCGTCATGGGTCGTATTTGCTTTTCTCGGCATCTATCCGGAGATTCCAGGAGTGGCGGGCGTGACGCTCAACACCCCCGTGTTCCCGTCAGTCATATTGAAAATGGACGGGCACGACCTGCACATTTTGGCCGCGGACGCTCCCGCGAAACGATACATTCAGAGCGTGAAACTAGATCATAAACCCGTCCGTGCAACGTGGCTCGACTGGGAACGGCTCAAAAGCTCTTCAGAATTGAACTTTACGCTGAGCGACCAGCCGGTTCGAGAGGCGGGTGAGCAACCGCCTTCTTTTGAACCTACCGTGCGCTGAACGCAATTCACGCTCGCCGCACTGTTTTCGCACGTATCGATTTCTGTTTCTTATTGGGTCAGCGAGAAAGTTCCACGTAAATTGATCTGCTCTGAGGAACCTCCTACAAGAATCGTGAAGGAGCCCGGTTCGACCTTCCAGCCTCTTGTTTTCAGATCATAAAAAGAGAAGGAGCGACGATCGAGACTCATCGCGACGCGCCTCGTCTCGCCCGGTTTCAGCTGAATTCTGGAAAAGCCCTTAAGCTCTTTGATGGGCCTGGGAACGCCCGAATGGGAATCTGCTATATATAATTCAGCTACTTCCGCGCCGAGCACAGTCCCCGTGTTCTGAACGTCAAAAGAAACCTCGATCGGAGCCGCCAGATCGCTCAACGCTGGAGTGACTTTGAGATTGCTGTACTTAAAAGTCGTATATGACAGCCCGTAACCAAAGGGAAACAGCGGCTTGATGTCCGACCGGTCAAAATGACGATATCCGAGAAATACGCCTTCCTTATATTCAACTCGGTGTTCACCATTCTGGGGATAGTAGCTGTCGAACGCGGCACTGTCTTCCCATCGACGCTCGAACGATACGGGCAATTTGCCTGAAGGGCTAAAGTCGCCAAACAGTAACTGCGACAGTGCCACTCCCCCTGCCTCTCCGGGGTACCACGCGTGGACGAGTCCCGGAACCTGGTCGATCCAGCCAGTCATATCGACGTTCCCGCCGGCGGTGATAACGACAATTACATTTTTGTTTACCGTAGCGACCTGTCGAATCAGTTCCTCTTGCTCGCCGGGCAGACGGAGGGTGCGATCGAATGCTTCGCCCTCCAGCCAAGGATTGAAGCCGACACATAGAATCACAATATCCGCCTGGGCTGCCGCCTCCTTGGCTTTTACGCCCAGGGGCCGACCCCCGGAATCGATAAGTGGATCCTGTTCCGCAGGAACGATGCCGAATCGCACCGCCGCCGTCCGTGCGTTCTTGAAGTATTCAAGCCGGATCTCAAGTGGCACCTGTCGTTGCAGATCCCGCGTGTAGACAGCCAAATTCTTGGCGTGTGTGCCGGTGTCGTCCAAGACCAAAAGGTCATTTATATAGAGCCGCCCACCATCGTTCGGAGACAGATAGAACTTGTGCGGTCCGCTGACAGCGGGAATGAAGTATCCCGTCCAACGAACGGCAAAGTGATCCGCCGACCCTGAACTTGAGTAGCTGCCTTCGCCCCAGTCAAAATCAATTTTTTCATCGGCGCGAGTCAGGGCAGGACTCCCCTTGAGGTCGAGATTGTTAAAGTATTCCGCCTTGAGTCCTTTCGTTCCGTTTTGTGAGGTCGAGAATGAGGTACGGTTCACGACTTCCTCGATCGTGACTTCATCTGCGGCACTTAATACGCGGAAACCGTCGCCCAAATAACTGCTGACGCCTTCCAGAAAACTGACTCCAGCGAAGGGAGTGACATTCGAACTTCCGCCTCCTCCCACCACGGCGGGATACGCATTGGGGCCAAGAACCGCTACGGTTTTAATCCTTTTCCTGTCGAGCGGGAGGATGTGATTCTCATTCTTCAACAGGACCATGCTCTCTCGCGCTTCTTCCAGAGCCACTGCCCGGCTCTCTTGGCTGTAGAGCGGGATGCTGGTATCCATCTGTACGCGATCCAAGAATCCGAATTGGATCGCTTTGCGCAGGATTCGTCGGACCTTGTCATCGATCGTCGCCATCGAGACTGCCCCATTGCGGATCGCTGGAATCAGAGTTTGGGGAGTCATATACACGGCAGAAGGCATCTCCAGATCGAGACCCCCATTCGCCGCCGCGATTCCGTCATGGGTTGCAGTCCAGTCGGACATGATGATCCCGTCAAACGCCCACTCTTTTTTCACGATTTCGTCGTTCAAGTGGTTGTTCTCGGTCATGTATCGGCCATTCACGAGGTTGTAGCCGTCCATGATCGCGCCTACTTTCGCTTCTTTTACGGAAGCTTCGAAGGCGGGCAGGTAGATTTCGCGCAGCGTTCTCTCATCTATGTCCGAACTGATTTGTTGGCGATCGTATTCCTGATCATTTCCGGCAAAATGTTTGATGGTTGCGATCACGCCTCGACTCTGAATTCCTTCGATCAACGGAACCACAATACGAGAAGCAAGAAATGGATCTTCGCCCAGATACTCGAAATTACGGCCAGCCATGGGCGCTCGATAGATGTTGACTCCGGGGCCGAGAATAAATTGCACTCCTCGCGCTCTCGCGTCGTTGCCCATGCTTTCTCCTACCCGGCGCGCCAGATCGGCATCCCATGAAGCTGCTAGGGCGATTCCAGCGGGGTATGCAGTGGTCGGTCCATAGTCATGGACGCCCACCGGACCATCGGACATGCGCAGTGAAGGAATGCCGAGCCTTGGTAAAGGCGAGGTGTTTAGGCCCTCAGTTCCGCCCAGTAGCGTGATCTTTTCCTCAAGCGTCATAACGCGCAGGAGTGAATCCACACGTTTCTCGACATCGCCAGCCGCTGCTACAGTCTGAGCCGAGGCAAGCGTTGCGGTCCAAAGGATAAGCGCCGCGATATTCCAAGAACAAACTCTCCTGCTGACAATGGACATTAGACACGAATCTCCTTAGTGCAAAGTGGTGGAGGAAGAAGCCCCCACGGCCGCTCTGGAGGTTCAAGCAACGCGATGCTAACCAACTTTCAGAAGGTAGATCCCCATCCGTTTTGCTGATAACTTCGCCTCTGCTTTTAGATTCTGATTTGTGATGGCATCCAGAATCTCGAGAGAACCTTTTGTCGGATACTCGAAATCCTTGTAGGCGAACAGAACTTCCGTTCCCGGTCCTTTCCAGAAAACCCCGTTATCGTTTTCAAGAATCCACATCTCTTCCATGTGATCCTCGACGCGAGCGAAGCCCATGTTGAGCGGGACCATCACCTCGGGCCGCCACCAGCGGGCGATTGATTGAGGAGCGGGGAAGAGATTTGGTTCAATGCCAACCTGGTATGTCAATCGAACGGAGAGGGCGCGAAAATAAGCCATTAGTAGGTCGTCGCCCGACTTCTCAAAACCATCGTAGTCGAAGCCGGCGTCCAGGTTGCTGTAGATGTATTCATTCCCTCGAATATCAGCATAATCTGGCGATGACCACGATGTCCCCAACGCGCCTTCCGACTCCACGTAGTAAAAGAAATCATATTCATTCTGCAAACGGCTCTGCAGGTGAAGTGCGGTATCGTGCATTGAGAAAATCTGGTCGTGACCCTGAACGTCGGAAGGGAAATGAAAGCCGCCAGGTGGCACGGGCTTACCTTCATCGTAGTAATCGATGTGCAGGAAGTTGATGGTATCGGTAGCCAGATTGAAGTGGCTATCGTGGAAGATTCCTTTCAGCCCGCAATCTTTCGCCTTACGATACGCCGCCATCAAGTACTCCTGATACTTGGGGCTGCGTTGATTCACCGCCCACAATACGTGTCCGTAGTTGTTGCGATTGAACTGGCCGTTCACGTCACGGCAGAACAAATCGGGAATTTCTTTTGCGAGGGGGGTCATGGACGAAAAATGCGAGGCGTGCCATGTGAAAGTTTCTATCCCCAGCGACGCGGCGTGATCAGCGACGCTTCTTAAGCCTTCCCATCCACCGTAGCAATCGGCAATTTCGAGTTCCAGCGGACAACACAAATTGCCGAATACGCCAAAACGGTCGCGATCTTTATCGAAGCGGGGATTTATGTCGGTATCTGGGCTTCGCCAGATCGGCATGATGAATGCGCGATGGATACCCCATGTCTTCAGTTGGTCGAGAACGGGCTTGAACTTCTCCATTTGCGCGAGACCGTTCGCTTCCATATGGGAGACAGGCCGTGCCTTGTCGTACTTCAATCCGTAATACTTTCGGTGCTGATCCTGCAGAAAGTCACGCACACGTAAATAGTGATTCACGAGAGTGGATTCGAGGAGGTCCTTCCGCGCTCCCACAAGAATTTTTCGAGCTGGCGTGGTGTGCTGCTCGGTCAAGTCGAAGCAGCATTGATTGAAATGCAGCAGCATCGGCTGCCTGGGCTGCCTTTGGAACAGCGAGCGGATGTGCGATGGATGATCCTGTACGGTCAGGAGAACATGGCTCGAATCGTACTGGAACGTAAAGCCCTGCATCTGGGTATAAAGCGGCTTATGTTGAAAAACGTGCGGGTTGGCGATGCCAGGCAAATCCCAGCCCGAGTAGTAAGGAGTATCTTGCTTGAAGCGTGCATGCGGCTCGCCACCGCCACGCATGATGAACCCATTGCCGACGATATCGCCGCCCAATTCCCAAGTCGCCTTATCCTCAATCTGGTAAATGGGATGCTGCGGGCCGTCGTAATGAAATGCATAGGAGAATCCCGCATACGGTATACCGTCGTGAGTTTCATTGACCTCGCGAACAATCCAATCGAATCGGCTTCCTTCCGGGCTCGAAGGCTTCTTCGACCAGGAGGCCGTATTTGTGAGGGGGTGCATAGCGTGCTCTGTCCACTCCATACGATGGATTACTCGATAGTATGGGCGGGTGGAAATGATTACTGCTCCTTCTTCTAGCCGCACGTCTTGAAGTTCGAAATTGCACACTTCCGCGCCATAAGGAGTCGCGATTTCAGGCCAGATGCACTCCGTAGTATCCCGCAGGGCCTTGCCGTGTAATGACACTGCTCCGATTCCCCTTAGCCACTTTCCATCCAGGACGAAGTCGACTTGAATGCCGTTTTGCCCGAGTACCTGAATCCGATCGCCAGTCCGCCGGAAGCGCAAGCCTTCACTCGATCTTCCTTCGGTTGGGGTTTCCTCGGAAATGGCCGGAGTAGACGGCAACGCCGCCAGCGTCGCTGCCGTGGCGCCCCCTTTCAAGAAGACGCGTCTCGAGATAGTCACGAATCTCTCCTGGTGGACTGTTCGGTCCCAGTTGGCACCATGGCCAGCTGACAAGCTTTGTATTGATGGTACGGTTGTTGGGGGCGGCGCTTCTGTAAGGATTGTGATGAGTTTTATGAAATGGGGATCATGCCAGTTCGGTGTCAGTTTGAAGCATCAGGAGTTAAACTTTGCGCAACTGCGAGGAAGATCCGAGCAGTGGGATTCTGGCCTGTTAGCTACATCGTCTACTCGAGAAATCCAATACCCGCTGTTTTCCTCAGACATTTGTCTGAAATCCTTACAGACTGGTCTAGCCGCCATAAGAGTAAGATTGGCAGTCTCCGTGAGCGCAATATTTGAGACGCTTTTACAAACGATTCCTGACTTCAGGGCGGCACCGTGGAGCACCTTATCAAGGGAGATTGTGAATGATGTCCCGCTTCTGGAGATGGAATCCGACCTATTTACCGCTCCGGAGAACCACGATGCCTGCTAGAACGAGACCAACCCCGGCGAGCTTTGCCAACGAACTGCTCTCCTTCAGAAAGAACACTCCGAGGGAGAAAGCCGTTACCGCCTCCAATCCCAGGACAACTATGTAGGTGACAGCCATTTGCTGATCGCGCATGGCGACAGTTTGCAGACCGGCTCCGATCGCAAAGAAGGTGAATACGAGCACAGTTGGCCGGAACTGGGTCAGGCCCGCCGACAGCTTCATGAAGTACCCGCCGATGCTGAAGGACAATGCGGCCAAACAAGTCAACGTTGTGAACATCTGAATCCCTCCGCGCGAACCCGGTTTCCAGTTCTGTTACAGGCAAACAGTCCTAAGGGGGGCAAATCCGTTGAATCCGACCGACGCATAGCTGCTGGTGTAGGCTCCGGTGTTGAGGATCTCGATTCGGTCGCCGCATTCCAGGTCGAGTGGCAGGTGGTAGCCCGCTTTCTCATAGAGAATGTCGGCGCTGTCACATGTGGGGCCCGCGAGCACTACCGGTCCTGGCGCTCCGGTGCGCGCCGTGCGCAGGCGATATTTGATGCTCTCGTCCAGTGTTTCCGCCAAGCCGCCGAATTTTCCCACATCGAGATAGACCCAGCGCGTTTCATCCGAGCGTGACTTGCGAGAAACCAGCACGACTTCGCTCTGGATAACGCCCGCTTCCGCCACCAGGGAGCGGCCAGGCTCCAGCATCAACTTTGGCTTCGAGGCGCCGAATGCTTCGTTTAGCGCCTTGCCGATTGCGTCGGCAAACTGACGAACCGAAGGAACGCGTCCCTCATACGGCACCGGAAACCCTCCACCGATGTTCACGGTGTCCAGCACCACGCCCTGGCGAGCGAGTTTGCGAAATAGCGCTGCGCTGTTCCGCAGGGGTCTTCGCCATTGTGTAGGATCCGTTTGTTGCGATCCCACGTGGAACGAGAGACCGATGGCCCGCAGTCCGAGATCCCGTGCCATCAGGAGCAGCTCGGAAGCCATTTCCAGGTCGCATCCGAACTTCTTCGATAGCGGCCAACCGGCATTTTCGCCCGTTGTCTGCAGGCGGCACATCACAGCCGCTCCGCGGGCGTATTCCCCCAGCTTGCGGAGTTCGGCCTCGCTGTCAAACGCAAAGCGGCGTACGCCGCGCCGGAAGGCGTATTCAATGTCCGCCCCTTTCTTGATGGTGTTGCCATAGGACAAGCGGGAGGGATGAACGCCGAGTTCAAGGCACAGATCCAACTCGGATGGACTCGCAATATCGAAACTGGCTCCAATGGCCACCAGAAGGGCCACGACTTCGGGGGCCGGGTTGGCTTTTACCGCGTAGTAAACGGTGGCGGATGGGAAGTGGTCGCACAGTTCGCGGTACTTGGCCTGGATCACATCCAAATCCACGGCAAGGAAAGGAGACTGGGGGCGAGTGAGCAGAAACTGTTCTAGTTTTTCAGTCAGGCGACGTTGATCGCACCGCGATGCCTGTATCGTTTCCGCGGGTGTGGTTTGCCGGTCCAATACGAGAGCGGCGCCGTCAGCTGTACATAAGTCCGGAACGTGGGCTGGGTTCGTTCCCTGGATGGTTTCCGCCAATGGATTCATGGTCGTGTCTCCTTGACTATCGGGATCGCAACAACGTCGAACGTGCTTTTCTGCGCACGGCTTTGCACTTGCTATTTCCTATCCGGAGCCTCCCCGCAACTGTCTCCACAAACCGGTTTCGATATGCCAACATTCATTTTGTGCGGTACGGTTCGGCGAGACTGCAGCGGCAAACCTTTTGCGATCACTGTAGAATCCAGCCGCGAGCACACGGATTGGATTGCTTGGGCGCGTCTTGCGGCATCGAGGTCGAGCGCGAAGTGACGCTCCAGGATGCTTATCGCCATCTGGCTGTAGATATTGTTGGAAGGTTCGCCCACGATCCACAGCTCATAGCGTTTGCTGTCTCCTCCGTTGCGCCAGAGCGAAGTCCCACCGATTCCAAGACGGTCCGCCGCTGAAACCGAAATGTGAAAGACCGCAATCATGGGTAGGGGCCTGCCACCAAGGTGCAACTCCTCCACCGCCCACAGCACGCTCTCATCGAGTTTGCGCACATCGACACTTCCCGGAGCATCTACCATCTCCAACACCAGCGAGTGGCCTGTTTCTCCCGCACTTGCTCGCATCGTCAGAATGAGCAAGGTTATCCACAGCCATCGTCCTTTTCGCCGCATCTCGTCTCTCCGCCCAACGCGCCTTCGAGTTAAGCCGGGAACTTGCGATCTCTTTCCCTATTCAGCGCAAGAGTCTCGCAAAACTGATCATTGGTACCGGATACAGATTTTTGAGAGGGCGTTTGCCGAGCCCCCAGTAATCGGGCCACACGAGTGACCACGCTTCGTACTGCATGCAAGGCGGAAAGGGCCAATAGTGCTCGCGGCGACGCCATCTTTCGATCGAATCCGGGACCAGCTTTTATGGTGGTCATAGAGGCTCCTTAGGCATCCTTCTCCCTCGTATCTAATCAGCGCAAAGGACGCACGAAACTAATCACGGCATGGAAAGAAATGTTTTTTCATGGAGGGAAACCACGAAATCCCTGCAGTTGCAACAATTGACAGCTCATAGAAGAACGGCTAGTCTTTCCGCCAAAGTGTTGGGGCCGCCTGGGGATCGTGCTTGGGGAACCTATGGATCCTGAACTTCCTGGTGAAGTCACAAGGCTGTTGCGCGTGTGGCGGGCTGGCGATCCCAACGCTTTGGACGCACTGGTCCCGCAGGTCTACAAGGAACTGCAGCGCCTGGCTCACTTCCAACTGAAGAAAGAGCGACCCAACCACACGTTGCAAAGCGCGGCCCTGGTCCATGAAGCTTATGCCCGCCTCGTCGGGCAAGAGGGGCTGGAATTCGAAAGCCGTTCGCACTTCTTCGCGGTCGCCGCGCAGCTTATGCGACAAATTCTGGTGGACTACGCGCGGCGGCATCGCGCCGAAAAACGAGGTGGCGGCGTCTGCTTGCTCACGCTCGACGATGCCACGGCCTTGCCGCAGCGCAAAGATCTCGACGTGGTCGCGCTCGACGACGCGCTCAACGCTCTCGCCAAGATCGACGAACGCCAAAGCCGCGTGGTGGAACTGCGTTTCTTCGCGGGCCTTTCTCTGGAAGAGGTTGCCGAAGCACTGGAGATTGGCCCAGCAACAGTCCAGCGCGATTGGACGATGGCGCGAGCCTGGCTGCACCGCGAACTGTCGCGGAGAGCGGAGAAATGACTTCCGAACGCTGGGAGCGGACGAAGCAGATTTTCGAACAAGCGTTGAAG